>SL_4KL_010_BRINEDRAFT_10000209_pt1 | contig 28522 bp, 34 predicted proteins | sample SodLak_010_BRINE_2_FD_10664 | JGI IMG/M metagenome (IMG submission 10664) | reverse complement strand
AAGAAAAGTGTCTTTATGGTTTTTAGTTTTAATAGGAGGTGTTATAGGCATTCTTGCTGGTATTATGGGTGTTGGCGGCGGTTTCTTATTGGTGCCTGCAGTCACAATGCTTCTTGGGTTAAATCCTGCGATTGCTGTGGGTACTGCTATTTTGGTTGTTGCATTATCTACAGGATATGGCACATTCCTTTATTCTGGCGAGGATCTAGTGGATTTAGGAGTAGTTTCTATTTTATTATTTGGTAGTGCTTTAGGAGCTAAATTGGGTGCTAAAGCATCTCATATAGTGCCTGAGAATGATTTAGAGTTTTATTTTGGGATTATGATGTTTTTGGGAGGTTTTGCCATAGTTGTTGATCAATTAAGTAGGTACCTGGAGGTTGATGTGCTGAGGTATTTTAGCATTCTTGTTATTGTGGGGGTGACTTTGTCCATGTCTGTTGTGATATACAAGGATGCTTTACAGAAGTGGCACCAGAGCTAATGTTTATAAGAGTTCAACAATAATACACAAATTATGTCAACTGAAGTTAATGTATATACAACACCATCTTGTCCATACTGTGTAAAAATAAAACAATGGCTAAATGAAGAAGAAATTGAGTACAGCGAACATAATGTGGCAAATGACCAGGAGAAAGCAAAAGAAATGATTCAAAAAACAGGTCAAAGAGGAGTGCCACAAACAATTGTAAAGAAAGACGGAGAAGAAACAGCAATAGTCGGATTTCAACCTCAAAAGATCAAGCAACTTATAGAAGAGTAGACAAGACGGGACAGAAAGTTTTCGACTAAAACAGCATTACTATTTTTTATTTGTAGACTAGTGTTTTTTTATTATGAAATGTCCTCAAGAAATGAAAAAATTGATGAAAGTATTGTATAATCTTTCTAATTCAGAGACAGAAGTTCTTTACTATCTTTGTAATCAAGAAGCAAGAGTACAAGAGATAGCAGACGATCTTGGTAAAGACAGATCTACAATTCAGCGATATTTGTCCAAATTAATGTCTTCTGGCTTAGTAAAGAGAGAATCGCACTCGACAGAGGAAGGTAAAACCGGAAGATATTATGTTTACAGTGTTCCGGATAAGAAGAAAATGAAGAAAAACATAGAAGAAAGGATGGAAGAATGGAAAGAAGAAAAATTTGAAGTTATGGAAGACATTTAACTCTCAATACTTCTTTTTGCAGATTCTAGAATCCTGTTTATATCAAAAATATCTTCGTCTTCTGTAAATATCTGTTCTTCTTCGACTTTAACTTCCATTTTGCATGAACCGCATTCAATTTTATTTATTTCATCTATGTTTTCTAGTTTTTTCTCTAGTTTTTCTACCAGATATTTGTCTCCACATACGCCACAGTATCTAATTTCGATCATTTGAATCACATAAAACAACTAAAAAAGAACATGTATAAAAGTTCAACATACTTACACAAATAAGGTGATAATGTGGATAAAACAAACAACAATTTATTCGGCAAAATAGGAAAATACTCTGCCAAAAACCCTTACAAAATCGCAATACTAACGATTTTTCTAATAGGAATATCAACAATAGGAATCGCCCAAGTACAAATGCAAATGGGCATGGATTTGTACGTCAATGAAGAGTCAGAAACAAAACAAAACTGGCTAGAAATACAAGAAGACTTTAACAAAGGTAACGTAATATTCGTAAAGATAGAAACTGAAGAAACAGACTTATATGAGCCAGAAAACAGTCAGAAGATAGCAGATATATATGAGTCGTACTATAACGAACTCAAACACGGAGATATTGAAGCAGTATCTCTAACGACAAGTTTCTCGCACCCTATTAAAGCCGGACCTGGCGGTGGCGAAATACCTGAAACAAAAGAGGAAATTGTACATTCTCTTAACTTCTCATTCAACCAACAAAGATCCAACATGGGTATAATAGCCAATCTGCATCCTGAAATTCAGCATACAGAAGAATACCAGAAAGTACAACAAAATCTAGAGAACGAAAACTATCCTCTCTCAGCCAAGGGAGAAGAAATGTTCGTTGACGGAAACACAGCGATGTTTATGATACAGTACGGAGACGTTGACGTTCCCGAAGACGTTGAAGGCGACTTTATGGGATTAATACCTCCTTCAGAAGACGAAATAATTGAAAACAAAATCAGAGAAATCACTAGCCAACACAATCTACCAGAAGATGCAAAAGTAACCTACACGGGAACACCGGTTTTCGAAGAAGCTGCATTTGGGTTAATGCTGCCCGAAATGATCAAACTATTTCTAATCGCATTTGGAGTTATCTTTGCAACAGTATTTTTACTGATGAGAGGAAAGCTTAATGCAAGAAGAAACATTGCTCTACCGTTAATAACTTCATTAACTGCAGTAGTGATAATGGTTGGCGGAATGGGCTTTCTAGGCTTTAACTTCAATGCAATAATGCTAGGAGTATTACCTATCGCGTTAGGATTAAGTATTGACTACAGCCTACAAGTACACTCAAGATATCTAGAAGAACGACAAAAAGGCAAACAACCAACAAAAGCAATTCAAGAAACAACACAACACGTTGGAAAAGCGCTCGCAATAGCAATGACAACAACAGCAATAGGACTAGGAGCACTTCTTATATCAAACGTACCTCCTACACGACAATTTGGAGCAACATCCATAATTGCAATAGCTGCTGCAATGATCCTATCAATAACCCTATTATCGGTACTTCTAGTCAAATTTGATAAACAAAAAACAAGAACAACAAAGAGCAACAGCAAAATCAGTGTGGAAGACAGAGTAGGAAAGCTATTCAACAAAGTAAACTACAGAAGAAACACTGTACTGGCTTTAGGATTTTTAGCCATTATAGCAGGAGCATTTGCGGCACCTCAAGTAAACACTACCGTAGACATGCTCGATTACTGGCCAGACATTCAAGAAAGAGAAGATATACGCGAACTAGAAACAAGCATACCAGCACCTAATATAAACTACATCATTATTGAATCAGAAGATGCATACACTCTTGATAACTTCAGAGATATACAAAGATTTCAGCATGAATTGGAGGAAAATGAACATATAGTTACTGTAATGAGCCCTGTACGCGGAATGGAGGTTGCTAACACGCAGCCACCCACACAGGGATCTGAATCAGACACATTGCCTACTGAAGAAGATTTTGATGATGCGGTAGAACATAGGGCAAACGTTGACCGTCCACCTCAATTAGGGTTACATCCTGATGAACATCCTAATAGAGTGGTTGTGCAAGCATTTGTGGCAGATATTGAAGGCGAAACTGAAAGAGAAGTTATTGACTTTATGAGTGACACTGCTGAAGAAGAAATGCCTGATAAAGAAACAAGAGTAACTGGAGAAATGGTTTTGAATAGAAACGTAATTGAAAATGTAACTTCTGGGTTAGCCCCAATGACTGTATTAAGCTTTTTACTAGGGTTCGGTTTCTTGAGCCTGTCTCTTAAATCATTGAAAGATGCAGCCGTTATAATAGGCGGTGTAGCTGTATCTTCGGTACTTTTACTGACTGGTTCCATGTATCTGCTCAATATCCCTTGGAATCCTCTAACTGTGACTATATCAGCAATTATTTTAGGAGTAGGAATTGATTATGGGGTTCACATCAATGAACGATTTAGAGAGGAAAAATTGAAAGGAAAAGATGCGTGTAGCGCATGTAAAACAGCTATAAGTCAGAAGTCAAGACCTATTTTAGCTTCAGGGGTGACCACGCTATTAGGATTTGGAGTTTTAGCAACTTCAGATTTCCCTGTTTTAGCTAACTTTGGGAAAGCAATTATTTTGGCAATGGGCTATGTCATCCTTACGTCCTTCATTTTGTTACCTTCCTTATTGGTTGTGAAGGAACGCTTTTCTTCTTCCTAATTTTTTCCTATTTTTCTTGACTTAATACTTAAAAAGTTCATTAAGCATACACAAATTATGAGAGTAGTAAACAAAGGCAACGGAACACCCAAGCACACAGTTATAGGATCAGTGCATGGAGATGAACCCGCAGGCAAAAAAGCAATTGAAAAAATCCTTCAAAGCGATCTAGAATTTAAAAAACCCGTAAAATTCATCATAGCCAACCAAAAAGCACTAGAAGAAGACAAAAGATATCTAGACGCAGACCTCAACAGATCCATGCCAGGCAATCCTGAAAGCAAACTACATGAAGAAAAACTAGCACACAAACTGAAAGAAGAAATAGAGGACAAAATAGTACTTGATATACACACAACCCAATCCTATGCCAAACCATTCGCTACCATAAAGAACACAGAAAAAGAAACAATAGAACTCGTAAAAGCTTCAAATATAAACAAAGCTGTTTACTTCCCAGAAGAATCAGGAACACTTGTAGAACTGGCAAAGAAAGGTATAGTAGCCGAAACAGGATATCAAAAGTCACAAGAAGCTATAGATAACGCTTTTGAAATAATTAAAAACTTTTTAGGATACTTTGGCATTATAGAGCACAAATTCGAGACATCAAATCCTGAAATCTATAAGTACAAGGAAACAGTAGAAGGAAACTGGCAGTTTGTAGCAGAAAACTTCAGAAAAGTAGAAAAAGGAGAAACATATGCAAAAACCGAAAAAAGAGAGCTAAAAGCTGAAGAAGAATTTTATCCTGCTCTAATGTCTACAAACGGATATAAAAACAAATTAGGCTTCAAAACAGTAAAAATAGAAAATTAGTGAAAAGAAAAAAGTAAAGAGTTTTTCTTACTCTTTTGCTTTGTCATAAGCAATTTCTGCAGGACAAACACCTGTGAATGAACTCTGAATAAGATTAAGAGCCACAAATACAGGTATCAAGTAAAACCATTCGTTGTAAAAATGGCCTGCTGACACTCCTAAGAGAACTAGGGTTCCCGCAAGTGTTCTAATGAATCCTTCTTTATTCAACATACTTAATCACTGTGCGAAAGCATCTTTATTGTAGTATGCTGTTGCTAGTACGAATAAGCCTCCTAGGAAGAACACTACTGAAACCATCAGNGNNTAATTTTGNTCTGCTCCAAATGCAGAAACGTCTGTAAACATGTTCGCTAGAAATCCTATGTATCCTATCGCGAAAATCACTATTAGGACAGACAATTTATCCCATGCTTCTTTTAATCTTCCTGTTTTAAGAGTTTTCCGAAGACTTCTAGCTTCATAAAGTCCTGCTAAGAGCAATACAATACCTAAAAGACTTAAAACTGTTGAAGCAAGCTCTATCATTTTTCAATTTTCACCTCTTATAATTTCTGGTATTTTTTCTTCATCATTTTGATCAATATTTTCTTTTATTTTGTTTTTACCTATTGTTACAGCAACTGCACCTATCGTATCTTCAAATTCTTGGATAAGTTCTTCTAATTCTTCCGAACCTCCCTTAAACTCTTCAATTTCTCCATCATCGTTCAGAACAACATTTTCATCCTCTTTTACTATTCCTTGTGCTGCATCTCCAATAATATCGCTATAACCGTCAAATAGGACTTTTGCTGTATAAGTGTAAAACTCTTCCTCTATTGCGGCCATATTGAAATACTATTTAATCTAGTTAAAAAGCGTTTGGGAGTAATAGACTCTAGTACAAATTTAATATCTGTCCAGAAAGATTCTCTATATAGGCTCTAATGATTTGAAGAAGGAGAAGTATTGCATATATTTTACACAAATACTAGTTTCTGATAAGAAGAACAATTCCGGCTAAAATAAGTATGATTCCCAAAATCGTTGCTACAGGGGGTAAAGGAATTAAAAGCGATATAATGCCTAAAATAATGAGTATTACAGGTTTCAGGCTCATAACAATTAAGAGAACTTCTTGGTGAAAAGGATTTATTTAATCGAAGACAACTTAACCAGAATTAATAATTATTCTAGAAAAAAATACTATTATCAATGACCAAATCCTCTTTCGAAAAGCTTTGTATAGGAGAAATCAAAGCAAAAAAACTAATTCAAGAATATCAAACACCTCTGTACGTTTATGACGAGCAAAAGATCGAAGAACAATACCTTAAACTAAAAAACGCTTTTCAAGAAACAAAGCTAGATTTTGAAATAAATTATGCTGTAAAAGCCAATAACAATCCCCACATTGTAGAAAAACTTGTTGAACTAGGTGCAGGCCTAGATTGCGCAAGTAAGGCAGAAGTAATGCTCGCTTCCAAACTTACAAAATCAGAAAAAATCATGTACACAGCACCTTTCACTCCTAAAGACGAACTAGATTTTATATCCAAGAAAAACGTAACAATGAACTTCAACTCCGTAGAACAACTGGAAAGAACAGAAAAACTACCCGAAAGAATATCATTCCGAGTAGACCCCGGAATAGGAGAAGGAGATTTCGGACTCGTTCTTGGAGGAGGCTCAAAATTTGGAATACCTGAAGAAGAAATAGTAGAAGCATATCAGAAAGCCTTAGAACACGGTGTAGAACGTTTCGGAATCCATATGATGACAGGAAGCGGAATATTAAATCCGGAATACTTCGGAGACATTACTGCAAAAATAATGGAAATTGCAGACAGGATTAATTCTGAAACCGGAATAACCTTCGAATTTATTGACATAGGAGGAGGTTTAGGCATACCGTATAAACCAGAACAAGAAGAACTAGATATAGAAGAAACTGTTTCTAATATTGCGAGAAAATTCCAAGAAGGTGTGGAAGAACATGAGATAGGAGAGCCCAAATTAATGATAGAACCAGGACGTTTCCTAGTATCACAGTCAGGATATCTCTTAACTCAAATAACAGGGGTTAAGGAAAAAGATGATACAAGTTATGTAGGTGTAGATACGGGAATGCATCAATTTATACGCCCTATGCTATACGACGCATACCACGAAATAACACCTATTGACAATAAAGAGTCTGAAGTAGAAGAGAAAACAGTAGTAGGTTTGGTATGTGAAAATACTGATAAAATTGCTGTAGACAGAAAACTTCCGGAATTAGAAACCGGAGAATACATTGCAGTAAAAGATGTAGGAGCTTATGGCTTCACAATGGCTTCAAACTGGAATAGCAGACCATTACCGGCAGAAATAATGGTTGACGGAGACGATAAAAGAGTTATTAGAGAAAAGCAAAAGCCAGAAGATATCTTTCATGGTACTAAAACCGAATATTTCTAGAAGTCATCTCCCTCAAGTTCATCAACAATATCATTCATGGCACTTCTTTGTCTTTCAAGTCTTTTTCTAGCTACTTGCCTGGTTTTATCAAAATAAAAATCATCTAACATTCTTTCCAGCCTTGAACTTTCTTTTTCTTGGAAGTAAGCTATCGATTCCTTAATTGTTCTCTCATTTTGGCACGAATAATGAAACATTCTCCAGAAACCATGAACGCCATATTTGAAGAGCTCGTCAGCGTCTTGCAAGATCTTGCCTTCAACAAGTTCGGGCGTGGAGTGGTGGTTTTTAATGACTTTTTCGATCTTTTCTAGTTGCTTTTTTGTAACGAAATCTTCCACATATTCGGCAACAATTTGGCTTCCTTTTTGAGCATGACCTTCATGACCTTCAAAAGGGTTCATTTGACCGTTTTCAATATCTTTTGACCTTCCAATATCGTGAAATAATGTTGCAACCTCCACAACTTCTCTATCGAAATCCAGTTCTTTCACTTCTGCTGAGTCCATTAGTTTGCAGGCATATTTGTGTACGCTAATCAGGTGATGGTATCTATAGTTTTTACCTCCTGCTAATTCAGTGTAATCTGAAAAAACGCTTTTCAATATTTTTTTAAGTTCTTTAAGCTCGTCTTCGGAGACCATTACAATAAAATAATTCTTCTACAGGGTTTAAAAAGAGAAAGCTTACAAAAGGAATTTATGACAGATAAAGAGGAGATCGGAAAGCATAAAGGAGCAGTAGAAACACTTCTTCACGAGAAAAAAGAACTCTCTCGACTATTACAAATAGTTAATTCTCAGCTTCAAAAGCGGTTAAAAGCATTAGAGAAAGCAGGAATAGACACCGACCAATATTTAGAAGAACTTCAACAAGGACAGCAAAGACAAAGAAAACAGCAACCAAGTAAACAACAAAGAAGTTCTCAAAGTAGCGGTTCTCAAGAAAATAAACAATCTCAGAGAAGAAGACAGAAAAGATCATCAAACAAAGTTAAGCGACAAAGAAAACAGAGAAGAAACACTTCACAAGATGATAACGATGATGAGGAAAGGCTTTCTGAAGACCTATTCGAATAAGAAACTATAGAAAGTTTCTTAACATTTCTTCACAATTATTCTTTCTTGCAATGATAGGTGAACGTTTTAAGGACGGTCGCATTTTCACAGCATTTTCAAAATCTTTACAATAATAGTTCTCACTTTAGGTGTTTCCTTTCTGTATGAGTTCTGAAAGCGATCAGCGAGAGGAACTAATACAAACGCTCAGAGAACAGGGAGAAACTCCTTTTCAGCACGGTTTTGATCGATCCCATCAAATCAGGGAACTGATGGAATGGGAAGGAAAAGAAGAACAAGAATTTCCGGATACCACGTTCAGAGTTGCTGGCCGTGCTATGGAAATCCGTGACTTTGGAGGTATAGCTTTTCTAGATCTAAGAGGAGAAAGAGAAGAAATACAGATAGTTGTAAGAAATGAAGAAGATCTAGAAACACTTGAAAACCTACATAACGGAGACATTATAGGCGTAGAAGGAACGCTTACATACACTGAAAAAGGAGAATTCTCATTAGAGGTAGAAGAGTTAGTCTTGCTTACCAAAGCTGTAAATCCTGTGCCTTCACAGTATTACGGTCTGGAAGATCAAGAAACACGTTACAGAAGAAGATCACTTCATCTTATAGATAGTTTCGACGCACGTGAAACATTTAGAGATAGGAGCAGAATAATAAGTGAGATGAGAAGATTTCTTGAAGATGAAGGGTTCATGGAAGTAGAAACACCGGTTATTCAGCCTGTGTATGGAGGAGCAAATGCCAGACCTTTCGAAACGCATGTGAATGACAAAGACATGGACGCATATCTCAGGATATCACCAGAACTTTACTTGAAAAGACTAGTAATAGGAGGGTATGAAAGAATCTTTGAGATAGCTAGAGATTTCAGAAATGAAGGTATTGACAGAACCCATAATCCAGAGTTCACGATGATTGAACTGTACCAAGCCTACGCCGACTATGAAGACATGATGGAGATAACAGAACAAATGATCCAGCATATAACCTTAGAAGTAGTAGGAAGTACAGAAGTTGATTATCAAGGCGAGCAAATAGATTTTTCAGCTCCTTGGCGTAGAATGACAATGAGAGAAGCAATTATAGAGTATGGAGGATTTGATGTGCAGGAAATGTCGGAAGAAGAATTGAGAAACAGGATGGCTGAACACGGTATAGAACTGGAGACAAGTTTCGAAAGAGGATTGGCTATAGCTGAGTTATTTGAAGAAATTGTGGAGGAACAGCTCATACAGCCAACTTTTATCACAGATTATCCGAAAGAAACCACGCCTTTGTGCAAATTACATAGAGAGAAAGATGGTTTAATTGAGCGTTTTGAGGCATTTGTTGCAGGAATGGAATTAGCTAATGCATACACGGAACTCCGTGACCCTATACAACAGGAAAGGTTTTTCCGTGATGAGCAAAGACGTGGTGAAGAAGGTGATGATGAAGCACATGAGATGGATGAAGACTTTATAGAAGCTCTTAGACAGGGAATGCCTCCAACAGGAGGACTAGGAATAGGGATTGATCGTTTAGTCATGCTTCTAACAGACTCAGATTCCATCAGAGATGTAATCTTCTTCCCTATGATGAAATAAACATACTTTTTTCCTTCTCTTTTTATTCAAAGAAAACCGAAATAATTATTCGTGGACATACAGGTGAAAAATTTATAGATGGGAAATCCGATAGACGACGAACACATGGAAGCTGCTAAAAAATTCAGAGAAAGCGTACCAGAGATAAGCGAAAGCTATAGAGAATGGCAAAAAAGCATTGTAAAAGAAACCAGTTTTGATGCTAAAACAGCAGAACTAATCATGCTTTCAGCGGCAGCAGCTGCACAATGTAAGTTCTGTGTACATACACACGGTCAAAAAGCGATTAAACATGGAGCTACAAATGAAGAAGTTGCAGAAGTTATACACATGGCTTCAGAAATTAAAGCCGGAGCAGCAATGGCTTATGGTTTAGAAGCGCTAGAGTACTCTGAGGAACAGTAGGAAAACCATATTTTTATCTTATTTTTAAAAGTCAGATTTTAAAGATTGACACCATAAGTCTTAATTTAGAGGTACTACTATAATGGCTTTGAAAATCTTGGTTACAAGTGATTTCCACGCTAAAGAAGAACTAAAAGACGCAGCTATAGAAGAAGCAAATAATGGAGAATATGATATTTTCATTAACCTTGGAGATTATATGGACGAGGAATATGCGAAAGATTTGTTTGAGAAAATTGAAATACCTGCTATAGGATGTACAGGTAATCGAGACATGCATTTCTCAGAAGAATTTTTGGAAGGATCCACACCCGTATATAACTTTCTTGAGGCTGAAATAGATGAAGAATACCTGCTCATACTTGTGGGAGGCAGCTTTTCAGAAGATGTTCGACAAGATATTACAGAGCTTATTGAAGAACATGGTAACTCTAGAAAAGTTATAATAGGAACACATTATCCTCCTCACAAAGTAGGTGATCTTGTGCATAATGGAGATAGAATAGGATTTGAACCTTACAGAGAAATAATAATCAAGGAAAAACCTTTAATGTGGATGAATGGCCACGTACACGAAGATTTCGGTGAGCGAGATTTAATGAAAACTAAGGTTTTGAACGCTGCTGGCTGTGATAACGGTAAAGCATTTGCAGTAAAAGTCGAAGGAGAGAATGTTCAAGAAGTTAAAGAAATAAACTTATTAGAAAAGGAATAAAAAGGGTTTTTTAATGGATTCTAAAGATAAAGAGATAATTAAGATTCTAAAGGAGGATTCAAGAACGCCTTATACAGAAATAGCAGACCGCCTAGATGTTTCAGAAGGTACTATAAGGAACAGAGTTGAAAAACTGGAAGAAAACGATGTTATTGAAAAATACACCATTGAAACAGAAAAAGAGCAAACTGCTATAGTAATGGTAAAAGTTACCACAAATACTGATTTTTCAAGACTATTCTCTAGCTTCCCAGAAAATATAGAGTTTTTCGAAATAGCTGGTGAGCACGATCTTGTTCTAAAATTTTCAAGAGAATCAACAGAAGAAATGAACAAGGTTGTTGATAAGATAAGAATGCTAGATAATGTGAAATCCACTAAAACTTATCCTGTGCTCAAAAGAAGAGAAAAATAAATTATTCTAGAATATCTAAATCTTCTAGTACGCTCTCAATTTCTTCTTGGTTCTGGTATAGTTCATCTTGTCTTGGATCACGTGCTAGAGGCATTCTTGGTACGCCAAAATCGAATCCCATTTCATTTAATGCATAGTGTACTGACATAGGATTTTTCTCTCCGTTTTGGAACATTGAATCATGCAGTGGTTGTAACTCTCTATTCAGTTCATAGGATTCTTGTCTATCATTTTTCAAGTATCCTTCCTCCCATACTTCTACAGATTCGGCTGGAGCTACGTTGGCGGACACGCTTATTGCTCCTGAACCACCAGCATCATAGAAAAAGTGATTCATGTCGTCAACTCCTGAAAGAAGAGCGAATTCTTCATGACCTTCGCTTTCTAATCTTCTAGCTATCTCATAAACTTGATTAGCATCTTCTGATGCCTCTTTTAACCCGACTATTCCGTTAGTTTCCGCTAGTTGTATTGCAGTATTTGCATCGATATTTCTTCCTGTTCTTCCAGGTACATTGTACGCTATGATTGGTTCTTCTACTTCTTCGGCAATTTGTTTATAGTGTTCCACTAGCATGTCTTGTGGAGGACAGTTCACGTATGGTGAGATCATCATGTGGTAGTCTATGTCGGCTGTGTCTTCAACTTCTTGTGCTAGATCTATTGTTTGTTTTGTGGTATTCATTCCTGTACCTGCTAGAATAGGTAGATCTGTCATCTCTGAAACGTTTGCTACATATTCAACGTGCTCGTTGTATAGTTCTCCGCTTTGATCTCCTAGGGATGCTGCATGACCAGTACAACCTGCAGGTACTAGTCCGTTCACCTGATTTTCTTCAAGGTAGTTGATGTGTTCTTCTAGTGTTTCATAGTTGATGTTGTTGTTTTCGTCTATTGGTGTTGGTAGGGCAGGATATATTCCTTCTAGTGTGTTTTCCGTCATTGTGTTTTAGAATTTTCGTAGTAAGAATTAAATATAAATTGGTAAAACGAATAATAATTACGAATAACGTAACATGTGTTGACGAACAACCATTGAAAAAAACACTCCACTAAAAAACCATCTCACCAAGCCTTATTTAGATTTAATTCGAAAAAACAAGTAATACTCAACACAAACAACGGGCCGGTAGTTCAGCTTGGCAGAACGCGTCCTTGGCATGGACGAGGCCTCGGGTTCAAATCCCGACCGGTCCATTCAATCTCTATTTTCTTAGACTATCCTCAATAAAAAGTTTAACGTAGGAAGAAAATACAAAACTACTGTCGCCATAACCACAACCAGTATCTTAGCCCACCAATAACTTATTAGAGTGTAAGCCATTATTGAAAACAACATAGCAGTCGTTAGAGATAATATTAATTTTAGTAAATACTTGTCTGTAAGACTAAAAACTTCTAAGACTTTCTTGAAATACTTGTTACTAACCGCCCAACCAATTAAACCTGCAAATAGCGCAAATAATGTTTCAAACACAAATAGCAGGTTTGATACACTCATACTTACTTTATCCATCTCTTTTTCTAGTAAACATAACGGGTTAGTGATTTGGTAATTTGCTCCGGTATACTTTCCTAAACGTTCTGGAAATAAGCTAAGTCGACAATCTTGCAGACTCTCAGAAACATTTCTGTCCTCTACTTTCTCACATTTGTATCCGTCTTGAGATGTCTTAGCTACTTCTTCACCTTCTGTACATCTATCTACTTCAATCAAGTCTACACCATTTTCACTACACCTGTATATAACTTGATCCCCTTCCTCAGATCTAACAATATAGCTTCCTGACGAACATTCTTTTGCAGGAGTGTATGTGGCCTTAAAACTAGATAGCCACGTTTCGGAAGTTTCTTTATCTTCAATTACAAACTCGCAATCATCTTCGAGTTCTTCGCTACCATCAGCACTTAATATAGGATGAAAAGTTGCTCTTTCCTCTGGTTCTACTGTTTGAACTATGGAAGTGCCTGAAGTGGTAAAATTCTCGCACTTTGTTCTTCCTTCTAGCCTCCCAGTACCATCTCCAGTATTTTCTACTATTATTTCTGCCTCACTATTCTGTAATCCTTCTACTTCTACTCCTTCTTTGGAAACTATTTCTACTTCTGCAAAATCTTTCTCCACTCCTAAAAATTCAGCATCAGTTCTTATCAAAAAACTCGAAGTGAACCATCCTAGTTCACTAGAGGGTCTATAAGTCCATACACCGTCGTAAATATTTGATTCATTAACTTCTGGCGTATCAGCGCCATGAATGGCAGATTCTATATATTCTTGCGTACTTTCCTGAAATTTATTAACGTGTCTTTCTGTTTCATAATTCTTCCAATCGTCTAGAGCAGTATACTCTATACCATCTGGTTGGTTGACACCATTTTCTATTGACCTAAGCACTTCATCTTCAAAGTATTCGACATAGTTATAGTACTCTTGTTCTTCGATAAGCATCCATCCTGTTTGACTAGAGTACGCAACTAAGGTGTTCTGTGGGTTTGGCGCATCAGCACCTCTATCTTCTAAGCTGAGGAATTCTATCTGAGTGTGTTCGCCTATTCGCTCATTTTCTCCTTCTTTTACTCCCTTGTTACTTATTACTACAATTTCTTCCTCACCATCCGCATTTACTGTCCATTTGACTTCGAAGGTAGCATCCGGAGGATTTTGCAGATAACCGACGTTATAGACAGGGTGATCTGGATGTTCGATCGCACAACTTACTTGTGTTCTTTGTAAAGGGGGCCAAATATGGGAGCTTGAAAAATACTCGTAATCTGCATTTGTATCTCCCTTTAGGTCTAAACAATTGTTTTGCGCCCATTGGTGTGCTTCACTTTCTTCTTGAAATTCTTCTCGAACTATTTTAGGAGCTATAAGTTGTCTTAAGTTTCTGTCTTCAACACTATACTCTGCTCTTACGTCTTGTATTTGCGCGCTTATTTCCAGATCGCTATCAGTGCTGGCTTCATCTATTTCATCAGAAATTGTGTTGCTATCTAGCTTATAGTGTAATTTTTCTCCTGTACCGTCTACCTGGAATTCTGTTAAAACATGATTTTCGTAGAACTCATCTTCCGTCTCTATATAATCAATTTCAGAGACAGAAATAGTACTTGCATTCGCTGAAACCAACATAAAAACGCCGAATAATACTGGTAGAAGTATCTTGTTCCAACTAAGCCTGTAGCTATCGTTAATTCGCCTTGTATATTTTATTAACTTTAAACTAGTTATTGGTGTTTTAAACATGTTTTTATTTCTTATCAACAAAACTAAAGGTATCTACTAACTTTAAATTAGTTTCATGGATGTTATAAACAACATAGATATCTTAAAGCACAATATTGTTCTTGATTATACCAGAATTAATTTTATTACGCAAAAAAAGAAGTTAAAGGTTTGGAAAAGCCTGTAACAAGGATAGTGAAAAATTATTCTGCTTTTAGTTTCTCTATTTGTAGTTCTTGTGCTTCTGATTGTTCAAGAATGTTGTTGTATGTGTTTGTTACTTTTTCTTTAATTTCTTCTTCTATTTCGTCGTGATATCTGGCTTTGATTTTCACTTCATCTAGTTCTTTTCCGTCTTTTCTTTCGTAGGTTCGGAAGTGATATTCTATTGTTCCTCCGTCTAATTCTTGTTCGGCGTGAAGGTTTGAGATAAGTAGTGTTTCTTCTTCTAATTCTTTTCCAGGAGCTGACCAGTTTGAAGGGAATTCTTTATCTAGGTATATTCTGGGGGAGCCGCGAACAAGATTTTCTTCGTCTTTAAGTATTTCTAAAGCTTTTTTAATGTCTATTACGGCGTTATCTCTCCAATTATAAGTTTCGTCTTCTGTTTCAACATATTCCAAACTACCTGATTTGTATCTAGGTGAGAACTCAAAAGCAGAAAGATATTGGGTTTTAGAAGTTTTTGCTGAATTATTTTGAGGTGTTGTGTTAGTTGCCAAGTTACCCCTGTGTAAAGTTTTGTTTCTCCTACTTTAATTACTTTCCAAAATTATTATGCGTATAAAGAAACTCTTAATTCTTTGAAAAATAGGTAGAAAGAAAAATCTTACTTTTTGTGTTTTAATTCATGGTTCGAGATGTTATCAAAGATAGAGACTTCACAGCGTCTGCTTACATCAAGAAGGAAAACAAGATATTGCTTTTGAATCACGATAAACTAGATAAATGGTTGCCTCCTGGAGGCCATATTGAGGAAAAAGAGACTCCTGAAGAAGCAGCTAAACGAGAAGCACTGGAAGAAACTGGTTATGTAATCGAGATTAAAGATCCATTTAATGAGGTTAAACAGATTGATGAAACCGAAAATCTTCCTAAACCAGTAAACATTAACCTACATTCTATAGATAACGGTCACTACCATTGTGATTTTGCTTATTTGGGTAGTATTGTATCGAAAAGTACTGCTTCACATGAAGACGAACATAATGGCTTGAAATGGTTTGATAAAGATGAGTTAAGGTCTTCTGAGTTGGAAATACCTGAGAATGTTTTGGAAGTAGCACTTAAGATAATAGATTAATCATTTTTCTGGCCCGGTTCTTTAATTAAAGATTAGTGAAATAAACAATGTTATGGGTTATCTATACTTTAGTCTAGGCTTAATAGTAGGTACTATCTTCGGAATAGGTTTAACCTTATTCTACATGCAATGGCGTATGAAAAAACAGTTAGGAAACATGCAGAACCAGTTCTCCGACTTGATGGGAGCTACTGACGAACTTGTAAATGAGTTTGAAAACTTGGAAGAAAATGAGCAGGAAAAAAGCAAAGAAGAATAAGAAAACAATATTCTTTATCTAATTTTCCAACTTGTCAGCAGTCTTTTCCATTTCGTCAGAAATAGATCTCAACTCATCTATAAACGCTTGGGTACGAGCATTATATTGTTCTTTAACCTCTACACCTCTTAAAGCCTTCCTTGCATGAGCTTCTTTAACTTTATGCATAAGTTCGGCTTCTTCTATAGTCTCATCTATTATTTCCTCTAAAAGTTGTGAAAGCACACAGTTAATTACATGAGGTACGTCACCATCTAATGTCTGCTCTTCACTCATTCTTTCACGAATAAGTCTTGCAATCCGTCCTTCAGATAACGGAAGATCAGAATTTTCAAGCTCGCCATAGTTATCAGGAATCATCTTTTCTAAATTCATACTGTAGAATAATTAACCACAAAAACACTATATAACCTACCAAAATGGTAGAAAACACAACCCCAGCGTAAAATCATCTTTTTATGCGGAAGTAAATATATGATAACACAGGTGAAAAAAGATTTCTGACCTAACCAGTAAGAAATGTAAAGCATGCAAGGGAGATGTCGACCCTTTCGAACAAGAAGAGATATTGAATTATGCCTCTAAAATAAATGAAGATTGGAGCGTAATAGAAAACCATCATTTAGAACGCAGTTTTGATTTTAAAGACTTTGAGCAAGCCCTAAAATTCACAAACAAGGTTGGAGAACTTGCTGAAAAAGAAGGACATCATCCCGATATCTATTTGTCGTGGGGAGAGTGCAAAATAACGTTGTACACTCATAAAATAGATGGGCTTTGGGAGTCGGATTTTATAATGGCTGCTAAAATAGACGAGATATACCAAAATTTCTAAATAAGAGGTCCAAATGATACTTGAAGAGAACGCTAAAGCAGAAAAAATACTGGAAAAGGATTTTGTTGAAATAGATATAGGCTTAACGGTCGGAGAAGCCTTAGAAAAATTCAAAAACCACGAATTCAATAGTAATCGTTCAATTTACTATGTTTTTGTAACTGACTCTGACGAATTTAAGGGAATTGTCTCAGTTAAAGAACTACTAGAAAATGATAGAGAAAAACCTTTAAGCGAAGTATATAATGACGACGTTATAGAAATAGATAGAGATAAACAACTAGAAGATGTAGCAAGACTAATGTCAAAATACGACTTCCAGGCACTACCTGTTGTAGAAAATAAGAAACTAATAGGAATTGTAAGATTAGATGAAATGCTTGAAGTTTTAGATGAGGCTGCTACCGAAGATATTTTTCGAAAAGCAGGTATTCTGAATTTATCTAAAGAAGAAGCAAATAGAAGTGACGCAGTTCTCAATTCAACAATTTTTAATGAGATAAAAATCAGACTTCCGTGGTTATTGTTTGCATTGGTAGGAGGTTTTATAGCAGCACAAGTTATTGAAGGTTTTGAAAAACAGATTATGACTACTGCTACACTAGCATTCTTTTTACCTCTTATAATGGATATGGGCGGTAATGTGGGAACACAGTCGTCTACAATATTTGTTAGAGGTGTTGTCTTAGGCCAGATTAGTGGTAAGGATGTTAGGCATCGGCTGTTAAAAGAAACTTTTGCTGGAGGAGCAATAGGAATTATAACTGGTGTTTTAGCGGCAGGAGCTGCTTACGTTGTTTATGGCGAACCTGTTGTTTCAGCTATTTTGGTCAGCTCAATGACAGTTATATGTATGTTTGCGTCTCTAATAGGTTTTATAATACCTTGGCTTGCATACAAATTAGGAAGAGATCCGGCTGCAGTTTCAGATCCGATAATCACAACTATTAAAGATATCACTGCTTTACTTGTGTATTTTGGGTTTGCAGCACTTCTACTCGGTATTTAAAAACACTCATAAAACCCTTCTTAAATTTTTAGGCAACTAATTTTTTCAGAAGTAATGTGAGGAGATGTGTAGTTAAAGAATGCGATAATATCACTTTTCTAGCCATTTGTAATAAGTGTGCAAAACGAAAACAAGTTTTCTAAACAGCTCTACCAATCAAATAAATTATAGAAATAATTACAACTACTAAAACCCATAAAAACTTCTTAATAGACTTCCTATCATTTTTTTCAATCATTACGGATCACTACAGTCCCTAATTAAACCACAGTTTTCACAAATTAATTCACACGCCACATATTCTTTCATGGTGTTTTCACAGTTCCAACATTTTGTCATATAATCTAAAACCCTTTTTTAGAACCATTCGGGTTCCGATATCTTGATGTCGCCATAAACATTAGCTTGGCAAGATAAACGGAATGGACCTTCAAGCACTTCTTTACCCTGGTATCTTCTTAAAGTATTTTTTTCATCTTCTTGCATCTCTGAAAGATTATCCATTCCTTCCTCAACTTTTACACGGCATGTAGTACAGTTACAAAAACCTCCGCAAGCATGCATCCATTCAACACCACCTTCCAACAATGCTTGTAAAATATTTTGACCATCTTCTGCTTCTACAGTATCTCCTCTATCTATTACTTCAATCTTGTGAGACATGTAAAAAAATAGAGTGTAAAAGTTCAAAAAAATAACACCTAGAGAAAAAAGAATCTACTAAATGTAAAAACCATTGGTTACTATCAGTTAGTACCTATTAGCCTGCTAAATTCTTGTTAAAGCCTTGAATAAACTGATTTAAACTTTAGAAGTTATGAAAAATAAGAGAAAGTTAAAAGAAGTTTTTTACAGGAAGACAAGTCCAAATACTACGCTTCCAATTACTATAATCCAACCTAGTAATGAGAAGTAATTAACATACGTTGTAGCTTCATCAGAGATAAATTCTCTAACTACTACGTCTACAGTTTGTCCTCCGTCAAGAGGTTTTATCGGAAGCATGTTGAACAATCCTATTGCAAGGTTCAATGCGAATATCATTTGCAGTAGCATGATAAACCACATTAAAAATCCTGCGTGCTCTTGATATGCTTCCTTAATTACCTGTTCCTGGAACTCTAAACCGATAAATCCTCTTTCTTCTACACCTAGTTCGTTAAGTTGATCTTCTTGTACAGGTGGTAATTCGTCATCATCCTCAAGTTTATCAGCAATTATAGTGAATGTACCTTCACTGGTATGAACTGTTACTTCGTCACCTGCCTCTATAGACAATACTTCTCGTGTAAAGGCATTAGGATCATCTTCTACACTCACATTGTTAATGCTGTATATTATTCCTGTAGTAAGTCCTGCTTCGGCTGCAGGTGAGCCTTCTTGAGCTTCGTAAATTAACTCGTTACCGATAAATGCTGTTGCAGCTCCAAAGAAAAGCATAAAGAACAGTGCAGCGGTTAAATAATTAGCCCAACTTCCGGCGCTAAGTACTTTTAATTGGGATTTCCAGTTTCCTTGATCCCAAGGTCCGTGATGTTCTTCATCATTGTCAGTTTCTTCGCTTTCTTCTCCTGGAAGCATGTTTTCTCCTTTAGGTTCTACAAATGCTCCTGGAATTATTCCAAGAACTAACCATCCAACACTATTTATTTCGAAATCTTCGGTTCTAGCTACAATTCCGTGACTGAGTTCGTGGACAAACATTATTATTCCGATTGAAATTATCCAGTATTCAATTGGTATAAAGAATGCTCCGGGCTGGAAGGATGCTTCTCCTGAAAGCCCTGGCAGGACTAGTCCTACTCCTCCTTGTTCTCCGCCATCTGTTAAATCGTATATTCCGTATCCTATTAGTGCAATTGAAACAAAAATACTTATTATACCTACAACTAGGCCGGTCCAACCATATATGTTCCAGAAACGTGGTGCGGCTTTTGCTATTCTGTCTATTAGATCTAATCCTTTCTTAGTTCTTCTGAAAAATATTATTGAAACTCTTGTAATGTTTTTACGATCGTAATACATCAGCGCTGTTAATAAAAACAGTGCAACTATTAATAGGATAAATCGAGGGTTATCTAGCATAATATAATCTTGGTTAAGTTTAAGTTTTAAAGAGTGTCTGAAATAAACAAATCGCTCTAAAAGGAAAAGTTTTAATCTAAGAACAACCTGTATAAATAAAAACTCTAGTAATCTTTTTCTTGATTTATGAGCGATCAACCACTCTTCTGGTCAGACCAACTAGCTTTCGCAGTAACCCGAAAATTCCCAGAAAAAGAAACCTATGTATGCGCCTCAGGGATAACTCCTTCAGGTATTGTCCACATAGGTAATTTTAGAGAAATCATAACGACCGATTTTGTAGTAAAATCATTGAAAGAACGCGATGAAGACGTAAAATTTATTTACTCTTGGGACGATTACGATAGATTCAGAAAAGTTCCTAAGAACGTACCAGACGAATGGGAAAAGTATATAGGCCTACCAGTATCGGAGGTGCCAGATCCATCAGGAGAATTTGACTCTTATGCTGACTACTTTATAGCTAAACTTGAAGAAGAGCTTGAAGACATGCATTTTGACATAGAGTTTATCAAACAGTCAGAAATGTTTGAAGACGCCAAATACGCAGAATTAATCAAGAAAGCGATGAACGATAGAGCAAATGTTAGAAAAATACTCGACAAATACCGTAAAGAACCATTACCAGAAGACTATTACCCGTTAAGAGTTTATTGTAAAGAGTGTGGTAAAGATTTCACGGAAGTCACAGATTACGATGGAGAATTCACCGTTACGTACTATTGTGAAGAATGTGGTGAAGAACACGAATTAAACTTCAAAGAAGAAGGCAATGTAAAACCTCCTTGGAGAGTAGATTGGCCAATGAGATGGCATTATGAGGGAGTAGATTTTGAACCAGGAGGAAAAGACCACTCAGCAGCTGGAAGTTCAAGAGATACAGGAGTTGAACTAGTAGAAGATATATATGATGACGAACCTCCTATATACCAAATGTATGATTTTGTAAAACCTAAAGGCGGGGATAAGAAAATATCTAGCAGTAGCGGAGAAAATGTGCTTACACTCAACGATCTAAAGGACATATATTCGCCTGAAATGATCAGATTTCTTTTCTCAGAAAGAAAACCTAAAAGAGAACTAGTAATCTCTTTTGATGAAGATATTATTCCTAGATACAATAAATTCGATAAAATAGAAAATGCATACTATAATCCAGAGAAAGTAGATAATGATAGGAAGAGAAAACACTGGAAAAGAGTTTATGAACAAGCAATGGTGGAGATTCCAGAAGACCAACCTGTAAGAATACCATTTAAGCATGCTTCATTTATCTCTCAAGTAATCCCTGAGGAAAACTGGAGAACTAAGGCGATAAAGTCTTTGAAGGACACAGGACATATAGAAAGTGATATCAGTGAAAAAGGCACTGAACAAGTAATAGAACGTTTACAAAAAGCTAAAAATTGGGCAAGAGAATATGCTCCTGAAGAATATAAATACAAGATTAATTATGATGTTTCTGACGAATTAATCACTTCTCTATCAGATAAACAAACAGAAGCTCTAGAAATACTTAGGGAGAAGTTGATTGATGGAGACTTTAATGATTCTGATGAACTTGACACAATCATCTTTGAGTCTAAGGACGATTCAGAACTTGATACCGGTGAATTCTTTGAAACCACGTATCAAATCTTTTTATCCCGAGAACAAGGACCTAGATTATCAACACTTATATTATCCATAGGATTTGAGGATTCAATAAAGATTTTAGAACAAGTATGACTTCAGAAACAAGTGAACGCTTCAAATTCACAGCATTCAAACTATCTGCTTTTCTCGCTATAGTTTTCCTAATCCAAATAATAACTGATTTTAATCCTGGTTTTAGACCTGGAGAATCTCCTGTAATCAATTTTTTCACAGCTATATTTGGCCACTCTAACTTACAGCACCTCATAGGTAATCTGTTTTTTATTGTTCTATTTGGATCTATATACGAGAAATATACATCTCGTAAATTATTTTTAACAACGTTTTTGGTTTCAGGATGGATTGCTAATCTAACATCCTTTGTATTCTTTCAGGACTCATTTATAATTGGGGCTTCAGGAGGTGCAATGGGTATTCTTGCCGCATTAGCAGTATATCGTCCTAAACAATTAGGTATCGGATTAGGTGTTCCTATGCCCATGTGGGCAGTACTTATTAGCTATATTTTTCTGGATTTAGCAGGAATTACTGGTGCTAACAATATTGCAAATGAGGCTCATCTTCTCGGAATGTTTACAGGGATAATAATTGGTTATAGGCTTAGAAATCAGCCGATTTTAGATTTTGCCGAGTCTTATGATGAAGAAGAAAATAGTTGGGAAGAAAAAATTTCGAAATGGGAGCGAAAATACATGCTAAATAAAGATTAAATTGGCTATTATTGAGGCCATTGCTCCTGCTCCCAATAATGTTGCTATGAAGCTACCTAGAGAGACAAATAAAAATGCTAGTAGTATTACTCCTACTTGATTGTTCCATAATTCTTTGTAACTGGTTAGTTCTGTTATCTCTTCCATATCTTCTACATTTGGAGGGTTAAATATTGATTCAACGTAAGCCGCCACAAAGCCTGCTCCAATTACGGGTATGAGTGAGGTTATTGGTGCGCTTAAAGATGCTGCTCCCCATGTTATGGGGTGGGCTTTAGCTATTACTGCTCCCATCAAAGTTAGTACAAAATTTAATGTTATCCATACTGTTCCTAATTCAAGAAATGTTTGAGCTCCTCCTAGATAGTATCCATAACCAAGTAGTAATATGACGGACATAGGAAGACCATATAGGAATAGTTTCAGCCATGGTATTCGACCACCTTTAGTTTCTATTTCTTCGTGTCTTTTTTGGTTCTTCAGGTCTTTTACTAAGCCTTCAACGTGTGCAGCACCTACTACAACTACTGCTTTTTCAAAGTCTTGTTTTAATATTTCTTCTGCCATGTAGGAGTTTCTTTCATCTAAGAAAACTGTTTTTAAGGTAGGGAAGTGAGTTTCTAATTCTTTTACTAGTGCCGAAATCATGTTTTCTTGTTTTAAGTCTTCTATCTCTACGTCTTTTTCTTCCTGTATTGCTATTAGACTTGAGAATAGTTTTACTTTTTCCCAGAATGTTAGTTCGTCTCTTATTCTTTCTAAAGTCTTGTTTATGTTTCTATCTACCAGTCCAAATTTTATTCTTTCTTCTTCTGCTGTTTCAATTGCAGTCAACAATTCTTGTCCGGGTTTTATGCCTTCTTCTAGACCTATTCTTTTTTGATAAATAGACATTATCAAATTTAAGAGTAGTAAATAACCTTTACCTTGTCTTATTGCTTCGATCACATCTAGTTCCTTCCACTGAGAATCTCCTATTAATGATCTATATCTATCATCATCTAGTTCTACGGCTACATAGTCGGGCTTTAAATCCTTAATAGTTGTTCTTACTTCTTCTTTACTCTTTTCAGAAACGTGAGCAGTACCAACTATTGTTATTTCCTTTCCATTTACATTTACTTTTTTCTTCATTCTTCAATCACTGTCCTCCTTATACTGATGTATTGTTAGACTAGTTTTCTTAAATTATCTCCAGAAAATAATAGCACCATATGGTATCCTCAGACAGATTTTGTAAACTTTTTACGAATACTGAGTTTTGAACGGATAATTGCTAATATGAATTCTTATTTTTTATCTAAGAGCTTGGCCGCTTGTTTCTCTGTAATGTGTCCTGCTGCCACGGCATTATACCTTGCAGCTTTTTCTGATTGTAAAATCTCGCTTTCAGTATACTTTTCAAATATTTTGAAGTATTTAGAATTTCTTAACCTATATTTCTGGTGATAATCTTCAGCTAAATAAAAAGATTCCAGCTTTTTTATCTTTGTAGAAGCACTATCTGGTTTTGTAGTTTTGGCTAACACTTGTTGCTCTTTGTTCACTGTAAGTATTAATGACTGATATTGTTTTTTCATTTTTCTGGAGTAATCGTGCCAATCCCAAAAATTATCTAAAAGCTCTCTATAGTCGCCATTATACTCAAGTCTGACTACTTCTGTATGGTCGCCAAGACTTCTATAAGTAGGATTTTTCTTGGTGCCTCCTGCGTAACCTACACTTGTTTTTTCAATTTGTTTTATTGATCCAAATTTCGCTTCCGGGCCCCAAAAACATCTTAAACCAAAGTAAGCTTTCATGAAACTATATTATATTTTTTGATAGGTTGTGCCCTTTCCTTTTCCATCAGATTTTATCAGGTTGTAGTTTTCCATTTTATTCAGATATCGTCTTAAAGTTCTTCTACTTTTAGGGTTTTCAATTTTTTCTTGATATTTTTTGTAGAGTTCAGAAGATGCTACTGTTTCCTCTTCTTCTATTATATTCAAAAGCTCTTTTTGATGCTGGTTTATTTTGTCTATTGATTTTTGTTTTTCTTGTTCTATGGCTCTTGGTTGTGCTTTTTTTATTTCTTCAAGTGTTATCTTCTGTTTTTCCTTTTGTTCAGTTTTTTGTGCAGCCAGTTTTAATGTGTTGATTGCTCGTCTTGCATCTCCTTCTGAAGAGGCTGCTATCTTTGTTAATTGTTTTTTAGATACTGAATCGTTCTTTAAGCCGTATTCGCGTCGATCTAATAGGATATCTGTTAGTTCTTCTTCACTGTATTTTTTGAATCTTACTTCGTCTCTTCCAGAGAGCCGTGATCGAACTCGTTTGTCGAGGTTATGGAATACTGTATCCTGGTTAGCAATCATAATCAGACCTGTTTTGGTGAATCGCGAAAGTTCATAAAGGACTTCATCTTCTGTAAGCTGGTCAACTTCATCAATAACTATGACCATCTTGTTATTTCTCGCAGTTCTTTCTAGTTTATCCACTAATTCATCAGTAGGCGTTCCCTTTCTGTGAATCATTTCATGACCTGTATCTTTCAGCAGATTATAGAAGATATCAAACTTAGTTGAGTGCTTGAAGCAATTAATATAACTATATTTGAGATCTGGCTCATGATCCTTAAGCTCATTCACAACATATCTAGACATAGCTGTTTTACCAGTACCTGGGTTTCCGTATACAAGCATATTAACAGGGTTTTCGTCATTTAGAATTGGTTTTAGATTAGTAGCTATTTGTTTTCTCTCAGAACCTCTATGAACCATTTTATTAGGCAAATAATCTGCTGTTAAAACTTTTCTGTTCTCTATAACATATTTTTCAGAATCTAAACCCACGTAGAAGTATAAAAATAGAAAAACTGAAATAAATATCGGATTAAGGTATTTTTTGCTCGAGCCGGGATTTGAACCCGGGTCGTCAGCTCGAGAGGCTGACATGATTGACCGGACTACACTACTCGAGCTGTTACTAAAAAAATTTCTATAATAAAAAGTTATGTACCCATTAGTAACTTGTTATGAAAATAGGTATACCTAATACCGAAAATGAATTTGCAAGTGTATATGAAGGTGTTCTAACAGCTGGCGAGAATCATTACTGGATATCACAAGGACAAAAAGCAGCTAGATTGTATGCAACACCTCTTCAAGAAAGAGAACTAGAAGATAATCTAGAAGATGTAGTTTCCGTTGTCGGTAAACTAGGTAATGGCCTTAATGGAGAAAGTAATGTAGGGAATTATGAGATAAATGTTTCTGGAATTGCAGAATTTGAAGGAGCTCTTCCGGAAGAAGATGCTTATGTTTCTACTTTAGGAGACACATCAATGACTTCTTATGATACCTACGTAGAAGAATTTGATGGAGATTTAGATGATTTAGAACCTGTTGAAGATATCGTCTTTCCCTAATCTCTTTTTGTAATATGATTGTATGGAAATAAGCTGTTTTATTCTGATTTTTTGAACCATCTTTTCTCTATATCGCTGTTTGAAAAAACAGCAATACTATCGTTTTCAAGTCTTATACGGCTTTTTCTTAGACCTATATCAATTAATTCTCCTTCTGTTTCTTCTACCTTTATTTTATCACCCATATTGAAGTCCGGATCTCTAGCAAGATAGTATCCTGAAACAGTATCTGCAAGCATATCAGAAAGCGCATAAGCAACTCCCAAAGCTATAAAGCCTGTTGAAGTACCTAAGCTTGCAGCAATTTCGCCTAAACCTAGAATATTAAGAAATACGAGTATGACACCAAACCAAAGAAATAACGACACTATAGTCGAAATTAACGAAATTATCATTTGTTGATCATGTCTACTTCTTAAAGAATATTCTAAAAAACTAAGAACAATCTTAATACCGATATAAGATACTATCAAAAAAATTATGCCTGCTAAAATATTGGGTAACAAATCAACTAATTGGTTAAAGAATGTATCTATAAAATCCTCTAGAACCATGTGAACCCTATTTTGGTTTCAGATACTTAATCAGAATTAAACTTGATTGCATGGAAATAATAAGTTTAATGAGACTTTACGAATGAAAATCCTCGTTAGTTTTTTCATCAATAAAATCTGCTAAACGATCAGCTTTCTCATCAGCTTCTGTGCTCAAATCTTCAAGTTCTTCTAAAAATCTGTGATTATCTGCTAATTCTGTCTGGATTAAGTTATCAATTTTATTTGGAGCATAATCGGATACTATTTCCGCAAAACTCAGCGCAATATCATATTCTTCTTTTAAAACAGCCTCTCTAATCAGTTGCTCTGCTGTTTCCAAATTTTCGGTGTCTACACTATTACAAAGCATTTCTACATGTTCTTTAGCACTTTCTTCATCATGATAGAAAAGAAATTTATCTGAACACTTTAATCCATCAGTAGTACGATATCCTGCCTGAATTTGCTGCGTTAACCAAGGTTCTTCCGGCATTTCTACTGGTTCCATGTCTTCATAATCTTTTTTTCCAATGTCTATTCTCGGGATAAATACGACATAATCTTCATTAAAACTTCCAGGTTCAGCTAATTCTTCAGATTGTGATTCTAAGTTGTATTCTCTAATATAGTCGGCTACATAATCTTCTAAATGTTCTTTCATATATTTCCAATCCATTTCAGGTGTTCCGGTTTGTTTTATCCATTTAGAAATATCTTGGAAATCCGATCGTGTAAAATCTATGTCAGAATTGTTGTAGGCTTCGGTATAGAAATCAAGTAAAAATTTAGTTTGGTTGCTGTTTAATTCTCCTGTACGTAGGGCTGTTAAGTGTCTTTCTGCGACATTTCGATGATTAAAACTGTAATCTTCAACCACTAGGAATAATGATGTAAGCAAATTTTTTACTTCTTACTCTTCATTTTCCTCGTCTTTATTACCGCTTAAATAATTCTTAATATTGTTGTAAACTTCTTTGGATTCTGCACCTATAAGATACGATGTACCCATTACTCCTCCAGCTAGTAATGCTGCTTCAGGAGTACCTGTAAGCATTGCTCCTCCTGCTGCTCCTCCTACAGCCGTTCCTAAAGCATTTTGATACTTTTCTTTAGCTAAAGTCTGTTTTATTCTTGAAGTGTATGAGTTGCCAGTGTCACCATATAAATCGTCAGACTCGTACTCTGCATCATCGTAGGAGACGTCATCAGTTAATTCTGTATAAGGTTCATCAAGAGATTGATCATCATAAGCAGGATCGTCAAGTACATCATTATCTAATTCTTCATCTAAATCATCTTCATAATCTAAATCTTTGCTCATACAAGTCCTATTTACTTTCTTACAATATAAATCCTCCGTAATTAGCCATGCAACATTATAGGATATAGTTATCTTTCCTCAGAACACATATTAGTATCATTTTGAAGTCGAAATCTATTACTCAATAATTTGAGGTAACGTATAATTAGTTAGTGCGGGGGACACGCCTATAGACTTATACATTGTTTTCTGATTTTAGTTAAGGCTTTAAGCCCGTCTAAGCTTTCTACTTAACTTTTAAATACTTATTATTCTTTTTAGGTTAAAAAATTAAACAGCTGGTTAAAAATTTAACTAGTTTGTGTTCGTTTCTAGCGCTTATGCCTGTCTAGGTTAGAAAGTTAATATTTTGGCAAATCTAGAATGGTTTGGAATTCAGATGGATCTGAACGAGATCGAACTCCAAACGAGTTCTCAAGATAGTGAAAATATTTTCAAATAAATGAAAACTATTATAAAAATTTGAGAACATTAAGTTACTATGAGCCCAGCAACATCTTCCGAACCTGATAAACTACTAAATGTACTGACTTCCGACTACAAAGAAGAAGTACTGAAAGAACTGCTAGATAGCCCTGGATATACGTACACAGTGAACGAGATAGCTGAAGAAGTATCAGGTTCCTACAACAGCGTCAAAAATTTTCTCAGAGAACTGGAAAGATTCGACATAGTCAGCTTCCAGAAAAAAGGCGGAACATATCTCATCCAATACAACCAAAACTCAAGATACCATGAAGTACTTAAAGAACTTCTAAGAGCAGATAACAAACCGTTAAGAGAGGCAGCAGAGAACTACGCAAGCAAACTAGTTAAAGAT
>SL_4KL_010_BRINEDRAFT_10000208_pt1 | contig 28634 bp, 30 predicted proteins | sample SodLak_010_BRINE_2_FD_10664 | JGI IMG/M metagenome (IMG submission 10664) | reverse complement strand
GGGGAGCCGGTCGCCGATCGGCTCGCTCGGCAGACAGTTGTACAGCGCGAGACTCCCGTTGTAAGCCCGCCGCCACGAGTCGGGCGGCGCGGTCTCGTCGACCGTTCGCTCCAAGTCGATCGCGCGGAAGAAGTCCTCGTGGCCCTCACGGTACCACGCGTTGAGAGTTCGTCCGACGCCCGGCGCGGCGCGCTGTTTGTCCTCGTCTTCCAGCGAGTCGAGGACGCGCTTGACGACCGCGCCGACCTGACGAGTACGCGCCCAGACGCGGTCCGCGTATCCCTCCCGTTTCGCCCACGTCGTGATCTCGTCTTCGGTCGGCTGCTCAGGGTCTCGAAGCGGGAGTTCAGCGTCGTCGAGTTCGCGCATCGACGCCCGCCAGTCGGGGTGTTCGCGGTCGAGATGCGCCGTGACGCGTCTGTCGAGCTCGCCGCGGAGGTCCGCGTAGAACTCGCGCACCGATTGGATCTCCTCCACGGTCACGTCGGCGTCCTCGAGCTCGCCGCGAACGAGCGCCGCGTCGTCGGACTCGGCGCCGGCCGTCTCGAAGGAGAGCGGCTGGACGACGCGGGTGAGCTCGTTTTCGGCGTCACGAAGACTGGCGTCGGCGACGGCGTCGCTCACGAGATCGCGCACGCGCGGCTCGAGCATGTGCGCCTCGTCACAGACGACGAACGTCTCGTCTTCTAACAGCGCGCCGGTGAACGTGCCGGTCGTCACGGGGTCGAACGCGTGGTAGTAGTTGCCGATAACGACCTCCACCTCTGGGACGAGAGCGCCCATAATCGAGTGCGGACAGGAGCCGTAGCCGGCCGCGAGCCGGACGAGCTCCGTCGGGCCGACGTGACCCAACTCCGTCACGTCAAACGGGACCGCTCCGGCGGGGTCGCCGTCGTCGGGGAGATCGTCGAGAAATCCGGCATAAAAGGGGCAGAACTCGGTTCCCTCGAACTCCTCGGTGTCCGGGCGATACGGCGTGGGCTCGCCGTCGACCGAGAGATAGTCGGCGGCGGGCGCGTCGTCACCGGCCGCCGCGCTGCTGCCGATGGAAGCGGACGTTCCCGAGTCCATGAGTCCGACCTGTTGGCTCCGCGCCTCGCTCACGAGGTTCGATGTCGTGGTCGCGCCGCCGTCGCCGACGAGGTTCCGAGTGCGCTCGCGAAGCCCCTCACAGCGCTCATACACGTTCTCGCGGTCGATCCTGCCGCGGTTCTCACGGGCGTACGGGCAGACGTCGGCCTTCCCGACGAGGGTGAGCCCGGAGATCGAAGCGTAGCCGTCAGGAAGGTTCTCGTTGACCGTCCGTAAATCCGTCTCGAACTGGCGGAGCTGCTGTTTGACGCTCGTGAGAACGAACACACGCTCGAAGTCGGAGTCGGGATCCCGGACGCGGTCGAGTCCCGCAGTGAGCGCGAGCATCGTCTTTCCGGTCCCACAGGCACCCTCTAAGGCGAGGAACCCACCATCGTCGGCGGCATCGACTGCGGCGTCGATACCGTCGGCCTGCTCCGGATACGGTTCGGCGTGGCCGAAGAAGTCGGCCCACGGCGGCGAGTCGGTCACTGGAACGAAGTTGTGCGGCTTCGGATTTAAACCCTTCAAACGCGCTGCAGCCGCGATTTGGCTGCCGTGACCGCCGGAACTCACGTGTCGCCTGCGTCCACCGAGCCGCGCTTCCCTCCTGGGAGCCGGCCGAGGAGATGGACGCCGCCGACGGTCCCAGCGACGAGGAGCACGCCGACCGCACCGGCCGCAAACGCGACGTCGAATCCGACGGCCTCCGCGACGACCCCGATCACGCCGCTTCCCGTCGCTTCCAGCCCCATAGCGACTCCGCTGAAGACAGCGTACGCGCTCGCGCGGTTGTCCGCGGGTAGCGATTCCAGCATGAACGTGTCGATCGCTGGAAACAGCGCGTGGACGACAACGCCGAGCAAGACGGTGACCGCGACGAGCGCTGCGACGCTCTCAGCGACGACGAGCCCCGTGAGGACGAGCGTGAAACTGCCCATGATCGCGAGCAGATACGGGACGTGCGGAAGGCGGTCGGCGAGCCGCCCACCGAACCAGAACGCCGGGAGTCCCGCAGCGAAAATGACGGTGAGTAGCGTGTTCGCCAACCCGGAAGAAAGGCCCTTCGTTCCGACGAGGTACGTGACGTAGAAGTTGAACACCCCCTGCCAGACGAAACCGGGCGCCCCGACGATGACGACGCCGACGAGGATCACCGGCCAGTGACCCAACGCGGAGCGAAAGTTCCGGTCGGCGCCCGCTCCCGACGGAAGCGGGTTGCGGCGGACGATCACGATTAGCACCGCCGTCACGACGAGCGCGGCGGCCGCGAGCAGGTGGAAGACCGCCCCCCAGTCGGCGACGAGCAGCACGGCGACGACGATACCGGGCGCGAGGACCGCAGCCAGCTGGCCCGCGGAGCCGTGGATACCGATCGCTCGTCCGCGCGCGCTTGGGAACAGCTCGGCGACCAGCGGAACGGCGGCGACGAAGTAGGCGCCCGACGCGAGACCGATGAACAGCGCGCCCGCCTGCAGCTGCCGGACCGTCTCCGCGCTTCCGGTGAACACCGCTGCGAGCGCGAGCGCGACGCCGGAGCCGAACACGACGTAGTGGCGCGGCACGCGGGTGAGGAGATAGCCGACCGGGATACGCGGGAGCGCGGAGCCGACCCACACCAACGTCGTCACGGTGCCGACGACGGCGGGGCTAGCGGCGAACTCCGTACCGATGGTCGGCACCAGCGGGGCGAAGCCCACGCGCCCGAGGTTGACGAGAAAGACCAGTCCGCAGAGACCGGCGAAGACGCGGCGTGTCACCCCGAAGCGTCGTCACTCTGGGGTCTCAAGCGTTGCGAAGCGCCCGTCGCAACGAGAACGGTCCGTGACGACGCCGGCACGGGTGGCGCGCCCGGCTCGCGCGTCGAAACGCGCGAGCCGGAACGCGAGGGAGGCGGGAGCGCGCCGGCGCCGTGGTGCGGTCCACCGGCGCGCTCTCCGCCGAGGCTGGGGAGGTGTGAGGTGCGGTGGCGTGCGGGGCAGGCGCTGACGGTCGTGTTGGCCGCACCCTCCGGCGGTTCGCCGCGTCACCTACTCAAAACGAGGACGGCACGGACGCCGGTGGGCTGCTCCGGACGAGCCGCGACGCTCGGCAGCGACGCTGCGGATGACCCCCGATCGTCCTACGGCCGACAGATGTCGTGGAGGTCGCTGAGGTCGTCGATCTCCCACGTCGGCCAGACGTTCAGCTCCCAGTTTCGACGATGGGGGCGACGGATGAACGCGGAGTCGATGCCGGCGTTCTCAGCGGCGCGGACGTCGGACTCGTTGTCACCGACGAATAGGGCGTTGCCGGCGTCGAGATCGGCGAGTGCCTGCTCGATGTAGTGGGGGTTCGGCTTGCGGAGCTGAAGCGAGTGGATCGTCGGCTCGCGACCGTATGCGGCACCCATCCGTTCGAAGCCGTCGAAGTGGTCCACGAGGAAGTCGACGGTCGCCTGCTGGTTCGAGGAGACGATCCCCATCCCCACGTCGAGGTCCCGTAGCTCGTCGAGATCGTCGTACGGGGTCTTGCGCCCCTCGCGGGCTTCCTGTTGTTGTGCCTTCGAGACCACGTCGTCACGGGTCCGCCAGAACGACCCCGGATCGAGGTCGTACGTCTGACAGACGGTCCCCACGCTGCCGGGGGTCGCACCGATGGTCATGCGCTCTACGTCGTCCGGATCGGGCTCCTCGACGCCGCACTCCTCGAACGCGTCCCGGGTTGCATCCCGAAGCACGTCGAAGCGCGTGCGGCCAACGAGGACACCGTCGTTGTCGAACACGACGGTATCGTAGCTCATACAGCCTGTCGACGCTCAGTACTTAAAAGCGTTTCACCAAAATCACGGTGGTGGTGCTCACGGCTCGTGGAGCCAGCAGATCGTGTGAGGCGGCGTGATACACCCCGAGATCCTGCGCTCAACGCCCGGTTTATATGCACGCGACGCTCGCTCCGAGACATGCGCGTCAGCGTTATCGGGGGGAGTTCGATCGGTCCGGAGACGGCGACAGTTGCCGAGGAACTAGGAAAACAGCTCGCGAGCCGCGGCCACACCGTCGTTTGTGGCGGACTCGGAGGCGTTATGGAGGCCGTCTGTCGCGGCGCGAGCGAGGCGGGTGGAGAGAGTATCGGCATTCTCCCGACCGACCGCCGTGAGGACGCGAACCCATACGTCACGACGCCGATCGCGACCGGGCTCGGCCACGCGCGCAACGCGCTCGTGGTGATGAACGGCGACGCCGCCATCGCGGTCAACGGCTCGTACGGTACGCTCTCCGAGATCGGGCTCGCACTCGCACACGGCCGAGCGGTCGCCGGACTCGATACGCACGACATCGAGGGTGTCGAGGCGGTCAAATCACCGGCAGCGGCGGTCTGCCACGTGGAGGCTGAAGCCGCCGGAACGGGCCGAGACGCGTGACTCAGAGCGTTTCTGAGGCGGCCGGTTCGATTTCTCCGACGCTGGAAAAGCTGGGCCACGACCGACCGATGACGGAGTACGCGGCGACGCTGAAATAGAACCCGACGAACGCGCCGGCGATGGTCCCGAGTATCGGGACGACGTTGAGAACGGCGGCAACGAGCCCGCCGATCAGGAGCACGGCGAACATCGCGACCCACGCGACGGCGTACGACCGGGACGTCCAGATCGGTTTTAGCGTCCCGACGTCGAATCCGGAGCCGATCGACCGCGTCCGGGCGAAGTTCGCCAGCGCCGCCGGAAGCAGGTACCCGACGAGGAGCGCGAGGGCGAACGACAGTATCCCGCCGAGGAGAATGCCGATCACCCCGAGGCCGCCTAAGGCGCCGTCTCCGCCGACACCGATACCCACGATACCGACGAGCACTCCCCCGACACCGACGAGCAACGGGATGAAGCCGTAGGCGATACCGATCACCGCGGCCTTGATCCCCGTGACCGTCATCTCCCCGAACTCGTCGAATTCGGGCGGCAACCTCGTCGCCAGCGGCGGTGCGGTCGAANACTCGCACGAGGTACCCGGCGAGAACGAACAGCGGAACGACGAGGAAGCTAAATATCGTGAGGAGACCGCCGATGAGCACGATTTTCACCACGTCGTCGCTCTCGGCAGGGTATCGTATCGCCGACTCTAACGCCTCGGTCAGTCCGCCGTAATCACCACTGTTCGCGGATCTGCGTCGGGCTTGCATCCCAGTGTCGCCTTTGTCGTTCACCATGAGATATCCTTGGAGTTGACACGAGGCGGATATATAGTTATACTTCCGTTGCGCCGCCTGTTAGCGCCGAAATACCACGGTATTTTCGAGACGAGTCATCAAAGAGGGGCGAAAGCCAATCCGAACGATCCAGAGTGGGGGTGAGAGGAATGAAACCGTTACCAAGTGTCCTGAAAATCGTTACCAGGTGTCGTGGAACGTGTCGAACTCGATCGAGTCGAGCGGCTTCTCGCCGATCGCGGCCTCGTACTCCCCGGGGGTCAACATCGGCTTGTGGAACCGGGGACCGTCGTCGGTCGTGATGCGTGGACAGCCGGTGTTGACGAACGCGTCCATATCGAAGTTACGCAGGCGGTCCGGCGTCACCTCGTCCATCGTGATCAGGTAGGCGTTCTCGTTGTTCTCGACTATATCTTGGGCGGTCTCCCAGCGGCCCTGTCCGATCTTCGTGCAGAAGATGACGCCCCACTTCTCTGCGCTCATCGCCTTGTGAACCGAGGCGTACCGCTGTTTGAGGAACTGGTCGTGTTCCGCGACGGAGACGGCGTTGTTGACGGGATCGGCGATGACGACGCGCTTTTCGGGGTGTTCCATCGCGAGACCGACCGGGTGGAACTTGCCACCGCCGACGTACAACACCTGGTCGGCGGGGATATCCGCGGAGGCGTAGTTGCAGCCGAGCACCTGCCCCTCCTTCGTGAGTCGGTCGTCGCCGCGTCGGGTGTGAACCTCGTAGCCGCGCTCCTCTAACCAGTCGGTCATCTCCTCGAAGCGGTTCATGTGTTGAGCCGTCGTCACGAGCCCAACGTCGGGGTTCTCCTCCGGCGGCGAAAGCTCCTCGTCGACCGCGTCTTCCATGATCGGGAACGGGTCAACGTTCGAGAACAGCGGGACGTAGACGATGCTGTCGGACTCTTTCATCGGTGTGTGGCCGAAGTGGACGAAGACGTCCGTCCGGCGCATCAGGTACGTGTCGAGATCGCAGGCCCCGTAGCACGGCTGCCCCGAGAGCATGAACGTGACATCGTCGGGCGCCGCCTCGCGGAGGTCGTCAGCGACTTTCGGGCCGCGGCGTTTGAGCCCCTCTGGGAACTGGAGACCGACTTTCGAGGCGTCACGCTCTTCGATGGCCTCGACGATTCGGTCGAGTTCGTAGTCCCACTCGCGGTCGTGTTTCAGGGCCATCCCCGTTTTTGTGAGGTCGCCCTCCGTGGAGCCGCTCATGTCGAACGAATTGTGCGGCTGGACGGTTAAACCGCGCGTTCGGCGGCCGGGCGAGCGATCGTTTGTGACAAACCGCTACTGCTGCCGCGGTCGACAGACCGAAACCCCGAGGCGGCGAACGTCCTACTATGTCCGAGCTTCCACTTAATCACATCCACGTCGCACCGGATGACGCCGACGCCGACGGGCCGGCCGTCTTCGTTCTACACGGACGCGGTGCCGACGAGGAGGACCTGCTCCCGGTCGCACGTCACCTCCCGGACGACCTCCACGTGATCAGTCTCCGCGCGCCGGACCCGCTGCAGGGCGGCTATACGTGGTACGACCTCGATCTCTCCGGCGGCGGTCTCGAACAGAGCCAGCCCGACGCCGCCGGCTTCCGTCGCAGCCTCGATCTGATCGCAGACAGCGTCGAAGCTGCGACGGAAGCGTACGATCTCGACGCCGACCGGCTCGGCCTGCTTGGGTTCAGCCAGGGGGCGATCACCAGCCTCTCGCTCGTCTTAGAGGAGCCAGATCGATACGCGTGGGTCGTCGCGCTCCACGGCTATCTCGCGGATTCGCACGCCGAGTTCGCTCCTGACGGCGTCGCGGGAAAACCCGTCTTCGTCGGCGCCGGATCGGGTGATCGCGTGATTCCATCGGCGCGGTCGACCGCCGCGGCCGAGCGGTTCGTCGAGATAGGTGCTGACGTCACACATGACAGCTATCCCGGAGGTCACGGGATCGGACAGTCGGAGCTTGCCGACGTCGTCGCGTTCGTCGAGGCGCAGCTGACGTCGGCGATGTAGCAGCCGGCAGGGCGGTCCGACCGCCGCCTCCGGCAGGTTAAAACCGACCCGGACCGACGATCCGGTATGAGCGTCGAACAGGCGTCCATCGAGGATCTTGGCCGTGAGCTCGGCGAGCGGATCGCCCGAACCCCCGAGTACGAGCGCTTCGAAGCGGCCCGCGAGGCCGTCCAGCGCGACGAAGAGGTACAGACACAGATCGACGAGTTCGAACAGCTCCGATCGGAGTTCATACAGGCCCGACAGAGCGGTCAAGCGACGAACGCCGACCTCCACCGCGTGCAGGACGCACAAGACGAGCTCCACTCGATGCCCGTCATGAGCGAGTTCCTCGACGCACAAGACGAGCTGTCGGACACCCTCCAAAGCGTGAACGAGGCGATCTCCGACCCACTCGCAGTCGACTTTGGCGGCGAGGCAGGCGGCTGCTGTCAGGACTAACGGAGTCGCCGGCGACCGCAAGACTGATCGAACCTCCTGCGATCGTATGCCATCCGCCGTCACCCGCTTGCTCGCCTTCACCCACTTTTATATCAGATAGCGACGCAACCCGCCCCGTGATAGCCGTAGCCGGCGGGAAAGGTGGCAGCGGGAAGACGACCACGACGGTCGGGCTCGCTCGAGCACTGTCGAGGCGAGGGGCCCCGGTGGTGGCCGCGGACGCCGACTGGGACCTCCCGAACCTCGAGCGCCTCGCGACAGAGACGAGCCGAAGGGCCAGCCGAAAGGACTCGTCGACAATCGTCGACGTGATCCGCGCCGACGGACGACTCCATCCGGAACGGTCTGCGCCGACGGTCCTCGCAGCGCCCGAGAACCCGCGCGATATCGACGCGAGCGTAGCCCTCGAATCGCTCGATGGCTTTGTTCCAGACGACGCACCGGTCCTCTTGGACTGCCCGGCAGGAGCCTCACCAGACGCAGTTGCACCGCTTCGAGTCGCCGACCGAACTCTTCTCGTGACCCCGCTTCGCCGACCGGCGTTGCGTGACGTCGCGAAGACGGCCGCGATCGCACGGCGACTGGAGTGCCCGCCCATCGGCGTTGTCGTCGTCCGTGCCCCGTCGGTTCCGGATCCAGTGGCGGACCTGCTCGGCTGTCCCGTCCTCGGACCGGTCCCGTCGCGCGATCCGGAGCCGCTGTCGGACCCGGAAGTCGAGTCCGCGTACGATCGTATCGCGAACTCCCTCGTCAAAAAATACGGGAGCGACCGGTGGCGAGTCGCGTGAGCGAGCCTCCGTCGGTGGTGACGCCGTGAGCGAACCGCAGATCCGTCGACACCCTCTCATGTTCCATCGACAGAGCCAAACGTCCGGGGACGGCAGCGATCGTATGGAGACGCTCCCGACCGGTATCTCGGTGCTGGACAGGGAGTTCAACGGTGGGCTCCCGAGCGGCAGTGTCGTCGTGTTGAAAGCCGATCCGGCGAGCCAGTCGGAGCTCATCTTGGACCGGTTCACTCGGGTTCGCGGCTGTAGATACCTGACGACGGTGCAACCCGTTGCGGCGATTGAAGCCGCTCTCACACTCGACACGGACGACTCTGGCACCGGGGACGACACGGACGTTCGAGCGGTTGACAGTCACGACTCCTTCGAGGAACTGCTCGGAGTAGCCGCGGACGTACCGGAACGAGGTACCGTCGTCATCGACTCCGTCGACGCGCTAGAAACCCGAGAGCGTGGGGATTACGTCGCCTTCCTCAACGACCTTCGCCGGCGGGCGGCCGACGCCGACGCGATGGTGTTGTTACACGCGCTGAAAGCCGATGGCGACGACGCGCCGAATCGACTCGTCACCGAGCAGATCGCAGACATCGTCTTCGATCTCCGGACGACGGTGACGGGAACAGAGATCGTGAACCGCCTTGTCGTCCCGAAGTATCGAGGCGGTGCAGCCCTCGAAGAGCCGCTCAAGCTCAAGCTCACGGACACCGTGTCGGTGGACACGAGCCGAGATATCGCTTAACACACCGCCCGGCAAGACATCGACTGTTCACTGGATCGCCGAGAGCGCGACCACGACAACACCGGACAGCAGCGCCGCGAGTACCCAGTTTCGCGGCGTGTCGAAGGGGCCGTACGGCCCACCCTTTCGCGAGAAGAGGTACACCGCGTAGACGGCGAGCGGCACGAGCGTCGGGAGCGTAGCGGCGTCGACGACGCCGGCGATCCCCGACAGGAGCGCGATCGCGATCGTCGTTCCGCCGGCGCTGGCGGCGACGACCGCGTCCTCGCGTGCGCGTTCTATTTCCATACCACTGGTAGTCAACTGACGTTCAAAACGGATCGGTTCGTCGTAGCCCCTCCCCACCGACGCGAGAGCGTGGCGGCGACCGAGCTTACTCCTCGTCGAGTTCGTCGGCGATCTCGTCGGCGTCGATGTCGACGTCTTCGAGCGCTTCCTCGATGTCGCCTGCACCGGCGCCACCCATGCCGCCCATCATCCCGCCGAGACCGCCCATCCCGCCGCCCTCGATAACTTCCTCGACGACGACGCGGTCGAGGTCGAGTCGGCCCATGAGGTCTTGGGCGATCTGCTGTTTCTGGAACATCCACTGTTGGTTCATCTGCATCGCCTGTGTGGCCGTTACGTAGAGAACGTCCTTCTCGACGTCCTCGGTCTCGACGGTTTCCTCGCCGTCGTCGTCTTCGGTGACGGTTTCCTCCGCTTCGGTGACCGTCTCGATCCGTACCTCAGGCGCCTCTTGGAGGTACATTCCGAGCATCCCAGCCGCCTTCTCTTCGCGGTCCTCGATGGCTTCGAGAATCTCGTACTCGTACTCGAGGTCCTCACCGGCCAGCGGGTGGTTGAAATCGACGCGGGCGCGACCACCGATAATCGTCTCGAGGTAGCCCTGCCGGTTGTCGATCTGGATCTGCGCGCCGGGATAGCGGCTGTCCTCGGGGATCTTGTCGGCCTTGACCGTCTCGACCTCGTCGGGATCGTACGCGCCGAACGCGTCTTCGGCGGGGACGTCGACGACCCCCTCGTCACCGACGGCGGCACCGATGAACGCCTCCTCGACGGACGGGAACACGTGTCCGGCGCCGAGCGCGATGATGCGTGGCTCGAACTCGTGCTCTTCGGTGTCGATCTCTGCCTCTTCAGCGACCGACTCGTCGGTCGTGTCGATGACGCGGTCGTCGTCGGCGGTCCGGATCGTGTACGCGACACGAACGAAGTCGCCGTCTTCCAGTCCGGCAGATTCGGTTTCGCTCTCGGTCTCGGCCTCGTCGTCTTCGGCCGCGTCCGCTTGCTCCTGATCGCTCATACCCTGAAGGTCACCTGTTACACCCTTAAGGCGCACGGTTCACTCCGGGGGTCACCGGTGTTGCCGATCGGAAGCGTGGCACCGCCCTTATGAACGCTCCCGCGAGAGTCGGGGCATGTACGAAGTCGAGATCAAAGTGGCCGCGGACCTCGACGCGGTCCGAGAGCGGCTCCGCGACGTCGGCGCCGAGCAGGTCGGCGCCCGTCGCCAGCGCGACGTGTACTACGACGCTCCACACCGCGACTTCGCCGAAACGGACGAGGCGCTCCGGATCCGCCGCGAGACCGAACTCGCGGACGGCATCGACTTCGTTGACAACGAGGGCGGTCCGGAGGCGACGGGAACGACGAACGCGACGGAGACGACGAAGATCACCTATAAAGGGCCGCTGCTCGACGCGGGATCGAAGACTCGCGCGGAACACGAGACCGCGGTGGGCGACGCCGAGGCGACGGCAGGGGTGTTCGCCGGGCTCGGCTTCGAGCCGGCGGCGACCGTCGAGAAGCGCCGGGAGTTCTGGTCGTACGACGGGTTCACCGTCACGCTCGACGCCGTCACCGGTCTCGGGGAATTCGTCGAGATCGAGCGGACGGTCGACGGCGAGGCCGCGATCGAGTCGGCTCGCGACGAGGCGCTCGACGCCCTCGACGCGCTCGGGCTCGACGGCTCCACGCAGATCCGCACGTCGTACCTCGGGCTGTTGCTGGCGGACGCCGAAGGTGAGGACTGAGCCGACGGCCACCTACGTCTCGGCGGCGGGCCGCTTCTCGGAGAGAACGGTGCGATCGAACTCGCAGACGAGAACGTCTCCATCCGGGCTCTCGGTGCCGTCGCTCTTCGCGTCGCTCTCGTGGCGGTCAGCGATTTTGAACGCCTCCACGTGCATGGTCACGACGCCGCGTTCCCCGTCGCTCGTTTCTCGTTTATCGGTGACGGTCGAGCGCGCGCGAATCGTATCCCCGTGAAACACCGGATTCGGGTGTTCGACGTCGTCGTACGAGAGGTTCGCAACGATGGTGCCGTCGGTGGTCTCGGGGATCGACACGCCGACCGCCAGCGACATCGTGTAGAGTCCGTTGACGAGGCGGTCGCCGAACTGCGTCTCGGCGGCGAAGTCGGCGTCAAGGTGGAGCGGCTGCTGGTTCATCGTCATATCACAGAACCGCTGGTTGTCGGCCTCGCTTATCGTCCGCCGCGTCGCGTGGTCGATCGTCTCACCGACCGTGAACTCCTCGTAGTAGCGTCCAGGCATACGCCGGGGATCGGTCGCGCGGGTCAAATCGGTACCGCTCCGAACGCGATCGCGCCTCGGTACCGCTCCGGACGCGATTGTTCCTGCCGCGCTCACCGCTCGCGCGCTTGTCTCTTCGTCGTCGCGTTTTATCTTTCCCCGGGCGATGGTCGAGGTATGGTTCGACGAAGTCTGCTGTTCTCGCCCGGCGATCAACCGGAACTCATGTGGAAAGCCCCCGGTGCGGGCGCCGACGTGATCTGCTTCGATCTCGAAGACGCGGTCGCGCCCGACCGAAAAGACGAGGCCCGCACGAGCGTCCGGGAGGTGCTCTCAGATCCAGCCTTCGACCCGGACGCCGAGGTCTGTGTCCGGCTGACCGCGGACGCGCCGGCGAACGACCTCGACGCGCTGGTATCATCGCCTCCCGGAGTCGACAAGGGCGACGAAGCCGACTCGAGACTCAGACTCGACGCCGTCATGCTCCCGAAAGTGGAGTCGTCCGCGCGAGTCGATGACGCCGCGTCGCTGTGCCAGGCTCGTGGGCTCGATCTGAACGTGTTCGCGCTAGTCGAGACCGCAGCCGGCGTCCTTTCGGCGCGGGGGATCGCCGCGGCGGGCCCGACTGACGCGGTCGTTTTCGGCGCCGAGGACCTCGCGGCCGACATCGGGGCAACGCGAACTACAGCGGGAACCGAGATCCTCTATGCGCGCGAGCACGTTGTCCTCGCCGCCAGCGCAGCCGAGATCGATGCAATCGATACGGTGTATCCCGATTTCTCGGACACAGACGGACTTCGCGAGGACACCGAGTTCGCACTCACGCTCGGCTACGACGGAAAGCTCGCGATCCACCCGGCGCAGGTCGACCCGATAAACGAGGCGTTCACGCCCGACGACGACGAGATCGAGTGGGCGGAAGCGGTGCTTGACGCCCGCGACGAGGCACGGCGAGAGGGTCGAGCGGTGTTCCAGGTCGACGGCGAGATGATCGACGCGCCGCTGATCACGCAGGCCGAGCGGATCGTCGGACGGGCCGCGGCGGCTGATGACGGTCGCTGACTCAGCGGTTCGAAGGTGACGGCGCCACGCTGCGGTCGTCGGGCGGTTCTCACACTCGTTGAGGGCTCCGTCACAATTAACCTCGCCCCCGCAGGACGTTCACGTATGGTCGACCAGGCGAACCCGTTCGAGAGCTTACAGGAGCAGGTCGACGACGCTGCGGCGTCACTCGACGCTGCTCCCGGCGTTATCGAGCGACTGAAAAACCCCGAGCGGGTGTTAGAGACGAACTTGACGTTCGAACTAGACGACGGCTCGTTAGAGACGGTCCGCGCGTACCGAGCGCAGTTTAACGGCGACCGTGGCCCGTATAAAGGTGGGATCCGATATCACCCGGGCGTCACGCGAGACGAGGTAAAGGCGCTCTCGGGGTGGATGGCATACAAATGCGCCGTCGTCAACGTTCCCTACGGCGGCGGGAAGGGCGGAATCGCGATTGATCCCAGTGATTACTCCGACGCCGAACTAGAGCGTCTCACCCGGGCGTTCGCGACTGAACTTCGACCGATCATCGGTGAGGACCGAGATATTCCCGCACCGGACGTCAACACCGGTCAGCGGGAGATGAACTGGATCAAAGACACCTACGAGACATTAGAGAACACGACCGCTCCGGGCGTTATCACCGGAAAAGCGGTCGACTCGGGCGGCAGTGAGGGTCGCGTCGAAGCGACCGGGCGATCGGTCGCGATCGCGGCGCGAGAGATCTTCAACTGGCTCGATCGGGACATCACGGGGGCGACCGTTGCTGTGCAAGGATACGGGAACGCCGGCTCGGTCGCCGCCGGGCTGATCGATGATCTCGGCGCCGACATCGTCGCCGTCTCCGACTCCTCAGGCGGTATCCACGATCCCGACGGATTCGACGCGCGCGCCGTGAAGGATCACAAAAGCGAGACCGGAGCGGTCTCCGGCTACGGAGACACCACCGCAATCACGAACGAGGAGCTGTTGACGCTCGATGTCGACATCCTCGTCCCGGCGGCACTGGAGAACGCGATTAACCGTGACCTCGCCGAAGATGTCGACGCCGACGTGATCGTCGAGGCCGCCAACGGGCCGCTCACGCCCGGTGCCGACGAGGTGTTGACCGACAAAGACGTTTGGATCGTCCCCGATATTTTTGCGAATTCCGGCGGTGTCACCGTCTCGTACTTCGAGTGGGTGCAGAACCGACAGCGGTTCCACTGGACCGAGTCGCGAGTCAACGAGGAGCTCGAACGCGTGATCACGGGTGCGTTCGAGGGAATCGTTGATTCCTACGAGACGTACGACGTGCCGAACCTCAGAACCGCCGCCTACGTCGTCGCTATCGGCCGGATCGTGAAAGCCTACGATCAGGCCGGCAGTTGGCCGTAGAGCGCGTGAACCGTCGAACTACTCCAGCCACGCGTCCCGAACCTCCACGTGGCCGCGATCTCCCTCCCAGACGGCGTCGTACTCGAAGGTTATCCGACGACTCATATGTGGGCCATCGACGACGTACGTCTCGAATTCGCCGCCCTCGCCGAGCGGATGGACGCCGTACTCCTCACGGAGCTCGAGAAGGTCAGCGAGCGCGTCGGCGTCGTATCGCCGACCAAGCCACGACTCGTCGAGCCCGTAGGCGGCGACTTGGACGATTCGGATCTCGAAGCCGGCATCGAACATCGCCTCGGCGAGTGCAACCGGATCTTCGCGCCACAGCGGTGCAAACAGCTCGATTCCGAGCCGATCGCACATCCGCTGAATGCGGCTCGTCTGGAACTCGCTTTCGACCGCACCGGCGGTGACACCTGCGAGGTCGACGTCGTCTTCGGCAGCGATCTCCCGGAGCGCCGCCTCCATCGGTTCCAGTTCCGCGTCGCCCTGCGCACCGGCGTCGTCAACGTCGTCGGCGCCGAAGTCGGCGGGCGAAACCTCGACGAGGTCGATCCCGACGCTCTCGGCTGCGAGCCCGGCGAGCTCTGTCACCGGGGTGTGATACATATAGGAGTCGCCCGCGGGATGGACCGTCAGGAGTCGTGATACGTCGAGATCCGATTCTAGCGCCCGATACAGCGCCCACGAGGAGTCTTTCCCACCCGAAAAGAGACTCACCCAGTCGCCAGTCATGAACGACCGGACGCATGGACCGCGTAAAGCGTCGGCGGTCCCATCCGGCGATCGATTACAAAACCGTTCGGCCGCTCTGTGACGGTCGGGCTAACAGCGTCCGGTGGAACCTATTTAACGCATACAAGTGAATGAGCACGCGTGTTAGAGGGGATTGCTGCCGGTTCGACAGGCGGATCACTGCTACCGATACTGGTGATTCTACTCCTCCTCGCGTTGTTCTACTTCGACGGAATGGTGATCGGCAAATTCCTCCCCCCGGCGGCGTTTTTCGTCTCGTACGTCGCGCTGCTCCGACCCTCGCCGACGACGCTGCTTCCCGTGAGTCTTGCCTGCGTCGTGGCCGCTACGCTCGGACAGTGGACGCTCTACCGAGGGTTGAACGACGAAAGCCCCGAGTTTTTCGGGATTCGCAGGCGACTCCCGTACGTCGACAGAGTTCCGCTGGTCGTGCGTGGCGGTATCGGCGAGCGACAGATGAAAATCGTTGACAACCTTTTCGATCGCTTCGGTGGTGTCGCCCTTCCGGTCGCCAACGTGATCCCGGGCATCCGAAGTCTGCTGACGATTCCCGCGGGATTGAGCCGATATCCCGTCGGGCGCTTCCTGGTCCTTTCGTTTCTCGGGAACACCGCCTACGTCGCGTTGTTGCTCGGTGTCGCGTTGGGCTTCATCGAAGTCGCTCAGTTCGTCCCGCTTATTCTCCCGACGTAGTTCGCCCGGTCACCGATCAACCGACCGATCGTGGCCAGTTTCACTGATGTTCCAGTAAATGATACACCCGTGTCTCCTTCGCCCGAGTGCCGCGGTGCCGAGTGTGAACGGCCCGTCCGATCAGTCCGAGATGAACTCGTTGTCGCGCCAGTTGACGCCGCCGTCGCCGTCGCCCGCGCCTTGCGGGCTCTCGACGACTTCGATACTCGCGGGGCGGGCCTCGCCCTCGACGATCCGGGTCGCCTCTAGCTCGTCGTCCTCTTCGGTGATCGCCGTAAGCGTTCCTTTCTCGGAGAGTAGCGCCAGCTCTCGGAGCACGAGGAACATCGGATACTGGAGCGCGGAGTTCTGGAGGACGGTCTCGCGGTCGCCTTTGAAACAGGCGAACTCGACGAGTTCGGAAGGGATCTCTTCTTCGTCGTCGTCCATCCACTGCGGACCGCCGGCGCGCGGCGGTTCTTCCTCCCACACGCGAGTCTCCGTGACGGACGCCTTCAGCTGTGCAGTCGGCGTGTACTTACTGATCGATTCGTCGTCCGATAAGGCCTTGATAATGAGAGTGTTGTTTCGACGCGTGATGTCGATATCGTTGATCTCCGGGGGGAGGTCGGGGGCTTCTTCGAAGTACGTCTCCACGTCTTCGAGTGGCAGTTCGAGCGTCGAATGAAGTCTGAACACGCGGCCTGTCATTGTTGATTGGGTGAGGTGGGATCGAATCGATCGGGACGGCGGCAGCGGCAACGGCTGCTCCTACCTGAGTTAGGCACCGTAGGTTTATATGGCCTGCCCTTCGACTGACAGAGATCGGCGCCGTCGGTTGGCATCGCTCAGTCCTCGGTTCACGAACGCGCTACTCCGCGTCGAGCTCGGCCGCCAGCTCACCGCGTTCGTCGAGCTCGGCGAGCACGTCGCTTCCGCCGATAAACGCCCCGTTAACGAACGTCTGTGGGATCGTCTCCCAGCCGCTCTCGGACTCCAGCGCCTCGCGGTAGTGCGGGAGGGCGGGCAGCACGTCCACCGTCTCGAACTCTTCGACGTGCTGACTGATGAGTTCGATCGCGCGCTGGGAGTAGCCGCACTGCGGCATCAGGCGGTTCCCCTTCATAAACAGAACCACGTCGTTCTCGGCGATTGCGTCTGTAACGCGCGCTTCGATCTCGTCGGCGTCGGCGTCGGTTCCGGGCTGAAACGTCATACCGGCCGATACGCGCCGCCGAGGCAAATGGGTTCCGCACCGAATCCACAGCCGAACTATATCGGGGATCGTGGGTGTACCGACTGCGTTGCCGCTACTCGTCGCGGTCGACGCGTACGACATCGACGAGCGAGTACACCGGCACGTCGTCGATCTCGTCGTAGCCCATCTTATCGACGAGGACGACGCACCCGACCGGCTCGCCGCCTTGTTCGCGGATCGCGTTGATCGACTCACGCATCGTCGTCCCCGACGTGATGATGTCGTCGACCACGTAGCAGTCACGGTCGCGGATAGCGGCGAAGTTCCGCGAGAAGCCACCGCCGTGCTCGTCGATGTCGCCCTCCTCCCACTGGTGTTTCGCGGGCGCGTAGGTCCCCAGATCGGTGTCGAGCTGGTTGGCGACCGCAGTCGCGAGCGGAGCACCGGCCTTCTCGATGCCGACGGTGAGGTCGACTTCCTCTCCCTCTTTCGTTAACAGGTCCGCCATCGCGCTCGCGGCGTATCGGAGCCGCGTCGAGTCGCGACCGAGCGCCGACCAGTCGACGTGGATGTCCGCAGTCGATGTCGACGCGGTCTCCTCTGCGGGCGTGTTATTCCCCCCGCCCCGCTCGACGAGCCAGCTCGCGGTCTCCCGGGAGACGTTCAGCTCGTCGGCTATTTCGCCCTTCGAGAGTCCTCGCTCCGCGAGCTCCGTTGCGCTGTCTATCAGGTCGTCAACGTTCTTCATATGCGCCGAATTCGACCGCCGTTTTAATAGTCGTGTCGTCATCCGCGAAGGCGGCCTCGAAGTCGTCGAGCCCGTAAACGCCAGTGACGAGATCCTCGAGGAACGTCTCTGGGAGGCCGGACAGCGAGTCGACGGCGGCTTCGAAGTGTTCGTAGCCGGAGTTGACGCTGCCGACGAGCGCCTTGTTATGAAGGACGAACTCGCGGTGGAGCCGACCACCGTCGACCTCGAACTCCCAGTCGCCCGGGACGCCGAGCAGCGCGCCGACGCCGTTGGGCGCGAGTGCGTCGATCGTTTCGAACGCATGCGGGGCGTATCCGGTCGCTTCGAAGACGAAGTCCACCGCCTCGTACGCGTCCGGCATCGCGGACACCGCCGTTTCGTTCGAGTTGACATACGTCGCGCCCAGCGACTCGATGATGTCGATCGTCGGGTCCGGCCGCTCTCGCCGGCCGAGACAGTAGCGCCTGTCGAACGTCTCGTCGAGCATTGCGACCGTGAGTAAGCCGAGNGAGCCGTTGCCGAGCACGAGCGCTGACTCGGGGTCCCAGTGGAAGGCCGACCGGCTGGCGGAGGCGTGTTCAATCGCCTTCTCCGCGATCGACACCGGCTCGACGAGGAACCCCCACGCGGCGAGCGCCGGCGGAATCGAGACGAGGAACTCTGCCGGACTGGTAAAGTACTCCGCCATGAATCCGTGAGCGCCCACGATGCCGCGCTCGTGATACTCCCCGTCCGGCGCCATATCCGGTTCGCCGCGCGCGAAGTACTCGTTTGCGCCGTTGGGCGGCCGCCGGACCGTGGGGACGACGACATCGCCGACCTCGAACGGTGTATCATTCGGATCCTCGACGACGCCGACCGCCTCGTGACCCAACACGAGGTGGTCCTCGCCGTCGGGCGCGCCGCCGTGGCCGCCGGCGATGACTTCGTGGTCCGTCCCGTCGACACCGACGCGGAGCGTCCGAACGAGCGCCTCACCGGCCTCGGGCTCCGGTCGCGGCTTCTCGGTCACGACCGGCTCGTCGGCCCCTTCATAGACCGCTATCGCCTTCATATCTCGACTGTCGGCCCCAGCGAACAAAAGATTTCTTTTATTCTGAGTAAAGAATCGCCTCCGAATCGACCGCGGGGTTTTCCTCGTAGTCGCGCGAAACGAGCAGCGTGTGTACCCTCATCCTCGCGTGGCGAGTCTTCGATGACGCACCCGTCGCGCTCGCTGCGAACCGGGACGAGGCGCTCGATCGGCCAGCAGAGCCGCCGGCCGTCCGTGGCGCCGACGCTCGGTACGTCGCGCCGCGCGACGCCGAGGCGGGCGGAACGTGGATCGGGCTCTCGGAGTCGGGCGTCGCCGTCGCCGTCACGAACCGCTGGCTCGACGCGGACCGCGAGGGCGACCGATCCCGCGGGCTCTTGGTCGGCGACTGCCTGCGGGCCGACTCCGCGGTGGCGGCCGTCAGATCGGTCGAGCGCGACCTCGAAACGCGGTCGTACGACGGGTTCAATCTCGTCGTCGCCGACGCGGCCGCCGCCTTCCTCCTCTCGTACGACGGCGGGCTCACAGTCACCGGAATCGATCCTGGCGTTCACGTCGTCGGCAACGTCGGCGGCGTGATCAACGGCAGCGAGCAGTTCTCGATCCCGGAGCGTCGTCGATCGTTCGGAACGGAGCGGGCAAACAGCGCGCAGCGGATCGCGGCGGCGATCGTCCCCGAACCGGCCGAGCGCGGAGGGGAGTGGCTTGACCGTGCCAGCGAGATCCTCACCGACCACGAGTACGGAGCCTGTCTCCACAGCGACGAGTTCGGGACGCGCTCGTTCACGCGGATCCGACTCGGACCAGACTCCGAAACGGCCCCGGAGTTCGTGTATGCCGACGGCCCACCGTGTGAAACCCCTGCAGAGACGGTGTCGTTGCCTACGGGGTTTGGCGCTTCACAGAGGAGCGAGGGGGACTCCACGACGGCTTCCGCTGACGACGACGCCGCGGAAAGCCAGTTTTAAGCGACTCGCGGGCGGGTGGATATCTATGAGCGTGTCCGAACTCGAGGCCGAGCTGTCGGAGGACGAACACACTGGCCTCGAACTGATCCGCGAGACTGGCGGCATCCACCAGAGCGACTTCTGGAAGGAGCTCGATGTCTCTTCGCGGAAGGGGAGTCGTATCGCGGAGGCGTTAGAAGAGTCGGGACTCATTCAGCGAGAGGATACCGTCTACAACGGCCACAACACCTATTATCTCGAGCCTGCGGCGCGTGACCTTGATTTTGCGCTGTTGATGGCCGGCGACATGCTGTCGCCGTTTATCGGGGAAGAGGAGGTCGACGCGCAGGCCGACGCCTTCTCGCAGTGGATGATGAATCTCGCCTACGAAGAGTACTGACGCCGACAGCAGTATCGGCGTATTTTTCAGAGTATCGACTCATCGTTCGGAGTACCGGCTCATCGTTCGGAGTACCGGCTCATCGTTCGGAATACCGGCTCACTCTTCGGGATCCTCGCCGCGTGCCCGCTTATACATCGCCAGCGCATCCTCGCGACGCTCCGAGTGGTCGACGATCGGTGCCGGATACGCCGGTGCGGCGTTCGCCCGCTGCGTCGGTGACAGCTCGTGCCACTCGTGAATCAGGTCCGGTTCGACCTCGCGCAGTTCCGGCACGTACTCTTTGATGTACTCCGCGTCAGGGTCGTAGCGTTCGCCCTGCGTCATCGGGTTGAAAATGCGAAAGTACGGCTGTGCGTCGGTTCCCGTCGAGGCGGCCCACTGCCAGCCGCCGTTGTCGTTGGCGGTCTCGTGATCGGCGAGCCGCGTTTTGAACTGCTCGTACCCGTGCCGCCAGTCGGCGAGCAGGTCCTTCGTCAGAAAAGAGGCGACGATCATCCGCACGCGGTTGTGCATAAACGCCTCTTTGCGGAGCTGACGCATCCCGGCGTCGACGATCGGGTACCCGGTCTCGCCGCGTTTCCAAGCCGTGATCTCCTCCGGGTCGTCACGCCAGTCGATCCCTTCCTCGTACTCTTTGTAGTTCTCCGTGACGACCGACGGGTTGTGATACAGTACCTGCGTGTAGAACTCGCGCCACGCGAGCTGTTGTTGAAACGCCTCGACGTGCGCTGCGGCGTCTTCCTCCGGGCGATTCTCGGCGTCGGCCAACGCCGCCTCAGTGGCTTCGTACACCTCTCGGACACCGATTTCGCCGTACTTCATAAACGTCGAGAGCCGTGAGGTCCCTTCGCGTGCGGGGTAGTCGCGCTCGTCGTCGTACGCGAAGACGCCGGCGGAGAGGAACGCGTCGAGCCGGTCGCGGGCGGCTTCGGTTCCGGCCGGCCCCACGTCGGCGTCCGGCTCCGCGAAGTCGAGGCTGGTCGGCGTCGGGAGGTCGCCGACTGCGACGTGGTCGATACCGGGGGCGCCCTCACGGGGTGACTCCGGAGTGACGCCCCCGTCCGTTTCGACGGGAGCGGTGGCCGCGGCGAGGTCACCCGGGTCTGCGAGCTTCTCGGGGTCTGGCGTCGGCGCCGGCGGATCCGTCTCCCGGTCCGTCCACTTCTTCCAGTAGTAGGTGTACACCGAGTACGGGTCGCCCGCGTTCGTGCGGATCGAGTCGGGCGTCTGTAACACCGCGTCGTGGTGTGCCTCGCGCCGAACGCTGGCCTCGTGAAGCGCTTGTCTAACCCCGGCGTCACGCTTTCGAGCGAGTCCCGAGTAGTCGCGGTTCCAGACGACGCGGTCGGCGTCCAGCCGCTCCGCGAGCGCGGGCAACACCACCTCGGGGTCACCGTGAGCGACGAGCAGGTCGCCGCCGCGGTCTCGGTAGTCGTCTCGGAGGGCGGCGAGCCCGTTGAGGAGGCGGCGGACCCGCACGTCGCTCGCGTGTGCTAGCACGTCGTCGTCGAAGACAAACACGGGTGCGACCGCGTCGCGCTGGGCGGCGGCCGCGAGCCCGACGTTATCGGCGATCCGCAGGTCACGTCGGTGCCAGAACAGCTCCATACGGTCGTCACGGGTGCGAAGACTGTCAAACCACCGGACGCAAACGGATGAGTGCGTGACCACGAGTTGTCGCTCACGCTCACGAGTTGTCGCTCACGCTCACGAGTTGTCGCTCACGCTCACGAGTTGTCGCTCACGGCCACGACTCGCCGCGCACGGCTGTGAGTCAACGTTCAAGTCGCGATGTCCACGCGGTCGAGCAGAAAGTAGCCGATGATCAACACGAGAATGAGGACGGCGAACGCGAGCGCGACCGAGAGCGCCTCGTCGCCGGTGGTGTATTCGGCGACGCGGAAGCTGATCACCTCGCGTGATACCGCGATGATCGCGGCGCTGACGACGATCCGGAGAACCGGCTCTTTCCGTGCGTACGCGATGAGCGTCCGATGGACCTCGACGATGATGAGCAGCAGCAGGACGGTGTCAAGGAGGTCGACGACTGCGACTGGGTCGGTGAATCGACCGCTCAACAGCAGCTCGTACAGCGATAGCAGCATGTCGAACAGCCCGATCACGAAGAGTATGAGCAGGAAGTAGGCCGCGCCCAACACCAACCACTGCATCGCGGTCGCGGACGGATCGGTCGCCTTCGCGATATCGGGCGCCATTGGCCGGACATACAGTGGCCGTGATAAAGTGAGTTGTGGCGAACGGTAGAGAAAATCAGCGGTCAGTTGCTCCGAGTCGGGGTTCCGTTCTCTCTCGCTGAGCCGTCTCCTCCCGATGTCAACGCCTCCAGTAAACGGACGGCCGTCGCCTTCGCGAGCGGCTCGTTGGCGTTCCCGCAGTGCGGCGACTGGACGCAGGCGGGACAGCCGTCTTCACAGTCGCAGCCGCCGATGAGCCGTGCGGTCCGCCGCATCAGCTCTGCGATCCGCTGGTGACCGCGTCGCGTGAGCCCGACGCCGCCGGGGTAGCCGTCGTAGACGAACACTGCCGGCGACTCCGTGTGTGGATGATAGGGTGTCGATATCCCGCCGATGTCGGCGCGGTCACACAACAGGTGGAACGGGAACAGCGAAATGATCCCGTGTTCTGCGGCATGGATCCCGCCGTTGAAGCCGTACTCACCGCCGGATTCTGTTTCGCCCCCGAGACTCCGCATTTCGGCCTCGATATCGTCCGGGACCGGAAAGTACAGCGCCTTCGTGCGGAGCGTCGTCTCGGGGAGGTCAAGGGTCGACTCACCGAGCGACTCGCCGGTCGCCGCGTCTTTCCGGACGAACCCCGTGATCTGCTCCGTAACGGTGACGTCCGCGAACCGGACCGGCACGTCGGGACGGGCCGTCAGTTCGCGCTCGTCGATGTCTTCGTTCACGACGATATCCTTCTCCGAGAGCGTCTGCGTGTAGTAGTCGGCCCACGAGTTTTGGAGCGTCGCGACGTTGCGATCGAGGTCGAGACCGGTCACCTCGTACGTGCGACCCTGCTGATGGTATATCGCGCCCGGATGGGCGTCTCGGAGCGCGTCTGCGAACCCGAGTGATGCGATCGTCTCGCGCCGAGAGCTGTCGATCAGCTCGATCTCGCGGTCCTCAGCGGTTCGGAGGTTCACGGACTGCTGCGGGCTTGACCCGCCGGCGTGGACCCATCGGATGCCCGCGGCCGCGTCCCGCCGATCGAGGATCCCCGCGTCTGTCAGATCGCCTACGACCCCGGGGAACGTGTCGCCGAAAAAGCGCTCGTCGGCCGGGGTGAGCCAGCGCTCGTCGGCTGCGCAGGCGACGTGTCGCGGGAGGAGCTGGTCGTTTTGCGGATCGCAGATCGCGTCCTCCGGCGGCGCCTCGAAGAAGTCCGTCGGATGGGTCATCAGGTACTGGTCGAGCTGGTCTTCTCCGCCGACCATCACAACGAGTGCGGGGTCGTCTCCCCGTCCGGCACGGCCCGCACGCTGGAAGGCGGACATCCGCGTTCCGGGGTAGCCGTCGAGGATCACCGCGTCGAGCCCACCCACGTCGACGCCGAGTTCGAGCGCGCTCGTCGACCAGACGCCTCGAAGCTCCCCGGAGTGGAGGTCGGCTTCGATCTCGCGACGACGGTCGTTTTTCAGTGCGGCCTGATACGCACCCACCCGACTCGCCAGGTCGTGTTCGCCGCGACTCCGGAGCTCGCTCGCGCTGTCGGTCGCGTACTGCTCGGCGGTCTGTCTCGCTCGCGTGAACGCCAGCGTCTGTGCGCCCGCAGTCACGAGGTCCACGAACAGCCGCTTCGATTCGGTGTGGCTCGATTTCCGGCGGCCGCTCCCGCGCTCCTGCCAGTCGTCGTCGTACTCCGGCGGATTCCACAACACCCAGTCGCGGGGGCCGCGACCCGAGGTGTCCTCGTCAACGAGCGTAGTTCCCTCGGGCTCCCGGCCCGTCACGGTGGCGACGTGGTCGACGGGGTTGTTGATCGTCGCCGAACAGCAGACGAACTGGGGCGTCGAGCCGAACCGCTCACAGGTCCGGGCGAGCCGTCGGCAGGTCATCGCGACCTGCGAGCCGAACACCCCTCGGTAGCTGTGGACCTCGTCGATCACGACGTACTCCAGCGACGAGAAGAACCACTCCCAGAGCCGGCCGGCGTACGGCAGAAGCGCGTAATGCAGCATGTCGGGATTCGAGAGCAACACCGTCGGCTCGCGACCGCGCACGTCACGTTTCTCGCTTCGAGAAAGCCGTCCAGTGTACGAGTCGACGGAGACCCGGCTGCCGAAGCCGAGCCCGCGGGCGAGTTCCGACAGCGACTCCTCCTGATCGGCGATGAGCGCGTTCTGCGGCCCGATGTAGAGCGTGCGTCCGCCGTGGTCCATCGCCGCCTCGAAAGCGGGGACGGTGTACGCGAGCGACTTACCGCTCGCCGTTTCCGTGGCGAGAACCACGTCATCGCCGTCGCGGACCGCCTCGATCGCGTCCGCCTGATGGCGGTAGAGTCGGTCGATCCCTTGCTTCGCGAGCGCGTCCGCCATCCGCGGCTCGAGGTCGATGTCACCGTACTCGGGATTACGAGCCGGTAGGCGGCGGTGTTCTGCGATCTGCCCCGCGTAGAACGGACGGCTTCGCAGCCACTCGTTGACATCCTCCACGTGTACGAGACTGTGGGTGCGGTGAGGACCTAACGATTGTGGTCGGGTGTCGGCCGTCGTTGAGATCGAACCCCTCTCGTGTCGAGCGCGCTCAGCTGTCGCGTGATCGATGACTCTCGGTCGCGAGTCGAACTACGATTCGGCCGCCCGCGGGAGCGAGATCGAAACCACGTTCCCGCGAGGAGCGTTCTCCGAGAAGGAGAGCTCGCCGCCGAGCGAGTCGACGCACCACTGGATCACCCACAGTCCGACGCCGGTCCCGTGGTACGTGCTGCTGGTCGCGACCTCCTCGTTGAGCACGTCGATCTCGACGTCTGGAATCTTTGGCCCGTCGTCGATAACACGGACCATTCCGTGACCGCTCTCGTCGCACTCGCCGACCCCAACAGTTACCGACGGAACGTCTTGGTCGTTATGCTCGATGGCGTTTCGAACCGCGTGTTCGATCGCGTAGCGGACCCCTCGGTCGGCGATGACCCAGATATCCGTCGGTGCCTCGATCGAGAGATCGGCGTATGGATGCTTTTCTCTCGCGTCGTCGACGACTCCACGAACGATCGTGCGGAGCTCGGTCGGAGAGCGCTCGGTCGCGTTCGGCTCAGCGATCTCTTCGATCTGTCTGACGGAATCGCTCAGCCCGCCGACCTCGGTCGTGATGTCCAGGATCGTCTCGATCTCGCGCTCCAACGTATCGTCCTCGACGGCTCTCTTGACGCGATCGGCGTATCCCATGAGTACGTTCGTCTTATTCCGGAGATTATGCCGGACGACTCGGCTAAGAAGACGCAGTCGGCGCTCGCGAGCGCGGTACTCGGTGATATCCTGTATCTCGGAGAGGACGCAGTCCGTCCCCTCGATAGTGGTCGGGCTGAGACTGATGTGTACCCAGCGCAGCTCGTCGTTCGCGCGCTTGATCTGCCACTCGAACGATTGCGGGTTGCCAGCCGCGGCACGTTGGATCCTGCGAGACGCCTCTTCCTGTGAGAACCGAGTCGACGGCGGTGTGTAATCCCCGACGCTCATCGTCCGGAGCTCTTCGACCGAGTAGCCGTACAGCTCTGTGAGTCGATCGTTCGCGTCGAGAATCCGCTCACCGTCCGGATCGTGGAGGTTGATACCGACGTCCAGATCGTCGAATATCGCGGGAAGACGGATGTCCGCAGAAGCAGTCATATACCAATTTGGTTAAAAACCGATATATACCTAATTAATTCAGAGATAATTGATAAGAACGATTGATATAATGGTATTCGTTCTCGTCACCGCGGTTGTTTAAACGGTTTTTAATTCCCGTGAGCCAACGTAGTACCCAGTCAGAGCTTCGATTTCCGTGGAATATCCGTTCTCCTCGTTAGGTCACAGTACGGTGACTGTTACTCTTCGTGGTCCGGGTGGAACGCGGACGCAGTCGGATCTCCGAGGGTGTCCGTCTCGATGTCGTCGAGATCAGCTTCGACCGGCCCCTCACGGGCGAGCGGCGGCCATCGAACCTCGGTCGCGACCGGGTCATCGAGAGGGAGTTCCATCCAGAGGTCTCCCTCGCGTCTGACGAGCCGGAAGCCAACCGTCTGGTACGCGTTCCGCGCCACGCGGTTGTCCGCCGTCACGAACAGTTCGAGCGCTTCGCGGCCGCCCGCGGCGGCGTCTGCGATCACGTGTCGACAGAGCTCGGTCCCCACGCCTCGGCGCTGCATTTCGGGATGGACGAAGACCGCGAGTTCCGGCCGATCGGCGTCGGTCGGCGTGTAGACGGCATGGCCGAGGAGGTCGCCATCGCGCTCTGCGACGACGTTGCTTCCCTCGGTCAGCAGCGACTCAAGCCAGTCGACCCGGCGGCCGCGGTCGACCGGGGGAAGCCCCTGTGCGCGGTCGCGCTGGGTGAACGCCTCGTACATCTCGGAGAGGCGCCCGGAATCGGCGAGTTTCCCGGGGCGGATCGTCCACCGACTCCCTTCCTTATCGACGAACCGGGGACAGCGCGGCGGACAGTGAACGGTCCCCTCACACTCGCTGCCGTCCCACCCGTCGCAGACGACGTCCGTGACGTCGGTGCTCATACGCGTTTCTTGTGGGCCAGCAGCATTATAGGGAGACAACGACTCTCACGGCGTGGGAACGATCAGGATCCGTGGGAGCGGCCGCGGCCTACGCGATCCGACGCGACTCCGCGCTCCGGATTACGGACGGTTCGAGGCGAAAGCCTCGCGTTTCAACGCGGGGCGGACGTCAGTCTCGAATGAGGACGATCCCGTCGCGGAACACCGAGTGGTTCGGCACGACGTGCTCCTCACCGTCCGACTCGATTCGGGTGACGAACAGGTCGACTTCTTGGACGACTCCGCGTTCGCCGGCCACTCGCACCTCGTCGCCGATCACGTACGGTTGTTGGAGAAGGAGGAAGACGCCGGCCGCCGCCGACGCGACGAGGTCTTTCGTCGCGAGCGCGGCGAACAGCACGACCGCGAACGCGTACGCCGCGAGCAACACGACGAGCGCGAGCGTCTGGACACCGATCTGTCCGAGGGCGATGAGCGCGGCCACGTAAACGACGCTGTACTTCACGAGCGGCGGCAACACCCCGAGTTCGGGCAGCTTGACTCCGCGAAGACGCTCGGCGACCAGCAGCTCCGCCTTGTCTCCGATGACGACCCCGACGATGAGCACGAGCACGGCGACGAACAGCTGCGGGAGGAAGGCGGCGACCTCGGCCCAGAACTGTTCGAGGTACTGGATGTCGGCGACGGTGAGCGCGACGATAATCGCGACGGCGATGATGAAGTAGCTGGACAGCTTCGCGAGAATGTGGACGGTCGAGGTGTCGAACTCCCGGGCGGTTCGCTCGAAGGCGGTCCCTTCGATCACCTCGGGAACGCCGGCTCGCGTGAGGAGGCGGCGATTGATCACGCCGACGACGAACGCCGCGACCAAGCCGAAGGCGAGCACGAGCAGCGCGAGCCAGATCCGGTCGGGGACGGTCGCGACGAACTCCGTGAGTGCGGTCGGGGCCGCGGACATCGGTATCAGTACTCCTCCGGATCGATCTCTAAGACGAGTTTCCCCGCTTTGAACGCGCGAACGAGCCCGTCGGACTCGGAGAGCACGATCGCGGTCGCGTTCGTGTCCTGGGTGATCGCGCCGCCGGCCATGTGGCGCGCGCCGAGCCCCTTCGGAATGTCGACGCCTTCGGCGCCGGGTTCGAGGTAGCGGTACGCGGAGACGATCTTTCCGGAGTCGGAGATGATGAAGGCGCCGTCGAGACGCGAGAACTCTTTTAACATGACGTTGACGATGGGATCGCCGACGTGGACGTGCGACTTCTCGAAGGGGTTGTACGAGAGCGACCGAGACTTGTTCATCACCTTTCCCGCGTCGCCGACGACGAACAGCGCGCCGACCGGCTTCCCCTTCTGGCCCTTCTGACCGAGTTCGATCGCGACCTCGAAGACGTCACGGATAACGCTCGGTTCGGCCCGCGAGTTGACGAACAGGTCGTAGATTCCGGTGTGGATCGTCTCGTCGACGGTGACGCGAATCACCGCGTCCGAGCCGCCGTCGAACACCGAGGCGATACAGGCGACCTCATCACCCTCCGAGACGAGGTCGGCGTCTATCGCGCCCTCGATGCCGAAGCGGATGCGGTCTTTGACGTTGTCGAACGGAAGCGGGAGCTCGACAAACGTCTCCGCGTCGATGTCGTTATCCGGCGCGACAACAATAATGTCGGTGTCGCCGTCTTCGAAGCGACCGTAGAATGAACTCGTCGGCGAGAACAGCAACACGGCGTCGGCGTCCTCGACGAGATCAGATAGGTGGTCGGTGAGCGAGGCCATTGTTTNTACGGACTCTCGGGCGACGTATAGTCGTTGTGTCGGCGTCGTGCGAGTGTCAGACGACATTTCGCTCCGTGTTGTGATCTCGTTGCACTCCGTGTTGTGATCTCGTTGCACTCCGTGTTGTGATCTCGTTGCACTCCGTGTTGTGATCTCGTTGCACTCCGTGTTGTGATCC
>SL_4KL_010_BRINEDRAFT_10000207_pt1 | contig 28660 bp, 27 predicted proteins | sample SodLak_010_BRINE_2_FD_10664 | JGI IMG/M metagenome (IMG submission 10664) | reverse complement strand
CTCTTTCTACCATTGACATTATATACAATAAATCCTCACATTTAAAAACGTTTCGCACAAAGTATAAACTATTATATATTTATACTATATTAAATAATAAAATTTACTACACAAAGACAGAAAAATTCATAACATTGTATTTACATTATAAGTGTATATATATGAAACGGAGGCAATTTCTAGGTTCTATATCAATCCCAATAATAGGATATAAAATATTAAATATAAAACAAGACGGTACACTTAAAGATATTCCCTTAGTTCATAATGCAAACCAAAAACCTGCAACTATCTTAGAAGCTCAAAAAACCACCTTGGACATTAAATTACCAGATAAAATAAAGACAGGTGAAATATTAATCACACAAAACAAATATGCTGATATAACAGATATATACCAGTCTATTATATACAGTGAATTAAACTATATAAAAAATAAATCAACTTTTAAATTTGAAACTGTACCAACATCTGAAACATTTGCATATACAATATTTCACCGAGAATCCAAAAATAGTGAATGGTCATACATTGGCGAGTCTGACCCAGTGGTTGTTGAAAATCAAAAAATAAAACCATCGAATGATATTGATACTTCTGAATATAGTGAAACCTTATTTAATAGTAGAAAAGACAAAAACGGTTATTATGAAATAACATATCAAGGGATGAGGGGTAGTCATAAATATAAATACAACGTAAGTAAACAGAAATATAATTCAAATAAACGAATTCTCGGTTATGGTAGGGCACAAGAAATAGCTGTTAAGTCTAATTTTTCAGAATATTTGGGCGAAGTGATTACAAAAGATATAGATATGACGGATACAATAATTCCAGCTATAAATGAAATAAGAAGTATAGTTCAGCGTATTACATGGGAATCAGACCTAGAAAGTTTAGGGTCATATGAATATATACGAACACCCCAACATACAGCAGTAACAGGCATTGGTGATTGTAAAGATACAACGATTCTTTTAAATTCAATAATTGAGTCACATTTAGATATTGATACAGCACTCATATTTTCAATAGGTCATGTTCAAACGGGGATTCGTATAGATAATATAAATAATATAGATAAATATTATAATCCTGAAGACTTAGATACTTATACAATAGATGGAAGAACATATACTGTTATAGAGTCAACAGCAATGAAAGATATTGGTATTATGGATTATAAGGCAAATGTTATTTATGAGAATGGAAAATATCATATATTAGATGGATTAAGTAGTATAGAACATATTTCAGATGGAATTGTAAGAATGATTAAAGGAGAGCCTACTCCTCGTCAAACATAATTAATTTATAAATATGAATAAAATTTATTCGGGTAATTCATTATCGATATTATCGACAATTTCATCAATATTAGATATGTAATTACTATGTGAAGGAATCTTAACCTCTACTTTTTTAGTACTATGGAAATCAATACTTGTCGCTCTTACATCATTAACTTCAATCATAACTTCATAACCTTCGAAACGTTCTCTATGAAAGTTTGTTAGTACTCTTTCTTGTTCGACATAGGTAGAAATAAATTCATCGAGAGATTCAGATGGGTTTGATTGAGGTGATATAAAATAGTGACCATATTCTCGCGTGTATGTTCGTGCATTTGTTTTGTGAATTGCGTTTCCAGAAACAATATGAATTGTAAGAATATAGCCTTCATCATCTTCTCTCTCAACTGTTTTATTTCGACTTGGTTCCATTTGTTCTAATTCTTTTCCACTTGGTATATTTGTAGATGACATTTAACATACTATATTTAAACTATATGGTATATAATATTTATTAAGTATTTTCTACACAAACCGTTTCCTTTTTATATGGTATATAAATAAAGTACGTATTCACATATTATTACGAAATTAAATTATTATTAATATCAACAAACAGAAAATAATGCATTATGTTGTATACCATAGTGTAATTAAGATAGATATTATGGCTATCGCATTTATTATGCTCCATTCAGAACCAGATAGTACTAGAGAAGCATTTAATGAAAGTAAGAAACAATAAATAAAAAACAAAACATAAATTAATGTGGTCTTTCTTGAGTCTGTAATTTTTACAGTACTGGAAGTAATTATACTCATTCTGTATTTATTATAATGGTATAAATAGTATATATTACATTCGCTATTATATATCAAACCAAAACCTTTAGGTTAGTATAGAATAATACATCTATAACTAAGTATGGAAACTAATATACTACATGTGAGTGATACTCATCTAGGAAAAAATCAATATGGTAGTGATATACGAGTAGATGACTATGCACGAGCTTTTGATGTTTCAATTTCAATTGCTATTGAAGAAAATGTGGATGCCGTTGTTCATACAGGAGATTTATTTGATAGTCGAAGTCCAAATACAAGAACAATTTCACAAGCGTTTGATATTCTTGCTCGATTGAATGAGCATGGGATTCCATTTTATGGATTAGTGGGAAACCATGAGAGAAAGTGGGATAAACAGTGGATGGATATATTTGAAAATTTAGAGAATGTACATCGTTTATCAGAAAAACCTCACGTTGTTAATGGTAAGGTTGCATTATATGGGTTTGACTCATTTAGAGGTGTAGAATGGGAAAACTCTGATTTCGAATTAGAAAAGCCAGACGAAGATAATCTTGCTGTTTTGCTATGTATGCATGAGCTTTTTGAAGAATTAATCCCTCCACATAAAGCAAAACGGAGTATTATTCCTGTATTGGATAATATTAATATAGAACCTGATGCAATAGCATTAGGCGATTATCATGCATCAATTGATAAAGACATAAAGGGCGTTTCAACATTCTATGCGGGAGCAACAGAAAGAACAAGTGCATCTACTGGGGACCCTACCGTTAGAATAATTAAGTTTAAAGATAATAAACTTGATGAATACCCATGGAGAAAAATAAATACTGTTGAAGATAATGTTCCGAGACCATTTTATATTGTGGATATAGAACTAAAAGATGATTCAAGTAGGAGTTTTATTAGACAGCGTGTTCTAGATGATGTTCCAAAAGAAGACCTAAATAACTCCGTAGTTGTTGTTAACTTAACNGGGTCGAATGAGTCATCTGTAACCCCAAGTGAAGTATATTCAGTATTAGAACAGCATGATGTTCCNGTTCCATATGTGAATAATAAACGAGTTCCAGAAACTATGAATTTTAATCCTGAAGAGGTGTCTTCAGAACCAACAGATATTAATATTAATGAAATGATTGATGAACGTATAGGTGACGTTTCTGATATGGTAAAGAATATTGAATCAAGTATTGTTCGAGATGAGACTGTGAGCAAAACAGGGATTAGAGATATTGTTTCGGAAGAAGTTTCTGCCAAAGAAGGTGATTTAGAATGAAAATTGAATCTATTACAATCGATAATATTAGAAGTTATGAGAAGACAGAGATAGAGTTTGATGATGGTCTATTATTAATTCATGGAGATAATGGTTCAGGTAAAAGTTCATTGCTTGGAAGTATATTCGGCGGTCTATACTTGAGTAATGTTCTAGATTATATGGATTCTGATTTAACGCTTGATACACTTGTTAGGAGAACAGAAACATCAGGTAGTATTAAATTAACGTTTAGTGTTGGTGATGATAATTATACGGTTGAGTGGAAAATTTCTGTAGATGAAGATTCTGAAAATAACAGAAGTGCATCAACAAAAAGTTGTGTATTGACAGGAGATACTATTGATGAACCTGTAGAGGGCGTAAAGTCTGTTGTAAAGTCTGTTGATAGTGCAGTACAGGAGATAATTGGGATGGGTCCCGAATCATTTATTAATAGTGTTTATGTTCAGCAGGGTGATATAACACGGATGGTTGATGCGGATGATGAAAAACGAAGAGAAATTATAGATGGTCTTCTTGGATTGCGTAAATTAGATACATATATAGAGCGGATGGATGAAGTTCGCAAAGAATTCGGGGCACACAAACGTAAGAATAGTGACTTGCTAGAAGAGAAAGAAAGACAATTAAAAAGTTATCCTGAAGAAGATGAATTAAAAGACACGTTAGATGAATTAAGGGTTGATAAAAAAGAAAAATCTAGTTTAAAAGAAACAATTGTTGAGAAGATAGACAAGAAGAAAGATGAGAAAAACAAAACGGTCTCAAGCCTTGAAAAACAGGAAGAACTTAGAGAACAATTTAAAAATATTAAATCTACTGTTAAGTCTGAAAAGAAAAAGAAGGATGAGTTAGAAAATAAACAAAAAGAAGAAGAAAGTGTTAAGAAAATTCATGAAAGTGAGATGGACACCATAGGAAGTTTGATACAAGACAAGTGCGTTGATTTAGGTATTGAATCTGATGAAGAAGTTGTCCGTAGTTTATTATCAGAACAACAAGAAAATCTTCGTGATATTGAATCTGTTATTACAGATTTAACCAATAGTGAACTTCGCTCTATAGATGAAGCTATTAAACAATCTGAGAAACTTATTCGAAAATATAATAGTAAAATTGAGAAAAAGAAAACAAAGAAATCAAATATAGAAGATGATGTTAATTCTATTGATGCAGAACTACAGAAGTCACAGAATGAATTATCGTCAATTAATTTGAATATTCAAGAATTAAATGATGAAATTAATCGAATCTGTGATAAAATTGATTTGCCTTCAGAAGCATCACCTGAAGAAATTCGAGATATTCATATACCTAATAGTCGGGATAAACTATTAGAACGCGCACGCTCTGTGTATGAGAAATTAGGTTCAAAAACATTTGAACATGAACAATATGAAATATTGATAGAAGAAGGTGTGTGCCCTATCTGTTCAGAAAAACATGATGAGATAGATGTGCATGATGAATATGATGATATTAAAGATTCATTAGATGTTATTGAAGAAAAATCTGAGGCTATGCAGAAACAAAAACAGATGTTAGATAAACTTAATCAAAAAACAGATAAACTCATCGGTTTGAATTCAGATAAAGAGCGCGTTAAAGATAATAAAAAACAGATACAACAGCGTTTATCTGATAAGAAAGAACAGAAAAAAGAAATTGTCTCTGAGATTGACGAACTTAAAACATCTATTGAGGAACAGAATACAAATATATCCTCGAAGAAAGAAGAGAAGAGTGAGGTTCAGGAGAAAATTAAAGAGAATAAATCAAAGAAGAAAGAAATAGAATCTGAGCTTCAGGAAATTGAGGATATAAAGAACCAATTTGATAATATTTCAGATTTAGAAGATGAAATTGATAAGAAAGAATCAAATATTAAGCAATATAAAGATAGGAAGAAAGAAGCTCGAAATAGATTGCTTGATGCACAAAATGAGAAAGACCGCGTAGAAGATAAAATTGATAACACAAATATAAAAGACTTAAAAGATAAGATTAGCGCGTTGAAAAGCGAAATAACGGAATTAAAGGGATACAAGAAAGATGTAAGCTCAGATATTGAAGATATACGAGACGAAATAGCTCAGAAAGAGCAGTCTCTATCTCATGTGCAAGATGTTAAATCTAGATGTCATGTTTTAGAAGAGAGAAAGATTTCTGCGGCTGAAAAAGAGGTAGAATCTGAAACTATTATCTCTACATATAAGAATATTAAGACAACGCTCAGAAAAGAAAATATCGGATTATTAAATAAATANGCGAATGAAATTTTCCAGTCCGTATATCATAGTAAAGTATTCCAGCATATGGAGATAGATGAAAATTATTCGATTACGCTTGTAACAGGTGATGGAGTTAAATTAAAACCAAAAGAGCTATCTGGTGGTGAAGAGACAATCGTTAGTTTATCTATCCGTGCTGGAGTGTATAAATTATTAGTTGAACGGAATGGCAGTGCAGATAAATTACCACCGTTTATCTTAGATGAACCAACGACATTCTTGGATGGAAATCATATTTCTAATCTACAAGATGTAATTGATACTATTATGGATTGGGACGTTCCGCAAGTGATTATCGTTAGTCATAAAGATGATTTAATTCAGAATGCAGACAGTTCTTATGAAATATCAAAGAACCCATCAACTGAAACAAGTAACGTAGAAATAACGACAGGATAATTGATGGTTGTTTTATAATTTTTTAAATTACGGCAATGAACGTTACAAACAAGATGAACAGTAGATATGCTACTGGTTGACCGTATGATTTCCAATTTTCTGTAGTTGTAATTGGCGCAATTTTATTTTCAATTTTTGTAATTAAACCATTCACAGCGAATCTTACGTTGGATGTTGTCGCAAACGCCCATAAAATTCCAAGAATTATGATTCCTACAGTCTCATACGCACCCATAAATTCACTAAGTAGAATCGTGAGCGTAAGTGCTATGAAAGCCCTAATATCAACATCTCGAACAATTATATTTCTTGCTATGTCAACCATCGTTTGTTATCAACATATTTATAATGCGGATAGGTATTTAAACCTTGCGATTTGCATATTTTTTATTATAGTTTTAGATAAAATATATAACTTATTTTGTTTAAATCGGCGTAAGTATAAATAGTAAGTAAGTTAAAATAATGCTTATGGAATCAATTGTTGATGAAGCTGTTGAGAAAACAGAATCAGAAAATAACGTACAAAAAGAGGAATCGATACAGAAACAAACTAATAAAGGAATGTCTGATGAAGAAATTGATAGAATTGCAAATTCACTACAAACACGTATTAGTGTAATTGGATGTGGTGGCGGCGGTTGTAATACAATTAACAGAATACATGAAGAGGGAATTGAGGGTGCAGACCTTGTAGCATTAAATACAGACGCACAAGACCTTCAATATAATGTTGCTGAAACAAAACTTCTTATAGGTCAAGAAACATGTGGTGGGCGTGGAGCAGGAAGTATTCCTGAAGAAGGAGAAAAATCAGCTAGAGAAAATGAAGAAGAGATAGAAAATATTGTCAAAGACCAAGATATGGTATTTATAACAGCAGGAATGGGTGGTGGAACAGGAACTGGTTCTGCTCCTGTAGTAGCTGAAATTGCTAGTAAACATGCTTTGACNATTGCAATTGTAACAACACCATTTAGTGCTGAAGGAGAAGCTAGAAGAAATAATGCAGATGGTGGATTAAAACGATTAAGAGAACATGCTGATACTGTTATTGTTGTTCCAAATGATAAATTATTAGACTTCGCACCAAATATGCCTCTTAAGAAAGCATTTAGAATTTGTGATGAAGTTCTAATGCGTTCTGTAAAAGGTATTACAGAACTTATTACCAAACCAAACCTTGTAAATCTTGACTTTGCAGATGTAAAAACAATTATGAAAGGTGGTGGCGTAGCTATGATTGGACTCGGAGAGTCAGATGTTATGGATGGTAAAGCTGAAGAAAGTGTTACAGGGGCGCTTGATTCCCCATTACTAGATGTGAATATTGATAATGCATCAAATGTTCTTGTTAATGTAACGGGTGGAGAAGGTATGCAAATCGATGAAGCACAGGGTGTTGTTGAGCATCTAAGTGACCGCGTTTCTGATGAAGCTAGAATAATTTGGGGAGCAGGTGTTGATGAAGAGCTTGGAGAAAAACTTAGAACAATGATTGTTATCACGGGCGTTGATTCACCACAGATATATGGTGGAGAACACGTTGAAGAAGAAGTTGAAGAAGAAACAACGGAAGCCCTTGGTTCGACAATTGATTATGTTGAATAATTAATCCGCGAATATTTTATTACGTCTCGTATACTAAATATATTATGCTTTTTACAGAAGAACACATAGAAAAAGTATTATCTGGTGAAAAAACGCAAACGAGACGATTATGGAAGACAAATCAAGTTAAAGTTGGAAATTCATATCGTGCGGTAAATGATTTGTTTACCACAAGGGAAAATGCACCTGCATATATTTTAGTAACAGACGTTTATCAAGAAAAACTTGGACATATTACAGAAGAAAATGCAGATTCAGAAGGAGGCTATACTGTACAAGAATTTAAAGAGCTATGGATAGATATGCATGGAGAATGGGACGATGATGAAGATGTCTGGGTAACGGATTTTGAAGGTTATAAAGAGGACCCAAGAAATCAATAATATGCAGGTTTTGGGGTTTCTGCATCTTCTATTTTCTCTTGTATATTTTCAAATTGTGTCTTATAGAACGTTCCTGTTTCTTCGGGGTTATCTGTTGCATCAATATACTCTTTTAATGCTTGACCAAAGTTAGGTAAAATCTCATTAGTTATAACATTGTCCAATCCTGGCATTAGTTTTAATTGACTATTTTCATTCGTATATTCAATAAGTTCTTCCATTTGTTCTATTTCCTTCTCTGAAAACTCACACCACTCATAATCTGTGATATACCAATTAAAAGCATCCGTTAAAACTGTTTTTTCACTTCGCGTAAGCTCAATATCATTATCATTTTGAACAGAGTCCATTTGTATGCGTTTACTTAGACCCTGAACGTAAAAAGTTTTCTAGTCAATTTAATTTCTAAGTATGATATGCGTATAACAAACTTAGATATTCTTACTTACATATGGGCCATCTTGATAATAACCTAATTTATCTTTATAGTATTTTCTTGCCCCAATACCACTAATAACCGATATTTTATTATACCCTGCATCTTCTGTTATCTCTTCAGCTTTTGCCATTAGCTGTTTTCCAAATCCTTTATGTTGCCATTGAGAATTATCTTTCATACCAATTGTTGTTTCATTCCCATAAACATGTAATTCACGCACTATTCCTGCATCCTTTAATTCACGACGATGAGGTTCAGCAGGTAATCTCAATCGACAGAAACCAATTAGTATATCATTTGTAAAATCTTCAATACTAATGAATTTTTCTATACCACCAGATGCATAATATGTCATCACATCCATATCTAAATTCTCTGGTAAATTCTCTGGCATCATATCAGAATGCCCAACTTCTCTACACCGAATACAGTCACAGGACCAACCATGCTTTTTCATTTCTTTACGAGCTAATTGGCGTAGATTAGATTTCCAAACACCCCCTTCAATATTATCGGCAGGAATATCTCTCTGAACTCTCTGTAGACGAACATATTTTGGAATTTTGTCTTTTATTTCAGCAATTAATTGTGCTGCCGTGTTATTATCTAAGGGTTCATATTCCCCTCGTTTCCACATATCATATATTCGTGTTCCTTTTACAACAAGCGTAGGGTAGATTTTAAGATAATCTGGTTTCCAGTCTGGGTTAGAGAAAATTCTATCAAAGTCTTCTAGACACATTTCTTCTGTCATCCCAGGCTGTCCTGGCATCATATGAAATCCGACCTTGAATCCCGAATCTCTAAGAAGTTTATTTGCTTTTTTACTTTCTTTTACACCATGTCCTCTATGCATAGCATCATTTATTCTATCATATGTTGTTTGAACCCCAACTTCAACTTTTGTACCTCCTAAATTCAACATTCTGTCTATCTGTTCTTCTTCACACCAATCAGGTTTTGTTTCGAATGTGATTCCAATACATCTCACATCACCTGATTCATTATTTGATATAACATCTTCAACATATTTGAATTCATAGGATTGTCTATCTTGTTCAAAGTTTTCTTTCTGTGGATTTGGTTTGGAATTAACGTTAAAATCATTCATTGCTTCTAAAGCACGTTTTACAAACCATTCTTGATAATCATGAGAACGAGAAGTCATTGTACCTCCCATGAGAATCAAGTCAACTTTATCTGTTGGGTGACCAATATATTGTAATTGGTTTAATCGTAACATTACTTGTCCGTATGGGTCATGATTATTGGCTTCGGCTCTCTGTCCTGCTGGTTCATCACCTGTATATGCTTGAGAACTTGAGAATTCACTTGCAGGACCACCAGGGCAGTAAAGACATTTTCCATGAGGGCACATCTTTGGAGATGTCATGATAGCTACAGGTGTTACTCCTGAAGCTGTCCGTACAGGTTTTCTTTGAACGACTTTCCTGATTTCTTCTCGGTGTTCATCAGGTGCATTTTGTAATAGTTTCCCATTTTTTGGAACCTCTGATGCACCAATTTCACCGCACACTTCTAGTTTTAAGCTTTCCAAATCGTCTTTATCTATATCTCTGTTAATAATACGCTTATTAATTTCGTTACATACTACAGATACTTCACTCATACTCATAATTAATACCTCAACATATAAAAATGTAAACTTTTGTATCTACATAGGGGCCTGATTTCCAAACAACAGTAGTTAACAATCAAATAGAGGAACACTGAAACTAACATAACTAATTCGGTTTCTAACTGTATTATAGTAATTATTTTATTTTTAATTCCGTTTCATGACTTTGTTTTTGAAGGATGTTTTAGTGTTTATTCCGTAGGTTTATATATTTTTAACGATTATGATTAATTATGAATACAGTTATAGAACGTATTCCACCAGGCTCCCCCAAGCATATGAATAAAAATTGGGTGATTAAAGAAGAAATAAAAGAAAATCAATCATTATTGGCTCAGGACTGGTCTTCATTTACAGATTTTTACAAACGTGGTTGTGTGTACGTAATTAAAGATAAAGAAAATACTATTTTGGGGTTTGCTATTGTTAATGATAACGATTATTTATCATTAATCGCTGTATTGCCTTCGGAACAAAATAAAGGTTTAGGTGCAGAACTTATAGGTAATATTAAATCTGAATTTGATTTTTTCTATCTTCACGTAAGACAATCAAACGAACCAGCGATTAGATTTTATAAAGAGATGGGTTTAGAAAAAACAGGAAGCGTTAAAGAATATTATGATAACTGTGATACAGCATACGTGATGTCTTATTACGCATATTAAATTATTCCATTGGTTTCTTCAATAAACTTTCTTGTTGCTGTGATATTGTAGTTTTTAATTTCTTTAGTTGATGAATTGCTTCATCTTTATTTTCGTTTTGTATGGCTTTTACAGATTTTTCTGTGTAGACCCTAGCATTTGTTTCAATAATAAGGTCTGTATTATCGATGTTTTTATAACATTTTGTTAGATGCTCCATTGCTGGACCATACTTTTCATCTTTTACATTTTCTTCAGCTACATCTGCATTGTAAACCGCGCTTTCATAGGCAACAAATAAATTCACAATTATGTTATTGTTTTGTATGGTTTAATATTTTATCTGAATATGGTATATATTATATCTCTGGTTTATCTACCATTTTCGAATCAGGCAGGGATTCAGATTTAAGTTCTTTTTTTCTATCCGATACTGTTTTACCTGTTAGCTTTCGAAGAAGTTTATTTTTCGATTTAAAAGCTTCTGGTGCTTTAGATATTAAACCATCTTCTTTTAGTTGAGTAACGGGTTTCTCTTCAACATCCAACTTAACGATGCGATTCTCTACATCTACTTCAATATATACTTTATCTAAAACTGTCTTCTCAGGTTCTTGTATATAATATTCGTGATTATTTTTATCTGACTTTTCTGTGCAGGGCGTACCAAAGCAGTTCTCTACAATTTTCTTAATATTTTTACTCTGCAAATCTATATTTTCTTTTATATTATATTCTTTCATATACGTATATACCTGTTATTTATTATTACTATTAAATTTCACCACTGTAAGGTTGATTATTAAATAGAAAGCTTAAAGTAATTATAAAAATAATTGGATATTATGAAACTAGGATTAATATCTGATATTCATTCAAATAAAATCGCTTTAAATAAAGTTCTTGAAGATATGCCTGACGTTGACAAGATTGTTTGTCTTGGAGATATTGTTGGGTATGGTCCATGGCCATCTGAATGTGTTGATATTGTTAAAGAGAATTGTGATTTATTTGTGTTAGGGAATCATGATAGGACATTACAAAACCCACAAGATTTTTCAGGAAATAAATGGGCTTATGAAGGAATAAAATATTCAAAAGAAAAATTAACAAGCAAACAATATAACTGGGTGACTAATTTACCAAAAGAAGAAAGAATCGAAAATTATCGTCTTATTCATAGTCATCCTTCAATTACAGATATGTATGTTCGACCAAATCAATTTTCTGAAATGAACCGATATCTTTCTGAANAAGATAGAGGGATATTTCTAGGTCATACACATATTCAATCAAATACGGTAATTGATAATGAATCTATTGTTGTAAATCCAGGTAGTGTTGGGCAGCCAAGAGATGATAATCCTAAAGCCGCTTATTCTGTTGTAGATTCAAATACCAACACCGTCACGTCGTATAGGGTTCCTTATAATATTGATTCTGTTGTTGATGCTGTTAAAGAAGCAGAGTTACCTGAATTTAATGGTGAAAGACTAAGAAACGGAGAATAAACGAGTTATAATTAAAAATCAACGATTTCTAAGATATTTATTTTGTATGAAGCGTAAGACATTCACTTAATCCAACAACTTCAACGGGTCTAACATCAGGTTGGTTGACGAGCATTTGACCCTTTTTAAATTGTGAAATTTGATTACGGTATTCTGGTGGGACAAATACATCAGAAGAATTTATTATCTGATTATTTAGATGGAGATAAATTTTCGTATTACATTGATTTCTAATTTCTTCATCTATATCAGATGGGTCTTGAGAAATGAAATACAATCCAAATTTATCTTTTCGTCCTCTTCGGGCTGCACTTCTTAGTTTATTTACAATGAAATATTCTCTTGAGGTTTCTGGATTGTCTACATATTCGTGTGCCTCATCAATCGCAAGGACAAGCGGCGTTCCTTTTATTTGTGGGAATTCTGCATCACTCCCGATTTTATTTTCAACGATATGAGATGCTATAGCTTGTATAACTAATTCTTGGGATTCTCCTTCAAGATGACCTGTAGTAATAACAGATACTTGTGCAGGAGAGAACATTTTTGAGACGAAATCATTTTCTAACATAGAACTTGACTGGTCAAAAACGTCTCTATACGCCTTTCGATTAACAACCCGTCTTGCTGCGGCATTGATTATATTATCACTAAATCTGCTATCAGATAAAGACGGCATGAATTCATCTTGGAACCATGTCGTGAAGTCATTGTATGTTCCATCAGGATTTCCACTGAAGTAATCTTGTATTGATTTTCTAATGAGTTGTTTTGTTGGACCTTGTGCATTATCAGGCATCATTAATGCAGGATAACGTTTTGTTATCTCAAATGGTATTCCAAAGTTTATAACTTCTTGTCCTTTTGTACTTAAGTCACCCAAATTACTATCATTAGTTACAGGTGCATAAACTTTGAAACTCATATCTCTGCTATCTCCGACGCCACCATATTTTACGCCTGTCCTTTTCTTAGCTAGCTCTTCTGCTCGGTCAAAGTTTTCAGGGTCTTGACCCATCTCTGCATATTCTTCTTCAGGGTCAATTATCGTGATATTTAATGCTCGTTCTCTTGGTTCTCTATTACTTCGGTTTTCTTTTGCAGGGATAGCAATTTCATACTTGTTTTTCTGTGCAAACTGTCGAAGAATATTTTTACTAGCGTGCGTTTTTCCACTACCTGTTGAACCTGCGACCAGAACATGTCTAAATATAGATGGTTCGCCACTATATTCTGAATCTGCCGTAGGATTAAATAAATAGTATTCTAACGGGTTATCTTCATCAGGTATTCGGTTACCATTTACAGAAATATCACCAATATAAATTCCATCTTTTGGAATTTCTAGACCACAGCGAAGAAATTCTTTATTATCTACAGAGTCTATTTGGACTGTCGGGCGAGGTGGAGAACTAACAAAACTAGATATAAATGGAGACTGAGATTCTTCCCAATCTTCATCTAATTTAATCATTGATATTGGATTTAACTCTGCAATATACATATATTGTTCTGACCCAAAACTATCTGCTGTAGTATAGACCCTATCATCTAAACTGGTCTGATATTTGAGAGAACGGACAGAAGCTAACAACTGAATAGAAACGTCTACGTTATCTTCCTCGTCTTTCAGTTTATCAGGTTGATAGTATGGTATTCTTAGATAGTTCCCAACTTCTATTTCATCAATTTTATTTGGGTGGACAATACCATACATAATATTTTCTTCTCTTCCAATTTGGAGTCCCGTTTCACCTGCAGAGATGTGACCGATAGCTTCTTCAGGTACAGGTTTGTCGAATGGGTCTGGTTTCGTTTGTGTATTATTTACTTTATTTCTTATTGCTTCCATGTTTGTGTTTTCTTCTGTCATTGTTAATCACCTTTATATCCTCTTTGTTCGTTATGATTGTTATGTATTTCTGACTTTATAATATTTTCTAATTTTGACCTAATATTTCTATCAATTCGGACTTTTTCATCAGCTAATACAATGGGTAATGGTTCACTAAATTGGAAGTTCATCTCATTTAGTGCTATATCTCGTAATGTATCTGGTTCAAGACCTCTATCGAATAACATATGTGGGACGCCGATTCTATATACGGTGTTTTTATTAGGTGGCTTTGCATAGAAAAATGCTCTCACATATTCTTCTGCTGAACCATGTGATAATGTGACTTTATCGTAATTCTGTAATGGAACAACTCTTTTAGAATTATTCAATATTATGTCATTTTCAATATACCACGGCGTATACGCTATTACATTTCCGTTTTTTCTATCAGGTTTTAATGCGTCATTAAATAAATCAGCATCATTTTGCCATCTTATATCTGCTCTGGAAAGGTCAGATTTTTCTCGCAAAGCATCAAGAACCCTTGTTGCTGTTGTTGTTTTCTGTACGCCGAACAGAGGCGTTTTTTGTTTGATACAATTTTCAATCCCATTAATATATGATTGTAGGATTTCTTCAATCATGTCTGGCCAATCATTAACTGGGCTTCTCCGTTCTATACCTTCTTGGTCATAGAGACACCATGTTAGAATATCTGCAGGTATTAGTGGGCCGTCAACAAAAAACGGTTCATTATCTCTACTATTAGAATACCATTCAAAATGTTTACCTTCAGCATATGAACGAGATAAGTCTGCAACCCATTTAGACAAATCGCTGTGTAAATATTTTGCACGCGGGTATTGTTTAACATACACTTTTGTATTATTTTTAGACTCGTATTCTTGTTCAATATCTAAATCTGAATCATCAAAATAAGCGAAAACACTTACTGTCCCACGAGAATTTTTTTCATCAACCTTCTCACGGTTTGCAATTGCTACACCTGCCGTGCTTGCTCCGAGTATAAGTCCATTATTGTATGTTAAATCTCTAGTTGTGCTTCCGTCTAAACCACAGGCATAATTGTATTTGTCACTTACACGTTCTTTTATATCCATTATATTTTCATACTGTGGTGAAAAATCATCTCCAATTACTTCTATTCCTCCACCATCATTTGTCAATTCAGATATGACCTCTTCTGCCGAAACTGTTTCATCACTGTTTCTCTCAACTGCTGAACTAATATTCTTGAATACCTTGTTTAATTCTTGATAAATAAGGGGGTCAACCATTTGATTGATTATTAGTCCTAGTATACATAAAGATGTTGGTTTGTATATATTATTCAAAACATTTAAACGTATGAAATCGTATTTAAATATAATCTTATGAGAAATACAGATAAAGCGTGCGTTAAGAATTGTACAAAATGTCCAAAATTAGTTGAATCTCGTTCACAAATTGTAAACGGCGTTGGACCTCTTGATTCAGAATTAGTTATTGTTGGTGAGGCCCCAGGTCAAACAGAGGATGAAACAGGCGAGCCATTTGTAGGTAGAAGTGGAACAGTTCTTGATGATACTCTTCAAAAGTTTGGATTTTCTAGAAGTGATGTTCGTATCACAAATACGGTTAGATGCAGACCTCCCGAAAATAGAGACCCTTATGTAAAAGAAAGAAATAATTGTTATTCTCATCTAGTTAATGAATTAGAAGTAATTGAACCCAATGCTGTTCTAACGTTAGGGAACGTCCCAACGCAAACAATTTTAGATGAAAAAATTTCTATAACGGAAGTCGCTGGAAAAACGTATGATGTTACTTTTGGTTCTGTTACATTAACTGTTGTAGCTGGAATTCATCCTGCAGCTACGTTATATAATTCTTCATATAAAGATAAATTTGAGAAGGCCATTGAAAAGGCTGTAAATATGTAAGTTATTTTTATAAGTCGTAACTTTACTACCCATCATAGTTTTCGTCAATGAAATTGTCTGCTTTATCTAATATATCTTTTGTTGAATCATGCGTAAGTGTGTTTCTTGCTTGTTCATATGTTCTCCACTGATGGTCAGAATGTTCTTTAGATAAGGTCGCAGATGCTTCATAAGAATGACCAATAAATAAGTGTACAATCTTATCTATTTTATCTCCTCGGAAACGGAACTGGTATGAATAGTCTTCTCTAAAACCATTCAATAGTTTAACTTGTGTTAATCCTGATTCTTCTTCTAACTCTCGTAGGGCTGTTTGTTGAAGTTCTTCTCCATTTTCAACAGTTCCTTTTGGGAATTCCCAATCCCCTGTCCTACCTTTTAATAAAAGATATTCTCTTTTACCTCTCATATTTCTAAATGGTATAACGCCCGAACTTATTGCTTTTTTCATATTATTTTAATATAGGTCTAATATAATAAAAATCATAGGCCATTTTATGATAAATTATTAACGTATATATCAATCTGTGATAATTTTACTATACAAATCAAATATTAACACTTAACTACGACGAAGTATTATACAAACACATATGACAGGTCTAATATAATAAAAATCATAGGCCATTTTATGATAAATTATTAACATATATATCAATCTGTGATAATTTTACTATACAAATCAAATATTAACACTTAACTACGACGAAGTATTATACAAACACATATGACGAAGGATACAATAGATTATCAAATAGGAGCTTCAGATGTTAATACCGATGTCGTAGATTCGGAGGGTGAATTTATTCCGTTCCAGATGGAATCTAGAGCATTATTTAGTACACTAGCTGAAGATATTTATCCATCTCCAAGAGCAGGAATTCGTGAATCTATATCAAATTCTATATCTGCTACAATGCGGGCTGTAGAAAATCATAGTATTTCTAAAAACGAATCTGTTATTGAGGTTTTTCTTGATGAAACTCTCGAAAATCCACTTCTAGTTATTGAGGATAATGGCGATGGAATGACTATGAATAAAATAAAGAAAGTTGTATCTTATATTGGTCGTTCTACGGTTCGTGATGACTATAATAAAGTGGGTCAGTTTGGGATGGGGTTCCTTGCTATATTCTCACTATGTGGGACAGACGGCGGGTTTATAATGCATACAAATTCTCGAAAGACAGAGGGTGCAATTAGTGGAAGTTGGAAAGATGGTGGTTTTTCATCGTACTCTGAACCAACAGAATATGCAGAGAATATGGAAGGGACACGCCTTGAAATATTTATAAAAGATGATATATCTACAGAAAACCTTCATAACTGGATTGAAGAAATAGCAGAATGGTCAAGAATTCCTATACTATACGAACGGAAGACTCAAAATGATATATCATCATATGAGTTTGGTGGTAAAGATATAGAATCACTGCAAAAAAACAATTCTCCCTATGTTACTATTGAAACAGATTATTATAAAGTAATATGTTCAGATAGTTTATCAGATAATCCAACAATTTTATTAGATGTTCCTATTGATAGAGTTGTTGAAAACATACCACACGCCCCATTTAATTCTATGGCGATACGATTTAAAACAGAACACCCAATTATTGTTTCGGGCGAGAATGAAGGAAAAATGGTAGTTAGTGATACAGAATATAAAAACATGACGGAAGGGCGCAAGAATAAGTATATCCCACAGAAAAACGTACCTGACAAACTACCTGTCACACCTGCACCAACAGGAGCAAGAGAAAGGTTAGAAACATCACACCAGTTCTGGTCTTATATCGGTATAGAATTAAAAAATAAATATGATAAAAGAATTTCTGAAGTAATTAGTGATATAACGAATAATGGATTCCGAAGTATTACTCCTGAAAAGTGGCATCTTATACAACGAGAAATTCCAAATTATGCAAGTTCATATAGGGCATTTATTACTATAATGAGTTCTCGTTTTGAAGATATATCTGAGGAAACAATTGAAAAAATATATGCAGCATCTAATAATATTCTTGTTTCAGACGTGGATAAAAAATACAACCCAAGCCTTTCTAAGAACTTCGAAAGAATAAATATAGGTCGTTTACAGATAGAGGACCCTGATTACGTGTTTATGTTTATTAACCACGTTAACAAGAAAAAATCCGCACGCGTTATAAATTCTGAAGAAGATACTAGATTTGTCAAGGTTGAAAACTCAGACTGGTATAATTTCTATAGTACGGTATTTGGATGGGAAAAATTGTCAGATGTTACAGAAGACCATGAAATATGTTCAAGTATAGAAGACGAAGTGTTAGAGAATATTACAAATGATAATTACGATAATAAAAGTAATAAACCAGATAATAAATTCACACTTCATTCAAAACGAAAACGATATAATCTCACATATGAAGAATTATGTGATTTAATAAAAACAGAAGGTCAGTCTCACGTATTAGAAATTAGTAAAAATAGACCTATTAGAGAGCTATTAGTATTTTCGAAAGAAGATAATAATTATAATGTAAGTGATTATACGTGGATGAAGTCTAAAGATAATGCATTTGTGAACGTTAGTGAGAAAAATATGAGTGATATTATGAGTCTTCCTGTATCACGAAATATAGATTCATATATAACAGAGGCAAAAAGTTATACTACGACAACTTCTGAAGGTATCATAGAACTTGGAGGAATCAACTTATCTAATTCAATCATACATATTGTTTCTGAGGAGTTATATGGTTTTGTTGATGGAGATGTTAATAAGTGCGTTTCAATGCGTGAATTGTTTAAAAATCAAAACTTTTACGGTGTGGAAGCNCCCAATAATAAAGAAACATATGTTTTGTTGAAATTAAGTGATGTGGATAAAGTATTACCAATAATAGCTAATTCTATTGTTGTTAATTCTACAGATACAATACTTCCTCTTCAAACAATTGATGGACCTACTGTATCACAGTGTAAATTATATATACATTCTTTTGATGCACGAGATACAGATGTCGTTAAAATCATGGATGAAAAGATATGTTCTCAAGAACCGATTGAATCTTCTCAGTCACCTGTTATACCGCTATTCGATGAAGTCTGTAACAGTGATATTGATTTGGATGAGGTGAGTAACCATGACTGAAGTTCCAGAAGCATATAGAAAACAAATAACAATAGATTCAAAAATTAGTTCAATTGGAGATATAACTACTATTGATAATTTCTATAGTCGGTTGCCATCTCAAATAAGAACTGTTGAGGATTTGTTTGTGAAAAGAACCTCATTACCATTAATAGTCAATAATAACACAGGTAACGCTATATCACGAGCTATGAATGCTAAAATAAGTGTAGATGATATTGACGACGAATTAATTGAAACAACGGAAGACCTAAGGTTAACATTGTTCGCACTACTAACAAATGGCAAAGTATTAGATAGAAATGGAAATGAAGGTTCTATTAAAAATATATTTGGTAAACAAATTGGTGGTGTTTCATGTGGGGATAATATAACATATATAACTAGATACGAGTCGTTAAACCTAATGGGGATTACAGAACCACAAATAGAGTTAAGAAATATATTAATGTTAAATCGTGGGCATAATTACGACGTATACGTTCTTACAGATGCAACATATGATGAAATAAAAGTTGCACCTAATATTGGTTTGCCTGAGAACCGTAGCGTATCTCCCTTTAATTCAGTATATGTTCACAGGGTTGCAAGTGCTATGGGTATAGATAATATTAAAAATAATATAGATAATATTTCATTTGATGACCATAGTTTAACAAAAATAACATCAAATAAATATGATTTATATGGTGTATTACCACCTCTAAAATTATCTGGATTTCATAATCCTTGGTTTTCAGACAAGCAGATTAATTCATTTGATATTATAACACAGAATAATGGTTTAGTATAGGTTGTATAATACAAAACAACAACTTTTTATATGTCTACTTCTAATTGATTTATGGATTAAAATGAATATAGAAATGGCTCTGTCATACGATGATATTTCAATTCGACCGCAGAAATCAGGCGTAGAATCACGTTCAGATGTATCTCTTGAATCGACATTGATTCGAGATATTACTGTAGAAAATCCTGTTTTGAGTGCGCCTATGGATAGTGTTACGGAATCAGAAATGGCTCAAGCGATGTATGATTCGGGGGGTATGGGGATTATCCATCGGTATCTATCTGCAGATAAGCAAGCAGAAGAAGTTTCAAAAGTCAATGGTGTTGTTGGGGCAACAATTGGCATTCAAGAAGGATGGGAAGATAGAATGTTTTCTGTAATTGATGCAGGAGCAGATTTCATTTGTTTAGATGTTGCTCATGGTCATATGCAGAGAGCAATTGATGTTGTGAATAAAGCCACAGACCAGATTGATAAACCTGTAATGGCAGGAAACGTATCAACAGGGGAAGGGGCTGTAGATTTGGCTTCTGCTGGTGCTGAAGCTATTAAAGTAGGTATTGGCCCAGGTAGTCACTGTTTGACTAGAGAGGTTGCAGGTGTTGGCGTTCCACAGGCGACAGCAATTCGTTCTGTAGCAGAAAAATTGGATTTGGCTAGGTCTATGGGTAAATTCAAGCACGACGTATCAATTGTTGCTGATGGAGGAATTCAAAAGCCAGGGGATATGACGAAAGCTCTACTTCTTGGAGCAGATTCTGTTATGGTCGGTGGATTGCTTGGTGGTTGTGAGGAATCACCTGCTCCAGTGATTGAAACAGAGGAAGGAAATAAATATAAGAAAACACATGGTATGGCATCTGATGAAGCCAGAGAAGAAAATGAAATAAAAACGGAAGAAGCTATTGAGGGAGCTTCAGGAATGGTTCCGTATGCAGGTGAAGCTGAATCAGTTGTAGAGACACTATCTTCAGGTGCGCGTTCAGGGCTAAGTTATGTTGGGGCACATAATATTGAAGAGGGTCAGAGAAATGTTGAATTTGTTCGTATTACGCCATCCGTCGAAACAAGGAATGGGACTCACGGAGTATTCAATAATAGGGAATAATATTATTTATTCGTAATCTTCAGGGAAAGATATATTAGCATATTTTGCACTTTTTTTCTGTACTTTTGTCTGTAATTTTGTATCTTGAGCAATTGTTGCAGGCCTTTCTGCTTTTCTTTTTGAATAATATACCCCGCTGTTTTGAGGGGGTGTCTTCATAGCATTTAATAAAGATGCACTACCTTGTTTTGGCGTTGATAAACCTGGTAATGGAACATAATTAGAAATATGACCTATTTTCCCAACAGGTCCAGGTAAATTTCGTAAGAAACCGCTACCAGGAATAACGCCAGGGTGAACAGCCGTAGATACTACTTTTTTATCATCTAGTTTTCTTGCTAGAAACAGAGAGAATAATACGTTGGCTAGTTTAGAACGACCGTATGATTCCCAGTTGTTAGTTGGTTCTTCTATTGCATTAAAATCAAAATTATCTACTGTTCTGTGTGCTGAAGAAGACGTTAATATTATTTTTGATGTTTGTTCTGATTCCTTTAATAAAGGTAATAATTTAGTTGTTAATAGAAAACTTGCTAAATGATTTACTACAAATGTGTATTCAAGGTTATTTGTTCCTGTTTTCTCCCCTCTAAAGAAACCACCAGCATTGTTAAAAAGAATATCCAAATGGTCTATTTCGTCTGATATAGTTTCATATGCTGCTCTAACTTCTTGTAATTTTGAAAAATCAGCACGAATAAAATCAGATTTTGTACCTATATCTTTCTGCAATTTATTTACAATCTCTTCTCCTTTTTCTCTATTTCTTCCATGAATATACACATTTGCGCCACAACGACCTAAAGCTAATGCTGTCTCCTTCCCGATACCACTTGTTCCCCCTGTTATAAATACATTTTTCCCGCGTATGTCTTGTGATAGTTTAACATACTTTTCTGGATTTTTTGCCATATCTATAATATTTTTTTCAAACTGTAAAAATCTATGCTAAAACCGTTTTCTTAATAAGCATAATACTTTTATAAAACTAAATAATACTATACATGTAATGACCGTGGAATTAAAGTATGAGTATCGGATTAAATTTAAATCAGATTCTGGTTCTATAGAACATGTAGAATTAGAGGGGATAAGAAACAAGATTGATGCTTATGATGAAGCAAGAGAAAAAATAAGACAAAAATTAAATCTTAGTATTATGGAGTTTGAAGATTCATGGGTTTTAGAAGATAGAAAATTGTTTGTTTCATTTAAAAATAAACCTTGGGATGGATTTGATTCTTTAAAATCAGATTTAGAATCAATACAGGGTGTCTCTTCGGTTTTTGCACCAGCTAGGCTTTCAATTACAGAACCCGCTTATTTAAATGTTCGTACAGATAATAATATAGATGATTATAAAGTTAAATCCAAAATAAAAGACTATTTTGAAGGACTAATCGTAAATGATAGGTCTGTGGGTTTTAAAGTAGTTATTAACCCATTTAAATTTAAATAAATATGTGTTTGTACTATAGAAAAACTTTTTGTATGTTAAGACCTAACATAAAATATGAGTAAAATTGCTGTATGTGTTGATGATAATAGTTCGAGTATAGAAGCGATAGAAACGGCTGTAAATTTTGCAAATAAAACAGGAGACTCAATTGTTGTTATTCATAGTTTAAAATCATCTGTTGACGATAATAAACTAATTTCTAAACCAAAATCGAATAATTATGAGCGTATTGAAAAAACAATTGCTAATTATATTGAAACAATAGAAGGTATGCTAACAGATGAAGTTGGTGTGAGCAGTGAAATTATTAATGATAATAAAGATTCCGTTCAATCAATAGTAGATTACGTAAATAATGATGAAAACATAGAACACGTATTTATTGGTCATAAATCTCTTGATAGAAAACACGAAAAGCTCTATGGGAGCTTTGCAAAAAAGATTATAAGTGAATCTCCTGTTCCTGTTACTGTTTCGAACTCAAAATAATATTTAATTTTTAGAACATATACTCATCTTTTGGGGGCATATGTGGGTCTGAACTTGTATTTCCAGAAACTTGATATGTTGTAATTCCTGAAGATAATAATTCTGCAACTGCCTCTTCGAAACTTAGAAACTCTCCTTCTTCAACCAATCTATTTATTTTGAATTCGATTTCATCAGGGATATCGATATTATTTAATTTTGCCATTGTGGTTGATTATAATAATGTAATGGGATATTAGTGTTTTGGTTATTTATTGGATTTTTATCCTCTTAGCTCCCTGGATGTGGTTCTTCTCCAGGTTTAACAAGGATAGTTATTTTTGTTTTATCTAATAATTCATCTTGTAAATACTTCTGTTCTAAGAACCAATCTTGACCACTTTCCGTAACAAAATCTGGGTTCTCTGTTACAAATGGCTGAATTTTAACAGGTTTTATGTATTTATTTGACTGTGTTGTAAATATTCCTGCGTAGATACAATCGGATTCTGACCCTGCTATTTCTCCGTCATATTTGAATAGGATTATGTGGTCTGGGAATTTGTCTATAAATTCAACATATTCTTCTTTTGAATCAAATTCATCTAATAAGAAATACCTAGAATCAAATAATGAGGAATATAAGCTTGCAATTTCGTTATCTTCTAGTAATTCTTCATCTGTATATGGTTTTACATCGGAAATTGTTAATTGTTCTTTCTCTTTACAATTATGCTCTATTCCCTCATCATCTAATTTTTCCAATAACTCATTCCATGCTTTTGGTATTAGTTCTGGTCGAATAAATCCATTTTCATCCTTAATTTTCATAATATCAGATTCATCAACAAGACCTAGTTCTTTTCCGACTTCAATTAAATGACTTTCATCAAGTGGTTCGTCTCCCTTTGGTTTATTGACAAGAACAGGGATATCTTCACCTCTTTTTCTTAATTCATGAACGGCTGTTCTATAATCTTTTTTGCTTAGCTTCTCACCAGGGTCATCAATTAAATGTGTATTGGGATAGTTTTTATCATCATATGTCATTTCCAGTGCAACCCAGTAAACAATACCTCTACTTGTACCATCTGCTTTATCTGTGAATAATGAATTACCTTCATATATATCATAGAACGCACTTCTACCTGTTTTACTTGTAGAACCTCTCCAGAAGGGGAAGAAATCCATCTCATCCCCATTTTTTTCATACGTTCTTTTTTCACCTAAGTANCGTTTAATATATTTCTTTAATTTATTGTTGTTTACTCTCCTAACGGATTCAGAAGCAACATTTCTATCTTGCGTAGCATCCGTCCGTAATCGTTCTGTAGAAATTTGGCTTCGTTCTTCCTGTTCTTGTTCCCATCTTTCAAGTTCTGTGAGTTTTTCATCCACCCACGTATCTAATATTTCTTTCCAGTCTATTCCTTCCACAGGTTCTAAGCTAATATCTTCACGTTTTGTAAATTTGCCTTGGAATAAATATTCAATAACATCTCCAACACATTCTCTATATTTGTCGTCGGTAAATTTTTGTGCCCAGTTTTTAGCTTCATTAATGTCTCTATCTGTTATATCTTTAGGACGTTTACGTTGTATATTAATATTATCTGGGTCTATTGGGTACACAACAGAATTTAAACTCTTATGTATTGCACCTAAGGTTTTAAATTGACGGCTTTTGTTTTGAACTTTGTCAGCAGAGAATAGTTCATCGTCTTCATCATCTTGTTGACATATAAGCTCATTTAGTTTTCCTGTTATAGTTCTCATTCGTATTCCGATTTCTTTAAATATTAGTTCTCTCTCTTCTTCATCATACCTATCTGCAACAGGAGCCAATACAGTTGCTGGACTAAATACATACATACCACCACCCGAATCTAAAACCTGAACATTTTCTTTCCCACCAAGCATTTTTGAGAATGCTCTAATCCATAACGATAAGCGATTATTAATTATTTCTTTACGCTCTTTTGGCAACGGTCTTTCTTTGTATTCTTCAGATATATCTATATCTACATATAATGCCCATGCGACTAATTCTCCGTAAGAGGGCAATCGTGAATCATCATTATTTAACCACTCTTGCTCTCCATTATTCTGTCTATAATATTTTGTTTTATATGATTTGTCTAGTGCATAACTAATTGTTGTGTAGGCTGTTCTTTCAACATCTGCACTAAGGTCATCAGGTAAAATACTTGGGCGGGATTTTTTAGGATATCCCTTTTCCCATGCTTCTGTATCATCATCCGTTACATTTGAAGAAACATACCAACCATTATGCTCATCTGTAGGAATCCATACAGTTTTTCCATTATTAGCATATGCTAACTCATTATAAACAGGAAGGTATTTTGTATAATGTTCTCGATACTTATCGTTAGTCATTATGATAGATAAATACCTCTAACAATATAAAACATTGGAATTAACGATACGTTATGAAAAATCTGTTATTTGGGTTTTCTGCTCTTTATTTATAAAGTTTTTAGGTGTATTAACTAGTTTAAATCCATATTTCTGTAACTGTGATTCTGCACTACTTGTAATTTCGGGTGCAACGAGAATTCCTTTTACTTTTTGGTTTGGTTTTAATTCACTATAGTGTTCAACATACCTATGTAACTGTTGTACGGCTTCGGGTCCGACTTTTCTTCGTTTAATTTCTACGATGGTTGGGTTTTGATTTTTATCTTTTCCAAAAATATCTACAGCACCAACATCTAATTTTCGTTCTTTCTCGATTACGGTAAAACCTTCTTCAATAAATTCTTCGTTATCAAAAATATAGTCCTGTATATGTTCTTCTGTACCGTATTTTTCAATGTCATGATTGTCTATTAAGTCATATGATGATACAGTATATACTTTATCAAATTTTACGTTTAATACTTCATCAGGTGAAGTAGTTTCTGAGTGTAGTTCTAAATATGCATCATCCGATATACTTACAGTACAACTTGCTCCTTTTGGTTGCCAATTAACAGGTTTCCTATTTTCATTCTTATGTACTAAAAAATTTCCATCTTGTTTTCTAATGATAAGTCTATCACCAGGGGGTAGAAAACTAGATGTTCTACCATCATAATCAACTTGACATCGACCAACAATTGTAATCATATCGCCTTTATTCAACCCATTCATTATGATTTCTTTAGCTTCTTCTATACTTGGTTCTATCTGTGTGGTATAATTCATTCTGTTGTATACGCTTAGTAGTTATATTTTAAAAATGTTTGTATTTGACATACTTGTTTAGATAATAATTTAACCACTTAAATTGTATAAAAATATAATACAATGATTACAACAGAAAAACTTAAAAATGAATTCTATAAGTCTTGTCAAGAGCATATTATAGAAATTGACCATAATACGAAGTCGGATTTTGAACAAGAGTTTTCTTTTCATGCGATTTGCCACCCTGAAATGACGGATGGGGGTATTCCAAAAGTTCCTGATGAAGTTGAAAATTTTATAAAATCTAAAACAGGGAAATATGATATTGAATTTCTTGATTCACAAATACATGCGCATATTCAAATTAATATCGATGAATTATATCGTAGTGAGAATGTAAAACAATAACATACACTTGATTTTACCCGATTTATGTGGTACGGCGTATCATTATATACATGATAATAACCACAAAGTATACATACCAGTAGATGTTAATACAAAATGCACAAATATGAATGAAAATAAATATCGATACGTTAGTATCGTTTTTGCACTAATGCTTGTTACGAGTTTAGGCCTTGCATTCGCGGGAATGGGGGCCGCTCAAGAATCGATTGAAGATGGAGACCGATACTGGATTGGTCAGACATTAGAATACGAAGTAGGAGAAGATTCTTCTAATGCAGAAGTTGTAACGGAAGATGAAGGAACACTCGTTACAGAACTATCTATTGAAGATGGTATGGTTACCATTGATACAGAAGATAATGATGATTTTGATGCTGGTAACTATGTATTAAACTATGATGATTCAGACAATAATGAACAAAGTGTAGAATTTGAACTGTCTACACAAAATCTTTCTGTTGATGCAGAAGATAGTTCTGTAGCAAATGAGGGTTCTGAATCTGACACAACATTTGAGTTAGATAGTAATCGAGCAGATTATGATGTGAATGTTTCCGTTGATGACTTGTCTGATTCTGAATTTGCAGAATTATTCACAGATGAGTCCTTTGATGAAGATGACGTTGAAGACGGTTACTTAACATTCACAAGCGTAAGTAGCTCTATTCCTGTTGACTTTGATGGTGTTGATGCAGGTGAATATGAGTTTACATTTGATGTTGTTGATTCTGAAGCAGAAGACACAACAAATCTAACAGTCTATGAACCAGACGATGCTAATGTTGTTTTAACCGATTCTTCACTATCTGTTGCCCAAGGTGATTACGTCGATATGACGTTTGAATTCGAGGAATCAGATACGGCTGAAGTAGTAATCGGAGATGAAGATGATGTCGGTTATGAGCTTAACTTTACTGTTGAGGATACAGAAGATAATGATGAAGTTACCGTTCGATTCGATTCTTACCTTGCAGGGCAAAGTAATGCTGATGTTGTTTCTGTACATGATGACTCTGAAGGAGATGTTGTTGTTGTTGACGAAACAGAATTAGATGAGGATAGGCGTCTTGCTGTAGAAACATATGATATGACTGTATCCCCTCAAGGTCAAGATGAAACAGACATTGGTTCTTTAAATGTAGTTGAAAGAACCTCAACGGGAGTTACAACGCAGGCTATCCCAGGTGATTCTGATGCGTCAGAATTAGAGGATGTAAATAACGCATCAACTACAGATACCGTTGCTGAAGATGACTACATGGTATTTGCTGTTGAGATGAATGGTATATATTCATTCTTGGATGAAGACTATGACTTAAGTAACAATGAAGATGGTCTTGAAGCAGAATTAGTAGAAGTTAGTAGCTCACCAAATTCAAATGACCGCGTTATTGATGAAGATATGGAACATGTTGATATATACCCTGACTCTGACGAGGGTGTATTCTATGTTGTCTATGATACAAGTGACGAATCATTTGAGTTTGAATATGATGAAGAATATGAATTTACCGTGACACTAACAGAAGAAAATGACTATATTGAAGATGAAGATGAAGAAGAAGTTCTTGAAACAAACTTGACTCTTGAAGAGAGAGATACAGAGTTTGTCGGCTTCAATGATGATGATGTTATTGAGTACGGGGCTAATTCAGAAGAGACTGTTGTTGCAGAGACTAATGTTGCCGAAAACACAGAACGAACCTTAGTTGTACGAACATCAGGAGATGACCCTAGTATTAGTGATTATGACATATCTGTAGAAGATGGCGAATTTGTAACAGATGTTGATATGTCTGGTTTNGATGTTGNTTCTGAATTCACTATTCAAATTAGAGGCGAAACAGAAGAGGAAGATGCAATTATAGTTGAATCCGTAGATGATGGGGCAGATGATGAAGACGGAACAGATGATGAAGATGGGGCAGATGATGAAGATGGAACAGACGATGAAGATGGGGCAGATGATGAAGATGGAACAGACGATGAAGATGGGGCAGATGATG
>SL_4KL_010_BRINEDRAFT_10000206_pt1 | contig 28685 bp, 28 predicted proteins | sample SodLak_010_BRINE_2_FD_10664 | JGI IMG/M metagenome (IMG submission 10664) | reverse complement strand
TGTCACCAATCTTCGAGAGCCACAGTCGGGTCCGACCACTCGTGTTTTTGAGTTTGAAGCCGGACTGACTGTAGGTGAACGATTGGTACTCGCCCGGTGGTTTCCACTTCAACTCCCCGACGCTGTAGCCGTTCTGCTTCCGTCCTTTGAGCGTTGAAAGGTTGTCGTACAACCGCTGGACGACTTTCTGCAACACCTTCGAGTGAACGTCTCGCAGGTCAGTCCACCAGTCTTTCAGGTCCGGCAGACGCTTCTGCTCGGAGTACGACGAGGTATCGCCGTGGCGGTTGAGGCGGTGGAGGAAATGGTTGTAGACCTGCCTACAGGTATCGACAGTCCACGCTAATCGTTCGCGGTGGTCGTCAGACGGGGTTAGCCGATACCTGTAGTTGTAGTTCATCTATTCGTCGTCGGGGTCAGAAGTACGGACGACTTTCACGTCCGCGCCACGCCATCGTTTCGGGACGTAGACGTGAGCGCCGTTGCCGGTGGCTTTCACGTCGCCGTCCACAACTTCGTGGCCGTTGATTGTGAACTGTTCCATGTACAATGTAGATACATTGTCGGGACTAATAAACGTGTCGGTGGGCCTGTGGGTCGGTCGTTGCAGGGTGTATGTGAGACGATGGCGGCGCTGTATCCCCGCCCTACTGCGTCCTCAGAAATCGGCGATTTCTGATGTGCGAACGAGAACTCCGTTCTCGTGAACGCTACTCGGTCGCTTCGGTCCCTCCGTTGCTCCTTGAGGAAGGGGCCTTAGCGCCTAATTTTAGGTAACCTGCCGGTTGTTCGACCGTCTGCTCTTCTCTGCGCTGAACGGTGAGGGCAGAGACGAACCGAGCACCACATCTCGAGTGACTACTCGCCGTCCTCGATGGTCGCCCGTTTGAGCGAGAGGACGGTCCGCGAGAACGAACAGACGAGGTCGTCGTCCTGGTTGAACACCTCCACAGCCATCGTCACGACGCCCCGATCACCATCGCTGGTCTCGCGTTTGTCGGTGACCGTCGACTCCACGCGAATCGTATCGCCGTGAAACACCGGGTTCGGGTGTTCGACGTCGTCGTAGCTGAGGTTGGCAACGATCGTTCCGTCAGTCGTCTCCGGAATCGAAATCCCCACCGCGAGTGACATCGTGTACAGGCCGTTGACGAGCCGTTCGCCGAACTGCGTGTCCTCCGCAAACGTCGCATCGAGGTGCAGCGGCTGTTGGTTCATCGTCATATCACAGAACCGTTGGTTGTCGCTCTCCGAGATCGTCCGCTGGCGCTCGTGTTCGATCGTTTCACCCACCTCGAACTCCTCATAATATAACCCGGACATGGTGGAAGCCTCTCGAGAGAGTCGCATAAACGTGTCTATCGTCGTGGACGGGGTCGGTGACTGGCTCGATGGTGCCAGCAGTCCCGGCCGCAACCGCCAGCATTTTCGCAGTCTCGAGCCAAATCTGCGTGTGTCCAGCGTACGAGATGGCGGGTTGTTTCTCATCCTCGCCGCCCTGTGGGGACTCTCGTTTCCAGCGATCGCCGTCGGCCTCGAGGATCTCCCACCACTGTTGTTTGCGGCATTTCGCTACGACGTTGCCGCGGTCTTGTTGCTGGCCGTCGCGGCCGTTCGGGTCGAGGACTGGCTCCCCCGTGGACGGAATAATCTCGTCGCCATCGTCGGTGGCGGGCTCTTTCTCGTCGCTGGTAACGGCTTTCTGTTCATCGGGCAACAGACAGTCCCGAGCGGTGTGGCCGCGATCTTACAGGGCCTCGTGCCAATCGTCACCGCCTTGTGGGCGCTGTTTCTCCTCGGGGAACGGCTGTCACGGATGGGCGTCATCGGCGTCTGTGTCGGGTTTATTGGGGTTGGATTCGTCGTCCAGCCCGATCCAGGGAACTTGCTTGCTGGCGATACCGTCGGTCGGCTGCTCATCATCGGCCAGGTCATCAGCGTTGCCCTCGGCGGTGTGATCGTCCAGCGGGCGCGGCCGACGATCGACCGACTCTCACTCACCGGCTGGTCGATGGTCCTCGGGGCACTCGTCCTTCACGCGATCAGTTACGGGGCTGGAGAAGCACAGTCACCATCGCTGCTCACCCCGCTTTCGCTCTCGATGGTCATCTACCTCGGCGTCTTTTCGACAGCGGTGGCCTTCCTCATCTACTTCACCATCCTCGAGAACCACGGCGCGTTCGAGGCAGCGCTCGTCTCATATCTGGTGCCGGTCGTGGCGACCATCGTCGGGGTCTTCGTCCTCAACGAATCCATAAGTTGGCTCACCTTCGTTGGATTCGGTCTGGTCGCTGTGGGCTTTGCGCTCTTGAAACGACGAGCGCTGGCCGCCTACCTCGAGACAAAAACCCCGCAATTAGCGACATAAAGGCCTTAACGGGCCGAATTATATGTAAATAAGTCTTGCGTAGGATATATAGACCTGTCGGGTAATCGGACAGAGCGTTTAACAACCCCCGTCGCCTCCAAAGAGATAAGCGATGAGACGCCACACCCGCGAACGAGAGCGATCAAGCCAGACGGCAACCGACGAAACGACCTCGAGTTCGACGACAGAATCGGTGAGACGGTGTCCAGAGTGTGACTCCGAAGCACTGCTAACCAACGACGGCAGTGGGGAGACCAGTTGCGAACAGTGCGGCCTCATTATCGAGGAATCCCGTATCGATCGCGGACCGGAGTGGCGGGCGTTCAACCACGCAGAACGCGAGAACAAGTCGCGGGTCGGTGCCCCGACGACACAGACGATGCACGATAAGGGCCTGACGACGGCCATCGACTGGAAGGACAAAGACGCCTACGGCCGATCGCTGTCCTCGGAAAAACGCAGCCAGATGCACCGGCTGCGAAAGTGGCAGGAGCGAATCCGCACCAAAGACGCCGGCGAACGGAACCTCCAATTCGCCCTTTCGGAGATCGACCGCATGTCCTCGGCGATGGGCATCCCCCGTTCGGTACGAGAAGTCGCCTGTATGCTCTACCGACGCGCCCTCGAGGAGGACCTGATTCGGGGACGCTCTATCGAAGGCGTTGCCACCTCCGCGCTGTATGCCGCCTGTCGGATGGAGGGGATCCCACGAAGCCTCGAGGAGGTCGCCGGCGTCTCGCGTGTCGACCGCAAGGAAATCGGCCGGACGTATCGGTACGTCGCCCAGGAACTCGGCCTCGGTATGGAACCCGTTGACCCGAAAAAATACGTCCCCCGATTCTGCTCGGAACTCGAGTTGACCGAAGAGGTGCAGTCGAAGGCCAACGAGATCATCGACGTGACCAGCGAGAAGGGGCTTCTCTCGGGCAAGTCACCCACTGGCTATGCGGCCGCCGCGATCTACGCGGCCTCGCTTCTGTGCAACGAAAAGAAGACCCAACGTGAGGTCGCGAACGTCGCCCAGGTGACCGAAGTGACGATCCGCAACCGGTATCAAGAACAGATCGAAGCGATCGGTCTGTACTAACCCGACGCTGACACCCACTTTTTGGGTCGGGAGAAGACGCGTCAGAGCCCAGCGCGTCCATGCTGTGGCGTCTCGAGCGAGCGCGTACGCTGAGTTATTTCGAGGCAACCGTCCCCAGCACACCGGTCACTCGTAGGTCAACGTCATCCCGCCGTCGAACAGCAGGTCTCCTCCGTCGAGGTGACTGCCGAGATCAGAAAATCCGATGATGAAGAGATTAGCCACGTCGATTGGGTCCATCATTGTTTTGACACGCGACTGACCTAGCATCACCTCCTCGATCACCTCCTGGACGCTGATTCCACGTTGGTCGGCCGTGTCCTCGAGTTGGTTCGTCACGAGTGGGGTTTTGACGTAGCCAGTACTCACCGAAAACGACCGAATGTCGCCGTCGCCTTCGGCAGCGATCGATTGGGTGAGCCCGCGGAGGCCGAACTTCGAGACGTTGTAGGCCACCTTGTCACTGGTCACATAGTGGCCGTGGACGGAGGCCATGTTCCCGACACAGCCCGTCCCGTCCTCGGAGTCCTTGAAGTGTGGGATACAGCGTTTGCTCAGGTAGATGGGTGCTCGAAGCATGATATCGTGGATCCGGTCGTAGGTGTCCATCGGAAAATCCTCGATCGCGTCGATGTGCTGGACGCCGGCTACGTTCGCCAGATAGGTAATGTCACCTAGGGTTGCGGCTTCCTCGACGATTCGTTCGATATCCTCGTCCACCGTGAGGTCGGCCACGATCGGCGTAATTGTGCCCGGTAGGTCAATCTCTTCAGCGCGCGAAACCGTCTCCTCGAGGCCCGCTGCATCGAAATCGGTCGCTCCAACGGTGAGGCCGTTTCCGGCGGCGGCCAGGGCGACTGCCCGCCCGATCCCGGAGGCACTCCCGGTGACGATGCAGACACGGTCACTGGTAAAGGAGTCGTCATCGATCGTATGAATCGTCTCGAGCGTAATCGGTGGGACGGACACCGAATGGGTTGACATGGCATGGTATTCGTGTCTTCCCTGCTAAGTATCGGTTGTTCGTATACCAACACGCGGTCCAAAACGACCACGTGACCGACGCGGTATCCACACATAGCATAAATTGGCAGACAGATGTCTGACGTACGTTTAAGTATCGTGACCAGTCCCTAGTAGGTATGTCGAAAAACCGCGTCGAGCGACTCGAGGCGACCGTCCACGAACTCGAATCGACCGTCGAAGGGCTCACCGAGGAACTCGTCGAATCGAAAGAGCGCATTCGCGTGCTCGAGGCAGAACTGGACACCGACACGCCGACTCGCGTGCCAGAACGTCGGGCGACGACGATCGAACTCGAAGCAGAGGAGGACGAGGACACCCCGGAGGCTGCCCAGAACGACGTCGACGCGGCCGCCGCGGAAGCGACCGACGACCTCGAGGGTGAACCAGAAGACTCAGGTACTGACGACATTATTGTCGCATAACTCGTTGGCGCGCTAGAGGACCGAAGACACCGCGTCGGCACACGGATCCCGGAACCACCATGCACATCAAGGCCCTCGTCCTGGACAATTTCAAAAGCTTCGGCCGAAAGACGAAGATTCCCTTTTACGAGGACTTCACCGTCGTTACTGGACCGAACGGATCGGGGAAATCGAACATCATCGACGCGGTGCTCTTCGCCTTGGGATTGGCCCGAACGCGGGGCATTCGCGCTGAGAAGTTGACCGACCTGATATACAATCCCGGACACGACGGCGGTGGCGACACCGGGGCCCCACGGGAAGCCATCGTCGAAGTCGTCCTCGATAACAGCGACGAGACGCTCACACACACACAGGTCGTCAACGCCGCCGGCAGCGACGACGTCGGTGACTGTGACGAAATCCGGATCCGCCGACGGATCAAGCGAACCGAAGACAACTACTACTCCTATTACTACCTCAACGACCGCTCGGTGAACCTCTCGGACATCCAGGACTTACTGGCCCAAGCCGGCGTCGCACCCGAGGGCTACAACGTCGTCATGCAGGGTGACGTCACCGAAATCATCAACATGACGCCGTACAATCGTCGCCAGATCATCGACGAGATTGCCGGCGTCGCCGAGTTCGATGCGAAAAAAGAAGACGCCTTCGGCGAGCTCGAGATCGTCCAAGAACGGATCGACGAAGCCCAGTTACGGATCGACGAGAAACGAACCCGACTGGGACAGCTCGAGGACGAACGACAGACAGCGATGCGATATCGGCGTCTCCGTCGCGAAAAAGAGGAGTACGAGGGGTATCTCAAAGCGAGTGAACTCGAGGACAAACGCGAGGAACTCGCCCGCGTCGACGCCCGTATCGAGGGGCTCGAAGCCGACCTCGAGGAACTCCAGCGCGAACTCGACGAGCGCCAGGGGAAGGTGCTCAGACTCGAGGAGGATCTCGAGGACCTGAACGCCGAGATCGAACGGAAGGGCGAGGACGAACAACTCGAGATCAAAAGCGAAATCGAGGCGATCAAAGGCGAAATCTCCCGCCTCGAGGATACCATCGAGGCGACAGAGGCGCGTATCGAGGACGCCGAATCGACCCGTCGTGAGGCGTTCGTCCAGATCGACCGCAAACAGGAACAGGTCGCCGACCTCGAGGGCGAAATGCGCGAGCACAAACTCGAGAAAGCCTCGATCAAAGCCGAAGTCGCCGAACGAGAGGGGGAGATCGACGACCTCGAAGGCGAAATTGACGCCGTCGACACGGAGTACGACGAGGTCAAAGCCGATCTTCGGAAGCGCAAAGACGAACTCGAGACGGCGAAGACGGCGAAAAACGACCTGCAACGCGAGCAAGATCGGTTACTGGACGAGGCACGTCGCCGATCGAACGAGGTCACCGAAACCGAAGCCGAAATCGAGTCCCTGGAAGCGGAACTCCCCGAACTCGAGACCCAGCGGTCGGACCTGCAACGCGAACTCGAGAAGGCCGAAACGAACCGGGACAACATCACGGCCGTGGTCGACGACCTTCGCGACGAAAAGGCCGACCTCCAGGACACCCTCGAGGAACTTGACGACAAACTGCAAGCGAAGCAGGCCGAATACGCCGAACTCGAGGCGAAGGCGGGTGAAAGTGGTGACTCGTCGTACGGCCGGGCGGTAACGACGATTCAGAACGCGGCTATCGACGGTGTCCACGGTCCGGTCGCCGAACTCGGTGGCGTCGAGGGCGCGTATGCAGTTGCCTGTGAAACCGCCGCAGGCGGCCGATTGGCGAACGTCGTCGTCGACGACGACGTGATCGGCCAACAGTGTATCGAGTACCTCAAATCCCGGAACGCCGGTCGNGCGACCTTCCTCCCGATCACGAAGATGCGCAAACGTGGCCTCCCCACCGCGCCAAACGANCCGGGTGTCGTCGACTTCGCGTACAATCTGGTCGATTTCGATCCACGCTACGAGGGCATTTTCTCGTACGTCCTCGGGGATACGCTCGTCGTCGAGGACCTCGAGACGGCTCGGGCGTACATGGGTGACTACCGAATGGTTACCCTCGACGGCGACCTGGTCGAGAAAACCGGCGCGATGACCGGTGGCTCACGAAAAGGCTCACGCTACTCCTTTTCGAGCAGCGGAACCGGACAACTCGAGCGCGTTGCCACTCAGATTACGACGTTACAGGAGGAGCGACAGTCCGTTAGAGACGAGATCCGCAGTCTCGATGATCGTCTAGACGATGCGCGAGACCGCCAGACGGATGCAAGTGACGAGGTGCGTTCGATCGAAAACGAACTCGAGAAGCTAGCTGAAAAGCGAGAGCGACTCGAGACAGACATCGACGAACGGACCGAACGCCTCAGCGAACTCGAGGACGAGCGACAAACGGTCGACGAACGAATGACCGAGATTGCCGACGAGATCGAATCCCAGACCGGCGAGATCGAGACCATCCAGGCAGCCATCGACGATCTGGAGCGCGAGCTCGCGGACTCGAAGATTCCGGAGCTCACCGCACGGATCGAAACACTCGAGGGCGAGGTGAGCGAGCGTCGTGAGCGAATGGACGCCCTCGACGGGAAGCTCAACGAGTTGAGCCTCGAAAAGCAGTACGCCGAAGAAGCCATCGAAGCGTTACACGACGACATCGAAACGGCCCAGAACCGAAAGGCCGAACTCGAGACTCGTGTCGAAGAATGTACGACTGAGATCGATGAGAAACACGAGGAACTCGAGGCGAAACACGAGGCCGTTGCCGAACTCGAGGAGGAGCTGACGGAGTTAAAAGACGAACGCCGGACGCACAAAGAGGCCCTCAGCGAGGCACGCAAAGACCGTGACGCCCAACAAAACCGCGTCCAGACGGCCGAGAGTAAACTCGAGGGAGCCCGTGAAAAAGCCGGTGCCCTCGAGTGGGAGATCGACGCCCTCGAGGCGGACGTCGGCGAGTACGATCCCGAGGAGATTCCCGACCACGACACCGTCGTCGAGATGGTCGCGTTACTCGAGGCCGATATGGAAGCCCTCGAGCCGGTGAACATGCTGGCGATCGACGAGTACGACGAGGTGCGCTCAGAACTTGACGACCTCGAGGCCGGAAAGGCGACGCTGGATGAGGAGGCAACAGCGATCAGAGAACGTATCGAGCAGTACGAAACGCAGAAAAAACAGACGTTTATGGACGCCTACGAGGCGATTGCGGGTCACTTTACGGAGATTTTCGAGAAGCTTTCGGAGGGGACGGGCTCACTCCACCTCGAGGACGAGGCAGAGCCGTTCGAGGGCGGGCTGACGATGAAAGCTCAGCCGGGCGACAAACCGATCCAGCGTCTGGATGCGATGTCGGGGGGCGAGAAGTCACTGACGGCACTGGCGTTCATTTTCGCGATTCAGCGCCACAACCCCGCGCCGTTTTACGCTCTGGACGAGGTCGACGCGTTCCTCGATGCAGTCAACGCCGAACGCGTCGGCCAGATGGTCGACGAACTTGCGGGTCGCGCACAGTTCGTCGTCGTCTCTCACCGATCGGCGATGCTCGACCGATCCGAGCGCGCAATCGGCGTCACCATGCAACAGGACAACGTGTCGGCCGTCACCGGAATCGACCTGAGCGGCGAGATGGGGGAGGTACCGGCGGATGACTGACGACGAGATTCCCCTCACCATCGCCGGCCACGAAGACCGGGAGCGACCAGGTGCCGAGCGTGGTGATTCCGTCTTCGAATTCGATGAGAACGCGGTTGACGAACCCGCAGACAATCCGGCAAGCGAAGACGAGGACGTCGAGCCCGTCGAACTGTTGGTCCAACTCGCGAAAGACGGCGAGATCGATCCCTGGGACATCGACATCGTCGCAGTCACCGACAAATTCCTCGAGGCACTCGACGAGGCCGACCTTCGAACGTCCGGCCGGGCACTCTTCTACGCGAGCGTCCTCTTGCGGATGAAAAGTGACGAACTGTTCGCTCCCGACGAACCAGATGAGCCGGAGTTACCACCCTGGGAGGCCCCGTTCGCGGATGAAGGGGCTGGCGAGGTCGACCCCGACTTCGATCCAATCGCCGGACTGGAAGCCGAGATGGACCGTCGCCTCGAGCGAAAGCAGGCTCGTGGGAAACCGGAGACGCTCGACGAACTGGTTCGGGAGTTACGAGACGCAGAACGAGGCACCTGGTGGAAATCCTCGCGGAGTTACGATACCAGTGACTCCCCACGTGGGTACGGCCGCGGGATGCAGGAGTTACACTATCACTCCGGCGACGACTTCCGCGTCGATGACGAGCCGACGGCGAACGACGTGACCCACACGGCACACGAGGAGGACATCGAAGCGGTCATCGACGACGTCGAGGAGGCACTGATCGAACAGTACGACCGGGGTCGAGAGGAAGTGCTCTATGCCGAAATCGACCACGTCGGCGGCAGTCGCGTGATGACCTACCTCGCGTTACTCTTTTTAGCTCACCGTGGCCGACTCGTCCTCGAGCAGGACGAGCTGTTCGGTGATCTCTGGATTCAACAGGCGACACCGGACGCAGAGGCGACAGAGGCAATCGCTGATTAGGCTCGGTTACCCGTGGTCCCATCCCCGTCCCCGAAGCCGGGGACGACTGCCGGTAACACGTCGACCACGTCTCCTCGGACGACCACCTCGGCCAGTCCGTCGAGTGGCGTTGGCTCGAGTGTAATGATCCCGACAGTGGCCCCGTGTCGCGCCCCAAGTCGTGGCAGTGACGCGGCTGGGTGGACGACGAGTGAGGTCCCGATCGCGAGAAACAGGTCACACCCCTGTGTCGCCGTTCGTGCACGCTCGAGGGTCTCTTCGGGGAGTCCTTCGCCGAAGAGAACCACGTCGGGCTTATATACACCACCACAGTCACATCGCGGTGGGCGCTCACCGTCAGCAACTCGCGTGAACACCGGATCGGCTCGGTTCCGATCACCACAGGAGTGACAAACGACCTGTTGCGCGTTCCCATGGAGTTCGAGAACCGTTGGCCTCGAGCGTGGTTTTGGTGCCATCTCGTTCGCCTCCTGATGGAGTCCATCCGTGTTCTGTGTGATGATCGTCTCGAGGTGCTCGAGAGCGAGGAGGGCTTCGTGAGCCACGTTCGGCTCGACGCCTCCATCGAACATCGCCTCCTGTAACTCGAGTCGGTCGGCCCAAAACCCAGCTGGATCTCGCTGAAACCGGCCGTAGGTGAACTGACCGTCGTCGAATCGCTCCCAGATGCCACCCTCGCCGCGAAATGGCGGAATACCTGAAGGGACAGAGATGCCAGCCCCAGTGAGTGCCACGGTTCGGCCAGCCTCGCTCACCGCGCGTCTGAGGAGTTCGATCGAGTCCGATTCAGACATTCTCCCTCGACTGCAACCGCTTCGTTGTCTCGACGAGCGGATGTTTGGCGTAGTCGACGACTTCGATATCGTGGATACTTTCTAACCCTTCTTTGGCTGCCGTTTTCGCCATCCCGAGGTCGATTCGGTGATCGACAACGATGATATAGGCGTCCATCTCCTCGATGCCCAAACGATCGGCAGCGAGGACCCGATGGTGCCCGTCTGCGAGCAACAGCGTTCCGTCGTTATCGATGACCACCAGTGGTTCTGCCAGCCCATGCTCAAGTTCGTACCGCCGTCCCTCGAGTTCGTCGGCGTAGACACGGTTCTGTGTGGGCGTCAGTTCCGCAAGCGAGATCACCCGTCTGTCCTGGCGTAACTCGACGTCGTGAATGTTCTCGAGTGTTCGGACGAGTTTCCCGACTTTTTCGGGCGTTGCACGTTCGATCTGGCTCCGAATCACGTCTGCGTTCGAAATGATCCCGACCAGATTGCCCGCATCATCGACGACCGGCAGTTTTCGAATCCCAGACCGAAGGATCACCCGCGCGGCATCGGTCACTTTCATGTCCGGATGCGCGACGATCAAATCTCGTGACATCACCCGAAAAATCGGCGTTTCGTCATCGGCCAAAAGCAGGTCTCGAGCGCTGACGAAACCCTCGACGCGACGACGGTCACAGACGGGAAAGCCACTATGTTCGTCACTCTCGGCGATGCGTTTCGCGACCGCCCCCACACTCGTATCGGGAGAGACGGTTGCCACGTCGCGCGTCATGTAGTCTCTCACGCGCGGTTTTCCGTCGGCGGCGACCTCCATACCTGGATATCGAGTGGGGTGGTGAAAAGTACTCTCCCCCGATCAGGAGTCGGTGTCAGCGTCGAACAGCATCTCACTCGTCTGGTTGTAGACGCCGACAGGAGTCCCAGTCTGGGAATCGACCGCCTCGAAAAACCGGTCCGTGAGCACTTCTTCGACGACGGAGAGAATTGAGTCACGTTCATCGTCGTCTTCGGACTCGGCGAGGACTCCCATCTTCAGTTGCGCGCCGGCCATATCGGCATGGCCACCGGCACTCCCGATCTGTTCGTACGCATCACGAATCGTTTCTCCGACATCGATCGCACTCCCTCGAGCGCGTGCCGACAGGAACACCATCTGTTCGTGGAAGCCGAACACGAGCGTCGTGTCCACGCCATCCATGGTCAGGAGCTGGTCGGCTGCCTGTGGAAGGGCGTCTCGATCCGTCATCTCCCCCACACTCGCAACGACGACCGACCCGCGGCGGGTTCGATTCTTGATCGCTCGAGCGATCGTGTCGTAGGTATCCCCATCGATGGTGGGCTGTTCGATTTGGCGCAAGAGACTGTCATCCGCTACTGGCCAGAGGGTCGCTGCCGCATCGAAATCGAGTGACGACACTTCGCGGGTAAACTCCTTCGTGTCGACCCGGATGCCATAGAGCAATGCCGTGGCGACCTGTGGGTCAGGCTCCAGACCGAAATACTCCAGATACCCCGTTATCAACGTGCTGGTGGCCCCGATTTGTTCGCGCAGGTCGACGAACGCTCCCTGCACTGGACCGCGAGGTGGATGATGGTCGATGATGATGTCGACGTGTATATCCGGAGCCAGTTGGTCGTTAATCCCGGGTCGGGAGTGATCGATCAAGGCGAACGCGTCGTACCGGCCGAGTGAATCGGTTTCCTCGAGCTGGGTTAACTCGAGATCCAGGAGATTGACCATTGCACGGTTCTCTTGGTGAGAGATTTCCCCATAGTAGCAGGCGTCGGCCTCCACACCCACCGACTCAGCCACCTTCGTGAGCGCCACCGCGCTGGCGATCGCATCGGGATCGGGATTGTCGTGCATGACGACGGCAAGGCGACCATCGATCGAGCGAAGCTGCACCCGAAGCCGGATCGCTTTCCGTGCGGCTTCGGATGCCGTTCGTTCGAGCAGCCACGAGCCTAACTCTGGAACTGAATCGATGACTGTCGTCGCGAGTTGTTCGATACGGACACGGTCCGCTCGAGTCGAGGCTTCCTCAGCGGGTGTCTCGTCGATTCGATCGCCAATGTACGCGACGAGGTGTTGGTCTGGGAACACACGCCTCGCTGCCTCGACTGCCTGCCGGTTTTCGGCTGGCGTTTCTCCAGCGACGAACAGGAGATCCGGCGTCTCGAGTTCCGCAAGCGTCTCCGGTGTGATAGACTCGACGTATCTGGCGTCGATACCCTCCTCGCGGAAGGTCTCCGCCAGCGTTTCGTCGCGGGTCAACACGAGTACGTCCTCTCGTACAGCCAACCCGTCTCGTTCGCGGGGACGTGCGGCCGCCTCGAGTCGCTCAACGACGCGTTGACCGATGCTGCCACAACCCAGGACCAGTCGAGCCACGATACAGCGATTTTCCACTGAACTGAGTAAAGCCTACCGGGTTAGATGAGGGAAAAACGAACGAGTCGAGGTTAGACCAAGATTGCGTTCGCCGCTTCGGTCGCGATGTCGGCAACTGGGCCAAACCCTGGCAGCAAGACGACGGTCATCACGGCCGCGAAGACGATCGCGGCATAGAGTCCCGTTGGCGTGCCACCGAAGTCACGGTCACGTGGGGTCACGGGGTCGTCGATCCAGACGGCTTTGACCAGCCGTGAGTAGTAATACAGCGACAGGGCACTGTTGATGACCAGCGCCGCAGCCACGACCAACATCGCACTGTTGACAGCGGCCGCTTCGATGGAGCCCAGGAACAAGAAGTACTTGCTCCAAAAGCCACCGAACGGTGGGATTCCTGCTAGGCTGAACATGAACACCGCGACGGCGGCACAAGCAATCGGAGCTCGTGCGGCGAGGCCGCGATAGTCGTCGAACGTTCGGCCGACACCCCAGTACTCTGCCAGAGCGACGAACAGGAACGCACCCGTGTTCATGAACCCGTAGACGAGTAGGTGCATCATCGCTGCACCCAAAACGAGTTCACCGCCATCGATCGTCAGTCCGGCCAGCCCGATCAAGGCGTAGCCTGCGTGGCCGACCGAGGAGTACGCCAACATCCGCTTGACGTTGTTCTGTGTCGCCGCGGCGAAGTTCCCGACCGTCATCGTCACGATGGCCAGGATAATGAACGCGTGAGTCCACTCGAGGCCGATCACTTCGGTCGTCGCCTCGAGCGGGAACGCGGTCGTGAAGACCCGGAAGAGGATCACGAAGCCGGCCGCTTTCGAGGCCGACGAGAGGAAGGCCGCAACCGGGGCGGGTGCACCCTCGTAGGCCTCAGGCGCCCAGAAGTGGAACGGGACGCTCGCAGTCTTGAACGCGAATCCACCGATCAACATCAGGATACCGAGGCCGAGGATGCCACCGTACGGATCGGCGTCACCCGCGGCGATGACCTCCGCGATGGCGTCCAGTTGGAGGTGCCCGGTGGCACCGTAGACCAGACTGATCCCGTAGACGAAGATGGCCGACGAGAGTGCACCAATGAGGAAGTACTTGAGTCCTGCCTCGACACTCCCGCGGTTATCCTTGAGGATGGCCACGAGCGCGTACGAGGGGAGACTCGCTAGCTCGAGTGCGATGAAGATGGTGACGAGGCTGTTTGCTGCAGCCATCGTCGACATCCCGGTCGCCGCGAGCAAGAGCAGCGAGTAGAACTCGGCCTGGTAGGTGTGACCGGCCATGTAGTCGTAGCTCGCGATCGCCACGAGTGCGGTGACGACGGCGACGACCACCATGAAGAACAGCGCCATCTGGTCGACGACCAACTGGCCGCCGAAGAGGTCGATCGCACCCGTGCCAGCCTGTGCATCACTGACGACGAACCAGAGATCGTAGCCAGCGTCGGCTCCTTCTGCGCCCGTGCCAGCCAGGATAAACCAGACTGCGGCAGCGAGCGACGCGAGGGCACCGACAGCTGCAATCCCGGCCAGCACCGGCCGGTTGGTCGAATCGGGGTTGATACTGTCGTAGATGAACAGGACCATCGCGGTCAGCGCCAGCAACAGTGGTGGGGCCAGCGCCGCCCACTCGGGGAAGACGAGCATCTCAGTCATCAGGCGTCACCTCCGAGGATCGGATCGACAGCGTCAAAGATCATCTCAAGGATCAACTCCGGAGCCACGCCGAGGGCGATGATGAGTCCAAGCAGGACGAACATCGGGGCCACGTCGTGCAGCGGTGCCCGCGAAACCTCGTAATCGGTCTCGAGGCGATACGGACCAAACAGCGTGCGCTGCATCGCAAACAGCAGGTAGCCCGCCACGATGACGATGCCGAACATCGCCAGTGCGGTGAACAGTGGCGCGTACTCGAGTACTTCAGAGCCGAAGGCCCCGAAGAAGATGAAGTACTCCGCGGCGAAGCCGGACATGAGCGGCAGGCCCATGTAGCCGAACGCACCAGCGATGAGGATCCCGACGGCGATTGGCATCTTGTCGGCCATCCCGGACATGTCCGTCACCATCCGGGTGTGCGTGGCGTTGTAGATGACGCCGACGGCCATGAACATCAGCCCCGAGATGAGGCCGTGAGAGACCATCTGGAAGGTCGCTCCACCGACACCGAAGTTGGTGTAGGCGATCAGGCCGAGGATGACGTAGCCCATCGACGAAACCGACGAATACGCGACGATCCGCTTGAGGTCAGTCTGTGCCAGCGCCAACATCGCGCCGTAAATCACGCTGATAACGGCGATGACGGCGATCGGGATGGCGTAGGCTTCGACCTGGTCCGGGAACATCGTGAAGTTGAACCGGAGCAGTGCGTAGGTCCCCATTTTCAAGAGAACACCAGCCAGGAGCACCGACGCAGGCGTCGGCGCTTCAACGTGGGCGTCCGGAAGCCAGGTGTGGAACGGCACCACGGGAACTTTCACCGCGAACCCAAGGAACATCGCGATAAACACCAGTGAGGCGACCGTCGAGCCGCCAACACCAGCGAAGCTCTCCGGGCCGCCGTTGAGCATCGCCTGTGTGACTTCGGGCAGGGCGAAGCTGGTCACGTCGAGGCTGAAGACCAGTGCCATGAACGCACCGAACATCACCAGCGACGCCACGTTCGTGTAGATGAAGAACTTGATCGCGGCGTACTTTCGGCGTGGGCCGCCCCAGACACCGATCAGGAGGTACATCGGGATCAACACCGCCTCCCAGAAGATGAACCACATGAAGAAATCGAGCGCCACGAAGACGCCGATCAGGTTCGCCTCGATGAACAACACGAGGCCATAGAACTGGGACTCACGCATGTCGATTGGCGTCCACGAGCTCACGATCGCGAGCGTGGTCAACACGGTCGTCAGCACGACCAGTGGCAGGCTAATCCCGTCCAGCCCGACGTACCACGAAATCTCGTAGGCACCGAGTGAGATCCAGGTTATTTGGTTCTCGAAGGCGAGTTCACCACCCTCGAGCAGCGCGTTGCCGCTCCCGTCGAACATGGTGAACAGCCACAGCGAGAGCCCGGCAGGGATCAGGCTGATGGCGAACGCGAGTTTACCAGCGATACGGTTGGGCGCGAGGAACGTCAGCAGTGCGCCCGCAAACGTGACAGCGAGAAGCGTCTCAATCATCATACGAACCACCCTCCAAGGACGCCGAGCACGAGCAGTAACGCGATGAACCCGGCGATGATCAGTGCCGCGTAGTTCGTGACGACACCCGTCTGTAACCGCTGCATCCGCGAGCTACCGAACAGGCTCACGCTCGAGACGCCGTTGACGACGCCATCGATCACCGACTGGTCGAACCGGTCGGCCGTACGTGCAAGCGGGAGCGTGAATTTCTCGGCGAGCCAGACCTGGTACTCGTCCTGGTAGTAGTTGCTGCGCAGGACCGTCCGGGCGCTGCCGAGGTTTTCGGTGTGTGGAACCGGTTCCGGCACGTTGTAGAGCACCATCGCGAAGACGGCGCCCCCAACGGCCAGTCCCAGACCAAGCCCTGCAGCGATCAACAGCGTAATCGTTTCAGAGCCAGCGATATAGGTCGTCTCGAACGGCACAGTGTCGCCGTACTCACTGTAGGTCAGGTCGGCGTAGCCGCCGTACTGACCGTCGAGCCAGAACTCGAGGTAGGTGATCTCGAGGCCAGTCAGTTTTCCGACTGGGGCGAGGTTCGCCACACCAGCGACGAGTGCGAGCACACCTAGGGTGACCAGCGGGAACTTGATGTTCCAGCCGATCGGGTGTGGATCACGCGCGGCATCGGACCGTGGTTCCCCGTGGAAGGTCAAAAACACCATCCGGAAGGTGTAGAACCCGGTGAAGAACACGGCGAGCAGCCCCATCGCGTAGGCGGCGAGGAATATCGGTTCCTCGAGGCCCAGGATGATGGCGTCGAACAGGATCTCGTCTTTCGACCAGAACCCGGAGAACGGGATAATGCCCGCGAGTGCGAGTGCACCGGCGAGGAACGTGTAGTAGGTGACGGGCGCTTTGTCCTTGAGCCCGCCCATCTTCCACATGTCCTGTTCGTGGTGCATGAGGACGATGACGGCACCGGCACCGAGGAACAACAGCGCCTTGAAAAAGGCGTGGTTCATCAGGTGGAAGACCCCGGCGACGTAGCCGCCGACGCCCAGCCCGAGCATCATGTAGCCGTACTGGCTGATGGTCGAGTACGCGAGCACCTGTTTGATGTCGTCTTTGACGACACCCATGGTCGCGGCGAACAGGGCGGTGAAGCCACCGATGAACGCGATGATCGCGAGCGACGTTGGCGACAGCGCGTAGTAGCCGAACATCCGGGCGACGAGGTAGACACCGGCGGCGACCATCGTCGCCGCGTGGATCAGTGCCGACACCGTCGTTGGCCCTTCCATGGCATCCGGCAGCCAGGTGTGCAGTGGGAACTGGGCGGATTTCCCGATGACGCCGCCAAGTACCAGCAATCCAGTGATCGTGACCCAGGTCTCAGCATCGAAGCCAAAGAGGGTCTCGTTAGCATCGATGGCGCTCGAGGCTTCGGCGACGAACGAACCGTCACCCTGGAACGCGAGGGTGCCGAACGTCGCGCCGATGGCGACCACACCGAGGAGGAAGAAGTAATCACCAAATCGGGTGACCAGGAACGCCTTCTTCGCGGCCGAGGGTGCCGATTCCGTCCGGAACCAGAAACCGATGAGCAGGTACGAACAGAGGCCCACCAGCTCGAAGAACATAAACGCCATCAGCAGGTTGTCGGCGACGACGAACCCGAGCATGCTGAACGTAAAGAGCCCGAGTTCGGCGTAGTACCGACGAAGGCCGGTTTCGCCCTCGTCGTTCATGTAGCCGAGACTGAAGACGTGGACGAGGAACGCGATGAGCGTCACGATGACGAGCATCAGCGCCGACAGTGGGTCAAGCAGTATACCGAACGTGAACTCGATGGTCGTTTCGCCCGTTTCACTCAGGGCGTCGCCTGCAGCCCACGTGAAGTACGTTTCCTGGAACTCGCCGCCGCTCGCAACTGCCGCGAGGACGTACAGCGATAACAGGAACGACGCAGCCGTCGCAACGATACCGGCGAACGCCCCTTTCTTGGGCATGTACTCCCCGAACAGTAACGCGACGACGAACGCCGCGAGCGGGAGCAAGACGATTGCCGGCGCCAACTCAAATGCAGTTTCCATCTATTTACCACCTCATCTCCGACGGTACCGTGACGTCGACGTCACGGAAGTTGCGGTACAACACCAGGATGATCCCGAGACCGACAGCGACCTCCGCTGCGGCCAATGCCATCGTAAACAACGCGAAAACCTGTCCGGTGAGGTTTCCGTGATAGAAGGCAAAGGCGATCAGATTGATGTTCGCCGCGTTCAGCATCAACTCGACGGACATCAGGAACATCAGTGCGTTTCGACGCGTCAAGACCCCGAAGAGTCCGATACAGAACAGAGCCAGCGAGAGGAGCACGTAGTGTTCGACGCCGACGCTCACTGGTCTTCACCCCCGTCCGTCGCTGCCGGTTCGTTCCCGGGGCCGCCCGTGACCGAGTCACTCCCGCTCGCCGCGTCGGTCGAGTCGGGGGTGCTCGAGAGTGCCGTCACTGGCTCACCTTCCTCCTCGCGTTTGGCAAGCACGAGCGAGGCGTCCAGTGCAGCGTCGAGGACGATGGCGATCAGTAGGAACGAAATCAGGAACGGTTCGGTCGCTCCGAGGTTCCCCTCAGTCGACTGCAACGCCGTGTAGTCGAACATGGCGTAGCCGATTTCGGAGGTGATGGCCGTCCCGTCTGGAAAGCCCGTCATGGCACCGAAGCCGGTGTTCAACGTGATTAACCCCATCATCGCAAACAGGACCACGGCGAGCACGCCAGGTACCATCGTTTTTCCGAGTCGGAGCTGCGGACCCTGTGTCATGCCCGCGTCACCTCCTCGTCCGGTTCCTCAGTCTCAACTTGCGTCAGCATCACGGCGAACGTAATGAGGATGAGAACCCCGCCCACGTAGACGAGAATCTGCATCATGGCGACGAACTCCGCCGCCAACATCACGTAATGAACCGCGACACTTATCAGCGCCAGCCCCAACAGGAGTGCCGAATGCCACGGGTCCTGTAAGAGCACGACACCGACCGCGCTGGCCAGTGTAATCACGGCGAACAGCGCGAACGCGATCAGCTCGTATGTCATTGGTGTTGTCTGGTCGGGTATACCCTTTGAAGATTTCGAGATGGGCTGGCCTCGTTACTGATAATCGACTTCTCCATCGCCGTCGCCGATCCACGCCCCACGATCGGGTTCGCGAGACTCGAGCGGATCGATGTCTTTGTACCACGGGACGGCTTTCAGCTGCTCTTTGTTGTAGACGAAATCGTGTTTCGTGTCTGCCGTGAACTCGAAGTTCTGTGTGAGCAAGATAGCGTCGACGGGACAGACTTCCTCACACAATCGACAGTAAATACACTGTCCAATGTGCAGGTTGTACTGTTCACCGTTCCGTTTGTCGTCGGTCACGATCTGAATCGTGTCGTTCGGACAGACGTTCTCACACTGACGACACCAGATACATCGCTCCTGGCTGAACTTGTGAACGCCACGGAACCGGGGGGAGACATCCGGCGTGTCCTCCGGGTATTCGACCGTGAACTTGTTGCCGTCCAGTGCGTGTTTCATCGTCGTCGCCATCGATTTGAGGAGTCCAATCATGCGAAGATCACCGTGAGCATCGTGAGGGTAAGATCGGCGTCAGCCTCGAGCAACCCGACGATGAGCGCCGTGAGGACGAGGTTAGCGAAGGCGAGCACGAGCATCCCCTTCCAGCCGATCTCGATGAGCTGGTCGATTCGGACGCGCGGGAGCGCCGAGCGAAGCCACTGCGTGAACAAGAACACCGCCCAGATTTTGACGATGAACCAAACGATGCCGAGTTCTGCCGGACCAGGCCCGGCCGGGCCGCCAAGGAAGACCGTTGCGATGATCGCTCCACCGAGGAAGATGTGCAGGAACTCACCGAGATAGATCAGGACGAAATACACGCTCGAGTATTCCGTCTGATACCCCGCAACGATCTCCGTGGGAGCCTCCGGGATGTCGAACGGGTTCCGGCCAATTTCGGCGACGTTCGCCGCGACGAAGAGCACGAACGCGAACGGGTTAACAAACGCATACCACATCGGGATGTCGAGACCACCGATAGTGATCAACGTCTCTGCCTGTGCGGCGACGATTTCACTCATCTGTAAGGTGCCGGCGAAGATCACGACCGACAATCCTGTGACGACGAGTGGAATCTCGTAGGCAATATTCTGAGCTACGGCACGGAGGCCGCCGATCATCGAGTACTTGTTCGAGGACGCGTAGCCGGCCATCACCAGTCCGATGCTGGCGATCCCTGCAGTCGCGAAGACGTACGCAAGGCCGACTTCAGGGTCAGCTAACTGAATGCCCGATCCCATCGGGATCACGGCAAACCCAAGCATCGCCGACGAAGCGACGATGATCGGTGCCAGGTCGTACGCCGGTCGGTCGGCGTCCTCCGGAATAATGTTCTCTTTGGCGAGGAGTCGAACGGCGTCAGCGACGATGATCAGGAGGCCGAACGGGCCAATACGGTTCACTGCATATCGGTCGGTGAACGCCGCGGTAATTTTTCGCTTTGCCCACGGACCGGCAACGCCGGTCATCGCGAGCATGAGGTTTCCAACGATAAACGCGCCAATGAACGCCGCGATAAGCTCACCACCCACGCCGAGTTGATCGAGGCCGGTGAGTTCGCCGAGTCGTTCGGGCAACAGTGGCTCACCGACTTGTAATGGAGCCAGCGTGCTGACCGCCGAACTCATCGATCCACCTCTCCGAGCACGATGTCGAGGCTGCCGAGTGACGCGATCAGGTCAGCGATGTACTCACCCTGAGTCATCACTGGGAGCGTCGAGAGGTTGTGGAAACACGGACTCCGGATCTTGAATCGACCGGGTTTGTCCGTCCCGTCAGACCGGATGTAGATGCCGAGTTCACCCTTTGCGGCTTCGACGCCACGGTAAACTTCCGTATCCGCATCTGGTTTGAGCGTCCGGGGGACGTTCGACTGAATCTCACGGTCGTCTTCGGGCCAGTCCTCGAGGAGGTCGATACACTGCTCGATGATCTTGGCACTCTCTTCGACTTCACCCATGCGCACGAGCACGCGTGAGTAGTTGTCCATGCCGTCTTCGGTGATGACGTCCCAGTCGAGGTTCTCGTAGTAGCCGTATGGGTCGTCACGCCGCAGGTCCATGTCGATGCCCGAACCGCGTGCGGTTGGGCCGGTCGCGCCGTAGGACTTGGCAACCTCTGGCTTGAGAATGCCGGTGTCGACACATCGAATCTGGAAAATTTCGTTGGTGACGACGAGATCCTCGTATTCGGAGATTTTTCGTGGGAGCCCATCGAGGAAGTCACGAGTCTTTTCGAAGAAGTCCTCTCGAGGCTCTGGGAGGTCCCAGGCGACGCCACCGAGTCGGAAGTAGTTGAACATCAGCCGTTGACCGGTGAGGTCCTCGAGGATATCCTGCACGACTTCCCGGTCGCGGAAGGCGTACTGGAAGACCGCGTTGAAGTCACCGAAAACGTCGAGACAGAACGTCCCGAGTGCCAACATATGTGCCGCGATCCGGCACAGCTCGGCACCCAGCGTTCGGATGACCTGGGCGTATTCGGGGACCTCGATGTCCGCAAGGTCCTCGACCGCGCGTGCGTACGCCCACTCGTTGAGGAGGCCAGCGGAGACGTAGTCCCAGCGGTCTGGGTACGGCATGATCTGGTGGCGGTAGGTCCCTTGTTGGCACATCTGCTCCTCACAGCGATGAAGGTAGCCGATGTCAGGGTCGACGTCGACGACCGTTTCACCGTCGAGAACGGCCTTGACGTGCAACACGCCGTGGGTCGCCGGATGGTGTGGACCGATGTTGAGGAACATCGTATCCGTCTCCGTATCTTTCGTATCGCCTTTGAGCGGGTTGGCGTGTTCAGCCAGGGTGACCATCTGGGGCTTTTCCTGGTTGTAATCGAGCGAGAGCGGGTGCCCTTGCCACGTTTCGGGGAGCAGAATACGTCGTGGGTCGGGGTGGCCCTCGTAGTCGATACCGACGAGGTCGAAGTTCTCTCGTTCGGCCCAATCTGCAGCCCGGTAGACTGGTTCTGCAGTCTGGCTGACCGGGTTATCGGTGGACGTGGGGACGACGACACTGACTTCCTGGGTCGGGTCGTCGTACTTTTTCAGGTGATAGATCGATTCGTACCGGTCTTCGTACTGTTGTGCCGTCACACACGACAGATAGTCGAAACCAGCGCGATCACGCAAGTCAAACAGGACGTCCTGTACGTCGTCTGGCCGAATCACGAAGCCAGGAGCGTTCACGTGGTCGTCACGCTCGAGTGCCCGGTCACCGATGAGCGAGGCGAGGTCGGCCTCGCTTCCCTCGAGGTCACCGTCGACCGGTTCGAGTCCCGTGCTCATGGCGAATCACTCCAGTTGTACCGCATAACGAGGTCGTCTTCGTCGATCTGATCGGCGAGTTTCTGTACGAGCTCATCCTGTGGCAGATCGCCGAACTGCTCGAGTTCGTACGGCTTGACCACGACAGGTGAGGATTCACCGTTGGCGATCCGTTCTTGCAGCTTTGCGACACCGTAAATCAGTGCCTCGGGTCGTGGTGGACACCCTGGAACGTGGATGTCGACCGGGATGATCTCCTCGGCACCTTTGACCACGTTGTACCCTTCCTGGAACGGGCCACCAGAGATCGTACACGAACCCATCCCGACGACGAATTTGGGTTCAGGCATCTGGTCGTAGACGCGTTTCATTCGCGGGCCGAATTTCGAAACGATCGTCCCGGGAACGATGATCACGTCCGCCTGTCGTGGCGATGCCCGTGGGACGCCGGCTCCGAAGCGATCCATGTCGTGTTTGATCGCGTAGGAGTGGATCATTTCGATACTGCAGCACGCGATACCGAACTGCAGCATGAACATCGACGATCCCCGGACCCAGTTCATGAACTGATCGAACTTGGTCAGGATAAATGGGGATGCACCGAAGGCCTCACGAAGCTTCGAATTCATTCGCGCGTCGACACCTTGGCCCATGCGTGCGTCGCGGTCCTCCGTCGATGGAGCGGTACTGTCGTATATCTGTTGGGTTGGTTCGTTACTCATGGTCGATCGACCTCGGTTTCGACCTGTCCGGGCGTCTTCGCCCACTGTACGGCGCCATTGCGCCAGGCCCACGCGAGTCCAACGACGAGGATGGCGACAAACAGCAACATGGGGCCGAGTGCGTGCAGCAGTCCGTACTCCTCAGCTGCGAGCGCATCGGTGTATGTGACCGCCCATGGGAACAGCAGGACGGTCTCGATGTCGAAGACGACGAAAAGAAGCGCAACCATGTAATATTGAATATTAAACCGGATGCGCGTCCCGCCAGTCGGCACCTCGCCACTCTCGTAGGTGGCACGTTTGCTCATTTCGGGTACACTCGGCCGTATGAGGTACGACACCGCCATCATCGCAAGCGGTATTAGTAGCCCCACAAGCGCCAGCGCCCCGATGGCTATCCAATCATTCATCTCCGTAACGTGCGGCCGTTGGAAACGCACCCATATAAGGGTTGATTCTTTGCGTTTCGGCCGGTTTCGGCCGACTGGGCGGGTCGTGGCTGCCATCGCTCGAGTGAGGGTCACGACTGACGTCACACCCGTGATGGGGCACAGCGGTCACCTCAAGGTGACACCACTCCCGAGTCGACGGGAGAACCCAACGGCGCACAAACCGATACTGACCAATTACCTGAACGCCTGCACGCCATCGTCGTGCAGCGCTCGAGAGACGGTGCCGACCCCCTCACGCAACTCGTCGTGATAGGCGACCAGTCGTTTGCGGACCGGTTCGTGCTGTCTGGCAAGGATCTGTGCCGCAGATAATGCCGCGTTGAACGATTTACCGGCGTCGACGGCGACCAGCGGCGCGCCCGCGGGCATGCCGATGACGCTGTCGACCGATTTCTCCTGTACAGGGACCCCGATCACCGGAAGCGGGTACGCGATGGAGGCCGTCATATTCGGCAGGTCTGCCGATTTCCCTCCGGCACCGGCGATGATTACCTCGAGCCCGCGATCCTCGGCCGTCTCGGCGTAGGCCGTCATCAGGTCCGGGGTGCGGTGGGCGGAGGTGACGTACACCTCGAACGTGAACCGTTCCTCGGGCGGTGCGTCGTAGTCTGTCTGTTCGGCAAAGCCAAGTTCGTCGACGAAGGCGTCGTAGGCACCGGGACGGTCGCCGCCGGTGAGCATCACCTCGAGGTCGGAATCGCTCCCCATGACGATGCCCACGTCGGGCGTCTCCTCGGTAGGTCGATCCTGGTCGGCCTGGCGGTGCAATCGGTCGATGAGGTCGGCGACGGCGTCTCCCATATCATCATCAGCGAGGCTAGGGGTTGTGAGCGTGACGATTGTGTCTGCCTCGGTTGTCGGTGTGAGACCCACCCGACATCAAAAAGGCGTCCGCTACTCCGTCGCCCGGAATGTCACGGCCTCCCGGAGTGATCGTGCCCGCTCGAGTTGTGCGTCGCGTGATTCACCATCCGCCTGCAATACGGTCACGTGTCCCATTTTTCTGAGGGGACGGGCCTCCCGTTTGCCATACCAGTGGAGGTTCGCCGTCGATGACTCGAGCACCCGTTCGACGTGTGCGAGCGCTGCGGGACATGACTGGTCGACGTCGGCTAACAGGTTCGTCGAAACCGTTTGACACCGGAGGGCCGTCGAACCGAGCGGCCACCCGAGGACGGCCCGAACGTGTTGTTCGAACTGTGAGGTGCGAGCGCCTTCGATGGTCCAGTGGCCGGAGTTGTGCGGGCGCGGCGCGATTTCGTTGAGTACTATCTCGCCACCGGTCGTTTCGAACAGTTCGATCCCGTAGATTCCTCGCCCGTCCATCACCTCGAGCACGCCGTCGGCGATCTCGTGTGCACGTTCGAGGGCCGCGTCGTCGGATCTGGCGGGAACGACGGTTTCACGGAGGATTTCGTCTTCGTGGATATTCTCACCGACGGGATACGCACGAGTCTCGCCATAGCCTTTCGCGGCGATAACCGAAATTTCGCGTTCGAAGTCGACGAACGATTCAACCATCGCCGGGCCAGCGACAGCATCCAGCGCGTTAGCGGCCTCCGCAGCCGACTCGACGGGAACGTTCCCCCGACCATCGTATCCCCCAGTGCGTGCTTTGAGCATCACCGGCGCTCCATACTCCTCGAGGGCGTCTTCGATGTCTTCGACGCTCGAAACGGAACGAAACGGGGGAACCGGAATCCCGGCAGCCTGGAGTTCGCGCTTTTGTGCGAGTTTATCGTGGATCGTCCGCAAGGTTGCCGGATCCGGATGCACCGGGACACCCGTCTCCGCGCGAACGCGGTCGAGGACGTCCTGGTCGGCGAGTTCGATTTCGAACGTCAAGACGTCGACTCGTTCGGCGAGCTGGGTAATGGCCTCCTCGTCGTCGAAATCGGCGACGAGTTGGTCCGTGCTCACGGTGGCAGCCGGGCAATCGGGGGTCGGGTCGAGGACGACGATGTCCACGCCCAACGGAGACGCCGCTTCGGCGAGCATCCGTCCCAGTTGACCACCGCCAACGACGCCGATCGTCGGCCCTGGTGACTCGAGGGTCGTCATGGTCGCCGGTTCACAGCGGCCGTCTATAAGAATTCGTACTTCGGACCTTGCCAATCAACCGGCCAATAAACTCGAGGCCGTTACTCCGATCGCCAGTCGTACACCCGGACAGCCCGATCTTCCCGTGTCGAAACGCCGTGTGGGTTACGACGACTCGTTCGATCACCATACCGTGAACGAAGGCCATCAACCAGTCCTCGAGCGGCCCCCTTGAAAACGTCGACCCCATTCCCGAGCCAGTTCGTCGGCGTCGCCTCACCCGCGAACACCCCTCGAGCGGCACGGCCGGCGTCTCTGATCGCACCACAGAGGAGGCGCACGAACACCGAGGGGCGCGGCCCATAGTTTTTCGTGAGTCGATAGCTGTGAGCCTGATACCTGCCGTACCAATCTCGATCCGGCGTCCCGCCATCGGTGCCCACCTCCGTTCGGACGGCCATCTCCGGATTCCAGGTGACGTCGAACCCAAGTCCGGCGACACGGTGAGCACAGTCGGTGGCATCGCCCGTCGGAATATACTCGTCGAAGCCATCGAGTGCGTCGACCACGGTGCGTTCCATGGCGACGTTAGCACCTTCGAAAACGGTAATCGGTCGCCCGACGACCGTCCGTGGCTCACGATCAATTCGAGTATCGGAACCACCTTTGACCGGCCCGGTCGTCACGTCAGCGTGCCCCCCAAACGTGTTCGAAATCGCCTGGTACCAGCCCGGTTCGACCACGTATTCATCGCCGAGAAAGGCGATAACATCGCCTGTCGATTGTTCAAATCCGGCGTTTCGAGAAACGCTGAGCGTCCGATCAGAGATTTCGACCAGCACGTCGACATCATCACGCTCGTGGATCGCTCCGGTCGTTCCATCGGATGAGGGACCATTGACAACGATGACTTCCACGTTGTCCGGACAATCAGCCCGAATAGCGTCAAGACACGCGAGCAAGTGCTCTCGGTCGTTCAGAGTCGAGACGACGATCGAGAGCAGGCGGTCCATATGCCTCTATAGCACCCACCAGACGTAAAAATAGACGTGGTTTTTTCCGAGTGAGTATGCCAAATTGACAGGTCAGACGCTGACGTTCCAGTACGACACCGACATTGCGTGGTCTGCTAGCGGGGCACGTCCAACCGTTCGATCCAGCCTCCGGATGGGAGATGCCAAGACGTTGGGAATCGCTCGATAGACCCCATACGGAACGAGAAAGTCGTCTTCAACGTGAGTCAACTCGAGGCCGTTTTTCGCGAGCAACACACTGACTTCGCTCTTTGAGTATAATCGTGATCCCATCGGTAACGCCCAGTTGTACACGCTGCGCGCGCTGAACCGGTTGAACGTATCGAAGACGATCTGGTTTCGAGCGACGCGTTTCATCTCGCTCAAGAACCCCGCGGGGTCGTCGGCGAGGTGGAAAAATCGCATTGCGACAACGGTGTCGAAGTGATCGTCGGGAAACGGCAACCGACCCGCGTCACCACGGAGAAACTGAAGGGAGTCATCGACGCCCGCCGCCATGGCCTTCCGTCGGCCTTGCTGTAACATTGCTGCAGAGATATCGAGTCCGACCACGTTTGCTCCACGCTGAGCAAGCATCACCGTAAATCGCCCGGTACCACAGGCGATTTCGAGCACGTCGCGGTCCTCGAGGGGGCCAAGTGCCTCGAGGACGGCGGTTTTCTCGCGTCGGTCGATCAACTGACCGCCCTGGGAGAACCGCTTATCGTCGTACTCCTCGGCGATATCGTCGGCCTGGTACCATTCCTGTCCTTTCACACTGGGCGAAACTACACTTCCGGAGGGATAAAACGATACTGGAGTTAGCCCGGCGGAAAAACACAGCGGTTGAAACACCGCTCACCGTACCCCCGGAGTCGCCGTGCAGGTGAGGATAGGTGAGTGACACTGTCGGCTGTACGTTGGTCACGAGTCTCGCAAGCCGGGTCGGCGGGACTCGTCACACCGGTACAGCCAACAATCGTACAACAGCGCGGAATAGGGACACCGACACGGAGAGTCTCGGCTGGCGCCATTGGGGTGAAGTTCTTTACACATCGACCACACGATATCACACATGTACACCGTTTTGCTCGCAGTCGATGGCACAGATGGCCGGGCAACTGCCCAGGCAGAGGCGGTAGTGAACCTCCCCGGCACGCCTGCAGAAATGGAGGTCGTGGTCGCTCACATCTTCGAGTCGAATCCAGAAGGCGCGTCGGTAACACAGATTTCGGGCGCCCGCCGAGCCGCCGACATTCTCGAGGAAGGTGGGTGGAACGTCACACTCGCCGAAGAAAGTGGCAAGCCAGCGCAGGCACTCCTGCAGCTAGCTGTGGAAAGAGACGTCAACCTGATCTGTATATCGGGACGCCAGCGTACCCCGACTGGAAAGGCCCTCTTCGGAAGCACGGCACAATCAATACTTCTCGAGACGGACCGTCCGGTCCTGCACGTTCCAGCCGAGTGAGGGGCCACGCCCCGCTGACAGCCTCGATTAGTTCCCACTCGAGACGACGCGATCCGGCCGGATCCGGATAATGACGCGCTCGCCGACTTCTTCGCCGTGGTGTGGATACTCCTCGCGGTCGAAGTACCGCTGGGCGAGTGCATCGATGTGGTCGATCGCACCCTCAGTCGTGACTTCCTCGACCTCCCCCCGGATCGAGAGATATCGGTAGGGATCCTCAGGGTCCGGAATCGAAACGCCCACGCGTGGATTCTCACGGACGTTCTTTTCCTTTCGTCGGTTCCGTGCCGTGTTGACGAGCACGTACCCCTCCTCATCGGCATCGATCCAGACCGGTGTCACCTGAGGGGTGCCATCGGGCATCATCGTGGCAAAGTGGGCAACTGTTTTGCGCTCGAACAGGTCCATGAACGCCTCCGGGAGTGGTTCCATACCCCACCCTTCGGAAGCGGCTAAGATAGTGTCTCGCCTCGAGGCGAGTCTGAGAAACCCAAAGCAAGCGGCGACTCGATTCAAAAATACATATGTGATATAAACACCTATTATACTTTCAATTGTCCGTATCCACATATAGGGAAGGTTTACGAATGCGTACCCGATCCATCCCCTATGAGCATGAGTACCGCTGACGACCGTGCTGTCGCTGCCGAGGAAATCCTTTCAGAATCCGAATACCGTGACCGACTGCGTGAGCTGCCACCAAGCGCGAAACTCGTGGCCAAAGTCCTCGAGTCCGACTCGCCGTTATCCCAGGGTCAACTTGCCGAGGAGTCACTGCTGCCCGACCGGACCGTTCGCTACGCACTGAACCGCCTCGAGGACGTCGAACTGGTCGACTCCCGATATAGCTTCCGT
>SL_4KL_010_BRINEDRAFT_10000205_pt1 | contig 28706 bp, 27 predicted proteins | sample SodLak_010_BRINE_2_FD_10664 | JGI IMG/M metagenome (IMG submission 10664) | reverse complement strand
ACTTCGACCCCGACGCAGTGCTCTGTACGGAGCCAGCACCGCGGGCGATGAACACACTCCGGCGTCTCTGTCCAGCCGATACTGTCCTTTTCGCACCCGAGGGCCGAACTGCGGGCCGACAGGAAATCGCTGGTGTCCCGTTCGTGTTCGCACCAACAGTCGATGCACTCCAGCAGTTTTCACCACCAGAAACCGACAGGACAACCTACATCTGTAGCGATCTGCTCGGACTGACGGTCGATAAAACCACACTTTCCAGTTCACTCACCGGAAAGGACGCCTACAGGGACGCACTCGACCCGGAAATTATCGAAGGCGATCATATCCACCTTTCGACGGCACTCCCGGCCGAATACCGCAAGGAGTGGGACAATCTCTCGGTCGTCGGCGGTGGCGCGGAAGCCGGGATGGCCGACACACCGCTCGTTGCACTCGACTGTCGTGCCGACGGCACCGTGCTTACTCGAACACTCAAACCGAGCAGACTGGGATTGCAAGCGCTGGATCAGGTCGGGCCACGCCGGGCAGATCGACTCCGCGAAGCCGGCTTCAGGAGTCGAGGACAGATTGCCGACGCCGATCAGGCCCGAATTGCAGATCTCTCGGGAATTGGCGGAAACACTGCCAGACGAATCAAGCAGAGTGCCGAGGCAATCGCAAGCGGTGAAATCGTCCGGACGGGCGATGAACCGCTCCCGAGCGGCGATCCCGTCTATATCGACATCGAGACAGACGGACTCTCGCCAACGATCACCTGGCTAATCGGCGTCCTTGACACCAGCGACGACAGCTACCACTCGTTTCTCCAGCCCGATCCCGACGAGCCGGGCGGGGCAATCGCGGCATTTCTGGAGTGGTACACCACGAACGCCAGCGGTCGGCCGATCGTCGCCTACAACGGCTGGGGGTTCGATTTCGAAGTCATTCACGAGCATATCGTCGAGTACTGCCCCACCTACGAGGACGACTGGACCAGCAGCTACCGCTTCGACCCCTACCAGTGGGCCACCGACGGGAACGCGATTCTCCCCGGCCGGACGAACAAACTCGAAGACGTTGCGGCCGCACTCGGCTACGAACGCGACGAGACACAACTGACCGGTGGCGCACTCGCCCGTCGCTACAGAGAGTGGATGACGGCCCCCGAAGAGCTCAACCTCGACTGGGAACGGTACGAGAGCTACTGCGAAGACGACGTTCGCGCACTCGCTGTCATCTACGACGCACTCAAAGACAGCAGCCGCCTCGTCTCCTCGAACACTGACAGCTCGAACCAGCAGACAGCGTCGAGACAGGGAACGCTCTCGGAGTGGTAAGATGAGTCAGGACACAGACCAACCGACGACAGCAAGCGATCTCGAACGAACAGTCCCTCGCTACAAAAACCAACTCGTCCACGCCGAGACGGTGCCGGCCAGACCAGCACAGACGGTCGATCCCCACGAGAGCCTCTCGCCGCAACTCGCCAGCAAGTTCAACGACGCAGTCGGCTCGCTGTACACCCACCAGGCGCGGGCACTCGATGCGCTTGCAGCCGAGGAAAACGTCTGCGTTGCAACCTCGACCTCCTCGGGAAAGACCTACGTCTACGCGCTCCAGATCGCCCGCAATCACCTCGTCAACCCCGAATCGACGGCGCTGCTCGTCTACCCCACGAAGGCACTCTCCCGCGACCAGCAGGGAGAGCTCACCGACTTTTTCGACGCGCTCGGGCTGGATCTCACAGTGCAGGTGTACGACGGCGATACGCCGAGTGACCGCCGCAAGCGAATCAGAGAGCAAGCCGACGTGATCATCACGAACTTCGCGGGCGTGAACGTCTATCTGGACTCGCATACTCGCTGGCGGCGCTTTTTCGGGAACTGCGAACTGGTCGCAATCGACGAATCACACAGCTACACTGGCGTCCACGGGATGCACGTCGCCTGGACAATTCGCCGGCTGAGACGGCTGCTCGCTCACTACGGGAGCGACCCTCAAATCGTCTGTACCTCGGCAACGATCGGGAACCCCAGCGAACACTCGAAACGTCTCACCGGGAAAGCGTTCACCGTAATCGAGGCGGACGGCTCACCCCGCGGCAAAAGAGAGATTGCGTTCTGGAAACCACCCGTCGACGACGAACAGCTCGGCGAGGAAGCCACCTTCGAGGAGTTCCAGGCTGCACAGACCAACCCGACACGCGAGGCGGGCTCGCTGCTCGCCCATCTCGGGCTGTCGGGCTGTCAAACACTGCTGTTCACCCGAAGCAGAAAGAACGCCGAGCTTGGCGCGAAGTACGCAGAAAGCGCCGCCCGCTCTCACCCAGCCGGTGGCTACTGCTCGGTCGAACCCTACCACGCCGGGCTCGGCAAGGAGACACGGAGAGCAACAGAACACGAGTTCAAGACTGGTGCGCTCGACGGTGTCACCTCGACGAACGCCCTGGAACTCGGGATCGATATCGGTTCGATGGATGCGACGATTCTCACTGGCTATCCCGGCACACGGCAGTCGTTCTGGCAGCAGGTCGGCCGCTCCGGCCGCGGCGACGACGATGCGCTCTCGGTGTTCGTCCCCAGAGCCGACGCCATCGACCAGTTCATCCTCGACAACCCCGAGTACGTGCTCGGTGACGCCATCGAAGATGCGATCATCGGCCTCGAAAACAACCCCGTCTACGCGGAACACGTCCGCTGTGCGGCCGCGGAGCTGCCACTTTCTCACGACGATCGAGAGTATTTTGGTGATCGCCTCGACCGGGCAGTTGAGATGTGGTGTGACGCCGGCGAACTCGCTGGCGATCTCTCCCGTGCTGTCCGATACACCGGCTCGCCGCGGCCGCAGGCAGATATTTCACTGTACGGTAGCTCGGATATCCAGTTTCAGGTCAGCTGCAGAAACGGTGAGATCGATATGGAACCGATCGACAGAGAGCGAGCCTACCGCGACCACCACGAGGGGGCGCTGTTTTTGCACGACGGCGTCCAGTACGAGGTCGTCGAGTTCGACGAACGCTACCCGCGGCCGTCGATCACTGTTCAAGCGGTTCGAACCGACGAGTACACCGAGACACTCTCAGAGAAGACGGTCACTGACCTCGTCGTCGAGGACTCGCACGATCTCGGTGAGGGCTACCGGCTGGCTTGGGGGACCGGCAACGTCGACATCCACTACACTCACTACCAGCGAAAAGAGATCGGCTCCGGGGAGGCAGCGACACCGCTTCAGCCAACTGGTCTCGATCCGATCGAGCTCCGGACGGAGCTGGTCTGGATCGAGTCACCAGAGCGGCTCCGCGACGAGGTTCTGGTAGAGGTCACTGGCGAGCGTGCCGTAGAGTTCACGAAACGTGACGTGATGGACGTTTTCGGGGGTGGGCTACACGGCGCCGAACACGGGATGATCAAGCTCACACCGCTTGCACTTCGGATGGATAAATCCGATCTTGGTGGGTTGAGCACGCCACGACACGAGGAGACGGGCTGTCCGACATGGTTCATCCACGACGCTCAGGAAGGTGGGCTTGGCTTCAGCAAGGGGATCTACGAGCACTTCGAGGAGATTGCCCGACAGACCAGGGAGCGAGTTGCGGCCTGTGATTGTACGGGGACAGGCGGCTGTCCGGCCTGTATTATGGACGCACAGTGTGGCAACCAGAACCAGTTTCTCCATACTGAGGCGACTGTCGAAGTACTCGATAGCGTGCTCGAACAGTTTTGAATACTCGCTCTCGCGGCGGCCCCGCTATACCACGGGTAGTTAAACCACCCTCCATATTCGTGGTGAACTATCCCGGGGGATGCATTCGTAGCTATAGGTACAATGAGCTCCACCCCCTCTCCAACTGTATCGGGCCCGACGCGGCGTGACGACCAACGATCCGTCACCGACCAGAACGAACTGTCGACACTGCTCGGTGCGCTGGAAGACGACGACTGCCGAGCGATCATCGAGGCGACCAGCGACGAGGCGCTCACGACGGGCGAACTCTGTGAGACCTGTGATCTCTCCTCCTCGACAGCCTACCGGAAAGTCGACGAACTCACCGGGGTCGGCCTGCTCGAAGAACGAATCCGACTCTGTCCGTCGGGCTCACACGAAAGCGAGTACACACTCGCCGTCACTGATCTCGAAATATCGCTTGGTAGCAGTGGCTGTGAGCTTTCGATGACGGAAGCGTCGTCGGGTCCGCAGATGCTAAGTGCCGACTGATAGTTGTCTCGACGATTCATCTCGGCCCGTCAGGACGGATATCTTTCGAACAGTTCGGTGTGGGCTGGCTCTTCTTTCGGTCACTTTCTTGCATTCAGCCGAGGCCGTACTCTTCCTGGTACAGCAAGACGAGCATCGAGAGCCCGGAGATGAGGATAAGTATCAGCGCAGGGATGGCGGCGTAGCCATAGAACAGTTCTGTGTGCGCACTCCAGATAATCGTTACGAGCGTATCCATCCCGAACGGGCGTAACAGAAGCGTCGCCGGTAATTCTTTCATCGTCGTCAAGAAGACAAGCGCCCCGCCGGCGACGATCCCGGGAACGATCCGTGGGAGCGTCACTCGTCTGAACGTCTCCAGTCGGCCAGCGTTGAGCGTTCGGGAGGCCTCTGGCAACTCGTCGTCGATTCCCAGCACCGCCGAGCGTGTCGTCCCAACTGCTTGCGGGAGAAATCGGACAACGTAGGCGAACACGAGTAAGACAACACTCGTTCGGTAGAGCCACGGCACGTAGTTGACACCAAAGAAGACGAGTGCCAATCCGATGATTACACCCGGGACAGCGAAGCCAACGTAGGTTACTCGTTCGAACAACCGAGCCAGTCTGGAGTTCGACCGAGCAGAGTAGTATGCCACTGGAAGCGCGAGGAGACAAGAGACCAGTGCAGCAAGCCCAGCAAGATACACCGAGTTGACGGCATAGCTCACCTCGAAAGCGAGCGACTGGGCTTCACCGCCCGTCCCACGGGCAAGCCAGGCACCGAAAATACCAACCGGAACGACCAGAGTAACGAAGGTAAGAACCGATATGACGCCCATCGCCGGCCATTTCCAGACGCCAAGTCGCATCTGCGAACCCTGGCTGCTCCCGCCGCCGACATCCTCCTCGCGCCCGAGTGCCGCTTCCAGTACGAGGATGATCGCGATCACCGCGATCAACTGGATCGAAAGTAGTGACGCGTAGGCGAGATTACCGAGACTTTCCTCCTGGAAGATCACGCTCGTGAACACACTGACACGCATGAATGCGGGCGTTCCGAAATCAGAGATCGCATAGAGCGCAACGAGCAACGCACCTGCCGCGATCCCGGGGCGGATCTGCGGTAGAACGACCCGCCGGAAAGCTTCGAAGCGGCCAGCATCGAGCGTTCGTGCTGCCTCGATCAGCGACTGATCGAGCGAGAGCAACGAGGCCCGCGTTGTCAGAAACACATAAGGGTAGGTGTACAGTGTGATGATGAGCACAGCCCCCCAGAACCCGTCGATCTGCGGCGGTGTCACACCGAGTACCGAGCCGAACTCGCCGTGGCGACCGAACGCTGACACGAATGCGAACGCGCCGATGTAGCTTGGCACCACCAGTGGGAGCGCAATTAGCACTGTCCAGAGTCTTCGGAAGGGAAGATCAGTCCTGCTTGTCAACACTGCCAGTGGAACACCAAGCAGAATCGAAAACACAGTGACAAAGACCATCAACCCGATGCTTGCTAGTAGAATGTCCACTGTGCGAGACATCGTCAAAAGCGTCCAGCCCCGCTCTGGGTCGACCTGAACTGCCTGCTGAACGATCCAAAAAAGCGGGGATGCGACGAGCAGGGCGACCAACCCGCTCACGGCTGCGAGCACGACCGAAGAGTTCGTTTCGACGCGCTCGGTCAGTGGCTTCAAAAACCCAGAGATCCGGCTTTCAGCGGCGGCAAGAAGCTGTACGAGCCGGTTTCTTGTCACGGTTATTCCTATACGCTCGAATTTATAAACAGTTTCATTCCGTATCAGGCAGTGGGAACTGTCGGCTGCTTTCGAAATCAGACGACCATATCTTCTTCCCGCAGCAGGTCCTGTGCTGCGGTGACATCTTCGAGATTATTGAGGTCGAATTCGGGTGGGTTGATATCGTCGACAGTTGGCAGATCACCGACGTACTCGACACCACCGACGACTGGGTACTCGCCGTTAACCTCGACGAAAAACTCCTGTCCTTCCTCGGAGAGTGCGTACTCGATGAACTCCGTGGCCGTCTCTTCGTCATCGACTCCTGCTGTCATCGCGATCCCGGAGACGTTGAACAGCGCACCGGGATCGTTTCGGGTAAATGCAACATCGAGTGGGGAGTCCGGGTTGTTGCTAATAATCCGTCCCGCGTAGTACTGGTTACCGAGCGCGATGTCCTGTTCACCGTTGTGGACTGCCTCTGCCTGTTCGGTTCCTCCCTCGTACAGCCTAATATCCTGATCGTTCATCATCTTCTGGATCCACTCCCGTGTTCGCTGTTCACCTTCTATCTCCATCATCGCGACAATAAACGACCGGAACGTCCCGGAGTTTGGTCGTGTCGAGATTCGGCCAGCGAATCGATCCTCTTCGGCGTATGCAAAGATATCTTCGGGCAACTCCGAGGCAGAGAACTCGTTCGAATTAAAAAGCACCGCGCGTACACGTCCCGACGCCCCGATCCACTCTCCGTCCGGGTCCTTGTATTCTGGAACCATCTCGAGTAACTCTGCTGGCAGTTCGGTCGTCAGCCCAGCAGATTTCAGTGCCGACAGCTCACCGGAGGACTGCGTATAGTACAGATCTGCCGGTGTAGACTCCTCTTCTGTCTGCAGCTGTCCGAGCTGATTGTCGCCGTACTCGACTTCGATATCTATATCCAGCTCGTCTTCAGCCTGCTCGAATAGTGGATTGATCTGTCCTCGCCGCCGATCGGAGTATACGAGTATATCCGCATCGCTCCCACCAATGCAGCCTGCGAGCGTGATCGATCCGACCGCTGCCCCCGTCGCTGCAAGCATCGTCCGTCGCGTGTATGAGTTACTACCAATACGATTGCCGTATGGGTTCTCTGCCATACGTAGATTTAGGTGGGCCTAAAAAATAAAAAGGTGTTGGTTTTAGCCTGGCCTAAAACCCTCATTATATGCGCTCTCTGTGGAATAATCTCTGTCAACCAGAGTCGCTACTTTTGGTTGCCCAATAGCGAAGCGGGCAAATCCCTACAGGTCGGCTGCTGAGTTCGAGTGCCAGTGACTGTCTGGGTGGGTTCGATTTGAAATGATCAAACGTCTCTGATATTTTTAGCTGGCCTAAAAATATACGGAATAACAGAAAGATAACTAAAATGCCAATATATACAACTCAACAATCGTCTTCTGTCCGTCGCCCACCAGCACACAACAATTCTCTCCGTCGACGAGTTGATGGACGGTCACACACCTCGCGGGTGAGCGAAGACAACAACGATCCGCACATTTCTAATCCGGTCGATACAAAACCACAGCGGACCCAGTTAGCGGGTTGCAGATTCCAGCACTAGCGTGTCGTCTTCGAGGTAGTGCTCGATGTGGTGGGCGTGTTCTTCGAGCGTTACTACCTGCTCGCGGAGTATCTCACCGGTCGCGTAGTCACCGAGGTTCTCTGCGAGTTCGATGTGGTCGCGGTAGCTCTCGATGATATCACCCATCATGTCGAGGTCGTTCTCCAGTGAGGTGCGGATATCGTAGACATCCTCGTCTTCAGCTTCAACGGTCGCGTTCTCCGCCAGTGTCGTCATGCTCGCATGCGGGACGCCACCCAGCGCCTGCAGCCGCTCTGCAACCTCGTCTGCAGCCAGCTCGACATCCTCGTATACCTCCTGGAGGAATACGTGAATGTCACGGAACTCGGCGCCTTCGACGTTCCAGTGGTGTTTGTGAAGCTGGTGATACAGCACGTACGCATCTGCCAGATCCGTATTTAGTGCGTCGATGATCTGCTCTGCCTTCTCCTTCTCGAGTCGAAGCTCGTTTTCTTCGACTGTGCCTGCCTTCTGCTGGGTCCGCTTTTGCGTACTCATTACACTTTACCCTTGTTCTGCCATCCACTTAAAAATTATCATATCCAGAACATTTTTTCGTATGGCCTAAAATCCAATGGGCAAAGCGCAGAAACAATGTTGACGGTGTTTCCAGATCCACGCTATGGATTGACCGCTGGTCGGACCGGAGGGAGTTCCAGTTACGACTCAACTGCTATGCCAATCGCCATCTCGCCTGATACCCCTCGGAATACCGAAGCTGCTGGTCACCCTGTGATTCGCAGAAAAATCAACAGCCTGGTCAGCAGCTACGCGGTCACGCGGTAGGTCGATTTGGTCGCGATTACGGTGTGGTGGCAGTCCGGACAGACGTACTCGGTGAGCTTTGTCGTTTCGTCGTTGTGGCTCATGCGTGTCCCGCACTGGCTACAGTCTTGCATTACAAACGATGATAGATTCCGCAGATATTAATATTTTATGTGCCTATTATCGATTATAACACCTATATTCATCACGGAAAATCATTGTCAATGTCCGTTCCAGATCGATAAATCTCCGCGGAAATCTCACACTGTGGCCGTCTCCGAAAAAATCATCAACTGTCGGAAAACAGTGACGGACCGCAAATCGACCGTCGTTACGCGGCTCGTTCCATATTTTCACGGCGAGGCCGTGAACGGCTCGTTATGCAAGTGTTTCTATATTTTCACGGCTTCGCCGTGAAAGCCCGAGAAGTTGGCTCAAGCCAACTTCTCGATGTTCTCGACGACAGCTTCGGCGAACTCGGAGGTTGCGAGCTTCTCGCCACCCTCGATCTGGCGGTGCAGATCGTAGGTGACCTGCTTCGAGGAGATCGTCTCCTCGACGGCGTCTTTGACGAGCTGGGCGGCGTCGCCCCAGCCCATGTAATCGAACATGAGCACACCGGAGAGCATCATCGCGGTCGGATTCACTTTATCTTCGCCGGCGTATTTCGGTGCGGAGCCATGCACTGGTTCGGCGAGACAGCGCGCGTCACCGAAGTTCGCACCAGGTGCGATCCCCAGGCCACCGATCTGGGCACCACAGGCGTCGGAGAGGTAATCGCCGTTCAGGTTCATCGTCGCGATCACGTCGTACTGGTCGGTCCGGGTCAGGATCTGCTGGAGCATGTTGTCCGCGATCCGGTCGTTGACGACGACCGCGTCGTCTGGTGCTTCGCCGTCGCGTTCCTCCCAGAGCGTGTCCTCGGTGATGACCTCCTCACCATACTCCTCTTCGGCGACCTCGTAGCCCCAGTCGCGGAACTGCCCCTCGGTGAACTTCATGATGTTGCCCTTGTGGACGAGCGTGACCGAGTCGCGGTCGTGTTCGAGGGCGTAGTCGATCGACTTCCGGACCAGTCGCTTGGTTCCGAACTCGGTGATCGGCTTGACACCGATACCGACCGGTCCCTCGTGGATGGTCTCGTCGAAGCCCATCTCCTCCTCGACGAACTCTTTAACCTGCTCGACTTCGTCGGTTCCTTCTTCCCACTCGATGCCGGCGTAGACATCCTCGGTGTTCTCTCGGAACGTGACCATATCCATCTGGCCGGGCTCCGAGACAGGCGATGGTACGCCGTCGAGGTGGTAGGTTGGTCGAACGTTCGCGTAAGTGTCGAGTGTTTTCCGCAGCGCGACGTTCAGCGAACGGAAGCCAGCGCCAACAGGCGTCGTAAGCGGCCCCTTGATCGCGATCCGGAACTCACGAAGCGCCTTGACTGTATCCTCTGGGAGGTTCTCGTCGTATCGTTCGCGTGCGCTCTCGCCCGCGTACACGCGCATCCAGCTGATCTCCCGGCCGGTTGCCTCTGCGGCAGCACCGAGAACCTTCTGGGCTGCTGGTCCGACATCCGTCCCGATTCCATCCCCGTGAATGATCGGGATGATCGGATTCTCTGGCACTTCAAATTCGTCTGTGTCTTCGTCGATTACCTCTACGGCTTCACCCTCGTCTGGTACCTCGATTTGGTCGAATTCCATATAATTCAACGTTCTGGGTCAGGCTGTAAAGTTATGCCGTTTTCCTCGAAGAGAGTTTCTACTGATGAATTATGATCTACTTATATATTAAAGGGTTCTTAATCGATGCTACCGGATGCTGTGGTTTCTCGGCTTCCTGTCGCTGTATTTGTCGTCCCAGCAGCTGTTCACCGTCCCTGCCGGAGCTATTATTGCCTGTCTGCTGCAGGAAAACGTATGAAACTTCTCGCTCACGGTGGTGCCGGGAGCCAACCAGACGAGCCAGCGCCGCGGCAGGCAGTTCTCGACCGGGCGGTGTCGGCCGGAGCAGCGGCCAGTGATCCGCTCTCGGCAGCCATCCAGACTGTTGAGGTACTGGAAGCAAGCGCCCGTTTCAACGCCGGAACCGGGAGCGCAGTCCAGAGTGACGGTGTGATCCGGACCGACGCGGGGCTGATGGGAAGCGACGGACAAACGGGTGCGGCGTGTGCAATGCCTGGAGTCGAACGTGCCGCAGCCGTGGCACGGGTTGTCGCCGAAGAGACGCCACACGTCCTCCTCTCGGGCCAGCACGCTGTGGAACTCGCCAGCGCGTTCGATATCCCGACTGACGTGGATCTCTGGACCGAGCAAACACGAAAGCGTTGGAATGAAATTACCCCCGCAGACGAGGGTGTTCGCAGCCATCTCCAGTGGGTTCAGGAGCGCTTCGGCGGCCACGATACCGTCGGCGCAGTCGCAACCGATGGCGACGAGCTCGCAGCCGTCACCTCGACTGGTGGTCGCTGGTGTGCGCTCGCGGGCCGGGTTGGTGACGTCCCACAGATCGGTGCAGGATTCTACGCCACCGAGACAGCAGCAGCCAGCGCGACAGGGGCGGGCGAAGCGATCGCTCGATACGGACTCGCTCGAACGGTCGTCGAGGCCATCGAGAGCGGTGACGACCCCGCGACGGCAACCGATCGAGCGATCCGTGGGTTCGGGACTGATACTGGTGCGGAGGCCGGTGTCATCGCCGTCGACAGTGCTGGCCGAACTGGCAGCGCGTACAACTCGAAAGCGATGCAGACCGCGAGCAGCTACACTGGTCGACGGAAGTCTTGTTAGATATCACCGATACCGTGTATCGGGTGGAATTATCAACTGTTCCGTCGACCGGTATAAGACCACGAGAAGCGAATGCCAAACGGTATGCATATGCCACCGACCGCCGAAAGAGGGGTATGAGCAGTGACGTGGATCTCGATTCAGAGCAGTACGAGAAACACCGAGAGGCGGGACAGATTCTCAAGACCGTCCGCGAGGAGGCAGTCGACCGGATCGAAGTCGGCGCGAGCCACCTCGAACTCGTCGAGCACGTGGAAGACCGGATTCGCGAACTCGGTGGCAAACCCGCATTTCCGATGAACATCTCCATCGACGAGGAGGCCGCCCACGCCACACCCAAAATCGACGACGACAGCACCTTCGGCGAGGAGATGGTCAACATCGATATCGGCGTTCACGTCGACGGCTGGCTGGCAGACTCGGCGATCACCGTCGATCTCTCGGGCAACGACGAACTCGTCGAGGCCTCCGCGGAGGCACTCAACGCCGCGATCGAGATGATCGAGCCCGGCATCGACACAGGCATTCTTGGTGACGTGATCGGCCGGACGATCAACGGCTACGGCTACAACCCTGTTGTGAACCTGACTGGCCACGGGCTGGGCCACTGGGAACAGCACACCACCCCGAATATCCCAAACCGGAAGGTTCCGAACGGGACGACCCTCGAAGTCGGTGATGTCGTGGCAATCGAACCCTTTGCGACCGATGGTGGCGGCAAAGTCAAAGAAGGCAGCGACGAGGAGATATTTGCGCTGGACAACGAGCGATCGATCCGTGACCGACAGGCTCGCGAAGCGCTCGATCAGATCACCGAGGAGTTCCGGACGCTGCCGTTTGCGACACGCTGGCTCGACGTTTCACGGCCGGAGCTCGCACTTCGGCGACTCAAACAGCAGGATATCATCCACGGCTATCCGGTACTCAAAGAGAAAGAGGGTTGTTACGTCAGCCAGAAAGAACACACCGTCATCGTCACAGAAGATGGCTGTGAAGTGACGACCCGCTAGGCGTTGTTCATCCGCGTTGTCGTCTGTTCTCCACACTCGATACACTCGCTGACCCGGTAGGGCTCCCGTGAGTACTCGGAGTTTTCTTCTTTGGTGCTCTCTGTTAGAATCTCGACCGACACGGAGTGTGGCGTCTGTCCATCACAGCTAAGACACTGCTCTGTCATATCGGCAATCGAGTCGTCTGTTGTCGCCATTGTACCAGTAACAAAGGACTATCTGGATATAAAAAAGAGAGATCGTTGAGTTAGTTTATCGCTATACAGCAGCTTATTTCCCCTGATGACAATCTCTGTACTTCTCTAACTGTTTATTACGGCTTCTGAGGCATTCTTTCGGACAGGTTTTGCTGAACGGCCGAAACATTAATATAGCTGTTTTTGTCATCCAGATGGTCACACTGGGTTCTAATTATCTCTTCTGATACTCAGGTCGTTGTCTCTGGATTTTTGGATCCAGTCGTGATAATTGACTGTTCCTGGAAACTGTCACACCAGCTGACCGCATCGATTTCCGGGGTCGGCGTTCTCGGCAGAAGCAGTCGTTCCGACGGGAACGCTTGTATGGCCAGGGAAACTCGTGGTTTATATGGACCAGCTCTTTGCACCCTGGCGGATCGAGTGGGTCGAACGTGAAACTGGATCGGAGTTCGAGGAGTGTGTCTTCTGTGAGCTGCCAGAGAGGGAGCCAGACCGAGAGTACTATCACCTCGCCCGGAGCGACCGCGCCTACGTCGTGCTCAACAACTATCCGTACAATCCAGGTCATGCGATGGTCATTCCTCGCCAACACTCCGGCGACTACCGCGAACTCGATGGCGAGACACTGCTGGAAAAAGAACGGCTGGTCCAGCGAACAATCGATGCCATGGATGAGGCACTCGGTCCCGACGGGTACAACGTCGGCTACAACCTGGGCTCCGCGGCGGCAGGGGGATCGATTGGCGATCACCTTCATGCACACATCGTTCCCCGGTGGGAGGGAGATACGAATTTCATGCCGACGATCGGTGAGACGAAAGTGATCGTCGAGGCCGTGCTCGAAAGCTACGATCGGCTCCACGAAGCCTTCGCCGCACAGACGGGCGTGCGAGTTGATTGCGAAGAATCTGCGGTTGTTGTCTGTGACCCGTGATTATATTGCGCGTAGCACAAGATTTATTCTATTAGTAGTAAATTGTGTTGATGGGGACGATATCCCCACACATCCCCCCACTGCGATCCCCCCGCTGCAGATCCCCCACACTGCATCTCTCTCCATCCCCCCACACTTTCCGTTTTCTGTACTGATAAGCTATCCAGAGAAGAACGTTTTAACAGATGGAGCCGTTCTCTCCGACATATGAGCGATTCGGAAGACGGTCCGAAGCAGGTAGATAACCCGAACTACCATAGCGAGAATCACACGGCAGTTCAAACCTGTGGGTGGACGAAAAATGCACTTGTAGGGGATGGCCGTTGCTATAAGAATATCTTCTACGGGATCGAGTCACACCGCTGCATCCAGATGACGCCGGTCGTCAAATGCAACGAGCGCTGTGTCTTCTGCTGGCGCGACCACGCTGGTCACGCCTACGAGCTCGGTGATGTCGAGTGGGACGATCCCGCTGCGGTCGCCGATGCATCGATCGAACTCCAGACGAAACTGCTCTCGGGATTCGGTGGCAACGAGGAGGTCCCACGTGAGCGATTCGACGAGGCGATGGAGCCACGCCACGTCGCAATCTCTCTCGATGGCGAGCCATCGCTGTACCCGTACCTTCCGGAGCTGATCGAGGAGTTCCACGACCGGGATATCACGACGTTTCTCGTTTCCAACGGCACGAAACCCGAGATGATCGCAGACTGCGATCCGACACAGCTGTACATCTCTGTCGACGCTCCGGACCGACAGACCTTCGACGAGACGGTGAAGGCAGTCGAGGACGACGCGTGGGAACGACTGATCGAGACACTCGATATTCTGGCCGAGAAAGACGAAACCCGGACCGTCATCCGGACAACGTTGGTCAAAGACCACAACATGCACCATCCCGAGTGGTATGCAACGATGTGTGAGCGTGCCCGCGCTGATTTCGTCGAGCTGAAAGCCTACATGCACGTCGGCCACTCGCGTGGTCGGCTGGATCGAGATTCCATGCCGGAACACGAGGAGGTCGTCGACTTTGCTGAGCGGATGCAGGAGTTTCTGCCACACGACGAACTCAAGCAGGTTCCCGCCTCACGGGTCGCAATGCTTGCACTCGATGGAGATACCTGGGTTCCGAAGCTGAAAAAGTCGAGTGAGTTCTGGGAGCGTGACCCGCTCGCGGAGTGAAAAATCAGTCTCGATAATTGTAGCAGGGGAATTATTAAGAGTGTGAATTGCATACAATCCGGTAAGTCCATCCCATACTAACAGAATGTCTCTGACGAACGAACGGTTGCGCAACAAGCTCGTCCCCGGCAATGCGGCTGCGACAGAGCAATCAGACGCACTCGTCGAAGCAATTGCGGGGGAGATCGGGCAACACGAGCAGATTAAATACCGTCTCCCCGGAAAGGGGGGACTCGTTCGTGAGCACGACGCGGGGACCGACAAAATAGAAAAACCCGAAGGTGGGGAGACACTCGCGCTCGTGACGAGCGAGAAACTCCTGTTCGTGCTCGTTTCTCCGGAGCAGAAAGGTGCCCAGACGATTTCGTATACGAACGTCAAGTCTGTCGATGCGACCGACGGTTTATTGCGATCAAAGCTCGTCGTTGATGTCTGGCACGACGGCGAATACCGGTTTAAAGTGGCTGATTCGGATGATCTCGGTGCTGCTGTCCACTATCTCCGTGAGGCGAGTAACTGCTGGCAGCGGGTCGTTTCGGCCGTCGAGGATGCAAACGAACTGACCCAACAGATGGGTGCCGAAATCGAGGAGGGCTCGCTCGATAGGGCCAGAGAAGCGCGCGAGGAAGCCACAGCGAAACTGGACCGCGCCCGGCAGTATCTCGATCGCGCGGAGATCGATCCGCCACAGGGACTGCTCGATCGTATCGAAACTGCTGCGGTCGAAAACGACAGAACGGAGATCAGAAACCGGCTGACACGCGCCGAGACGTTGATGGCCGAGGCACGACACCAGACTGACGCCCGCGAGTACACGGGGGCCTACGAACGCTACTGGTACGCCCGAGATCATCTCGAAACGGCGCGGGTCATCGCACGAGAGGCCGGTATCCCCCAACCACAGGCGATCGAATCGAAACTCGAAACTATCGAAAACAGGCTTCGCCACCTCAAGGTCAGGCCACAGGCGCTTGGACAGCAGGCCGTCGAGCGTGCCCAGGGAACTGACAAAACCGAAGTGGAGGTCGAGGCCTGGAAGGAGGCCTTCGAGCATTATCAGGATGCTCTCACGGCAGGCTGGGGAACCGAAATAGAGTTCGCTGGTGAAAGTTGGCAGGTCCGGATGAAGATCGAACATATCGTCACAAAGCTCATCGACTCGCGGACACAGCTTGCAACGGAGTACGAACAAGCTGGTGATACACTGGCGATGGTACAACCAAGCGAGGCGATCGAGCAGTACGAAACGGCGATCGAGCAGTTTGAGGCGGCCCACCAGCTCGCCTCGGAGTTCCGCGCTGGCGACCGAGCCGAAATCGGCGAGCAACTCGACGATCTCCAGCAAAAGCGTCTGGATCTTAGGTGATCCATCGCCAACCATTTACTGCCAGCACTCCCATACCGAGCTATGAGCGATCTAACTGCGACGCTTGAGACCAGCGAAGGCGATATCGAGATCGAACTGTACGAGGAGAAGGTGCCGAACACGGTCGAGAACTTCGTCGGACTCGCCACTGGCGAAAAGGAGTGGGAAGACCCCGAAAGCGGTGAGACGAAGACCGACGAGCCGCTGTACGACGATATTCCAGTCCACCGAGTTATAGACGATTTCATGGTGCAGATGGGTGATCCAACAGGGACCGGCCGCGGCGGACCGGGCTACACGTTCGACGACGAGTTCCATTCAGACCTGCGCCACGACGAGGCCGGCATCGTTTCGATGGCCAACCGCGGTCCGAACACGAACGGCTCACAGTTTTTCATCACGCTCGGTCCACAGCCACACCTCGACGACAAACACGCCGTCTTCGGAAAGGTAATTGACGGGATGGATGTCGTCGAAGAGATCGGCTCGGCTAACACCGACCGCCAGGACAAACCGAAATCGCCGATCCACCTCGAAGCGGTCGAAGTCCACCGATAGTATGGCCGACGAGCCGATCGACCCCAGCGAAATCGGTGGTTCGGATGCGCCACCGATTGAACAGAAGCCGTACAAGATCATCTTCGAGGCGAACAAATGCTTCGGGGCCGGCAAGTGCGCCGAGGTCTCGGATAACTGGAAGATGGATGTCATGACTGGCATCGCCAGTCCGGAGTCTTACTTCATCTCCGAGAGCGAACTCGAAGAGAACATTAAAGCGGCGGAGGTCTGTCCAGCGAAAAAAGACAGGGGTGTCATCCACGTTGTCGACCGCGAGACTGGCGAGGAGATCGCGCCCGATCCACACGGCGATGGCACGCTCTCTGTTGACTGGTGAACTGCTCGCTCGCTATGCTCGCTCGCAGTTTTTATCGGGGGGACAGATGTGTTCGGGCCGCTCGTCACGGGACATGCGTCCCGTTTCTCGCGCCCCTCTGATACTGTTGAGTGATTAGAGCGTGTCATAGAAAGCCTTCCATGGAAGGCCGCGGGTTTGTCCACGTTACAGAAGATCAAGGAGAATGCCCACGATCTTCAGTGGTGGGAGGAGGTCAAGTCGATTCCCACTCGTCTTCGAGAACGCTGTACCAGTGAATATCCTGATACTCGCCGTCGACGAATGTCGCCTCGCGGTGGCGTCCCTCCTGTTCGAAGCCGAGACGTTCGAGCAGCTTCTGTGAGGGCTCGTTGAACTCGAAGACACGTGCTTCGATCCGATGCAGCCCAAGCTGTTCGAACCCGTGATCGACGAGCAGTGTCGCCGCCTCGGAGGCGTAGCCGTTCCGCTGGTGGGCGGGATCGAGCCAGTAGCCCAGCTCGGCTTTCGAGACATCGCCGTCCTCGAGCCAGAGACTTACCATTCCGACAGCCTCCTCCGCGACTGTAATCAGGAGATCGATCGAGTCATCACTGCAGACCGTCTCCTCGAAGAACTCTTCTTCCTGTTTCTCGTTGACTGGATGGGGACTTCCAATCGCCCGCCAGATTCGACGATCGTTGACGACTTCCTGCAAGCGCGGGAGATCTTCTTTTTCGATCGTCCGCAGAGAGACGGTCTCTCCGTCCAGAAACACTGGGCCAGGCATGCGATTCTGTTCTTCCCACCGTGGCAAAAAAGTATGTGTGGTGTGTGACCGATCAACAGGTCAGCCGTCCAGCAGCGCTTCAGTGTGTGCTTTTCCGAGCGCGATGGTGTCGTAATCCTCGGTCCCGATTTCGAGTGTGGCGGTTCCCGTCCAGCCCGCCAATCCGGAAAGAATCCGTTCGAAGTCGATGGTACCCATCCCGACTGGCAGATGCTCGTCGTCGCCACCCCTCGTATCGACGAGATGAAGATGCTCGATCCGGTCGGCGTACTCCTGACAGAATGTGGCCATCGACGATTCGTCCATGCCCGAAAGCAGTGCGTGGCTCGTATCGAAAGTCATCATCGCCTCCGGATACCGGTCGAGCAGCTCCGGAAACGTCCGAGCAGTGTAGTAACTCGATACGATGTTCTCCAGGGCCGGGACCAGCCCCCGCTCGCAGGCGGCGGGGACGAGTTCATCGAGTGCTTCGTGGACGAACGCCCGTGACTCCTCGCCTGTATAGCCACGATCCCAGGCGTCCGAGGAGGGATGAAAGACGACAGTGTCGGCCCCCAGCTCTGTGGCGAGATCCATCCCCAGGGTCAACTCCTCGATAACACCGTTACGGACTGGCGTAAATGGTGACCCTGGATCCGCTGCAAACGGCAGGTGAACGACGATACCGACCCCTGCATTGTCGAGCGTTTCTCGGAACTGCTCGCTTCTGGACTCGATTCGTTCTCTTGCATACGGACCATCCAGCAGTAGCTCCACGAATTCGAACCCCTCCCTCGATGCAAAATCGACAGCCTCACCGAACGGCATCTCCAGCCCGACTGTGAACCCAACATCGAGATCTGGCGACGGTGTCACAGTCTTTGCTACGGAGCGGCGTTCCTGATAGCTCTTCTGTTACTCCGGGCGTGGCTTGGTGAGGTTCTCCATCTTTCCATCACAGTCTGGACACTCGATAATTCGTTCTCTCGAACGGACTCGCATCAAACAGCTCCGACATTCGTAGAGTTTAACCCCCTCCCCCCGAGGCGCTGGATCTGTTTCGGTTGGCATTGTCTCTCCGCAGCGGCCAGTCTCCCAAAAACTAGTAGGATTGTTTACAACAGACGCCAGTAATGCCAGAATAATAGGCTGTCGTTACCGACTAACTACAGATATCAGTATAATGCTAATAACTTAGCAGAAACGAACAGCTGCTCGCCAACAACGTATTGTTTGTGGTGTGGTAGCATGCTTGGAACAGGCCTATAAGTTCTGGCTGAGGGAACTGTGCATGGCGACGGTCCGTGAACTAACTCCCGAGGACGCATCGGCGTTGACGTCCCTGTACGAGGAGTACGAGTGGTGGGAAGACAGAAAGACAGATCGGGTTCGACGAGCGATCGTCGAGACGCCAGTTGCAATCGGGATTGCGGAGAACGGAGAACTCATCGCTGCAGCACGGGTGCTGACGGACTACGTCTACTACGCCACGGTCTATGACGTGATCGTCGCGAGGGCACACCGTGGCGAGGGATACGGTGAAAAGCTACTGGCACGCGTCAGAGATCACCCGGATCTCCAGGATCTGGAGAGGTTGTCGCTTCTCTGTCGACGAAATCTAGTTCCATTTTACGAGTCGGTCGGTTTCGAGCTGTTCGATCCGGAGATCGACGTGCCTGAGGGCGGTACGGAGGAGATGGTCAGGATGACCTACGAATACCCCGAGGAACAGTGATGCGTCCTGCCCTCTTTCCACGAAAACTGCAGACCGACCGACTTTCCTTCGAGCGACTCTGTCACGAGACGATCGATGCTATCGAGTACTATCAGTACTGTTCGCACGCGGAGCCAGGAATCGAGGCAGTCACGCGCTATCTCCCGTGGGATCCTCACGAGACAGTCAAAGAGACTGCAGACTACATCGATGAACTCGAAGCGAAGTGGGCAAATGGGACGCGTGCGGAGTATCTGCTCCGGGTAAGAGAGTGCGAAGAGGGATCGGTCGCCGGTTCGGCCGGGCTGATCGTCGACTGGGAGACCGAGACCGCAAAGCCGGCAATCTGGCTCAGACGACAGTTCTGGGGTCGGGGCTACTCCGGGGAACGAGCGGCGGCATTGATCGAGTTGGCGTTCGACCGTCTGGATCTCGATCTGGTTGCGATCCCTGTTCAGGATGGCAACGACCGATCCCGGCGTGCAGTCGAGAAATACGTCGATCGATTTGGCGGGGGCTACGACGGGCTGATTCGAAACTCGACTCGGCGGCCTGACGGCACAATCATCGATCACCACCGGTACAGCATCACGCGAGAACAGTACGAGAAAAGAAACGCAGACACGCAGCTCTCCTAGACTCCGAGCAGCGGCTCGTACTCCTCGTGTTCGAAGGAGCCAATGATCGTTCCGTCGATCTTTTTGAAGTAGCTGTACAACACACCGGCTTCCTCTGCGTTGGCATCGAGTCCTCGTGTCCTGGACAGCGCATAGCTATTCGCAAGCATAATCGACCGTTTTCTGTTGGGATCGATGAACTCGATCACGCCGAACAGCCGCTGGCTGACTTTGCTCCCGTAGACCAGATACTCGGTAAACTCGTCTTCGTCGTACAGCTCTGTGATTGTCTGCCAGTCGCTTTTCGGCAGGATATGCATCAGCCCAAAACGGTCGTGGTCGCGCATATCACGCGTCACTGGATCGGTCTGGGAGGCTCGCAGTGTGTACACGTCCCACCCGTCTTCGCGACGGTCCTCGGCGAGTGCAGACATCTCTTCGAGTGTCTGTGCCCAAGCTTCCTTTTTTGGGCCCGTTGTCTGCCTCGTTCCGTCCCGTTGGTTATCGCCGACTCGTTCCATACTCCTTTTTGGCTCTCCGAGCCCGTTAACTCTTTTTCATACTGAACTCACTGAATTCCCAGCCACGTCTCCATTAGAAATGAAACAACCAACACGAGACAGCCACTCAGGAAGAGTTTTCCCTCGAGTGTCATCCGGTCTTCCGGGGGCGGTGGCTCTATCCACCGGAGTGGCGGTAGTGTACTGACAATTGTCTGGAACTGCGTCGCCTGTGCGCCGCCTGGCAGCGACCGTCCCCCGGATTGACCGTCCTGACGTGAACTCGGCCACAGTTTCGCTGTCGCGTATGCGAGTAACACCCAGCCGGTAACGAAAAGAAGGATCTTCCCGCGAACGAATCCGCCACCGGTCGCGATACCAGTTACCACTGCGACTGTGGTCGCCACGACCGTCAACACGACGCCGTACCCGAGCGCGTCGATCCAGACGCGGAGTACCGCCTGCAGGCGTTTTCGATGGACTGTTTGCTGTGACATATCACCGGTGGCGCTCGTCGATGACCGTCTCGGTGTCGCGGTACTCCGGGCGATGTCGATGACAGTAGCTTTTTCGGCCGCTATCGCTGACTTCGTGGAACTCCGGTTTCACGAGTTCGTCCTCATTTTTGCTTTGAGTTCCCTCGCCATTGACAGCTTCGTTCCACTCGTCTGTTTCCTGAAAGCCTTCACAAATGCTCCCGAACTCCTCGTTGAGCGCTGCCAATGCTTGCGATTCGTCATTCGACTCCGCGTGGTTTGCGACCGTATCGAGCGTTTCCTGGACATCGTTTGGCACTGTAAGCTCCTCGAACAACTCTTCGTAGAGCTCTTCGACAGTCGCGAACCGTGTCTGTAATCCGAGTGTTCCACGAATCCGTTCCCGGATCGATCTGTTTGCCCGCTCGCGTTCCCGGAGAATCTCCCGAAGTGTGTTGATACGCTCCCAGAGCACGTCGTCCAGATCCTCGTACTCGGATGGCCGAATCCGCGCTGGGCAGCGTGTACTGAACGGACACCCACTCGGCGGGTATCTCGGGTTCGGTGGCGTTCCGTGGAGTGTGATCCGTTCCCGGGTGCTCGTCGGGTCGGGCTCGGGAATCGCCGAAAGCAGTGCGCTGGTGTATGGGTTCGCCGGATCTGTGAACAGCTCCTCTGTCAGCCCAATCTCCATGATGTTGCCGAGATACATCACTGCGACCCGGTCACAGATGTGACGGACGACAGAGAGATCGTGAGCAATAAAGAGGTACGTCAGGCCGAACTCGTCCTGGAGATCCTCTAGCAGGTTGATGATCTCTGCCTGGACAGAGACGTCGAGTGCGGACACTGGCTCGTCAAGCACGATAAACTCCGGTTCGAGTGCGAGCGTTCGGGCAATACCGATCCGCTGGCGCTGGCCGCCGGAGAACTGGTGAGGGTATCTGAAGTAGTGTTCCCGCTGGAGTCCGACTGTATCAAGCAGCCCCCGCACCCGTTCCCGGCGATCTCGGGGCGACTGCCAGTTGTGGACATCGAGTGGCTCTCGGACGATCTCCCCGATCGTCATCCGGTCGTTCAGGCTCGACTCGGGGTCCTGGAACACCATCTGGGCGTTTCGCCGCCACTGGTGGAGCTCATCGCCGCTGAGCGTAGTGATATCCTGGCCGTCGAATCTGATCTCACCCGCAGTCGCGTCTTCGAGCTGAATCAGTGTTCGCCCGAGTGTGGTCTTCCCACAGCCGGATTCCCCAACGAGACCGAGCGTCTCCCCGCGGTAGATATCCATCGTAACCCCGTCGACGGCCTTGACCGGCGTCCCGCCGAGCAGCCCGCCTGTGTCGTAGTAGGTTTTCAGCCCGTCGATCTCGACCATCACGTCGCTGCCTGCCTCCTGTTCGTTCAGTATCTCCTGGCTCATTGTTCATCACCCCGCGTCGCTCGCTCGCTGTGATACGCGACCGCATCTCTGGTGCCCATCTCTTCCGGGTACAACAGGCAGGCCGCGGTATGGTCCCCCTCTTTCTCGTCGACCTGGACAGAGACTGGGTGAACTGCCTCACACTCGTCGAACGCCTTCGGACAGCGTGGTGCGAACCGGCAGTAGGTTGCCGGCTCGTTCGGGGTCGGAACCGTTCCCTCGATCGTTGTGAGTCTATCGCCGCTTTGCCGTCCGGGTATCGATTGGAGCAGCCCCTCCGTGTAGGGGTGTTTGGGATCGGCAAACAGTGGTTCGACGGGTGCCGATTCGACGATTTCGCCAGCGTACATCACGTTTACTCTATCAGATATTTCGGCGATCACGCCCATATCGTGAGTGATGAACATGATAGCGAGGTCGCGTTCCTCCTGAATTTCTGCGAGCAGGTCAAGGATCTGGGCCTGGATCGTCACATCCAGCGCTGTCGTCGGCTCGTCACAGATCAACAGCTCCGGCTCACACGCGAGCGCCATCGCGATGACTGCCCGCTGTCGCATCCCACCAGAGAACTGGTGTGGGTACTCGCCAACCCGGCGACGGGCATCGGGAATCCCAACTGCATCGAGTAGTCTGGCTGCCTCCTTCGTTGCTTCGCTGCCCCGAATCCCCTGGTGGAGACGGAGTGCTTCTTTGATCTGGTTGCCGACGGTGTACACCGGGTTGAGGCTTGTCAGAGGGTCCTGAAACACCATCGCAATCCGTCCACCCCGGATCAGTCGCTGCGCTTTGCCGCTCACTCTGGTCAGTTCGATGAATCCTTCTTCGATCGACTCCGGCTTTGCTGGATCCCCCTCGCTGATGAACACACAGTCGCTCTCGTCGACGAGTTCGTCGCCGTAGCCGGCGGCGACGACATCCGCGAGGGGTACCTCACCTGCCTCCCGATACCCCAGTGTCTGTGGTGTTATGTCGATATCGGGGCTGTCGAATACAGCGGCAGGATCATACTGGTTTTCGATAGCCTGTAGGTCGACGGTCTGACCGGAGAACCGATCGGCATACTCCCGGACTGTCTCCAGATGATTGAATCGAACGCTGCTTCCGTCGAGTACTCGGCCCGGCGAGTCGACAAGCCCCATGAGCGACCGGGCGGTGACGCTTTTCCCCGAGCCGCTCTCCCCGACGATGCCGACTGTCTCGCCGGGGTGGATATCGAACGAGATTCCATCGACAGCCCGGATCGTCTCCTTCTCGGTGAAAAACGCGGTCTGGAGGTTCCGGATATCGATGATCGGTTCGTCGCTGCCGCTTCGTTGTTCGGTCATTTCGAGAGACATTAGCCACCACCTCCTGCGGCCGCAGCGCCTGCATCGTCGCCGACATCCGCCTCGGGATCGATCGCGTCGCGGATGCCATCACCGAGTGCGTTCAGACCGGTGACGACGAAGACGATCGCCAGCCCAGGTATCGTCGCAACGTGCCAGGACGATGTTGGAATATAATCCTGTCCGCTGTCGATCAGTCGGCCCCACTCGGGTGTTGGTGGGTTGATACCCAGTCCGAGGAAGGTCAATGCGGCGGTAAAGATAATCACACCACCGAGCAACAGCGATGCGTAGATCATGATGTAGCCTGCGATGTAGGGGGCCATGTGTTTTCGCATTGTCTGCATCGGCGACTGCCCGTAGCTTTTGGCTGCATCGACCCACTCCTGTTCCGCAACCTGTAGGGAGGGGCCACGGATCGACCGCCAGAGTCCCGGCCAGTAGACGAACGCGAACGTCAGTGCTAACAGGAAGCCACCATCCATCGGCTCTGCGAGGAAGTGCCCGCTGTCGTTGAAGATCACCGAGAGCATCATGATGAGCAACAGTGCCGGGATCGAGATGATCGTATCACTCGCGAGGATCGTGGCAATATCGACGATCCCTTTGTAGTACGCAGTAAGTAGCGAGAGGAAAACAGCAATCATCCCAGCGAGCCCGATCGCTGTCAGGCCGATTATCAACGACGTACGTGCGCCGTAGGCCAAATGAGTCATCATATCTTGACCGCGATCTGTCGTCCCGAGTGGATGGTACCGATCGAAGTCGTCGTAGGAGTTCGGTCCAACCGTGTTCTGCCCATCAGACCGCGAGTTCAGGTTCGCGTTTCCGATCGATACTGATTCGACCTCTCCAGTCTCCTCGTTCAAAAACTGTGTCTCCTCACCGTACGGCTCAAAAATATTGTCTTCGGCCGGTTCGGGACTCACCGCCGGTGCCCACGCCGCGAGCACGACGAACAGAAACACGACGATGAACCCAAATATGCCCCAGTAGTTCTGCCGGAACCGGCGGATCGTGTCGTCCCGTGGGGTCCAGTCTGCCTCCCTGTAATGTTCGCGGTAGATCGTGTACCCTTTCCAGAGCCAGAACAGGGCGACAACTGCGTACACAATCACGATACTGAACCGGAGTAACCATGCCTGTGCAGGCGAGAGCCCAAGGAACGTCCCGCTCCATCCGCCGTCTGGGGTTTGGTGTCCCTGATTTGGAATCAGCTCTCGGCTGGTTATCGTCGGGAGTGCCGATGAGAGCGAATCGAGCACAACCAGCCCGATGGTAAGCTCTGTTCGGAGTATCCCGCCTGCTGGTGTGACGACTAACACGCCGCCAACAATGCTCAGAAGGAGCGTCACCGCCGCCCGGTCGACCGTTTGCTTTTTCGACCGACTCATCTCTGGGTCGTACCGTTCGGCGAGATTGAAACGGATACCGACCAGCGTCAGCAGCGTGACGACACCGTAAAGCATTGCTAGCCCGACCAGCACCTCCGCAAAGACGCCAGGTATCGTTCCGAGTGTCCCCGCGACGTTCCCGCCGACCCAACTAGGGAGCGACGCTGTGCCATCGACGAGGAAAATCACTGCAGAGATGAGCGAGAGAAGTCCAGCGAGAATTCGCCCAAACTCGAGGATGACGAGAACTGCAAACCCTGCGAACCATATCTTTGCCGCTCGTGGGTTCTCTTTGATTCGCTCTCTTAGTGTTTGTTCCTGGTATTCGTCCCCGTCGTCGAGATATTCGGCAGTTTTCATTGTTTGTACCCCACTCGTGGATCAACGATCGTGAACAGCAGATCCTGCAGGATGTTCAAAAATAGGACGATCAGCGTGAAGATAAACAGCAACGCCCCAGCAAGCGGCATATCTCCCGAGGTGATCGCAAGGAAAAAGATGCGACCGAGCCCGTTGATGTTGAAGATTGTCTCGACGATGACCGAGCCACCGATGAGGAGGAATGCTTCGTTCGTAATCACCGGGATGAGCGGAATCAACGAGTTACGGAACACGTGTTTCCAGATGATAACCCGGTTTTTCAGCCCCTTTGCTTTCGCAGTCTCGACGTACTTCGAGTTGATCGTTTCGAGCATCGCTGTCCGCCCGATACGCAACTCGGCTGCCATCGACGCGGAGCCAAGAATCAGCGCTGCCGGGAGTATCAGCTTGATGTCCTGACCCATCGCGTACCAATCGACTGTCACTGGTGTTTGAATGATCCAGAACAGCTCGGACCAGCCCGTTGAGAAGAACGCGAGATCCGGAGTGCCAATTACGCTGTTGATCTCTGGACCGAAGGTGTACCAGTTGAAGTCGATCGTATAAAATGACAGTACCTGAAAACCGTCCCAGTAATAGGGGATACCGAGCGGTATCGACAGCCCATCACGAGTCCGCCGAAGCACTGCAAGCGCCATCGCAGCGAGCCAGAAGTTCGGCATTGCGAGCCAGAGGATGCCCGAGGCCGATGCGAAGTAATCACCGCGGGTGTTGGGCCTGAGGCCGGCATAAAAGCCCAGTGGGATCCCAATAAATAGCGGGAGCAAAATTGCCCAGAAACCGAGCCACAGCGTCGCTGGCGCAGCGCTCATGATGATGTCCCACACCGGTCGCTCAGCCTGAACGACCCAGGATTGTCCCAGATCGAGCGTAATGTGGTTCCAGATAAAATCCAGATACTGTTCCCACAGTGGATCGTTCAGCCCCAACCGTTCGCGCATCTGTTCTGCGTCACTCCCAGTGGCTTCGGGACCGAGTCGTGCTGCGACCGGATCGAGCGGTCCCAGCCGCAGTAGGACGAATAGAAATGTGAGGACCAGAAACAGTACCGGGATTGTAAGTAACAGCCGCTTGAAAAAGTATCCCCAGCGGCTCATCTGGCCTCACTCACAGTTGCTACTCGTTTTGGTATGGGATCTAACATTTATGTTACGGGTTCATCGGGGTTTGAAGGGTGTCCGAGGGCGGTTCAGTTGCGGTTACTATGCCTCTTCGCTGAGGTCGACGTGCCAGTCGAGGTAGAAGCCGTTGGTTTCGCTGGGCATCGTCGACGTGTTCGTGTTCCTCGGTTCGAGCGAGAAGTGTCCGTAGGCCACCGACTCCCAACTCCAGATCCAGCCCAACGAGTACACTTCGAGGTCACCGTCTTCACCACGGTCCTGTAGTGTACCGAAAAGCTCCTGCTGGAGATCGACCTCGACACCCGTGCCGGAGAGTTTGTCTCGTGTCTGCTCTGCAGCTTCCTCGAAGGCAGCCTGCTCGTATGTTGTGAGTTCGAGTTCGAAGGGATCGTCCTCGGTGTAGCCTGCGTCTTCGAGGACTTCCTCTGCAGACTCGAGATCTGTCTCGTTCGGACTGTAAGGCCACTCGTCAACCCAGTCGTTGTAGCCATCTGCGCCCGTTGGCCAGAGTCCTGGTGGGAGGAAGCTGAACGCCTCGACACCACGACCGGCAAAGACATCCTCGATCAGTTCCTCGTGGTCCGTGACGAAGGCGATTGCCTGCCGGACCGCTTTCGGGACGCTGTCCGCGTTCATCCCAAAGTAGAACGTGCTGAGTTCGGGAATGCCGAGATAGTTCACTTCTTCGTCCAGTTCGCCCGCAGGGCCGTAGGTTCCCGAGTCGCGGCCACGGTCGTCCTCTTCGGCGTCGATCGCATCCGGTTCGTAGAACTGGGTTGGAACTCCGAAGATGTCGGCGTTTTGTTCGAGTGCGAACGTCCAGAGTGCGTCGTCGTCCTCGATGATTGTCCAATGGATTGCATCCAGTTCCGGGCCATCACCGTGGTACTCATCGAACGCCTCAACTCTCGCTTCTTCGTCGGGTTCGAAGAAATCGAACTCGTACGGACCGGTCCCGACGGCAGTTTCGAGTCGGAGTTCGTCGTGGCTAATCTCGCCGTCGTAGCCCTCGACATCGCCGACGAGCCCTTCTGGCAGGACAGCGAAACTGCTGTATGAGATGATGTCGAGCACGTCAGGGTTCGGACTGACTAGTTCGATTTCGAGCGTGTAGTCGTCGACGACCGTGATCCCGGTATCGTCTACGTCCTCGTAGTCCAGCCCGACACCGGTTGCCGGATCGAGTGTGAACCCTGGCCGCTCCGAGAAATCCGAGTCGACTGTTCGTAGCCAGGAGTATTTGACATCCTCGGCTGTCATCTCCCGACCGTCGTGGAACTCGACGCCCTCTTTGAGTTCTAACGTCCACGTTTCACCGTCTTCCGAGACATCGAACTCGTCTAACAGGACGTTTTCGAGTTCAGCGACCCCGTTCGGATACTCGGTCAGGCATTCGTAGATCTGGTAAATAACCGAGGACGAGGCCGTGTCGGTCGACATAATTGGGTCGATCTCGTTGAACGTCGAGTTGGTCAAACTCAACTCGTCTGCGCCGTCGACCGTTGTCTCTCTGTGTACCTGATGGTGGCCCCCGAGCACGCCGGTCTTTGGGACATCGACGTAGTCGTACCAGAACCGCTCTTCGAGGTTGTGAAACAGCGGAAGCAACACCATATCGTCGCGGACTGCCTCCTCGATCTCGATGTACGCTTCGTCGCGGATATCCTGATCCTCTGGAAGCGGATTGGCTGCGGCGCGTTCCCACGCTGCCTGTGCCTTGTCGGCCTGTGGATCGGTATCCGCAACTGCGGGTGTATCATCCTCATCATCGTCATCCTCACCGAACAGCGCTGAACAACCGGCCATTGCTACTGTCGCGGACCCCCCCAGAGCCCCAAGCAGCTTTCTTCTCGAACTGTTCGGTTCTTCACGGTCTTTGGAACGGGACATATGGAGTTTGTTGATCCAGCTATATTAAAAAACTATCGCCGCAGTTCGATAAACGGCAGCACTATTGATTTATGTTTATTTTGTGCGAACAAACTAACAAGAAATTCCCTCAGGATTGAACACAGGTGGATTGATTCTACTCTATCTTAGTTGTTATTCTTCTCTCACACGCTGTGATCTTCGTCAAAAGCAGTATTTCAGAGAACTTTCAAGAGCTGTGGGGTCGCTGGCCGGGCGGCGAATCCGAAACCACTTTTCGGCTGCCCGTCGCAACGTAAGATGAGCGAGGGTGGCTGAGCTTGGCCAAAGGCGGCGGGCTTAAGACCCGCTCCCGTAGGGGTTCCTGGGTTCGAATCCCAGCCCTCGCACTTCTCGCTGCGAATGCACGTGAGCAGCGTGTGTGCTCACCTGGGATTCGAATCACGGCAGACCGAGCGAAGCGAGGTCTGGCATCGGGTTCGAATNCCAGCCCTCGCA
>SL_4KL_010_BRINEDRAFT_10000204_pt1 | contig 28735 bp, 32 predicted proteins | sample SodLak_010_BRINE_2_FD_10664 | JGI IMG/M metagenome (IMG submission 10664) | reverse complement strand
ACACCTACGAGTGCATCTGCAAGGGCATCTGTTGCACCTGGAGTCGGGTTTACGAATACTGCGATCGCACGGCCCTCACCAAAGATCTCGTACGCTTCAATCTCTTCGGATGCGCTGAGTGCCATCTCTACAGCATCTCGCTTTCCTTGTCCAACGGCAACCTCGAGAGAGTCATAGCCGCTCAACAGATCGAGATCGATACCAAGCGCTGCAAATGGTTTGACAGCCTCAATCTCTTCTTGGATCTCACGAATCTGGGTTCGAAGCTCATCACGCTCGTCATCTTTTTCATTGACTCGCGATCGCACAGCCTCGAGCTGTTCCTGTAATTTCGCTTCGTCAACACCGAAGGAACCCTCTGCATCATCCTCATCGATGTCAAGGATACTCTCAAGTGACCGAACCGTTACGAGCTGTTCTGCAGTTTGATCTGCACCCTCCAGTGAGGCTCCGGGTTCGAAGCCATCCCACGATTCGTCGTAATCACGAATGTGGACAAGATTTAGCTCGTGAACGGTCGCAATGACTTGCTCCAAAACGCCTTTGGATCCGGTCACCGAGACCTTGCTCATCTGTTCTGGTCTTAACACACTCATCAGTTATCGCTGTGCGTGAACCTCTTTTTTGAACTGCTCAATTGCGAATTCGACGGCGTCGTCAATTCGATCCTCGGCTTCAGCTTCAAGCGCTTCGCGCTCTGTTTCGCCAGCTTCGAGAATCTCGGTTCGACGGGCCTCGATCTCTTCACGAGCCTCTTCGAGACGATCGGATTCGAGTGCGTCTGCCTCCTCTCCGGCAGCGTCGCGGATCTCGTCAGCCTCATTTCGAGCCTCGGCGATACGTTCCTCGCGATCAGCTTCCGCTGCCGCGATAATGTCTTCGGCCTCCGATTCGGCCGATTTAATCCGTTCGAGAACCTCTGGTCTCGCCATACTCTTTGATCGTTTCGAAATTGTACGACCGCTGTATAAGGTGTTTGCGGAACTGTTCCGCGCATACAACCGTTCACATGGTTCCAAATCCGCACGCAAAACCGCAGGATTATGTGTTCGTAGCTGCTACATTGACCAATAATGGGTGTTCTTGAGAACAAAGCCCGTGCGCGGCTTTTTTACAAGTATCTCTCGAAGGTGTACGATACAATTAACCCGTTCATCTGGAACGATGAGATGCGTGATGAGGCGTTGGAACTGCTCGACATCCAGCCGGACGATCAGGTTCTTGATGTTGGCTGTGGAACCGGATTTGCAACACAGGGACTGTTGCAGTACACGGAGAACGTCCATGGGTTGGATCAAAGCATCCACCAGATGCAGAAGGCGTTCAAAAAATTCGGTAAGAATGACCAAGTCCGATTCTACCGTGGTGATGCAGAGCGACTCCCATTCAAAGACAACTCGTTCGATGTTATCTGGTCATCCGGTTCGATCGAATACTGGCCAAGCCCTGTGGACGCACTGGTTGAGTTCCGTCGCGTAGTGAAACCAGGACATAACGTTCTGGTTGTTGGTCCCGACTATCCGAGAACGACCGCTATGCAAAAAGTAGCAGATTCGATTATGCTGTTTTATGACGCAGAAGAGGCTGACAGGATGTTCGAAGAGGCTGGGTTTGTTGATATCGAACATCACATCCAGCAAGCATATCCTGGAAGCCCGAAAGCGATCACAACGATCGCTCGTGCACCAGACGAATAGCAGGGTCTGCGGTACGACCAAAGTTATTCTACGGTGGAACTCGTTTTCGCATAGTATTCGTCCTTGTACCACAGCTCAACTGTAACAGTGTCTCCTACTTGTGGCACCGGCTCATTTGTGTCTGCGATCGTAATTGTTGCGTCTTGCCCAGGTACCCATGTCGTATTGCTGGCAGTGTTAAACGGGCCGCTTGGCCCTGGTTTAAACCCCATCGTCGAAAAGTATGGAATTGTGGGCTGAAACGCGACTGGCTGATCAGAGACGCTTATTTCCAGCGTAAGCTCATCAACATCAATCGTCTCTGTTCCTGTGTTCGTAAATTGGAGCGTCCGTCCGACTACTTCAAGTTCAACAGGATGTTCTACCGCTTCAGCTCCTGTCGTCGTATCTGGGAGTGTCGAGGTAAATCCAACGGCAACTACGGAGACAACCCCTGCAGTGACGACAACGATCGCAACCAAGAGTATCGTTGCAAACACTGGGGCAACTGCACGAGACATAGCCGGTCTGAGTTCTGTAATGAGTTATAAACCCATGGCCAATGCGTNTCCGTAATTACCGTGTNCCAAGTGCGCGCGGCTCNTTTGAATCGAGTTCAACAAACGCGGTATTTGTTCCACTNAGGACGGCAACAGTATAGGTCCCGCGTGGTTCTAATGCATACAGCTCACCGTCACTGTCTGTTTTTCCAACAACATCACTTTCCTCGGACCCCTGCCCAACTGTGACTGTTGCCTCCTCTACAGGCGCTCCACTATTTGAATCGACAACAGAAATCAACAGTGGACCCCCAACATAGGTCTGTTGGACGGTCACATTGAGGCCGCTCTGTGCCCGTGTCGTTTCGTTCGTTGGAACAACTTCTGACACTGTTTCTTGTCGGTGCTCTTTGAATACCTGCTCGGAGCCACCATCGACAAACGCGATCAGTTCACCAGTTTCCGTTGTAATACTTACTCTCTGACAGTTGATCCGGACCCATCGACACGAATCGTGCTGCTTTCGTTCCATATCTCCGGATAGCTTGCTTGCACAACGTCTTCGGCATCCTCAAGATCGATTGTTCCACCACCACGATCGCGGCGATCGGATCGAAGTACCTCTCTCGTGTAGGTGTCTCCGTCAATTGCACTGAGGACGATTCCATCATCACTGGTTTCTACGTAGATTCGATCGGGCTGCTCTGCACCTGTAAGTATCGCTGACCCATATGTTCTAACTGGTCCGGAAAACACTCCAAGACTTGACTCAATCCCTTGGCGGCGATTTGAGTCAATACTTGTTCCTGCCTCGTTTGCGGTAGTCACTAGCACACCCATTCGCTCTTCTAATGCTTCAGCTTCGTGGGTAATCTTCACAATCTCCGAGACAAACTGATGACTGTCTATTTCTTCCTCATTGTATTGGGTAATCGCTTGCTGTTGATTCTCTTCAAGCGTGATAATCTGTTGTTCGATCGTATTCAATTCGTCAAGAACCCGTCGCTGTCGTTCACTGTCGCTTTCAGCATCTGCAAGCCGTTTCTCGATTGACCCAAGCGTGATCTGTGCTGCAGTTCGATCGGTCTGTCCAATGATTGCCGGTCCTAAGTCGGCGTGCTCTCGATCTAATTCAACCCGGGCAACCGAGTCCGGATCGTTTGCCAGTGTCCGTGTTTGGGTTATATTCTCCTCAATTTGTGCAACTGATGTGTCTGTTGTAAGTTGCGTTTCGGCATCAATAGGGGAGTCAGTGGAATCTGCCTCACCAACCGTAAGGGTAGGAGAAATATCTGTGAGTGATCCTGATGCCCCACCGACACCGAGCCCCACAAACAGAAAGAGGACGAAAATAAACGGGAATAATCTCATCTGGATCAAGCGTTGCACGGCAGTACCAAAAAATCCATCTACTACTGATCTACTCGAGTCGACTCTCACTCCTGACTGACAATCTCACGGTGCAGTTGCCTGATAGAAAGCGTTTTGGCAAGCGAATGTGAGTTTCCAGACATGCGGCGTATACCCCTCTTTGTTGCCCTCCTTGCAACTTTCGCCCTCTTTGGTGGCGTTGCTGTCGCAAGTTCTGCCGCGACGATCTCCGACGACACGTCCACGACGATGTCTTCCGAGCTAACTGTCTCTGATATCTCTCCGCAAACACAGATCAGTATCCAACTGAGTGCCGATCGAAGCGCCAGTTGGGAGGTTCAAATACAGTACGAGCTTGAGTCAGACGAAGAGATCGCTACATTTGAAGAGCTTGCCGAAGAGTTTGAATCCGGAAACCCTACCGTTGGTCCTCAAGTATCCACATTCGAGAATTTTGCAGCATTATCAGCATCCGAAACGGATCGCCAAATGGAGATCGAGTCCGTTTCCCGGTCTGCGTCTCTTGATGGGTCCGTTGGGACATTGACTCTGGAGTTTGTCTGGACTGAGTTCCTTTCAGAAGACGGATCGCGGCTGGTACTTGATGATGCATTTGAATTGGGTGAGGACGACCGGTGGCTCCGAACACTCGGAGATAATCAAGAACTACAGATTACCGCACCTGAAGGATACTCGATTGTCCGATCGTCCGTTTCATTTGAGGAGAATACCGTTGTTCAAGAAGGTCCACACGTCTTCGATCGGGAAGAACATATTTCAATGACGTTTGAGCAGAATACGATTGGCCCAGCAAATCCAGACGGGGTGTTTGGCACGTGGGGATTGCTGTTCGCAGGTGTCGTTGTTACTGTTGCTGTGCTTGTCGGCGCATTGCTTCTTCGCAACCGAAACACGCCAATTCCATTCATTTCATCGGACCAAACACAGTCCTCTTCCTCACGGAATGAACACGGCATGGACTCGACCGGAACACCGTCAGAGACGTCTGGTGAGCAGTCAACTGCGCCCCCAGATGTGGAAGATAAACCGGAGGAAGACCTCTCACTCCTCTCCGACGAGGAGCGTGTTGAGCGTCTTTTAGAACTGAATGGTGGCCGAATGAGGCAGGCAATGATCGTGAAAGAGACTGGCTGGTCAGATGCAAAGGTGTCGCAACTTCTCTCTGCCATGGAATCCGACGATCAGATTGAGAAACTCAGATTAGGTCGTGAGAATCTCATTTCACTCCCAGAGTACGATGCTGACAACCAGACCGACCAGTAACCTTGGGAAACTCTCACGTCAGAGTTAATCGGCCATTTCGAAACTGTTTACAGCCCAAGTGACCAACCCAAACGATGATGAAGGTTCTCGTCACTGTAAAAGAGGTTGCCGAAGTCGAGGAAGACTTTGTTCTGGATGGAACCCGGATCGATGATCGGTTCCTCGAATATGACCTCAACGAGTGGGACGACTATGCGATTGAAACCGCAGTCCAACTGGCTGAGGCAGGAGACGATGTAGAGGTTGTTTCTGCGACCATCGGCCCTGAACGATGCGAAGAAACCATTCGGATGGCACTTGCCAAAGGTGTCGATCGAGGGATTCGCGTGTGGGATGACACACTTGCATCGGTGGATCTCCTCGATGTCAATGCAAAAACCGAGATCTTCAACGCGATCATCGCCGAAGAAGAGCCGGATTTGATCCTTACCGGCGTTCAGGCACACGATGATTCCTTCGGTGCAACGGGAGTCTCTGTGGCCGACGCAGCAGGATATGAGTGGGCTGCTGTTGTCAATGCGCTTGATCTCGATGCAGACGCGGGTGTTGCTCACGTGCGGCGCGAGCTCGAGGGTGGTGTCGAAGAGCTGACTGACGTTGAGCTTCCTGCGGTGTTGACGATCCAGACTGGTATCAATGAGCCGCGCTATGCAAGTCTCCGTGGCATTCGGATGGCACAACGAAAGGAGATCGCACAGCAGACACTCGATGACCTTGGATTGGACGAGGGCGCGGTCGAGAGCCAAATTACCCTTACTGATATGTATGAGCCAGAAAGTGAGTCAGATGTTGAACTATTTGAGGGTGATGCAGATGCTGCAGCAGCTAGCCTTGCAAGCGTCCTCCGTGAGAAGGGGGTGGGTGCGCAATGAGCGACGTTCTTGCAGTCGTAGATCATCGACGCGGACAGCTCCGTGATATAAGCTTTGAGCTTATCTCCGCAGGTGCTGATCTCGCAGCTGATCTTGGCGGCTCGCTACACGTTGCGGTCATCTCAGGGGATGTCGAGAAATTTGCTACCGAACTCGATCGGGAAGGCGTTGATACCGTCTACACGGTTGCTCACGGTGAGGAGTTCAATCACGATGTGTACGTGCAAGCAATTGAGGCGCTCTTTGACGAGCTTGCACCAACGGCGATACTGATGCCAAACAGCGTTAACGGGCTTGATTATGCGCCTGCAGTGGCAAATCGCCTTTCGCTTCCGCTTGTCACTGACGCGATCGGAATCTCTTATAATGAGACGCTCTCTGTCGCACGTGAGATGTATGGCTCAAAAGTCGAAACGACAGTTGACGTTGCTACAGAGCCGTTTGCAGTGACAATCCGCGGTGCAGAATGGCCGAAAGCAAAAGGAAACGGTAGTGCACCAGTTGAGCCGTTTGAGGTCTCGATCGATGAATCCGCTGTTCGATCGACGGTAACTGGATTCGAAGAGGTCGGTGGCGGAGATGTCGATATCACCGATGCAGATGTTCTTGTCTCTGTTGGTCGGGGTATTGAAGACGAAGAAAATATTGAACTCATCGAAGAGTTGGCGGCTGCACTTGGTGCGACACTGTCTTCGTCTCGACCGATCGTTGATAATGGCTGGCTCCCAAAGAATCGTCAGGTTGGGCAATCAGGAAAAGTTGTCACACCCGACATCTATCTTGCAGTTGGTATCTCCGGTGCGGTTCAACACGTCGCCGGAATGAAAGGCTCTGATACAATTATTGCAATCAATACCGATCCGAATGCACCGATATTCGACATCGCGGACTATGGTATTGTTGGCGATCTTTTTGACGTGGTTCCAGTACTGATTGATGAATTTAGCAGCTAACTAGCGCGCCCAGTATCCATTTTGATCCGTCACCTACTTGCCGTTCACACCCGTAGATCCGACAATGGAGTATCTGGAATCACGGGTCGCGATGGTGAACGATCGGCTCGAATCCGTGATCGACGCTGTCGACCCGGATGCACTCTCCGATGAGCTAGGCCACGTCGTGCTCGCAGGAGGGAAACGGGTCCGTCCTGCAGTCACAATCTTAGTGTGTGAATCAGTTGGTGGCACCCCAGAGGATGCCGTGGACTTTGCGGTCGGTGTTGAACTTGTGCATAATGCATCGCTTGTGATTGACGACATTATCGATCGATCGGACATTCGCCGTGGAACACCGAGTGCATGGGCAGAGTATGGCTATGGACCTGCAATTATTGCAAGCGACGGACTGCTTGGAGAAGCGTTCTCGCTCTTTTCTTCGAATGAACAAGCAATGCAGATTGTTGCGGAGTCGATGGTTGAACTCGGCGAAGGAGAGGCAACAGAACTTGTTGCGCGACCAACGAACGAAGCGGAGTATATGACACTTGCTCGCCGGAAAACAGGTGCGCTGTTCCGTGCTGCAGCCGAGTTGGGGGCTGTTGCGGGCGGAGCGGATCCATTTACCGTTGAAACGTTTGGAGAGTACGCAGAACGCGTTGGTATCGCATTCCAAATCCGAGACGACGTGCTTGATGCAACTGCAACAGCATCTGACCTCGGCAAGCCAGCAGGACATGATGCTGCAATGGAACGTCCATCGCTCGTCCAAATAACTGATCTCACCCCAGAAGAGGCAAACGAACGAGCAAAACATCAATCTGAGCAAGCGTTGGCCGCACTTGATGCAACGGGTGTATCCCAAACCGATGCACGCGGCTACCTTCGTGACCTTGCAGAGTTTGTGATTGTTCGAGAGCGGTAGTGTTTGATCACCGTTATCTATTGTCATACACATATTTGATCAGATACTGATTTTTCTATATCGAAGTGTTCATACTTACGTAATACACACATTCATGATATGAACAGAGCTGAGAAGGCAGCCCTCCAACTGCAGGCGGTTGCTGTCTTGCGGATGCTGAAAGAAACGCGAACGTATGATGAGCTTTCAGAGGTAACATCACTCCCAGCCGGCGATCTCAATCGGTACGTCAATGGACATGTCCTTCCTGGCACTGAACGAGCACGTGAAGTAGTCAACGGCGTTGGGCGTGATGCACTCTCGGACGAACTCGAAGCCCGAATTGAGTTCGATGATGAGGGATACGTGGATAACTCTGGTGCTGTTTTTGACCAGTCATTTCTTGATCTCGTTGCTCCTGTTGCTGCTGATAGCTTTGGATTCGATCGCCCCGACGTCATTCTGACTGCCGCAACCGATGGTATTACGCTCGGTGCAGCGATGGCAAGTTACTTTGATGCGAAACTTGCATACGCAAAAAAGTCAAAAGAGACCGCTGTCGAAGAGTTCATCGAAGCTCGACAACGCCTTGCGTCTGGAATTGAGCTGACGTACTATCTTCCTGCTCGGGCACTCTCCTCAGGGGATACTGTGCTCATTGTTGATGACCTCATCCGATCAGGTGAGACACAAGAACTACTTTTAGATATTGCACAACAGGCTGAGACTGACGTTTCAGGAGTATTTGCGCTTATTGCAGTTGGTGATAAGGGAATGAGTCGTGCACGGGAACTAACTGACGCCCCAGTTGGTGCACTATCCACCTTTGAATAAACACGTTCGTGTATATTTGTCTCTTTTATTGGTGTCTAATACACAATTTTACACACGTTTATGGTAATGCTTAAGTGCATTTTCTCAAATATGCTCAAACGTGTACTATGGGGATTACTGATACCCTTTCAAACTACTTCAACGTGCAAGAGCGCGGTAGCGACTTTAGCACCGAGCTCATCGCCGGGCTAACAACATTCCTCACGATGTCGTATATCATCGTGGTGAACCCTGCTATTCTCTCTGCAGCGATCGATGTCGGAGAGAACACATTCCAACTCCTTGCGGTTGTCACAATCATTGCATCGATCGTTGCAATGCTTGTAATGGCATTCTATGCTGATCTCCCATTTGGGCTTGCTCCCGGAATGGGCCTCAATGCATTCTTTGTGGTCGTTGTACTTGAGCTAGGAATTCCATGGCAGACCGCATTAGCTGCAGTCTTCATTGAAGGTATTCTCTTCATTTTACTTACTGCCATTGGTGCACGTGAGTACGTAATTAAACTCTTCCCAGAACCAGTCAAACTCTCTGTTGCAGCCGGTATTGGTCTCTTCCTTGCGTTGATTGGTCTTGAACAGATGCGGATTATTACCGAAACAGTGAGTATCAACCCGGTTATTGCAACGGATCCAGTTGCGATACTTGCAGTCATCGGTATTCTTCTCACCTTCGCACTGTGGGCACGCGGTGTTCGTGGTGCGATCGTTGTCGGTATTCTCCTCACTAGTGTTGCAGCATATATTGCATCCGCAGTTGGTATCACTGCACGTGAGGGTGGTGGCGAACAAGGGCTCGTAGATACTGCCACCTTCGCACCAGGATTTGATGGCGTCACCTACGATCTCGCATCCTACGATATCACACCGCTTGCTGGTGCATTTATTGAGGGCTTCCAGAACATTGAAGCGCTCACGTTTGCCCTTGTCATCTTCACGTTCTTCTTTGTCGACTTCTTCGACACCGCAGGGACGCTTACTGGACTCGGACAAGCAGCAGATATGACAGACGAATCCGGGGACCTCGAAGATATTGACAAACCACTGATGGCCGATGCAGTCGGTACCACTGTTGGTGGTGCACTCGGAACCTCAACCGTCACAACATACATTGAATCCGCAGCCGGAATTGGTGAAGGTGGTCGAACTGGATTGACTGCACTGTTTGTCGCACTCTTTTTCTTGATTGCGCTCGCAGTTGTTCCACTGCTTTCGGTTATTCCATCCTTTGCACCATACGTTGCACTCGTTGTTGTCGCGGTGATGATGCTCCGAAACGTCGTTGAGATTGCCTGGGACGATGTTACCCATGCAGTCCCTGCCGGCCTAACGATCATGATCATGCCGCTCACATCCTCGATCGCATACGGTATTGCAGCCGGTATTCTCGCCTACCCGATCGTCTCGCTTGCGGCTGGCCGGACTGATCAGATTCACCCATTCCAGTGGGTCATGGCACTCGCGTGTGTCGGCTACTTTGCGGTTCGATTCGGCGCGCTTGCCTAAGCGCACGCTACGCTTTTTTTGACGTGCACAACTGTTGCACGTCCCCGCGGGATTCAAATGAGTCCGTGTCTTACTCATGATTGATGTCAGATCTTATTCTGTACGAAGTTGCTGGCTGTCCGTTCTGTGCAAAAGTCACAAGCAAACTCAACGAGCTTGGGCTTGCATACGAGTCGAAAATGGTTCCTCGATCGCACAGCGAGCGGACGGAAGTAAAAGAAATCAGTGGACAGACCGGTGTCCCTGTTCTCGTTGACAAGGCGAATGGTGTCGATGGGATGCCAGAAAGCGGTGATATCGTCGAATATCTCGACAAAACGTACGGAAACTAACCGTCGTTATTCTTCTGGTTCTGCGGCCCGTTCGCGAATCAGGTCGCGGATCAGATCCGGATCATCAATTGCCGCAAGCTCTTCACACGAAACGATCGCTGTTCCGTCAACGGATTCGCGCTTCGATCGCTCTTTGGTAAAGTACACAGATCGTGTTCGAGTCACTTGCCCGATCGAGGACATGATCTTCGCCCGTTTTTCTGCGCTTTTTGTAAATGAGGAGTGACCAGTGAGCATACTTCCTTCGCTGCGGTCGCTATCTTCGCTCACAGCTTTAAACGGAGACCGGAGCGTCGGATGGACGTCAAATCCTGCTTGCGTGAGCACTGTGATCACGTGCTCATCTGCGGGGTCTATATCTGGATCTTCCGGTGTTGGATCAGCTTGTCTGACCTCTTCGGCACCGTCAAGCACCGAGACCGGATTTGAGAACGGCTGATCGAAGAGATCTTCAAGCTGGATTGCAACCTCAATCGAGGCATTCATCCCATCTTCGTATTTTGAGACGGTTCTGCGTGAAACACCTAGTTCGGAGGCAAGACGCCCAAGACTCCATCCACGACGTTCTCTTTCGTCCGAAAGGAGATCACCGTCAATACTAACGTACAACCCGCCCGGTGCGGCGTAGATCAGTGGCGGTACCTCCTCAATAAAGAGGTCATAAGCCGTTTCCGGGTGAAATACTGGGACTCCTTGTCTAAAATAGACTACGCCCGGTTTTAGATCTTCATCGCGTGTCCGAAGACCGATAACCATCGGTGTCGCCGAGAGATACTCTCCCAGACGGCGAAGCTCTGCACCGGTTTCTGCAGTGAGTGCGTCGATGTTGCCGAGTATCTTTAAGAGGATAAGATCCTCGCCACGACGCGCTGCGAGATCGAAACTCTTCGGTCTGACTGCACACCGATCGCTCACGAGGAACCCCGCATCCCCTAACATAGCGGCGATGTTTCCGACGAGAGCAGATCGTGCCATACCGCAACCTAAGCCTCTCCGTACATATATGTATTGTGCCAATCCCGTCAACAAACAGGACGCTCTCTTGCGATTTCGATATCCAAGCCGGTTTTTACACTGTATTGAGTCGAAACCGGTTTTTATACTCAACAGGTATTGTCTCCAATGACGATTATTGGCCTCGATGACACCGATTCACGTGTTGACGGGATGTGTACGACGTATCTCGCGACACAGATCGGCCGCAAAATCGAGGCTGCAGGCCACGCTGTTGACAACTACCGTTTGGTTCGTTTGAATCCTGCGGTGAAACACAAAACACGAGGGAATGCTGCACTTGCGATCGAGACGGACTGTCCGGTATCGAAGGCCGCATCAGTTGCGAAGCCGTTGATCGATCGCACTGCGATCGACACGGATCCACGAACAAGCCCTGGGCTTGTCATCGCTCCCGTCTCCTCAGAAAACGTCCCTCCCGAAGTTGCATCATTCAGTCGCCAGGCAGTTCGTGAGATTCACGATATTGAGACCGCCGTTTCGCTTGCAGACACATATGGATATGACCACTACGCATGGGCTGGAGCTGGCTGTACCGTCGCCGGTCGGGGCCGAATCGGAGCGCTTGCAGCGATCGGTGCTGGCGCTGCATTCGAGGAGTGGACATACGAACATATTTCTTACCGTGAGTTCGATCGATGTGGGACACCCCGGAACATCGCGTACGACTCCGTATTTGCTGCAGCCGATTCCGGCTACCCAACGGTCTGGGATACGGTCGATCGTGAGGAGAATCAAGCAGTGTGTGTTCCGAGTGCACCGGGACCCATCCTGCACGGTATTCGTGGAGATGATCCCAAAGCATGCCAACGCGTTGCTGCACAGATCGACAGCGAGCGAGTTGACTGTGCGACGACATTTGTAACGAACCAAGGGACCGACGCACATCTGACATCGATATCGGCTGGTTCGCTTACACATGGCCGTGGATATCTCCTCAGTGGTGTCGTTGAGTCACCACCGGAAACGAAAGAGGGCGGTCACGTGTTTTTTCATTTCGCAACTGGGGAGTCAATAGAGCCACAGTCACTCGTGTGTGCTGCGTTCGAGCCAACCAAACGGTTTCGAACCCACGTCCGAAACCTGCGCGTTGGTGATGCGCTAACGGTTTGTGGAGAGTTCACTGAGGGAACACTCAAATTAGAGAAGTTTGCCGTTCGATCGCTCAATCAAACTGCAGCTGTCACCCCGCCGTGTCCGGACTGCGATCGTCGAATGAAATCCGCCGGTCGAAACGCTGGCTATCGATGCCGAAAGTGCGGGACAACTGCTCCAGGAAAAATTGAAACGTTTGTCGATCGCGAACTCGAAACTGGGTGGTATGAAGTGCCCCCGTGTGCTCGACGGCATATCGCAAAGCCGCTTATTCGTGGTGGGTTCGACGCACGAACACACCCTGAAAAATAAGAGTACCCTATGTTTTGAGGCCGCTTCCGGTAAGTGGTACAACCACATCGTCGCTCGGGTTGACAACACCACGATTGCGATATTCGTCCAATGCGGCAGGAGCGATCGCACACGTTGGCTCAGTGTAGAACCCATGGCTATGTAGCTGGTCTAACGCATGTTCGACCGCGTCCTCAGAGAGTGCAATCGCATCACCATTCGTCTCTTCGATCGCTGCTTGAATCTCCTCGTGACGAACCGGCGATTTAATCTGAATTCCATCCGCAACGGTGTTTGTTCCAGCTGTGTCACCGTGTCGTTCGTCTGCGATCGGGGCATAGCCTGCTGCCTGTGCACCCAAGAGCCGTGGTATTGCATCGGTCCATCCTGCATCAACTAACGCTTTGAATCCGTAGTATGCCCCAAGGAACAGTGTCCCGTGCCCAAGCGGGAGGACGATCGCATCCGGGACATCCCATGATCGCTGGAGTGCAATCTCGTACGCGATCGTGGCGGTTCCTGTAAAGAATGCCGGGTTCCATGCATGGCTTGCGTACCATCCGTCACCGTTTTCAACCGCTTCAATACATGCATCAGTCACCGCCTGTCTGGAGCCTGAAACACGGATTGGTGTCGCACCTGCTCGCTTGATTGCTGTGAGTTTTGACTGTTTGGCAGACGCTGGAACGTAGATTTTCGCGTCAATCCCTGCTCGTGCGGCGTACGTCGCGATCGCTGCCCCTGCATTCCCTGAGGAATCCTCAATAACGGTCTCAACCCCGAGACTGGCTGCACGCGAAAGTGTCGTTGTTGCACCCCTATCTTTGAAACTCCCTGTTGGGAAGACGTACTCCAATTTAAATTCCACATTCCAGTATGGTGCATCCACAAGTGGTGTCATCCCCTCTCCAAGCGTGACTCGCGGTTGTTCTGGAATGAACTCCGAGAACGACCATAATCCATCTCGGGTATCGAACGACGCTGGGTCCGGTGTGTTTCCTGTTGGTAACGGTTGTTCTGAATATGTTAGTACGCCACCGCAGGAACACTGCCACCGATCGACATATTCGGCCCCACACGCAAGACAGGTGAGCGTTGCACGATCCATTTCAGTACTCATCAACGTTTGTTCCTACAGAACAGACATATTCACCGGTTGCGACCTGTGGAAGCCGTCGCGATCGCCAAAAGATGCCGCTACTATCTGCAGTTACTCGTGCTTTTAATTCACCAAATGTATCCGTCACCTCAAACAGTGTCTGTCCGGGTCTGATCTGTTCGCCCAGTTCACATGTGTAGTGCACAAGGCCACCCACGGGTGACCCGTACTGATCGAAGCCTTTTGCACGCGTTTGTGCTGAGAGCGATACATCTCCATCGAGAAAACCGTAGTATCGAAGCACATTGAATATGCCATCAACACCAATCTGAATGCTTTCTTCATCCCATCCGACGCAGCCACCCAACTCCGGGTCGATCGTCGGGATTCCATTATCCGGCCCGACACGAGCAAGCTGCCCATCAGGGCCTTTTTGATCGATCACGAATCCAGTGCCGAACACCTTTGCGAGTCGGAGACAGTCCCCATGCATTCGGTGTCGCTGACCGCACCGAACACGTGTTTCGTTAATCATCTGGCTCGTCGATCCCTGATGAAGGTCTAAAATAAGATCCGCAGTCTGTGCAGCATCATAGGTTGCTGCCGCGATTCGCTCGCTTGTTGAGCCGTTTTCATTTCCGGGATATGTTCGGTTTGTTTTCCGATCGTCGATCGGGTTCCGGTGTTCCCCAACTTGGAAGCCATGATAGTTGACAATCCCAACAATCAAAATTTCTCCAGTCAGCTCGGTGGGGTCTAGCTGCGGGACCACCTGCGTCAATACACCAAGCCCATTGAGTTCGTCTCCATCACTGACGGCTTGAATATAGAGTCGCCGTCCGTCTTCCGCCCCATTAATTACGGCAACTGGAAGCGCTGCAGGGGTCCCATCCCGCAGTTCGCCAACTGTCAGCCGCCCGGTATCTATCTCTCCGGGTGCCGCGCTTGCAGTGCCAAGCGTGAGAGTCATTATCTTGATGATGAACGCAGCAACCTTAGGCGGTTCGATCGGTACTTCCCATGCCGGTTTCTTTTGTTCTGAAACGCCGATTTCGGTCTTTCTTCGATACTGGACGGAAGGCCATTATCCGATGAGGGACAGCCGGCCGGAGACAGATGGTAATGTATCTGATGCATAGCGGTCGTTCCTCTCGCTCGATCGGAGCGGCATATTTTCTCGTCTTCGGACCGGTGTTCGAAGTGTACGCCCAAACTGCAAATAAATTCGGTGGCAATTTGAAGGCAGACTACTAACTATTGGCTGTGAGTAACGATGTCCCCGATCGTCCACCAACGGCGATCCTGATTAACGAGCTGTCCGTTCCACGGAACGCTGCAATAGGTGTTGCTATTGGACTGTTTGTTGGGGCGGTTCTCTACATTGTGCGCATATTCGAGCTGTTAGGCCCTGTGTCTGGAACACGTGAATACCCGGTTCTTGGGCCTGAAGGATGGTTCTTACTGCTTGCATTCGTGTTTGCAATGTCAACCGCCCTACTGGTAACAATTGTTTTGACTATTATTTCTGGCTATCGGCTCAATAAATCAATGCAAAACGTAGAAGAATAGCGCCTATTTACCGAACGTTGTGTTCTAATCTGCGGTGCAGGCTTCACTCTTCCCGCCAGTTGCGTCTGCCGCAGGGGTTAGCTGATAGAGATTCTGTCTTGCATCAGCAAAGTAGACATCTTCATCGACAATTCCAATACCTTCCAGCCGCTCGAGCGCGTACCGCACCGTACGTGCAGAAAGCATTGATTCTTCGACAATCCCCTTCTGCGTCAGTGGCCCGTTGTATTCGAGTACTTTGAAGACCAATTTTGCGCTTGGTGGGAGGTCGTCAAGACTCTCTTCTGTAGTTCCAGCCATCATTACGAATCGAAACAGTGCAACTGCATAAAGCTTGAGGAACTGTGCCGTGGTAGTGTCACACTTTCAATGCGACTCTCGCTGCAAACGGTTATTGGTCGCTGCGCTGAAGCGTTATTTCAATCCGCGTACCACCTGAATCAGGCAACACCCGGTGTAGTTTCCCACCTAAATCCTCAACGACCCATCGGACAAGCCATAATCCGAGTCCGCTTCCATGTTCTAGTTGTGTGATACTCGCCGCTCCAGATACAATATCCCACTCTGCATCTGGGAGCCCGGGACCTGTATCAGCAACGGAAACCATCACTTCCGCTTCTGATACTGTTGCAATTTCGATCGTGACTGCTGGTTCTTCTACTGTATGCTCTATTGCATTCTCTACAAGCGCCTCTATTGCAAGTGCAAGCCGATCGTCAGCGTACATCTCGACGTGCGGATCACCAATCGCAGTAAAAGACACGTCTGTTGAAACACTGTTGACTGTTTTTACTGCTACTGATAATAGCTCATCTGCAGTCACCGCGCGCTTTTTGTATGAATCTCGGTGAAGAACGTCTTCAATCTGTCTTGCAGTCTCACCTAACTCGATAAGATCCTGCGCAGTATCTTGCACGCGGGCAGCATATGACCGTTGCTGTGGATTATCGATTTCGTCTACGAGCTCGTTAGTGAACCCAACAATCACGTTGAGATCATTTCTAAGATTGTGACGGAGGACGCGATTGATGACTTTATGATACTGCTTTCTGCGTTTTAGATCGGTAATGTCGGTGTAGATCCCGAAACTTCGATCCTCACCGTTTGCAGTGTATGGTACATTTCGGAACAAGAAGTCAAATCGGCCATCTTGGGTTTCAATTCCGATCTCTTCGACGGTCTGCTCATCAAAGACCGACTCTGTCTCTCCAACGACTCGTCGTAGCTTTTTGTCTGCAACAGCGGTAAGTGGGATCTCGGTATCAGTATGCTGTGCTGCAGTTGCAAACTGCTCATATGCGGTATTTGTCGACCGAACACGTAGCGCACCATCCTGAGCCGTCACCTCATCGATCGGGTCTGGAATATTCTCGAATAAGTATGTAAACCGATCGCGCTCAAAAGAGGCCTGTTGTTTCGCAGAAACAAGGTCTGAAATATCTGTTACGGATCCAACAACGCTGTCGCTTGTCATCTCCGAAGAAAGTGGTGATAGGTCTACACGCACTGGGAGTGTTTGTTCACCCGGCAGTAACAGATCAACCTCGTACGTTCGCGTCTCCGTTTTTGATAATCCTGCAACCCGTTGAACGACCGACTCCCACGTCTGGGCTGTTGGGGCTGTGAATATTTCTCCGAGTGTGGTTTCAGATAGCGTATCTCGATCCGCTCCAAACTGTTCGACAAGCGGTTTTGTTGCCCGGCCAATCTGGCCATCGGTGTCCGCAACAAATACCATATCGTTTACGGTTTTCATAACCGTCTCGTACTCACGGAGTTCCTGTTCCCGAAGGGCTCGATCAAGTGCTGCGCTTGCATTCGCAGCCAACAGCTCTGCAAACTGCACATCTGATGCGTTGAACGCATTCACTTCGCTTGATCCAAGGCTCACAACACCGTGCTCGCCAAGCGGGAGAACAAAACCGGAGCCGATCGGATCGTGGATTGTTGGCTCGCCAGACTGACTCATTTGCTGATGCAGTTCTGATTCACCAGTTGTGTAGACACGGCCAGCAATTCCATCACCTGGCTTATATGCAGGTCGCTCTGGCATCAGGTCTTTGGTCACTGTTGAGACCGCAATCGGTTCTAACAGCTCTGTTTCTGGATTGTACAGTCGTACGGCATTAAAATCGAAGTCCAGGATCTCTTCGACAGCACGAACAACAAGGTCACATACCTCCTGCTGGCTGTGTGCTCGCATCAGCGCGCGCGTTGACTGCAATAGGTTGTTGAGCTTTCGCTCTCGTTCTTTCCGTTCACTGATATCACGCAGTGTCCCAACCGTTCCGCGGAACGAACTCTTTGCAGGCATCAGTGTCATTCTGTCGTCGCATGGGATCTGCTCTCCGTCTGCGGTTATGATATCCAGTTCTAATGCTGTTTCACGCGGCCATTCGCCTGTCTCTTGAAACTGTGCAACGAGTTCTCGAAGGGCGTCCTCGGCGGCACGTATTGTCTCCTCGCTTTTGATAATATCTACGTACGAACCCACAACTTCTGTTTCATCATATCCCGTTAGTGTTGTAAATGCCTCATTGACAAACGAAAATATTCCTTCCTCGTCAAGAACGTACACTCCATCACTAACCGTTTCAATGATGGTTTCATACCGCTCTAGCTCCTGTTCTCGTCGCTTCTCAGCTGTGATGTCCGAAAAGAAGACTGATAATCCATCATCCGAAGGATATGCACTCACCTCAAACCACGTCTCGAGCGGATCAAAATACTCCTCGAATCGTGTGGATTGTTGATTCTCCATCGCATCGTGGTATTCCTGATAGAATGCACGGGTTGCCGCATCTGGGAATGCATCCCACACGTTGTCTCCAAGCAGGCTCTCTGCATCACATTGTAGCAGCGTTTCAGCTTGATCGTTAAGATATGTGAAGTGCCACTCGCCATCTAGGGCGAAGAACGCTTCATCCACCCGAGAAAGTACTTCCTCTGTCTCTTGTTTTGCCTCAGTAAGTGCATTTTCGCGCTGTTCTTGTTGGAGTTCGTATGCAACCCGATCGCCAATGACGTCTATGAGCGTCTCATCCCAATCAGTGAACTCTCGGGGCGTATCCGTCCGATCGAAAAAACAGAGTGTTCCATAGGTGGTGCCATCAGTCCGCAGCGGTGTCCCAATATACTGTGCAATATTGAATTCTGTTGCAGCTAACCGATCAGCAAGGTCAGGTGTCTCTGTCTCGATAGACCCGATACAGAGTGGCGCACCCTGTTCAAGCGTCCGCTCACAGTATGTTTCTGAGAGCGGGATGGAGAGCCCAGCAGGAATATCATCCGTTATTCCGGAGACGTGTTCGACGGTGTACTGTGTCCCATCAATGTTTGCGAGGACACCATACTCCATCTGAAGATATTTACGACCGAGTCGAAGCAGCTCAGCAATCCGATCGTCGTATGACAGCGCTGCATTTGAGCTAACCGTGTGCAGTGCCTGCAGCGCGTGTTTCTGTTGGCTGTCCTCAACACAATCTTGTTGTTGTGCAGCCGTTGATCGAATGCGTGCACGGAGCACTGTTGGGTCTATAACCGATCGGTCGGTTTGATATACCTCGGTTGCACCTGCTTCGAGCACTACGGCTGCGTCTATCTCTGGAGAAATAACTGCAAGAATTGGTCTGTTTGGGAACCGCTTTTGCTGAGCAGAGAGCTGTGACAGGTCTGCGTTCGATTTAATACAAATAATAGTACAGTTTACTCTCGCAAACACGGTTTCTCTGTCTGCCCTTACAACTGTTAGTTCAGATTCGAGTGCGTCGATTGCATTTCGAAGTTCGTCAACTGCTGTCTGTTCGCCAACACACAGAACAGTTTTTATATTTTCAGCTGTGCCCACGGGGACCTTCCCTCATATATTTTAGATATGACTCAGATCATAGATATAAATTCCTTTGTTGATCTTTATGTGCACAATACTCTCGGAGCCAAGCCGAACGGCTTTTCATGACGGCTCTCAGAACTACGTACATGGCGACAGAGACGGCAGCCTCCGGTCTCTCCGATCACATGCGCGGAGTGACCATCACGACGATTGCCTGTTTATCAGGCGTCGCAGCCGGTCTCGCTTCTGCCGCGTTCGTTGGGACGGACCCTGCGGCTGCGGGCGATACCATTGCAGTCGTGATTATGGCCGCGTTCATTTTTGTGCAGTATCCAATCTACAAATTGGTTGGTGTTGATCTCACAGAGTTCGGCATCAAAGACAACCTCTTCGTGTCATTTATGACATTCACACTGTGGTTCATCACCTTCGCAATCCTCCTGACTTCGGAGGTTCAGCTGTAGGATGGCGGACGACAGTATCGCAGTTGTTGACCTCGATCGCTGCCAACCGGACCGCTGTAACTATGAGTGTGCAAAATACTGCCCACCGAATCGAACCGGAAAAGACTGTATTGTCACACGAGAGGAGTATTTCGAGGAGGGTGAACCCTTTGAGGGTGATCCCGCACAGATCCGTATCTCGGAAGATATCTGTCTCGGTGAGACATGTGGTATCTGCGTTGAAAAATGTCCGTTCGATGCGATCGAGATTATCAACCTGCCGCAAGAGCTGAACGAGGATCCTGTTCACCGCTACGGTGATAATGCGTTTGCACTGTATGGACTTCCGGTTCCAGAACCCGGGAAGGTTACAGGTATTCTCGGCCCGAACGGGATCGGTAAATCCACCGCAGTGAAAGCGCTTGCTGGAGAGATCACACCAAATCTTGGTATCTATGACGAAGATCCGAACTGGGACGCAGTGCTCGATCGGTTCCGTGGAACGGAGCTGCAAAACTACATCAACAAGCTGATTGCAGACGACATCACGGTTGCCCGAAAGCCACAATACGTTGATCAGATTCCAAAACAATTCAGCGGTAATACACGAGAACTTCTTGAGCACACAGATGAACGTGGTGTGTTGGACGAACTTATCGATCGGCTCAATATCCGTCCAGTAATGGACCAAGACATTGACTCAATCTCCGGAGGAGAACTCCAGCGGGTTGCGATTGCAGCATGTTTGGCCCGAGATGCTGATTTCTATTTCCTTGATGAGATTACACCGTATCTCGATATCGGACAGCGAATGACTGCTGCGCGGCTTATTCAAGAACTGGCCGCAGATGAGGAGTCGGATCGATCGATGCTTGTCGTTGAGCACGACCTTGCTATCTTAGACCTACTTGCGGACACCCTACACGTGGCATATGGTGAACCGGGTGCATTCGGTGTTATCACGCCGCCAAAATCCGTCCGTAACGGGATCAACGAGTATCTAAAAGGCTACTTAACGAATGAGAATATGCGGATCCGCCAAGAGGCAATCACATTTGAGGAGCACGCCCCACGTGAATCCTTCACTGGCCAACCGCTCGTCGAGTATCCATCACTATCGAAATCCTACGGTGAGGGTGAGTTCTCCCTTGATGTCGAGGGCGGCCTTATTTATGAAAGCGAAGTTCTCGGCATTGTCGGTCCAAACGGAATCGGTAAATCGACCCTTGCAAAGCTCTTTACCGGTGCCTTAGAACCTGATGAGGGGTCTGTCGATTTTGAACTAGACATCTCATACAAGCCACAGTACATTGAAATCGACCAGCCGATGCGTGTCGATGCGTTCTTGTCAACAATCACCGACGAGTTTGGCTCCTCGTATTGGAACACCGAGGTTGCAAACCCACTCCAGCTCAACCGAATCATGGAGCAGAACCTCACGGACCTCTCCGGCGGTGAGCGCCAGCGTGTTGCGATCGCAGCGTGTCTCTCACAGGATGCGGACCTTTACCTGCTTGATGAGCCATCCGCACACCTTGACGTTGAACAGCGTGTCCAAGCGACAACCGCGATCCGACGCTACGCGGAAAACCACGATGCGACAGTCATGGTCATTGACCACGATATCTATATGATCGATCTGTTGGCCGATCGACTCATGGTCTTCGATGGCGAGCCTGCCCACCACGGTCATGCAACCCCACCACAAGGGATGCGTGATGGAATGAATGAGTTCCTTGCAGATCTTGATATTACCTTCCGCCGTGATGAACGAACAGGGCGTCCACGGATCAACAAACCGGAGAGTCAGAAAGATCAGTCACAGAAGCGATCGGGCGAATATTACTACTCAGTATAGCTGCTGTGTTTAGTCGCTTGCTTCTTTTTCACCGCGATTCCGTAGTGCACGTCCACCTGGAAGAATTTTGAGGAGCTTTGCGACGTATCCAAATTTGAATAACCCGAACTGAGTGAGCACCCCAAGGACAAAGAGTCCGACAAACACCGGTGCGGTTGGCTCGAAAAATAACGGCTCCATTGTTACATTCGCTTGTGCGGCCAACAGCTGCTCTGCAGTGATTGACTGCGACGCCAAAAGAGATCCCACAAATGCGGTGATGACGACCATCATTGTCTTCGTGAGAACCAATCCAAGCAGTGCTGAAAACATTGCAACAGCAACCGCGACACCGATCTCAACATACCATGCTCCGGTGACAAATAGCGGTACAACGACTGTTAATCCAACAAACAACCCAACAAGGAGAGAGATACCACCCACTGCGAACGAGAACAGCAGGCGAGTGAGCAAAACTCCCGCCACAATTCCACCAAGGACTGCGACGACGATCGCAACTGGTGAACCTAACCCTGCCGCCGCACCAACTGTTGGAGCAACAAGATAACCAGTTCCGCCACCGACCGCCATCCCCGTCACTGCAACGCCGTAGTTAGAGAGCGCCGCCCCAACGAATAGTAGCACTAACCCACCGAGTATCAGTGCGATCGAAATAGCATCCATCGTAGTTACCAGTTATCCATTACTCACATATAGTTTGTGTGCAGGATGCTCGCTCATCTATTCAGGAGCATCTCGTTGACACTGCCGTTTGAATTACGCTCCGAGACCACTGACAACCAGCAAACGCTAGAGACCTGTGTAATTCACACAATCGTTTTATAAAACAGCGTCTTGTTACCGGATAAGCCGGCTACAACTGCCGCAAAGGTTCTCCTCTTTTACGTCGACTTCCCGAACAGTTGGCGAGAACGACATGACACATTTTGAGTTGTCACAGTGTTCGAGTCCGAACGTATGACCAATCTCGTGAACAACCTCTTTTCGAACTCGATCGGCGAAAACATCTGCCGCTGGCTTCGATGTGATGCCACCATCGGAGGAGGTTTGTAGCCGATATGTCGAAATGACAGATCCATTTCCGTTCAGATACGCAAGCCCAAATACGTAGTTTCGTCTTCGGTAGTAGAGGTCTTGAACGGTGATTCCAATATTTTTATCACCTGATCCGATACGACTGACAAGGTCAATAAACTCCTCTGCACGGTACTGGTTTCGACTTCTGTCGAACGCACCGTCAGGGATTGATTGGGTATCGTGGACCGTTACGTCCACGTCGTACACGGATCGGAGTGCCGCAGACGACTCCCGCTTGACTTGGGCGGGTACATCCCCGATCGGCACGATATCGACGAGCATGCAAACGAATATGAACGGCCGACTCTTAAGTTTCCCGCCGTGGGAATCCATTCACGTCGTGCGATTGTCGAATATCTGTCACAGTATAATCGGCTCTTGGAGGTTGGGATCGGCCGACGCACAGACGTCGCAGAGGGCCTCATCGAGGCAGGATGTACTGTCGTCGCCACTGATATCTATGATTTTGAGGTCCCCTCCCCGATCGAATTTCATCACGATGACCTTGTTGAACGAAGTACCGCATCTGAAATTCCCACATACTACGATGTCGATGTTTTGTATGCACTGAATCTTCCTGGTGAACTACACCGTCCGTTCTTGGTACTTGCCGACCGACTCGATGTACGGTGTTACTTTACGACACTTGGATTTGAGCCGCCAGAAGTAAATACCGAGCAGATAACACTTCCAGCATATCGGAGTCCACTCTACGTTGTTGTGCGATGAGTGTCCTTTCGACAGTCATTGTTCCAGTATTATGATGCCGGAGAGCAACCGTTTTGAGGGTACACGACAGAGAGTCGACCAATGCGTGCGGACACTGTTGTCTTAGATATTGATGGCGTCCTTGTAGATGTTGCTGACTCATATCGTCAGGCGATCGTTGACTCGATCGATAACGTGTATGGCGAAACAATCAACAAAGACGAGATTCAGTTGTTTAAAAATGCAGGTGGCTTTAACAACGACTGGGAGCTGACGTACGCGGCTGCACTGTATGTCCTTGCTGTTGATGAAGGCGCATCTGTGTCGATTGCAGCATTCACCGATTCGATACACACTGCCGGAGGTGGACTCACTGCTGCAGAATCTGTAACGGATACACTTGATGCAGACACTGCTGCAATTTTCGATCGCTGGGATCCAGAGCAACTCAGAGCTGTGTTCCAAGCACTGTACCTCGGCGCTGAACTCTACACAGAACTGGAGGGTGGTGAGCCACCAATCGAGACTGCGGGATTCATTCACGACGAGCCTGTTATTCTCTCTGCTGAGACCCGAGAGACGCTGACAGAAACATATAACATTGGTGTTGTCACAGGCCGCCCGCGATCGGAAGCACTGATCGCACTTGAACGGGTTGGCCTCGCAGTTGACTCGATGTACCGATTTACGATGGATGATTGGGAGCATGGAAAACCACATCCACATGCGCTTACAACGGTCGCCGATCGCTTCGGCAGCGAAGAGGTCGTTTTTGTTGGCGATACGCTTGATGATATTGAAACGGCAGTGAATGCTGCCAACGCCGATCCTGATCGAAGCTATGCTGGTGTTGGCGTCCTCACTGGTGGACTAACTGGTGAAGAGGGAACTGCCGCCTTCATTGACGCGGGCGCGAAAGCAGTACTGGACTCCGTAAACAATCTCCCTTCGGAGCTTGAGTCACCATGAGTCCGTTTCTCAAATTCCTTCTGCTCATGCTGGGGATCGACCTTGTCGGCTTTATTATTGCTGCAGGCATACCGGATCCGTCAATTCGACTCTACATCGTTGGGGGGACGCTTCTTGTTTCACCGCTTATCTCATTCTATGTTGTGTACGGAACCGAGCCTGACGCACTCATGAGCGCATTCGGAAAATAGGGGCCTCGATACCGGGGTCCTTCGCCGCTCGCGCAAGGCTTAGGGGGCAACCACACAGAGTATCTGTATGCGAATTGCACTACTTGGCGGTACTGGAGATATTGGTGAAGGACTTGCGCTTCGGTGGGCGTATCACACAAATCATGAAGTCCTAATCGGCTCTCGTGATGTCGAAAAAGCGCGAACAAAAGCTGGCGAGTATGAGACTGAACTCGACAGCCGTGGTGTTGATGTGAAAATTAAAGGGTTCGCAAACGAGATGGCTGCTGATCGAGCCAAAGTGATCGTTCTTGCGGTCCCACCATACCACGTTGCAGATACCGTCTCATCGATCGCTGATGTGCTCTCTGACGGTGATATTCTTGTCTCACCAGCAACCGGTATGAAACGAGACGAGGACGGATTCCACTACCACCGTCCAGGTGCTGGAAGCGTTACACAGCTTGCAGTTGATGCAGCCCCGGATGGCGTCTCTGTAATCGGGGCGTTCCACAACTTAGCAGCAGGCCGGCTTGCAAATTTAGATGCAGACCTTGGGATTGACACGTTGGTTGTTGGTGACGATGACGATGCAAAAGAGATTGTCTCTGATCTGGCTGAAGGAATCGATGGGCTCCGAGCCGTTGATGCAGGATCGATCGCAAACGCTGCCGAAGTGGAGTCTGTAACGCCGCTTCTCATCAATGTTGCAATGAACAATCCCGGCCTCCACGATCTCGGGATCGAATTTAAATAATTTATTCTATAATCATACGTGATTTAGTACAATTTTATTACTCTGCAACAAATTGTATCGTTGCTTCTCCGTTGAATTCGTTGATCCGGGTATCAAATTCGACTGTAATCAAGTGCGTCTCTCCCGTTCCAAGGGAGACTCCGCCTGACTCTGTTTGGTGTTTGTTCCCACCAACGATTCCATCCTCTGATTCGTTGCGTAAAATGAGTGGACCGTCAAGTGACCCTCCACCGATCATATCTCGGCCCTCATAAGCGTTAGCATTGGCAAGAATCTCACCATTGTGGTCTGCATTGACAAATAACGTTACATCTTGCGTCCCATTATTGGTAATTTTAAATAAGTCTTTGAACTGCGTGAATGCATTTTGATTGAGACGATCGAACGTGAGCTCAATCATTCCCTCACCATCATCAGTAATGCTAACATACTCGTTTACATCGCCCTCATAATCTTCGTTTGGGGCAAATGCGAGGTATGCTGATTTATCACCTGCAACTTCGACGGTAACCGAACGTTCTGCTTGCACCGTAGAAAATGCACCTGTTCCAGTTGCAGCGGTTGTGCCTGCAACAAGGGCTCCAAAGCCAACTAATAGCTTACGTCTACTGGTCATCAAATCATATCTTGCCCTCTGTCCTAATGGTATTGAGCCACGTGAAACAGTTCAGGATTGGCTTGAAATACATTTTACATGTTTTTCATATCTCTTAGATCGCTTCTCATCCCGACCTACTAAAATACTCTAAGAAATACAGATCAAGACAATATCGATTGGCAACGGCCCCTATTCTATTTATTCCATACAGATCGTAACGAAGTTCTGTAGAATCTGTAATCCTGTCTCTCCGCTTTTTTCCGGGTGGAACTGTGTCCCAAACACGTTGCCCGCTTCGTTTGCAACGATCGCCGGGAACGTCGACTCATACTCGCTTGTTTGCGACAACGGCGTCGTCGGAGTCAGGGACTGCGTAGTATGAGTGGACAAAGTATGCATATTCACCGTCAATACCGTCTGCGATCGGATGGTCGCTGGTGACCGTCAGGTTGTTCCACCCCATGTGTGGTACCTTTAGATCGCCACTGAATCTGACGTTCGTCCCTGGGATGAAATTCAACCCCTCTACGTCACCTTCACCCGCGTGAGCTGCCTCTTCGCTTGACCCAAGCAGCATCTGCATGCCAAGACAGATCCCAAACACTGGCTGACCACGATCGACTGCTGCTTCGAGTGCATCACGGTATGGTCCTGCATTATCCATCCCTTCGCGGAAGGCCCCGACACCAGGGAGGACAATCCCATCCGCAGCTTCGAATACGGCTGGATCATCCGTGATTGTCACCGTTGCGCCGACCCGTTCGAGACCACGGGTAACGCTTCGGAGGTTTCCAAGCCCATAATCAACAACCACAATATCCGCCCCTGCGGTTTCAGTAGCCTCTGCTGTCGTAGACTGGTGACTCATATCTGTAGGTATGTGCAGCGGCGTCAAGTCGCTTGCTGTTTCGGCGGTTTTCCGATCGGTCGTAAGAAGAGGACCGCGAGTTGCGTTGTTATTTTAACATCGAGTTCGCCATCCGGTTCGGGAATCCAAAGATGAGCTCCCGCCAGCTTCGAACTTCTTCGTCCGATCGAAGTCGCGATCGGAGCCGTTGACTGAACAGCTCAACGCTGATAATCAGGATGAAGATACAGAACAGCGTTGCCATCATGTTTGTGAAGTTCAAAAGCCCTCGTTGGGACTCCACAACAAGGCCAAGTCCACCAGCACCGACAACACCGACGGTTACTGCGATCCGGACGTTGATCTCGAGGATATACAATGTCCACGCAATGAACGAAGTCTTCACTTGGCTTAACATCCCGAAGAAGACAATCTGTGGCTGGTTTGCACCTGTTGTCTGCATTGCCTCAATGGAGCCTTCTTCGATCTCTTCAAGCTCATCCACAAAGAGAGACGACCAAGATTACCGATCGTATCGAACGCAATTGCAAGCGTTGCTGAAGTCGGCCCAAGCCCAGCGAACGGAATGAAGATCAGCGTCCAAACAATCGCTGGAATTGCGCGGATGAACGACATCGTTCCACGGAAAATAAAATTGAATGGGAACGGCGTCACACGCTCGGAACCAAGCACGCCGAACATGAGTGCGATCGGGAACCCCAGAATGGTTCCCACGACACCCATTGCGAGCGTGATTCCAGCCTCTCCAAAGATCGAGAAGATGCCAAGCTCTTGGAAGAAGAACGTGTACAGCTGTGGAGGCCAATTAAAGAGTAGGCCACCAATCTCTGGATTGTACAGTAGTTCTTCTCGACGGATGAATGCAAGGTACTGCCCAACGTCGAGGAATGGAATAAACCCAAAGACGAACGTAATCGGGAAGAACTCCCGAAGCGATCCAACAAAATAGCCAAGACGAACGTCACCGCCGAGTAACTCTGTGGCGGACATCCCTTGGATCAGTACAAACAGAATAAATCCAAGCAATCCTGCCCAGCCAATCGCCCGTCTTCGCCTTGTCTCCCGAATTTTCTCAAACTGACGGTTTACCTCTGCACTTGCGTTTTCCAATCGAGTTGGTGACTCTGTCCCACCGTCGGTTTCCACCTGCTGGTCTCGGCTCACGGTGTCGCCTCCTGATCGGAATCAGCTACTGTGCGATCGGTATCTTGTGTAATGAACATGCCTTCAGTGTCAATATCGCCGTAAATCTCGTCGATCGCATCGATTGTGAGTTCATCAAGATAGCCGTCGAACACTTTCTTTCCATTTTGAAGCCCGATGAACCGTTCACCAAACTTTCGTGCAATGTTCACTTGATGGAGGCTGATAAATGTCGACAATCCCTTATCTTTTGAAGCAGTTTTAAGATATTGCATTACATCCTGCGCACTGCCAGGATCCAGGCTTGCTACCGGCTCGTCCGCAAGAAGTACGTTCGGCTCTTGGACAAGTGCCCGTGCAATTCCAACACGCTGCTGTTGGCCACCGCTCATTCGGCGGGCTTTCTGCTGTGCTTCTTCAAGCAATCCAACGGTATCAAGCGCCTCAAGTGCTTGTTGCTTTTCGGATTTGTCTTGCAGCTGAAGCACACTTTCGAGGAATCCCGACCTGTTAATACCGCCTGAGAGGGCGTTTGAATATGCAGTCATATCTCCAACAATGTTGTGCTGTTGGAAGATCATGGCAACCTCTGGTCGCGGGGCAGTCATCGGTCGTCCATCAATACGTACCTCACCTTCTGTCGGTGTTGTAAGCCCGCTCATACATCGGAGGAGCGTTGATTTACCCGACCCGGAGACGCCAAGAATTATGACGAACTCTCCTGCCGGAACTTCAAACGAAACGTCATCAAGGGCAACGGTGTCGCCGAAACGCTTCGTGAGCCCATCAATTTCAATCCTGCTCATAATATAGAGTTCTACAAATAGACGTGGATGGTGCTGTTATTAGAGTTCCTCGAAATCGAGACCGAGCTCGTTTGCGAGGTCGCTGATTGGTGCGTAATCACTGTGGTCTGCTGGCTCAATCCCGTCGAACCATAGCTCGTGATCTGCAAATGTCGATAGTTGTTCTTGTTCTTCTTCGGTTAGTTCATCTTCATCTTTGTCGAGGATCTCTGGATCCATACTGAG
>SL_4KL_010_BRINEDRAFT_10000203_pt1 | contig 28735 bp, 25 predicted proteins | sample SodLak_010_BRINE_2_FD_10664 | JGI IMG/M metagenome (IMG submission 10664) | reverse complement strand
CGGGAAGTCGATCCGCTTGGTGCGGTCGTTGAACGCCTCCATCTTCTCGTCGCCCTTCTTGTCCTTGTACTCGGGCATGTTGGTGCGGCCGACGATCACCTGGTCGATGTCGATTCGGGGGTTGTTCTTGGGCTTGATCGTCTGCTCCTGGGTACGGAGGTGTTTGTCGTCGCTGAGCGCGGAGAACAGGTTCTCTACGCCCTCGCGTCTGTATCGCTCCTCTAAGAACTCGTAGGCCTCCCGGGAGAACGGATCGAGGGCCGCGTCGACGTGGACCGGCACGTGATCGCCGAGGTCGTCGTTGAGATCGGCGAGGATCCGATCGCGCACCTCGTCGGGAAACACCGACAGCGGATGGGCCTGGACCGGGCTTTCATACCAGTGCTGGTCGTCACCGGCCGTCGGATCGCCGCCGTAGCTCAGCCCCCGTTCTTCGGCCTCGGCAGTCGTGACGTTCCACTCGACGGTATACCGACGCCCCTCGGGCGTCTTCGAGTACTCGCGAAGCCCGTTGACGAGACAGCGTTTGAGCTCGGATTTTCCCGTCGCGGTCGGCCCCTCGAACCAGATGATCTTCTCGTCTTTCGCCCGGCCGGCCGCGATCGATCGCAGATCGTCGACGAACCCGTTTAACACCTCGGTGTTGCCGAGAATCGCGTGTTCGCCGTCGTTGTGTGGATCGTCGAAAAAGCGGTATCGCTCCGTTTCTTCGCCTTCCTCGACGACGGTTCGGGTGCCGGCGGCCTCGATCGCCTCCAGCAGGTATTTCGATGCGTGGGAGGCGATCGTCGGGTTCTCGAAGATGCGATCGACGTACGCTGCGAGGCCCATCGGCTCTTCGTAGGTCTCCTCTAACGTGCGGTCGGCCTCGGCGACGTAGTCGGTACCGGTCATGTTAGCTGTCCATCTCGGCTTTGGCGACCTCTGCGCCAGCGAACTCGAGGACTTCTTTCGCGCCGCCTTCGGAGTAGCCCTGTTCGATCAGAGCGTCGATCCACGACGAGCGCTCGTCGTCGTCGAACTCGTTGGCGGAGACCAGTGCCGAGAAGTTGATGTTGTGTTTCTTGTCCTCCCAGAGCTTGCGTTCTAAGGCACGGCGCAGGCGCTCGTTGTCCTGTGGGTTGAACGCTTCACCTTCGCGAGCGCGCCGGGAGACCCAGTTGCTGACCTCCTGGCGGAACGACTCTTTTCGGTCTTCGGGGATGTCGAGTTTCTCTTCGACGCTTCGGAGGAACGTCTCGTCGGGCTCCTGTTCGCGGCCCGTGAGCTCGTCTTCGATCGTGTCGTCGTCGATGTAAGCCATGACGTGGTCCATGTACTTTTCGCCCTGGCGTTGGATCTCGTCGATGTCGTAGGCCAGTGCGTGGCGGACGTCCTCGATCGCCCGCTCGCGGTACTCCTCGCGGACGGTTTCTAAGTAGCGGTAGTACTTCTCGAAGTTGTCCTCGGGGATCGAGCCGTGGTGTTCTAGATTTTCCTCGAAGAAGTTGAACACCGTCAGCGGCGAGAGGAAGCCACGCTGTCGGTGTTTCGAGTCCATGATCGCCTCGGCGATCTCGTCGCCGATAAACCGCGGCGAGATGCCGACCATCCCTTCGCCGATCTCGGCTTTCGCGGCGGCCTCGTCGCGGAGCTTCTTGATGTCGATGTCGTCTCCCTCGTCGATCTCGCCGTTGTACGCTTTTGCCTTCGAGAGCAGATCGACGGTTCCCGTATCGGGCTCCTCGATCCGCGTGAGGACGCCGAACAGCCCCGCCATCTCCAAGGTGTGTGGCTCGACGTTGATGTCCGGAACGTCGGCGTTGCGAAGCATCTTCTGGTAGATCTGGGACTCGTCTTCGTAGGACAGGACGTACGGGAAGTCGATCCGCTTGGTCCGATCGTTAAAGGCCTCCATCTTCTCGTCGCCCTTCTTGTCCTTGTACTCGGGCATGTTGGTGCGGCCGACGATCACCTGGTCGATGTCGATCCGAGGGTTGTTCTTGGGCTTGATCGTCTGTTCCTGGGTTGCATGCAGGAAGTCATAGAGGAACTCCCGCTGGAGTTTGAGCAGTTCCTCCCCGGAGAAGATGCCGCGGTTTGCGTTACAGAACGCACCCGAGTAGTCGAACGCACGCGGGTCGGACTCGCCGTAGACGGCGATTTTCGAGTAGTTGACGTCGCCGGTGAGTTCGGTCTCGTCTTGGTTTTTCTTGTCCTTGGGCTCGAAGGTCTCAAGCCCCTGGCGTTTGTTCTCGTCGGCGACAAAGCGGATGATCTCGACGTGGTTCTCTAAGACCTGCTGGAGGTCGTCGTCGTAGTAGGCGAGTAGCCGATCCATGTAGAACTCGCTTTCGGGATCGAGCGCCTGTTCGTTTTGAATCGTATACGGTGCGTCTAGCCGCTCGTTGAGATCGTCGATCACCCGCTGGCGCTGTTCTAAGGGGAGCAAGACGATCGGGTCCTGGTTCATCGGCGACCTCACCGTGTCGTCGGCCGGATCCTGATCGGTGATGACGTCACAGAGGTTCGTCCACTTGAACGTATACATCCGCCCCTCCTCGCGGAGCGTGTAGTCCTCGAAGTAGTAGCGAACCTGTTTGTCGAAGTGGGACTTCCCGGAGCCGACCGGTCCGAGCAAGAGTTTGATTCGTCGTTCGGGACCGAGTCGGCGGGCACCCGACTTGACTTTGTTCACGAACTCGTGGATCGACTGGTGGATAACCTTCCCGTAGAAGGTGTTCTCGCCGTCGTTCAACGGGTCCTCGCTTGCGAGCTGGTACTCGACCATTCCTTCGGTCTCGTCGTAGGTTGTCCCGTAGTAATCGAACATATCCGCGACCCGCTGGTGGGCGTTGCGGGCAACCTTCGGGTCCTCGTACACTGCTTGTAAGTACCAGTCGAAAGACTTGGTCTCCCGCAAGTCTGCGGGAATCGATTCCTTGTAATCCGTACTGAGCTTCTTGAGCGTCTCGATGTCACCGGTCATGGTATCATTGCTGGTTGGGTATTCCCCCGTCTTCGATCGGCACCTGGTCGAGTTGCGGGGATACTGTTGACGTCGACCGACCGTCGTGTGGTCGGGTCCGCGACCCGCCACGGCACGGTTCGGGGATGCGTATGCCATCTACTCGTATGCCACGCACTCACTTGATCACAGGCGGAGGCTCTCGGAGAGCGCAAACCTATCGGGGCGGCGATATGTCGTGTCATTTGTGAGTGTGTCCCACGTTGTCTGGCCGGAACCGTCCTATCGATGCGCCGGGGACAGGCGAGATAGGGCGATCAGTCCGGCGATCGGATACCGATAGTATTTAATGAGTGAGTAATCCAAGTACTTAGTCTTAACCCCAAAAGATATTTATCAGAACTTCATTCCAGCCAAATATTGCCAGAATCGAAGACTGTCATTCGGTGACGTGCCCCATGTCCGGGCGAGATCAGTATAAGGTGCGTGCTTGCAGCTGCCTGTGTCGCTCGCGCGCAGCCGATCGATCACACCGCGCAGGCCAGCCGTTCCGGTCGGCGTCAACTGGACCCGTCACTCCCGGGTCGTCGACGACGATGCTTTAGGCCGGAGCGTCGTACTAACGTACATGACGGGACTTGGTGCCCTCCCAGAGAGCTGGACGGTCTGGAGCGACGAGGACGACGGCCGAGCGGTGCTTGCGTACCGACCGGACGTCTTCGACGGCGAGGGGTTTCCGCCGGCCTGTCTCCCGACGCTGTATATCACCCACGGCAAACGGACTCGCCGTCCCGGAACCAATCCGACCAGCCGAACCTCCGCCGACGACTGGTTTGTCACGTTCTATCTCGAACCCGACGTCACGCTCCCAGACCAGCCCCGATTCGAGAGCCGATCGGCCGCCGTGACGTATGCGATCGACCTCGCCGAGCAGTTCGCCGACGGTGAGATCGATTACCGGGAGCTGTATCAGGTGCCACGAGACAGCTACTTCGATCGGCTCGACGAGTTGACCGGACAGGACGACGATCGAACCCACTGACCGGGCAGGACGACGATCGAACCCACTACCTACCCAGCACACAGCCCGGACCCACTACCTACCCAGCACACAGCCCGGACCCACTATCCACCCAGCACACGGTCCGGACCCACTATCCACCCAGCACACGGTCCGGACCCACTATCCACCCAGCACACGGTCCGGACCCACTGCTCGCCCGATCGGCCACCCTCCAGTCGAGATCGGTGATGGCGGAGATCGACCAGACGGCCAGAACGGTCACTCGAAGCTGATGTGGACCGTCGTTCCCCGATCGTCCGTCTCGAAGTCCAGGGTCCCATCCGAGTAGTCGACGATCCGATCGGCGATCCAGAGCCCGGCACCGCTCCCGTGTCGAAGCGCGGTCTCGCCGTGGCGTTCGAGCACGTCGACCTCCATCGGATCGATACCGGGACCGGTGTCCGCGATCGTGAGGACGGGGCCGGCGTCGGTCGATCGGATCGACACCGTCACCTGCGGCTCGGCGTCGTCGCCACAGTCGGCTACAGCGCCGTCCCGGGACCGACCGTTTTCTCCCCCATCACGAGCATCCTCGCGGTCACTGGAGCGGGCGGAACCGTGTTCGACGGCGTTTTCGATCAACTGGCGAAGCGCCGTTTCGAGCCGTGGGTGGGCCGTCACCGTCGCCGTCGTCCGAAAGTCGGTCTCGATCGCGGCCGCCGGATACGCGCGCTCTACTGCCGCGATCGCGTTCTTGGCCGCAGTGTCCAGTGCCGTCTGCGTTTGCTCGCCGCGCTGGGCTACGACCGCCCGCATTTCGTGGGCGTGTTCTGCCGTCGATTCGAGATCCCTGCTCTTGCGAAGAATCGTCTCCGCAGCCCCTGCTGGCTCCCCCTCACACCCGGCTGCGATCCTGGTCGCGTGGCCCTGGATGACGGTGAGATCGTTCCGGATATTGTGTCTGAGAATCCGTGCCAGCACCTGATCGAGGACCTCGAGTTCCTGTCTTCGATCGACCAGCTCGATCGCCGTTTCGAGGTTTGCAGCGAGGATCTCGACGAGATTCCGTTCGGTCTGACTGAAATTCGACACCAGCCGGGAGCCGGTCGCGAGCACGCCGTACTCTCCGATCGGTACGATGATTTCCGACGCGACGGCACTTTCGGCGTTGTACGCATCCGGATCGGCACCGACGTCGTCGACGATGCGCGTCTCTCCGCTCTGGAACACGTCCCAGACGATTCCCTCGCCCCGTCGAATCGTCGGAATCTCGTCGAACAGCGCCACCGATCCCGTCGTCGACGCCACAGGGACGAGCGCGCCCTCGCTGGCATCGTACGTCCAGATCGTCGAGAGCGGAAAGTCGAGCACTGTCGAGAGATGCTTGACGGTCGCATCGGCGACGTCCTGGTGGGTCTCGGCGGCGACGGCCGCCCGTGTGGTCTCCTGGATGCGTTCGAGACCGCGCTCGCGGGTCGCCCGATCGAGAGCCGTCTCGATCAGTGTCGAGAGCAGCCCCAGAAAGTAGTGATCGCTCGTATCGAACGCATCGGTCGCGGGAGCGCCGATCGCGAAGACGCCGTGGTGGCCAAGCGGCACAACGACGACGGAATCGATCGGCCGCTCGCTGGCGTCCAGTCGGCGCTCGAACGCTGCCGTCTCCTCGATCGTCTTCGACTGGCCCGTCCGGTAGGCCAGCCAAACGGCGCTCCCCCGATCGTCGTACGCCGTCGGCTCGCCGTCAGCAAGCGACTCGGTCATCGCGACCGGGAGGAGGGCATCTACAGCCCGATCGTGGAGCGACACCTCGGCAAACGAGAGATCAAGGATGGTCTCGGCGGCGTCGACGGCCCGGTCACAGATCACCTCTCGCTCCTGTGCCGCGAGGAGATCCTGTGTGGCCGCGGACAGCTGTTCGAGCTTTCGCTGACGCGTCTTGGCTGCAGTGACGTCGACGTAGAGCCCGAACAGCTCGGTCCGATCGGTCGGCGAGTCGACGACCGCCGATCGGAAGAGGAAATCGCCGGCCCCGTCGACCGTCTCGCGCCGGAGCTCCCTGTTCAGCCGTCCGTCCCCACCGACGTGTCGTTCGGTGTGGGCCGTCTCACCGACCGGTGGCTCCGACCCCGGCTGGCACAGTGCATCGAGCGGGCGTCCAACGATCGGCTCCGCGTCGTCGCCGAAGGTGGTCTCGAACGCTTCGTTGACCCGCTTGACGATCGGCTCGCTGTCCTCGTAGACGACGTGTGCGATCGGCTCCGGGAGCGTCTCGAACATCGTCTCGAACCGATCGCGCTCCTCGCGGAGCCGGGCTTCGGTCCGTTTCTCGCGACAGACGGCAGCCAGTTTCTCACCCAGCGGTTCGAGTGCAGCCAGCAGCTCGTCGTCGAACGGCCCGCCGTCGGTCACGAGGACCAGGGCACCGAACTCCGACAGCGCCACGACGTGTGCGGTCTCGCCGTCGAGCGTGAGAGACAACGGGAGCACCTCCTCGATCGGTGACTCCCGATCCGCGAGGTGGTCCCGGGTTCGGCAACGCACGTCGCGTGTGGCCGACGCCGATGGGAGCACCACGATCGGTTCGGAGGCGAATTCGTCCTCACAGCCAGACTGCCACTCCAGTATCGCCCCTGCTGTACAGCCGAGTTCCTGGAGGAACGCCGAAAGCGCGTTTTGTGCCGTCGTCCGGAGATCCGCCTTGGACTCGATCGCGAGCGAAATTTCGTACAGCTGCTCGAGTCGATCGTTATCCCCCGTCATACTCCCCCACGGCGTACAGCTGTCCGGTTGAACTGGCTCGCGTACAGCACAGCAGTTGCTGGGAGCCTTCTCCCGGGTGCCCCATTATCCCCTGGCTATCGGCCGAGTCGTCGGTGCGTTTGCCCCTCATGATACCTTCCGAGTGGATCCGAACGAACGGCGGTCGAATGTGACATGACAGAGACACGGCCTCGCTCCCGACAGCGGTCCGATCGGTACTCGTTGAATCGCCGTTTGCTTCTCTCTACCAGTAACTATCCATCAACCTAATAAATATTTCCGGCCAGTCTGTCTCTGTGATGTCACTGCCGCCGGCTCTCTCATCCGCAACTCGAGGAGCCGACTGCGAAGCGAAAACACGCCGGGCGATCGGCGAAGGGGGTCACAGGAGACGACCGACGTGAGGCTTAACCGCCGCCGGGACGAACGGCTTCGTATGTCGACCGTTACGCTCGTCGGGACCCGGCTGGCCGAACCGGGAACCGAGTTCGTCTATCACGGGGAGGCAGACGGCTGTGCCGGCTGTCCGTACCGTAGCCAGTGTCTGAATCTGGAGCCCGACGCCAGATACCGCATCACGGCCGTCCGTGAGAACGCCCAGACACTCGACTGTGCCATGCACGACGGCGGCGTCAGGGCAGTCGAAGTCGAACCGGTCTCCGTCGAGGCGACCGTTCCCTCGAAAGGTGCCTTCGCCGGCAGCAAGACCACGCTGCTTGGCCCCTGTCCCTACATCGACTGTCCCAGCCACGAGTACTGCGAGCCCGACGGGCTCGATTTCGAGACGGAGTACCGAATCCGGCAGAACATCGGCGACCCACCACACGACGTCTGTCATCTCGATCGATCGCTCGAACTGGTCGAACTCGATCCTGACGGGTAGTACTTCCTCCTGTGGTACCTCGCGAGCGAACCCCTTGCCGATCGGTTCCAGTCGCGAGAGAACCTCGCGACGAACCACGCGTCGACCGGCGACGGCTGGTGTCTCCGGACCGAACCACGGATCGATCGCCAAAACGGACCGACGACGACCGATCGCCGACCAGTGTGGCGCGAGTGATTGTTACGACTGGTGTCGATGGATCGACGAGCATAGATACCCCTGTTCGTCGGAATCGTCCCTGCACGCTAGACGGCTGTTGAACTGCGGATACGTCGATTAGAGCCGCCCCTCCCTCGCTGGCGATCTCGGACGCCGACGATTATGATTTCCCATAGGCTGAGTCCTGGGTTTCGGTGTACCGGACGACAAGGTACGCGATGACAAGTCCGATGAGAAGAATGCTGAACGCACCAGCACCAGTCAGTGCATCACTAGTTGTCTCGAACTCATCAATCCGGAAGCTGATTATTTCGCGGGCGATCGCGATGATCGCAGCACCGATCACAATCCGCACGACCGGTTCGTCACGAGCGTAGGCAATCAGCGTTCGGTGAACCTCAACAATAATTAACAACAAGAGGACGGTATCCAGGAGTTGGACGACGGCAACTGGGTCGGTAAACTCTCCAGTTGTTATGAGATTCCAGAGGCCGAGCAACAGATCAAACACGCCAATAAGAAATAACAGAAGTGTAAAGTAAGCAACCGTAAGCACAAGCCAGCGCATTGCCAAAACCGAGGGTTCTGTAACCCGTGGTAAATCTATATCTTCCACCGGATAATCACGTTGTGCGCTGATATAGTATGTATATTCGCACCCTACAACGAGGCGTCCACGATTTACGGCACGTATCGTGCACTGAATTATGACTGTGGACAATTATCTCCCTGACTTTCACCACTACCTGTNCTTGGGCAAAGGGTTGTAGGCGTAGGATGGTGAAACAGGAGGACGATGACGAAAATTGCATTCGCCTGCGTTGGCAACGCTGGCCGGAGCCAGATGGCGACAGCGTTCGCCGAAAGAGAGCGTGACCGTCGTGGGCTCAATACTGACATCGTTACCGGAGGAACCGACCCTGCTGAACGTATCCACGATGACGTTATCGAGGCACTCCACGCTGAAGGAGTCGACATCAGCGACCGCTCCCCACGCCGAATTACCGAAGAGGACGTAGCGGATGCGGAGTACATCGTGACGATGGGCTGCTCGGTCGATCAATTCCGACCCGATGAGTGGGAGGGTGAACACCACGCCTGGTCACTGGAAGCGTCCGAGACACGGGAGCAACGTGATGAGATCGAGCAACGAGTCATTACCCTGTTCGACGAGGTTGAGGATCGAAACGCCGCGTAGCGTGGGTTTCAGATCCAAAGAGTTTCAGATCCAAACATGGCGCTGTGTGTCACCTCACCGTCCCAGGACTGACCCCGCAGCGGCGTTTTTCCACCGGCTCACTAAAAACACAATCTCGGCGAGACAGAGTTTCCCGTCGATGCTGGCAGGTATCTGACTGCCCTCGCTCGCCACGAATTGATCGGTCAGCTCGACGACGGACACGAATCCGTATTACACATTCGAGACCGGTAACGGATTCCACCCAACCGATCGATCGGTTGGCTACGCAACTGGCGACTAGTTCGAGGCCGATCGATCGGTAATCTCGTCGTCGAGCCAGCTGTCAGCCCAGCACTCGATTTCTCCGAAGACCGGTTCGAGTGACTCTCCTTTTGCCGTGAGGCTGTAGTAGGTCGCGATCGGCGCGTCCTCTTCGAGCCGGCGTTCGACAAATCCCATTTCGCCAAGGTCGTCTAAGACACGCGAGAGTGTGCGTGCGTTCGCACCAGTCGCTCGTTTGAGTTCGTTGAATCGGTGTTCACCGTCGAGGAGGGTGTGCAAGACGGCGAGTCGCCACTGGGAGCCAATCTGTTCGAGCGATTCGATCACTGGGCAGGCCTCGGCGTTTTGCTCACGGGTCTCGGCGTCTGACTGCGCTTGGGGCATCGGTACGACCACGTTGGGCGTCGATCGGTATAGCAGTTCGGTGTCGAACCAGCTAACAGAACGTTAGCAGATTGGTAGCCCGACGCGGCCTCGGACGAGTGGCCAGCTATCGGAACACTCACGGGCCGCTAGACTTTACTCCAGCGGGTCCCTGGATCGATACAACTGATGGCAATACTCGAAGTGGAGTCCCTCCGCAAAGAGTATGGAGGGTTCGTCGCCGTCGAGGGAAGTACGTTCTCGATCGAGCGCGGCGAGGTGTTCGGCGTCGTGGGGCCAAACGGGGCGGGGAAGACGACCACGTTGAAGATGATCGCGGGGCTCGTCGAGCCGACGGACGGAACGGCGGTCGTCGCCGGTCACACGCCCGGCGAGCCGGCGATGCAGCGACAGCTTGGATTTCTCCCCGAAGAGTCGCCGCTGTACGAGGAGATGACCCCCGTCGACTATCTGTCCTTTTTCGCCGATCTCTACGACGTCCCCAGGGACGTCGCAGCCGACCGGATCACCGACTCCCTCGACCGGCTCGAACTGAGCCACCGCGATCGACAGCTTGGCAACATGTCGAAGGGGATGAAACGGAAGGTCGCGATCGCCCGGGCGCTAGTCAACGACCCCGACGTGCTCATTTTCGACGAGCCGGCCTCGGGACTGGATCCGCTGACGACGAACTACATCATCGAGTTCACCGAGGAACTGGCCACAGACGGGAAGACGATCGTCTTCAGCGCACACAACCTCTTTCACGTCGAGAGCATCTGCGATCGGGTCGTCATCATGAACGACGGACAGATCATCGCCCGGGGCTCGATCGAGGAGATACGCGACGCCCACGGCGGTACCGAGTACCACGTCTACGCGACGGTAAACGGCGGGGACGGTATCGAGGAGAACGGCCAGTACAAGCACGTCGTCGAGGAGATGGCTACCGTCGAGACCATCCGTCAGCGGGTCGAGGCCGACGGCGGCCGGGTCATCGATATCCAGACGGAGACGCCGACGCTCGAGGAAATCTTCCTCGAGGTCGCCGGCGACGGCGGGGAGGAGGCCGCGTGAACACGCCGACCACGACCGACGACGATCGGACGGGGCGCGCCCAGTGGCTCCGCGCCGCGGCGTCCCGAACCGGGCGGATCGCCCGCTGGGAGGTCTCCCGGAGTCTCGGAACCGCCGATCGGAAGACGGTCGCGGTCCTCGTGGCGGTGCTGATCGTCGTCGGTGTCGTCGGAATCGCGGTCGCCGACGACGGTGTCGGACTGGAGGAGGAGATCTACGTCGTCGGCGTCGACGAGGCGAGTCCGTACTACGACGTCGCAGTCGAAAGCGAGCAGTTCAGACCGCTTTCCAGCGAAGACGTGCTCATCGAGAGCGACGCGGCTGACGCGAACGTCGACGTTGTCGTCACCGAACACGAACCGATCGAAAGCGACATGNGGGCCCAGTCGACGACGCGGGTCGAACTCACGGCCTACGGCGAGACCGGCGACGCCGCGGCCAACGCCTTTCGCGACGCGATCGAAGCGTACAACGAGGCGCTGATGGCCCAGGAAGACGACGTCGCCGCTGCCTACCCGGTCGAAGTGACGATCGAGTATCGTGAGCGGGCCGGGACTGCGGGCGATCGCGAGCCGGACGATGGGAGCGACGCGGACGACAGCCCATCGGCGGCGAGCGACTCGGCCAACGAGACGTCGGACGACGACGGCCCGATCGACGATCCCGATAGCGGAGATGGGGCGGCTCCCGGTGCTGACGACGGTCTCGATAGCGGAGATGGGGCGACACCTGGCGCTGACGACGGTCCCGATAGTGGAGACGGGGCGGCTCCCGGCAGTGATGACGAGGCCGGTGGGGAAGCTCCCGGCGGTGACGACCATGGAGACGACGGCGACACGGACACCGATGGCGCCACACAGGGGTCGGCGATCGACGATGAGGCGATCGACGGTCCGGAGTCGGGACCGCCGGGCACAATCTCGCCGCCGTTCCCCTTCGAGTCGCTCATTCTGGCGTTCCTGTTCGTCGTCCCGATGAACTTCATCATTCAGGCCTACGGGAGCACGATCATGGACGAACGCATCAAACGCCGGGGTGAGCTGTTGCTCGTCTCACCGGCCTCACCCGCCGAAATCGTTGCAGGGAAGACCCTGCCCTACTTCTGTGGACTCCTCGCGGTCGCCGTCGGAATCGCCCTTGCGGTCGGTGGCGGGCCACTGTCGATCGCAGCGGCGACCCCGATCGCCCTCCTCTTTCTTGGCTCGACGTTCGCCGGGGCGATGCTCGCTCGATCGTTCAAAGAGCTTACGTTCGTCACGGTGACGATCAGCGTCTTCCTGACGACCTACACGTTCATCCCGGCGATCTTTACCGACGTCAACCCGATCGCGCTCATCTCCCCGCTGACGCTGGTCGTGATGGACCTCCAGGGGGAGTCCGCTCGCCTCGGCGAGTACCTGTTCTCGACTGGCCCGTTCTACCTCAGTGCGGCCGTCCTCTTCGTCCTCGGCATCGGGCTCTACCGCGAGGAGGATATGTTCGACCAGAAGCCGATCTCCGAAAAACTCGTCGACGCGATCGCCAGTCGGATCACCGGCTACCGCAGCATCCCGCTTCTCTCGATCCTGTTTATGCCCTTCGTCTTTACGGCGCAGTTGCTCGCCGTTGCCCTCCTGTTTGCCGTCCCCGAACAGCTCGCGTTGCCAGTGATTTTCGTCCTCGCCGCGGCGATCGAAGAGGCCGCAAAGAGCGTCCACGTCTACGCCGGCTTCGCCCGCTCGCGGTTCGAGGCGACGCTGCGAAACGGCGTCGTGTTGGGTGTCCTGTCGGGTACGGGCTTTTTCATCGGCGAGAAGTTCACCCACGTCGCCCAGTTCGTCGGCCTGCCGGACCTGACGGTCGGGCTGGCGGCGTTTGGCCCTGCGCTGTCGAGCAATCCACTCGTAGTCCTCGCGCTCTTTCTCGCACCGCTTTTCCTGCACGTCCTCACCGCAATCATCACGGCGATTGCGGCGACCCGCGGCGAGAACGTGTACGCGATCGGCTTTTTCCTGGCGACGCTCGTCCACGCCGGCTACAACCTCGGGGTGATCAGTCTTGCCGGCTGATCGGGAGTCGGAGCGATCGACCGAGCCACGCGGGCCGAACCCGCCACCGGAGGCATCGGCTCGCCCGTCGCGTCGTGCGCGAGTGGCCGTCGGCCGCCGGGAGCTTCGATCGCTGCGATCGGAGAAGACGATCCTGCTCGCCGTGGCCATCCAGCTGTTTATCGCGGCCTTTTCGTCGTTTCTCGTCGTCGGACTCGTCTCGCTGTACGATCCGGGCGCGGTCGACGGCTACCAGACTGACGTCGCGGTCACGGGCGAGGATCCCGAGACGCTGCTCGCCGCCACCGAACGACGGGACGGAATCCGATCGACACAGTACGAGGATCGCGACGCCGCCAATCAGGCCTTCGGGATGGGGGAGGTAGACGCCGTCTTCGAGGCGACCAGGGGTGAGGAGGGACAGCTCCAGGTCGCCGTCACCGCACCCGAAACGGGGCTGGAGACGACCCTCGTCGTCGTCCAGCTTCGGGAGACGCTCGAAGCCGTCGAGCGGACGGAACGCCAGGCCAACGCCGATCGGCTCGCCGAACAGCCACTCGATCTGCCCGAGCCGGACGAGACGAGTCCGTACCTCGCCTTTACCTACACCGTATTGGTCCCGCTGTTGCTCTTTTTGCCGGTGTTCATCAGCGGCTCGATCGTCCTCGATTCCCTGATCGAAGAGCGCCAGCGGGGAACGCTCGCGCTGTTGCGCGTCGCGCCGCTGTCGCTTGCGGATATCGTCGATGCGAAACTCGTCACGATCGCGGCGATCGCACCCCTGCAGGCGATCGTCTGGCTCGCCGTGCTCGCGGGTAACGGCACGGCGATCGCCATGCCGGCCGCCCTGATCGTCCTGGTCGGGGCGCTGTCGGGTATCGTCGTCTCGCTTGGAACGATCATCGCACTGGCAACCCCGGACCGACGACAGGCACAGCTGCTCTACTCGGTGACGATCGTCGGCGGGCTGGTGCTTGCAGCCCTCCTGCCCGAGCATCCGGCGAACACGGTCGCGAAGTTCGCGATGGGGTCAGCGACGACCACGAGCTGGCTGCTCGTCGGGAGCTACGGTCTGCTTGCCGCCGTGGCGTTCGTCGCGGTCAGAACGAGCGTCAGGGTGCTCGAACCCGAGTCGCTGTAGGGGTCAAAAGACGGGGTCGAGAGACGGCACCCATGCCGTCTCGGGATCGTCGGGAGGGGGTGACGGAAGCCGAGTTGGCGACGATCGGGTCGGTCCCGGCTGCCCACGCGTTCGACCGGTTCCATGCCGGGTTCGGGTCCTGGCAGGCACGTACTGTTTTTTTCGGTGGCCGCTGTAGCATCCTGCGATGGAGTATACGACACTCGGCGGGACGGGAATGGAGGTCAGCCGCCTCTGTCTTGGCTGTATGAGCTTCGGATCGAGCGACTGGCGCGAGTGGGTCTTGGAGGATGAAGAAAGCAAACGGATCATCGATCGAGCGATCGATCTCGGGATCAACTTCTTCGACACGGCGAACATGTACTCCAACGGCGAGTCGGAACGGATTCTGGGGGCGGCCTTAGAGGGCTATCGCGAGGAGTCGGTCGTCGCCACCAAGGGCTACTTCCAGCTGCGCGAGGACGACCCGAACTCGGGTGGGCTCTCCCGGAAAGCGATCGAACAGGAGCTTACAGCCAGTCGCGAGCGACTGGGAATGGAGACGATCGATCTCTACCAGATTCACCGCTGGGACGACGACACCCCGATCGAGACGACCCTGCGGGCGCTGGACGATGCCGTGCGGCGTGGCCACGTTCGCTATCTCGGTGCGTCCTCGATGTGGGCCCACCAGTTCGCCGAATCGCTGTATACGAGCGATCGGCTCGGACTCGATCGGTTCGCGACGATGCAAAACCACTACAACCTGGTCTATCGCGAGGAAGAACGCGAGATGGTGCCTCTCTGTGCGAAAGAGGGTGTTGGCGTGCTCCCGTGGTCGCCACTGGCGAGGGGATATCTCACGCGTCCCCACGAAGAGATCGACGCGACGACACGGGGTGAGACGGAAGAACACATGTACGACCACCCATACCGGGAGGGTGGCGGTCGGGAGATCAACGAGCGGGTGGCCAAACTGGCCGCCGAGAAGGGGCTGACCATGGCACAGATCGCTCTGGCGTGGCTCCTCCACAAGGAGTGGGTCGACGCCCCGATTATCGGCACCACGAGCGTCGAACACTTAGAACAGGCCGTCGCCGCGATCGACGTCTCGCTGTCGGCCTCAGAGCTCGCGTATCTGGAGGAGCCCTACGAGCCGGTGCCAGTGTCGGGCCACGACGACTGATACGGATTAGTGTCCGTCAGCGTGTCATAGACGGCCTCTCGTATTCGTCGAAGTGATAGATACAGACGAAGGGGCCAACACGACGAGCTGTGATTTGTCCTCTAACTGGCAGGAGACCTGTGCAAGAATTAAAGGATGAGTTCAGATGTGCTGTAGGTCAGTTGAAGATCTCCGCAAGCGGCGGAACAACCTGACGCTTGCGAGACAAAACGCCGGGCAAGATTGACTCCCGGTCCGCGAACGAAGTATCAAGTGCATCTTCTACCGTGTCCACATGGTCGCCGGCGATGAGGGCGGTGGATTCCTCCTCAAGCACGTCCGTGATAAGCAACAGAAACACGGCGTAGTCCCGCTCTGAGACGAGTTCGCTCATCGCGGTGAGTATAGCATCCCGCTGATCCAACACCGCCTGCCGCTCTACGGTTTCAATCTGTCCGATGCCGACAGACTCCGATCCGAACGTGAATTCTTTGAAGTCACTCAGCACCATCTCTCGCGGCTGTTTCTCCCCGAGTTTGCTTTTTTGTTGCAGTAACTCTTTCCCATACTCCTCGTAATCCACACCGGCAGTCTCCGACAGTCGCTCGGCTATGCTCCAATCCGTGTCGGTGGTAGTCGGGGATCGGAGCACGAGCGTATCGCTCAACAGACCGCTGAGCAGCAGGCCGGCGGTCTCGGTATCGATCGCCTCGTCCGCTTCGTCGTACAGGTGCGTGAGGATGGTGGCGGTAGATCCAACTGGTTCGTTGCGGAAAAAGATGGGTTCGCTGGTCTCTATGTCTCCGATTCGGTGGTGGTCCACGACCTCCACGATCTCCGCATCCCGCACACCGAGTACGGCCTGACTGGACTCATTATGATCAACAAGGATCAGACGGTCCGCTGTTGCATCCTCGACGAGAGTGGGAGTCTCGACGTCCCAGCGGTCAAGGACGAACCGGGTCTCCGGATTTATGTTACCAGCCCGTGCCGGGATGACATCTGCTCCCTGCGCTTGCTTCAACCGTGCATATGCGAGGGCAGAGCAGATGCTGTCAGTGTCCGGCTGTTGATGACCGATAACGTAGATTGGGTGTCCCATACCACCTACTCGCACTATGAATTGAAAATTGTATGCCGTTCTGCACCGACGGATAGCTCGTCTTTTCTTCCTATAGTTACGTCACTGAACAACCGCTGCCCTGTTGAATATGCGCGCTGTATCTTGCACGCCACTACAAACAGTATCTGCAATTGGTAGGAATCTAAGTGATCAGTTCGCAAACGCTATCCAACAGCCTATTGGGCAACGTTTCTGGTGAAAACAATCCCCATGTGACGGAGAGCAATCCGTCTGGGGGCGATCGAAAAACGGGTTGCAACCGCGAAAAGAGCGGGGCAGCCGTGTTCAGTCGTCCGAGACCGCACCAGCCGGGTTCTCGATCGAGTCGACCGCGACCGACCCGGTGAGTTCCGTGTATGGGTACGGCATCCCGACGTCTTCCTCGTCGAAGCGAAGCTTGACAGCCTCCACGAATGTGGTTTTGACACCGCCAGCACCGGTTTCGGACGGATCGATCCAGAGCCGTCCGTTGAGAACGACTGCCGAGTCCTCGAGCCCAGTAACGGGGGCGGTCGGGGCTGGGTCGTCGAGCACGCCCTCGATCGCACTGCCCTCTTCGAGGATGATCGATCGAGCGTGTTCGATGTCGGCCTCGTACTCGATCCCGAAGTCGAAGGAGACACGACGCGTGTCGTTGGCGACAGGATTTTTCACGACCGAACCCGCGAGATCACCGTTCGGAACCGTGAGCTGTTCGTTGTCGAACGTATCGAGTTTCGTCACCCGGAGGTCGATATCGCGAACGATACCACCGTTACCGTTCCACTCGATGTAATCGCCGACCTCGAACGGTTTGTCTTTGATGATGAATATCCCTGCGACGAAGTTCTCGATGATATCGCTTGCAGCGAAGGCAAGCCCCAATGCGAGCGCCGCAGCGATCGTCGCGAAGGCTGCGAGAATCGTCGGGAAGTCAGCGACGGTCGCGGCGATCCCTATCGCGCCAAAAAACGCAATTGCGACGGCAATACTGGAGCCCAGACTAACGACGGCCGAAGGGAAATCACGTGCGTCGAGTGCCTGTTTCGTCAGCCGGACGAGAACAGATTTCCCGATCTGGTAGAGCAGGACGAACGCCACGACAAACGTGAGGACGGTAATTCCAAACGAGACGAGTACGTCGGAGTATGTCGAAAGAGTGCCCACCGTACCGGTCGGAACTCCATGGAGTGCTGTTGCTGAAGCCACAGACATACCAGTCACTGTCAAAATATAAAACTATGGATACTTCACCTGACATCAACCAGGGACTTGAGCTGGTCGATACAACATTTGCCATTTCGAAACCAATACTGGTTTCTGACAAACCGAATTGGGGGAAAGAGTAATTAGAGTTCATTTACAACCGATCAAATGTCGACGACCGTACCGCCCGACGGTTCCCGGTTTCACCGACAGCGAGGACATCCCAGGACAATGCCACCAACGATATTCGATCGATCACCGGTCGAGCAACCGAGCGAGCAGTCGACCGACGACACACGAACCGACAGAACGGAGACCACGACCTGTCCCGAGTGCGACGGCCACGTCGTCGTCCGGGGCGACCAGACCCACTGTGAGGACTGTGGCCTCGTCGTCGACGAGGACCGCATCGACCGCGGCCCGGAGTGGCGGGCGTTCGACGCCGCCGAGCGAGACGAGAAATCCCGCGTCGGCTCTCCCACGACGACGATGATGCACGATCGCGGCCTCTCGACGACGATCGACTGGCGCGACAAAGACGGCTACGGCGGGACACTCTCCAACCGGAAGCGCCGACAGTTCCAGCGGCTGCGGACCTGGGACGAACGGTTTCGCACGCGTGATTCGAGCGATCGGAACCTGAAACACGCCCTGGGCGAACTCGAGCGGATGGGCGCTGCTCTCGACGTGCCCGACTCCGCCGAGGAGACTGCAAGCGTCATCTACCGGCGCGCACTCGAAGACGGGCTGTTACCGGGACGATCGATCGAGGGGATGGCGACGGCAGCCCTCCACGCGGCAATCCGGCAGGCGGGCGTTCCCCGATCGCTCGAAGAACTCGCGACCGTCAGCCGGATCGACTATCTGGAGGCCGCCCGCTCCTACCGGTATCTCGTCAGAGAACTCGAACTGCCGATGGCACCACCCGACCCGTTAGAGTACGTTCCCCGATACGCCTCGACGCTCGGCCTCTCGAACGAGACGGAACGGCGTGCACACGAACTTCTCAAGTCGGGGATGGAGGCGGGACTGCACAGCGGCAAACACCCCGTCGGCCTCGCTGCAGCCGCCCTTTACGCGGCGAGCCGACTGACAGAGGAAACGCTCACACAAGATGCCGTCTCCGAGGCCGCCGACGTGAGCAACGTCACGATCCGCAACCGGTATCAGGAACTGCTCGAACACGAGATCACGACGTCGGAGCCCTCCGCTGCCGACTGATCTGCGACCCTGGGTTGCTTTGGCGATCGCGCGCTAGCTCATAAACAGCCGCCGACCGGCCCGTTCGTGACGCATGCCCATGATCTCCGCCAGCGGTGCGAACGACGCCATCGCAGTCACATCGTCGTCGACGTGTCGCTCGCAGGTTTCGGTGAGCACCGGCTGTAACGCTTCGAGCACGCGCTGGATCTCGGTGTGGCCAAACCGGCCGAGTCGCTGGGCCGCACCGAGCAGTCCCGTGACGAACGAGTAGCCGTAGGCAAGACAGGCATCGAGCCGCGAGAGGCCGCGGGCCTCGGCGACGACTCCGAAGACTACCGGGTAGTGACCCGGCGTCGAGCCAGTGTCGATCGCGTCGGCGACGTCCGCCTCGAACGCCGCGGCCGGCGACTCCTCGGCCGGGCCACCATCCGTCGAGACGGCGTCCGCAGAGTCGGCATCGATCGCCGTCGCGTGGGTCGGGTCTCGATCGAGGTCGACGAGGAGTTCACACAGCTTCGCCCCTGCCTTTGTCGAACTTTCGCGAAACTCCCGTGGCATCGTGACGGCGTGGAGGCGCTCGTCGACGCCGAGCAGCCGATCGAGATTCCGATCGGCGCTGGCCGCGTGGGCGTTTGCCAGTGCGACGGTTTCACAGGGGCCGACGATCCGTCGAAGGTAGGCTTCGAGCAGCGCCTGTAGCTCGTCGGCATCGGTGATCCGATCCTCGTTGATGTACTGTTCGAGGCCGTAGGAGGCCGTATACCCTCCGACGGGGAGAAACGAGTCCGAGAGCCGGAGCGCGGTCAGAAACGCGCCTGAATCAGTGGTCATGGTGGTGGTCAGTGTGGGTGTGGTCGTGGTCCGGATCGTGCGTGTGTGTCTCGTCGTCCGGATCGTGGCTGTGTTCTGGGCCGTGATCGTGGCTATGGTCGTGGCTGTGGCCGTCGTCCGTGTCGTGGCTGTGGCCGTCGTCCGTGTCGTGGCTGTGGCTATGATCGCCACCAGCCCCGTGACCGTGATCGTGACTGTGATCGCCGCCAGCTCCATGGCTGTGCTCGTGATCGCCGCCGTGTCCGTGCTCGCGATCGCCACCAGCGTCGGCCGTCTCGGTCACGAACAGATCGGCCGAGACCGTCGTCGCGGCAACTTCGGCGTCGGGAACGACGTCAGTCACGACCCGTTCGACGATGTGGCGATCGGCCGACAGCGGCACGTAGACGGTCCCCTCGTCGATCGCCAGATCCCAGTGTTGGTTGCCGACGCGGTGACCGAGTTCGACCGCCCCAGCGAGGGTCTCCGGCGTCGCCTCGGGAAGCGTCACTGCGAGTGCGTCCCGTGGCTCGAACGCGACCACGATCATCCGATCGTCCTCGAGGAGCAAGACGTCACCCGAAGAGATTGCGGGTCGATCGAGGACGACGCCGACATCGGTCCCGCGATCGGTCGTCGCGCGGAATCGTGACCGTCGGCGGTTGTCGGCATCGATGACGACCGTTTCGAGCGTGCCGGCAGCGTCGTGGTCGTCGCGGTGGTCCGCGAGCGCGTCGTCGGCGTGGACGTTGCCGACGATGCCGTCGATTCGCTCCATCAGTACCGCCGGTCGGCCGGTGTGCCGACCCCGAGCGTGTGCTGTCTCGCGTCGTCCCAGGCGGCCCGAACGGTCGCGGTCACGTCGGCCTCGCGATGGCCGAGCACCCGAACGACGGCACCGACGTCGTGGGGCAGTCGGGAGGCGCCAGCGTGGACGTCCGTCCGATCGTCGAGTCCATCGCGGAGCCGATCGAGCAGACCATCGATCGTGGCCGTCTCGTCGTCACTCCCGTCGCTGTCAGCCGCGGCGTCGGTGCCACCCGCCGAGTCGTCGGCCGCGAGCCCCGGCGCAAAGACGTACAGCGAGCCGACGATCCCGTACTCCCCGACGCTCGCTGCGTCGCGTGGGTCCCGATCGGCCGGCCGGAGATCGACCGTGTCGGCACAGACGAGGCGGCCTTCGTACTCGGCTTCCACGCTGGCGTGATAGTGGTCGAACGTAAACGGCTCGTGATCGCTCAACCCGTCCGGAACGAGCACGTCGGCGACGATGACCGTCGCGTTGGTAGCGAGGTCGACGGAGATCGTCTGCAGACAGCGCGCGTTCTCGTTGACGATCGTCGCCCCCGGCAGATACTCGAGGTGTGTCTCCGGCCCGGCCCGCAACGTCGCGTCGAGGTGGGCGTAGTTCTCGTTCATGCTGTGGACTTTCGTCGCGCTCTGGGTCGTGACGTGTGCGCGAGCGCCCGCCTGTGCGTCGACGATCATCCGATGGCGATCGCCCTGTGCGACGCCGCCGGTCGGTTCCTGAGTGACAAGCGTCGTCAGCCCGGGTGCGGGATCGGTGGCGAGCGTACCGGTCAGGTGGTAGGGAACCTTGACGTGGTCTCGAAGCAGTCGCGTCGGATTGTCGCCCTCGCGGCCGAAGGTGACATCGAGGAGCCCGTTCTTCCCGGGACCGCCGGCGGGTGACTGGGCGAGGGGCTCCTCGGCGTACGCCTCGAAGGCAGGTGGGAGCGACACTCCCCCGCGATCGGCGTCGGCACCGATACTCACGCGATGGTCACCCCCGTGAATCCGCGATCGGCACTCTCGCTCATCCGGCCGACCCCGCGGTGGTCACGCGAACAGCACCTCCCGATCGACGTGGTCCAGAACCTCGTCGATCCCGCTGCCGCTCTTGCAGTTGGTGAAGACGAACGGCTCGTCGCCTCGGACCTCGGCTGCGTCGTGTTCGATCACGTCGAGATCGGCGTCGACGTGGGGGGCGAGATCCGTCTTGTTGACCACGAGCAGATCGGCCTGGGTGACGCCCGGACCGCGCTTTCGCGGGATGTCCTCGCCCTCGGCGACCGAGATCACGAACACGAAGTAGTCGGCCAGCTCGGGGTTGAACGTCGCCGCGAGGTTGTCGCCCCCGCTCTCGACGATGACGACGTCGAGGTCGGGGTGGCGCTCGGTGAACTCGTCGATCGCGGCGAGGTTCATCGAGGGGTCCTCGCGGATGCCGGTATGGGGACAGGCACCCGTTTCGACCCCGCTGACGAGGTCTTCGGGGAGCAGGTCGGCAAAGGACTCCCGGAAGACATCGGCGTCCTCCTGGGTCATGATATCGTTGGCGATGACGCCGACTTCGTGACCGTCCGCGACGAGTTCGGGGACGAGCTGGCGAACCAGTGCCGTCTTCCCGGAGCCAACGGGACCCCCGATACCGACTTTCGCGACGTCCCGGTACCCCATCAGTGACCACCCGACGCGTCGGCCGGTGGTTCGCTCGGAATCTCTTCGCCGGGATCGGGATCGATCGTCTCGAGCTGGTCGCGCGTATCGGCCCGGATCGGATCGTGAACGGTCACGAGCTTCGTCCCGTCGGGGAACACTGGCTCGACCTGGATCATGCCAACCATCTCGGGAACGCCCTCCATGACGTCTTCTCTGGTGAGCAACTGGGTCGCCTCGGCGCGGATCTGCGAGACGGACTTGCCCTCGCGGGCGGCCTCACAGGCCCAGTCCGAAATGTATGCCACCGTCTCGGGATGGTTGAGCTTGACCCCCCGGTCCTTTCGCCGGCGGGCCAGTTCCGCGGCCATGAACACCGTCAGTCGCTCCATCTCCTTCGGTGAGAGCATCATCGGTCGGTCACCTCGGGCAGGTGCTCGGTTCGTGGTGTGTTCGTCGGCTCGATCGGTCGATTCGTCGTGGGTGTCGTATCGTGGCTATCCATTGTTCAGAGCAGGTATCGCTGTGCGAGGGGAATCTCCTCGGCGGGGTCGCAGGTGACGTGTTCGCCGTCGACTTCGACCTCGAACGTCTGTGCGTCGATATCGATATCGTCCGGGCAGTGGTCGTTGTGAAGCATATCCGACTTTCGGACCGATCGGGTGTCGCTGATCGGCCGCACTGGTGTCGTCAGATCGTAGCTGTCGCCGACGTCGTTCTTGTAGGCGGCATCGCTGACGAACGTGACCGAGAGACCGTGTTTCGCACGTCCCTGTGCCCCGGCGCGTTCGCGACCGAGGATCGGTTCGCAGGTCATCAGCGAGCCGTTTGCCTCGCCCATCTGGGACCAGACGGGGAAGCCGCCCTTGATCACCGCTTTCGGTTTGATACCGAAGAACGACGGCTCCCACAGTGCGATGTCGGCGAGTTTGCCGGGTTCGAGCGAGCCAACGTACTCGTCGATCCCTGCCGTAATCGCCGGGTTGATCGTGTACTTGGCGACGTAGCGCTCGATGCGGGCGTTGTCGGCATCGGTCCCTTCGTCGGCTTCGAGCGGGCCACGCTGGGCTTTCATTTTGTGGGCCGTCTGCCACGTCCGAGAGACCAGTTCGGCCATCCGTCCCATCGCCTGGGAGTCGGTGGTCATCATCGAGATGGCACCCGTATCGTGGAGCACGTCCTCCGCTCCGATCGTCTCCGCCCGAATGCGCGATTCGGCGAAGGCGACGTCTTCTGGAACGTCGGGGTTGAGGTGATGACAGACCATCACCATATCGAGGTGCTCGTCGAACGTGTTCTCCGTGTACGGCATCGACGGATTCGTCGACGAGGGCAGCATGTGGTCGTGGCCGATCAGTTCGAGGACGTCGGGTGCGTGGCCGCCACCGGCTCCCTCGATGTGGAACGTATGGATCGCCCGGCCGTCGATCGCGTCGAAGGTGTCCTCGACGAAACCCGACTCGTTGAGCGTGTCCGTGTGGATACAGACCTGGACGTCTTCCTCGTCGGCGACGGTCAGGGCCGTATCGATCACGTCGGGCGTCGAGCCCCAGTCCTCGTGGAGTTTGAGGCCACAGGCCCCGGCCTCGATCTGTTCGTAGATCGCTTCGGGCTTGCTGCTGTTGCCCTTGGCGTAGAAGCCGACGTTGACGGGCCACTCCTCGGCGGCCTGGAGGAACCGCTGGATGTTTCGTGGCCCCGGCGTACAGGTCGTCGCGCCGCCACCGTAGCCGCCGCCGAGCATAGTCGTCACGCCGGAGCCAAGCGCGTGCTCGACCAGCTGTGGGCTGTTGAAGTGGACGTGAATGTCGAGTGCACCCGGGGTCGCGATCAACCCGTCAGCGGGGATCGTGTCGGTGCTCGGGCCAATCACCATATCGACGTCGTCCATTGTGTCCGGGTTGCCGGCCTTTCCGACGCCGACGATCTTCCCGTCGCGGACGCCGATGTCCCCCTTCCGAACGCCGAGCACGGGGTCGATGATGACGACGTTGGTAAAGGCCCAGTCGAGGGCCCCCTCAGCCTGGGTCACGCCCGACTGCATTCCCATGCCATCGCGCATCGTCTTCCCGCCGCCGAAGACCGCCTCTTCGCCGGGGACACCGTGATCCGCCTCGATCTTCGCAAGCAGGTTCGTATCGCCGAGTCGGAGCCGATCGCCCTCCGTCGCCCCGAACAGATCCGTATACTCACGCCGGGAGAGTTCGCGGCTCATTGTGCCCCCTCCTCGGTCGGTTCTGCACCCAGGAACCCACCCTCGATCGCCCGCTCGATCGCCCGCGCTTTGATATCCTCGTCGTCAAGCGATCCGTTTACCAGCCCGCTCATGCCGTGGACGATCCGATCGCCGCCGATCGCCACAAGGTCGACTTCGCGTTCCTGACCGGGTTCGAATCGGACGGCGGTGCCGGCGGGGATATCGAGGCGGTAGCCATAGGCCGAGGCTCGATCGAACTGTAGCCCGGGGTTTGCCTCGAAGAAGTGAAAGTGCGAGCCGACCTGGACGGGGCGATCGCCGGTGTTCTCGACGGTAACCGACGCCGTCGGTCGCCCCTCGTTGAGTTGCACTGGCTCGTCTGCGGGGAGCAGTTCGCCCGGAACGAGATCGCTCATCTGTCGATCACTCCGTGGCCGTTGTCGGAGTAATCGGGTGAACTATAATTCATTACATCGCGGAGTAGCAAGACGATCGACCTAAAGCTACGCCTGCCGGTCAATATTTGCCCAGTAGCGTCCGACACTAGTGGTCAAACACTGCATCATCCCTCGTACCGGCAGTATTATCGGCTAAGGATGTATTAAGATTACGCATATCGATTGTTTTCGGCCGTCAAACGTGTCTGTACCAACCACCGAACGCGACTGTGCCAACCAGTGCACGTAAGTAGGTTCCCTTCCCTGAACAGTGACGTATGGGACCGACGATCGCGACGGCGTCGCCGGAGGGTCGATGATGGTCGCCGACGACATCCGGATGAAACGGAAGATTCAGCAACTGGGCTCGTCGACGCTGGCAGTTACGCTCCCAGCCGAGTGGGCGCGAGAGCACGACGCAGAGAAAGGCGACGAGGTGATCATCCAGACCGACGAAAGCGGCGGCTCGTTGCTGATCGTCCCGGAGTCACCGAAGACGACCGACAACGCTGTCGTCGTCGACGCCAGTTCGCTCGACCCGGCAGCGCTCGAACGGACGATCATCGCACAGTACGTCCTCGGCAGTTCGTTGCTCCGGATCGAGAACGACGGCCCCCTTTCGACGGAGCTGCTCGACACCATCACCGACGTCGAACGCCAGCTCATGGGGCTTGGGATCGTCGAACAACGGCTCGATCGGGTCGAAATTCGCTGTTCGATCGATCCCGGTGATTTCGAGCTTCCGAGGCTGCTCGAACGGCTCTGGCGGGCCGAAGCGACGATGCGTGACCACGCCGTCGCGTCCTTGCTCGATGGCGACGTCGATCGGGCCCAGCAGACGATTTACCACGAACGCCAACTCGAGACGCTGTTCTATCTCTTCTTGCGACTGCTGTTTACGACCTACCGCAATCCCCGCCTGAACGAATCCGTCGGTCTCGACACTGGCTTCCCCCTGATCGGCTACCGATCGATCGCCCAGGATGTCCTCCTGATGGCAGCCCGGGCCAAGGAAATCGCGACGCTGGTCGACGATGGCGACGGTGACGAGCCCGACGCGGAGACGATAGACTGCTTTCGGGCAGTCACAGCCGAACTCGAGACGACAGCAGAAGCGACCAGAACGGCCGTTACCGAACCGACCCACGAGAACGTCAGCCGAGCACGAACGTGTGCCACGTCGCTTTCGGCAGCCGTCGAAACTGCACAGCGCCACCTCGAGGACGCCCGCCCCGAGCCACTGCTGGAACTCCAGCGGAGTCTATCCGCACTGAACGCGAGCGGCAACCACGCCACCGACAGCCTCGACGTCGCCAGCCACTTCGCCGTCCGATCGGAGTCGAACGCGACGGCCGAGGACTCCTGATACTGCCGGAGACGACACCGTGACAACGTTCGTCTTCGTCCTGACTGCTGTTCGAACCCCATTGAGTGCCGTCTGAACACCTCGCTGAGTGCTGTCTGAACACCTCGCTGACTTGTTAGACGCCTCACTCACCGATATCTGGGAGTGCGAACCCGATCGGACGTCTCTGGGGGCGACGTACCACCGATCGCCGGCCCACATCTGGCCCCATCCGATCACCGGCCCCCGTCTTGCTACCACCGATCACCGGCCCACGTCTTGCTACCACCGATCGCCGGCCCACATCTTGCTACCGGCTGTCTCGACGCACGCGATCGGCAGCCGATCGTGTACTAGGACGTTTTAGGAGTTCATGCGTCCCCGGACCGTTTGTCCTCCCTCGCCCCATCGGGGATGCCGTAGTATACTTTCCAGGTAAGTCTTTTATAGTAGCTTCCGGATCGTTTGGTTGTCCGACGAACAAGGATACGTTTGAACACACTAGCGGACATATTCAAGCACTTACCACAATGACAGACGACAAATCCGGACGCGAGATGTACGGCGAACAGTACGACGAGGCAAACGAACCGATCTTTTCGGGAATCCCATCGTTCCTGAAACTCCCACAGATCGATCGCGACGAGGTCGCCGACGAGGAACTGGACATCGCGATTCTCGGTGCCCCACTGGACACCGCGACGACGATTCGCCCAGGAACCCGCTACGGCCCCCGCGCCGTACGTGCCGCCTCGACGGTCCCCTCGCCGCCATACCAGCACTTCAACATCGAAACGGGCGTCGATCCCTTCGACAACTTCAAAGTCGCCGACACTGGTGACGCGACAATCTCCCCTGGCGACACCAAAGAGAGCCAGGACAACATCGAGGACGCCGTCTACGAAATCGCAGAGCAGGACGCGACGCCGATCGTCATCGGCGGCGACCACTCGATTTCCTACCCGGATATCAAAGGGTGGGCAGAGGCCAACGACTACGACGACGTCGGGCTCATTCACTTCGACTGTCACGCCGACACTGGTGACGACGGCCTCTGTGGCTTCGAGTACGACCACGGCGCGTGGGTAAAACGAGTCTTCGACGACGATCTCGTTGCCGGCGAGAACTACACGCTGATCGGTCCGCGTGGTTTCTGGCCCGGCCCAGACACGTACGAGGCAATGCGCGAGGCAGACATGAAGTGGTACACCGCCATGGAAGTCGCCGAGTTCGATCTCGCCGACATCGTCGCCGACGCCGTCCAGCGTGCGACGGACGGGACCGACGCCGTCTGGGTCTCCTTCGACGTCGACGTGATGGAGCCGGCCTACTGTCCCGGGACCGGCGAACCCGAACCCGGCGGCCTCATCCCGCGTGAGGCGCTCAAGATGGTTCGCGACGTCGTCAAACAGCTCGACCCCGACAACTTCGGGTTCGACGTCGTCGAAGTCGCCCCACAGTACGACGCCAGCGACACCAACTCTTACAACGGCGGCATCACCTCCGGCTTCGCCAACCGCCTGATTCTCGAGGTCATGGGCAGCATGGCCCTCGCGAAGAACGGGCTCGAAGAAGGCTCGCCGATCAAGCCAAAAGAACCCCTCGGCCCACAGGGCGAGGTCGAAGCGCCCGCAGACGACTAAGACGGACTGCTATCCGTCGGTTCCGCCGATCGACTCGTACGCATCGAGTATAATAGCTACTGATTTTCAGGAAATGTCGGGAGAGGGCGACTGGTACCGAAGTGCTACAGTACCGATTGAACGCTGTCGTCCCGAGACGAGCGCCGTCGTCGACGTACCCGTGGCGTGCTCGACGTCCCAACCTTTTACATACTCTTCTAAGAGTATCTACCATGACTTCTGGACTGGACCCGACGGAAGAATACGACGGCTCGATCCGAGTTCGGCTCTTAGATGACGACTCTGAGACAGAAGAGCGCAGTTGTAACTCATATGAGGCTGCGATCGAGGTCGTCAAAGAGCATCAACACTCGGTGACGGTCGCGAAAATCGTGGATCGAGACGACACCGTCGTTTTCACGTCTGCTGATATGGACATCGCCCAGTGGGAGAGTGTTTGGCGTCAGGAAAAACGCCGACAGTCCGTCCACGTAGAGGAATATCACTGCCCCTACGACAGTGTCTCGTGCTTTGCTGACGATCGGTGTGTCCAGTGTAAGATCGACAAGGTCCAAAATCAATACTAAAAAACTACCGGACGGGGTCGGCGATTTGCGCGATTCGCATCTTGAAAAGTGGGTTGGGGCAGATTTGAACTGCCGACTTCCTCCGTGTGAAGGAGGTATCATAACCGGACTAGATCACCAACCCGCACGGAAAGATTCCCGTGCGTTCAACTTAAGACTTCCTTTCAGCGCCGATCGGACCCAGCCACCGGTTCCGATCGCTCCCGTCTCTCACCGACGGCCGATCGAGCGCCGGCGATCGCCGTTCGAGCCTGCCCGTCGACGCGAGCCCGCTGCATAGCGACCGCACCACGGAGTCGATCGATGCGGCTCTCGGGTTCGGCCTCGCGCCCGATCAATGTCCGAACGCGGCCACGCCCGTGGTGGATCGACTCGCGGACGCCGAGCCTGGCGTGTTCGAAAGCGCGGGTGAGGTAGTATCGGGTATCCTGGAAGTGTTTGTTCATCGAATCTCGATATAGGGGAGGCGCGATGAGAATATAGCCCTTTCGTAGACAACACAATTGCTCACGTGACGATCGGGTCGTCGTCGATCGGAGACGAACCGATCAGTACTGTGGCGATTCCTCCGGTTCGCCGTCCCGCATGTTCACCACGCGACCGAGGGTGAACAGCCCGTCCGAGAGCCGATTGAGATACTGGACCGCCTGCTCGTTGATTTCCTCTTCGCTTGCGAGCGCGACCGATCGCCGTTCGGCGCGTCGACAGACGGTTCGGGCGTGGTGGAGTTGGGAACCGTGTTCGCTTCCGGTCGGTAGAATAAACGACGTTAGCGGCTCGAGTTCCTCGTCGTACTCGTCGATCCAGTCTTCGATCGTCTC
>SL_4KL_010_BRINEDRAFT_10000202_pt1 | contig 28739 bp, 27 predicted proteins | sample SodLak_010_BRINE_2_FD_10664 | JGI IMG/M metagenome (IMG submission 10664) | reverse complement strand
GCTTCGGAATTCGTCAGGTTGAGGTTCCTTATCCACAAACTCATCATCCATGGACTCGTCAATCATTCCGGCTATTTTTACATACCCGCCTAATGGTGTAGCACCGATTACATATTCCGTCTCACCTTTCTTAAACCCAAAAATATTAGGCGGAAAACCAATAGAAAAGCGATCTACCCGCATATTAAAGAACTTAGCCGCTAAAAAGTGACCGAGTTCATGTACGGTAACCAGTATAAAAATAGCGGCAATAAAAACTGCCAGTGTAGTGGTAAGACTAAAAATCCATTCCATTCTTTATCGTAAAAGTCTGTTCGCAAATTTCCGCGTTTCCCGATCTACTTCATATAGTAAATCAGGAGTTAACTCACTGTTCGATTCAATATTTTGCAGTGAGAGCTCTATAATTTCAGGAATTTGAATATAACCAATTTCTCTGTTTAAAAACCTTTCTACGGCCACCTCATTGGAAGCATTAAGTACTGCAGGTTTTACTCCACCTTTTTTAACGCATTCAATTGCAATATTAATACATGGAAAACGTTGATAGTCAACCGGTTCCATAGATATATTGATAGGTTTTTTATAGTCTAGTGTTTCGTTAGAATAATTTATTCTATCAGGGTATGTAAGCGCATATAAAATGGGAACTTTCATATCCGGCGGGCCGAGTTGTGCTTTTGATGATCCATCAACGAATTCAACTATTGAGTGAATAATGCTTTGAGGGTGAACAACCGGCTCAATTTTTTCAACATCTAACCCAAATAACCAATGGGCCTCTATAATTTCGAGACCTTTGTTCATCATCGTAGATGAATCAATGGTAATTTTGGCGCCCATATCCCAGTTCGGATGATTCAGCGCATCCTCAACCGTAATAGACTGCATCTTTTCGTAACTCCAATCTCTAAATGGTCCGCCACTTGCCGTTATAATAATTTTTTGTATCGATTCAGCCGGCTCCCCCACCAAGCATTGTAACATTGCCGAATGTTCCGAGTCAACCGGTATCATCTTTGTTTTAAACGAAGAGAGGTTCGATAAAATTTCACCACCAACTACAAGTGACTCTTTATTGGCAAGTGCAACGGTTTTATTTTCTTTAAGCGCTTCATATGTCGACTGGAAGCCAGCAAAACCAACCAGGCTATTCAAAATTATATCAGCATCATCATATGTAGCCAGGTCAATTAATTTATCAGGTCCATATTCCAATGATGATGGTTTTACGGAGATTGACTGCTCAAACTCTTTTCTGTTTGATTCATCCGAAAGCACAACAAAATCAGGGTTAAACTGATCGACCTGCTTTGCAAGCAGCTCCCAATTTTTATGGGCTGATAACCCNACAATGTTAAANTGATCAGGGCTATTTTTAACCAGCTCCAAAGCCTGGGTACCAATAGATCCGGTAGATCCTAAAACGACAAGATTTTTTCTTCTCAATGATGGCTCATCTATATTCATAATTGTGCTAAAAATAGAAAATTTCAGTGAAAGAATGGCTTTGTAATATCTAACGCTTCTTTGTACATAATGGCATGGGCTTCAGCCGTTTGCTCTACAGTTGGAGCGTATCCACCAGAAAGTAAAAGTGTAATAGGAACCTCTTTTTGGGTAACCGTTTCAATCACCATTCGATCTCGATCGCGCAATCCTTTTGTAGTAAGTGACAACCGCCCAAAATGATCTGATTCCAAAGGGTCAATACCTGCAAGGTAAAACACGAGATCGGGCTGAAAGCGTTCAAAAATAGTGCCTAAAGAATCAGACAGTGTATTTAAATACGTTATGTCATCACTTTTATCCGGAAGTCCTGCATCCAGATCTGAAGGTGGTTTTTTAAACGGATAATTCTTTTCGCCATGAATTGAAAACGTAAAGACATCGGATTCATCCCTAAATATTTCTGCTGTACCATTACCTTGATGAACGTCGCAATCTATAACCATCACCCTATTTACCCACATCGCCTGTCGTAACACTTTTATGGCTACTGCTACATCATTATATACACAAAAACCTTCGCCATAATCAGGCATGGCATGGTGAGTACCACCGGCTAAATTCCCTGCTATGCCATCTTGCAAAGCCATCAGGCCGGCATTAATAGTTCCCTGTACAGCCAGCCGAGAACGTACAGCCAAGCCTCTACTCCAGGGTAAACCCATGCGCCTCTCCTCTTTTCGGCTTAACTCGCCATCCCAAACAGCATGTGCGTATCGGGGCGAATGTACCGTACAAAGATTTGCAAAATCCACCAGACTCGGTTCAACTATTTGAGACGGTGAAATAATCCCTTTATCAATTAAATAGCGATGTAAAGCTTTGAACTTCCCCATAGGGAAAATGTGACCGTCAGGAAGTGGAGCTAAATAACCAGGTGAATAGCTAATTCGCAAAGCAGTTAAATCTGTTATTGGTTTATTCTGATGTAGCCTAACATTCTGCCCGACCGTTCACGTTCTCTTCTGAAGGAATAATATCTACCATCTGATAACGTGCATCCTTCATCAACCTCAATCTGGTTATTAGCTAATCCAAAGTCATGTAATTGATCGACTAAAAATCCCTTTAAATCGATGTGTGGCTTGTTGTAGTTTTGATAATCAACAACTTTTTCAGGAAATTTTTCTGCAACTTCTATTCCAACTTCAAAAACTTGTTGACTCAAGCAAGGCGAAATATACGCGCGAATATTGGATGGTTCTGCCCCAAGATCATCCATTTTAAAAAGCGTTTTAGGGAGAATATCCGCAACTGCCCCACGCCAACCGGCATGTACTGCAGCTATTATACTGTTTGTTTCATCAGCTAAAAGTATAGCGGCACAATCGGCAACTTTAATTCCCAGCGTCAAGCCCAGTGATGATGTTATAAGAGCGTCAACACCGTTATGCATTCCGGGTTCGTCAACTACTTTGATATTACTTCCATGAACCTGTTCAGCCATTGCCAAGTGACTTTCTGACCAGTCCATTTCCTCTAAAAAGCATTCAATATTTTCGTTTAACTCTTTTGGAGACACCCCGGTATTGTCACCAAAATTCAGGCCGGGTATTTCACCCTTCTGGTTCACCACTTTTCGGTTTGCGAGTGTAAACCCCGCATCAACAGTTGTGCACGTAGTTGCAAATTTCGGTTTGATTTGATCCATCACGTTTGTAGTTCTTCTCTCAATAAGCTTCTAATTTCATCTACCGGAAAATCTTTGTTAGTCCATATTTGGAATGATTTCCTCCCCTGCTGGATAAACATTTCCAGTCCGCTGATAACTTCCGCTCCGGCACTTTTAGCTTGTATTAAAAATTTTGTCTCCAATGGATTGTAAATTAAATCATAGCATATCTTATTGTCTAACAAGTTTATATCAGACTCATCTATAATTGATTTATTTCTAAATTTCCCCATTCCCAGAGGAGTGGTATTTACAATTAGAGTTGCATCATCGGTAAAAGCTTGCCACTGGTCATATCCCACAGTTTTTGTAAATGTGCCATTTTCATCGTCAATTTCACCGGATGGATTACGAGAAACATAAATAATCTCAGCAACGCCTAATTCTTCTAATGCAATATGAACTGCTTTAGAAGCACCACCGGTACCAAAAACAATTGCTCGCATATCTTCAATCTCGGAGCTGTATGGAAGCAGTGGATTTGTAAATCCAAATATGTCGGTATTGCTACCAACTAAAATATTAGCGTGCGTTTTACTAATTGTATTTATGGCCCCTGCCCGTGCAGCATTTTCATCCAGTTCATCAACAATTTCAAATAACTGCTGTTTATAGGGTATGGTAATATTACACCCTAAAAATTGATCTCTGTTCACCCAGCTGATAAAACTTGTTAGTTCATCAGGCCTTAAATTAACAGCATGATATTTTGCATCAATATTATGATACGTGAGTGCTTTATTATGCATTAACGGGGATAGGGAGTGATCAATAGGATGACCAATCACCAAATAATGTGGTTGATTGGACTTTGCAGATTCTGAAAATTCCGTGAATGTTTGCGCCATCTATATCTTAAATTAACTTTTAAAAATAACAGGCAAAAAAAAATGCGCATGGGTTAAATGCGCATTTTCAGAAAGAATATGTATGATTGGATTAAGCAGTTACTTCACTGCTCTCCTCTTCAGATTTTTCTTCTGGCTGTTTGTCCTTAAATGTGTCATTTTCAGCCATCTCTTTGAACTTCTGGAGGTCACCCTTCAGCTGTTCAGGTAGTTTTTCAATAAATTCAGCAAGATCCTCTTCAGGCTCACCAAAAAATGTTCTGTAGTCCAGAGAAAAATCTACTCGAGTTCGCTCTCCATTATCAAGCGGAGTGAAACGGATCGTTCCGGTTTGATTTAAATTTCCATTAATTGTAATCCAGGCAAAACGGGTGTTGCGAAGATTATCAATAATGTTTGTTGTCCATTGAAACTCCTCATCACCAATTTCAGTTGTATAATCGAATGTTTGAGAGTTAACTTTCTCTATATTGTCAATTCGATCTAAAAACTTGGTGAAGTGAACGGGATTGCAGAGTAATTCGTAAACTTTAGCAAGAGGTAGGTCTACTTCGATTCTTTCGTGCGCCATAGTATGATTTAGCTTCGGAAATGAAAGTTTTTAATTCTTGTTAGGAAATGGTCTAGAGAATCAGATAGAACTGATCCACAATGCTCTAAAATTAAACATATTTTGATTAAGCATCAATTATTTCATTGATAAATATTACAATTATTTTATATTGCAAAGTTTAAGACAGTTACTAATAGCCACTTTTCTTCTCGTTACTGCTATCCACCTCTCTCCTGCGCATGGTTTTGCCCAGTCCAACATATCTGGGCTATTGCAAAATTACAGCGCAATACAAACCACTCCTGACCATGAGTTTATTACCGTTCGGAACCGGCTAAGATTAGAACTATCTCGCACTATCAGAGCAGGGAATATTTATGCCGAGGCAGATTTTATTAACCGATATCAGCATTCCGGAGAGTCTGAGCTGTTAATTCGTGAAGCATATGCCGAATGGTTTACATCAAATTATGACATTAGACTTGGAGCACAGAGAATAATATGGGGTAATTCAGATACAGATTTTGTAAACGATATTCTAACACCGGTTGATTTGAGAGAGTTTTTAACCCAAGATCCGGGAGATTTGAGAGTGGGATTAAATGCACTGAATATTACAAGATACATAGGAGCCCACTCTTTACAATTCGTGGCAGCTCCTGTTCGTCAACCAAACCTTCTCCCCGAACCGGAGTCTCGCTGGTTCCCGGTGCAAACAACTGAAATACCGCTCGACATAAGTTTCAGGGAATCAAATGATGGCTACAATATTACTGATGTTCAATTGGCGCTTCAATTTAGATGGCGACCGGGTGGCTCTTTTGATGCAGATCTTATGGTATATAACTGGGCACACCCAATGCCGGCGTATGCTATTAACTTTCAAGACCCCGAATTTGGCACCTTTTTCCCAACTATAAATTTGATAGAGACATATAAAACTACCCCAATGGTCGGCTACAGTCAAAGTTGGCAAGCTTCCGATTCATGGATCATTAAATCAGAGGGATTATTCACAACCGAACGTCTATTTACTTTCCTGCCGGTATCTGTCGATCGGCTAGAAGATGCCCTCGATAATCCTGCAATAGCATTTGAGGTAGCACAGGAATTTGAAATACGCGATGATGGATATCTGCTAACGAAACCGTGGTACAAACAGATGATCGGCCTGCAGACAGATTGGCTGGGAACGACAATCAGCCTCCAGGCATTTTTGGAAATCATAATGAACTATGAAGACCGAATACTTCCTCAAGAGTATTTTCCATATGCTTCTATTCTGTTGCAGCGATCCTTCATGAGAGATCGATTACAAACCGTAGCTGTTGGTCGGTATAATATTTTTGGGAAAGATTACTGGACGCAACTTCAAGCCATCTACGAGATTGATGATGGATTTGAAATCGCATTGGGTACCAATTTATTTGGCGGTAAATCGATCTCACCTTTTTATGGGCATTTTACCTTTAACCAGTTTAAAGAGAACAGTTTTCTGTTTAGCCAAATATCATTTTACTTCTAAAAAATAGGAATGAAACTCTGTTACGTGAGGTTCAGAGAGTCAATTAATTAAAATCATCTGCATACCTATTCTGTGAAACGCTTTGGGGAAATATTATTAGCTGCACCCGGTTCTGTAATTTTCGGGATGATCGTCCTCATATTTCTGGCGATTTATCCTGCATCACAAATACAGACAGACTTTAATCTCGAGGGATTTTACCCTGATGATGATATTGTAATTGAAAATTACGAATTGTTGGAAGATGAATTTGGCAGAGATGATAACAGTATCCTTATTGGTTTCCGCAATGATCAGATTTTCTCCGCTGAAACGATGTCCGACATTCGACAGTTAACTCACGATTTCGTTGAGATTTCATACATCGATAATGTTCAGAGTATCTGGAATGCCCGTCAAATTAAAAATGTAAACAATCAGCTTACGTTCGCCCCCTACTTTTCTGATGATGTAGAGCTCTCTGATTTAGATTTACAATCTATAAAGTCAGACCTTCTATCTGATCCATTTTTACAGGGATTTTTAATTAGTGAAAACGCCGAAGTAGTCTCATTTATTCTAACTATTAACGAAGATGATAACACCTACCCAAATAGAAACCTTATCATTGAAGAATTGAATGAGGTATTGTCGCCGTATCGAGCGTCCTATGATTTTCATACGTCGGGGATCCCCTATTTTAGAAATCAATACGTAAATCTTTTAAATAGCGAGATCATCGTATACATCGCTATCTCTTCTCTGCTGATAATTTTTCTGCTCTGGTATCTCTACCGAAGTTTGTGGGGTGTTCTTTTCCCGATGATAATTGTGTGGACCACTCTGCTATTTACTATAGCGTTCATTCATCTGAGTGGTGGATACCTGGAAATTATGAGCAGTACGATCGCCCCCATACTATTGTGTGTAGGTGTGGCTGATGCTATACACATGATTTCTAAGTTTGATGACGCCCGGGAATCAGGTCTCGATAAAAGGAATTCTATTATCACGATGCTCAAAACGCTGGGAAGTGCCACATTCCTAACAAGTATAACCACGGCAATCGGTTTTGCGTCACTATTAAGCAGCAGTGTTGTTCCCATGCAAAAATTTGGGGCATATACTGCATTTGGTGTACTTCTGGCATATGTCGTTACAATCTTTTTTCTGCCTGTTGCCCTAACGAAGTCAAAAAAGACGCGGGTATTTAACGAGAAATCGAGTTCATTCTATAGGATTCTCAAACCATTACTTCATCGTCTTAGTGCTTTTAATCGGCTACACTATAGAAAAATTCTCATATTTGGTGCTCTTTTCACCTTAATATTTACCTTGGGGATTAAAAACATCGACGTAAATGGGAAAGTTTTTGATGATGTGGGAGACGATACAGAATTAATGCAAGACAGTAGATTTTTTGCGGAAAATCTATCTCCTCAATTTCCAATGGAGTTTATCATTGATACGAATACTCCAGAAGGTGCACAATCACATGATCTGCTAAAAAGAGTCCAAGATCTTGAATCGTATCTGCTTCAGTTTCCGGAAATTGGTCGGGTTGTTGGATTACAAACATTGCTTAAGGAGGTACACAAGGTTTTTGGAGGTGAAGAGGGCCAGCTTCCTGAAAGTGATCAATCTATCGCGCAATATATACTTCTACTCGAAATTAACGACTCTGATGAACTCTACAGATTCGTCGACTTTGATTATCAAAAAGTTAGAGTAACTGCCTTAACTGAAGATGTTGGCTCAAAACGAATCAACGAAATACGTGGGGAAATCTCGACATATATTAGCCAGAATTTTGTAGATGAAGATATTACCGTAACCGGTACAACCATCCTTAGTGCGGATTTGACAGATAAGATTGTCTATTCACTTGCGTGGAGCATTCTAATTGCCATTGCCGCAATCTCCATTATCATGATGTTGCTTTTCAAACAGGTGAAAATGGTCATCATCTCCATGATTCCCAACGTGATTCCGCTTCTTGTTGTAGCCGGTGTTATGGGATTTTTTAACATCGACATCAAACCATCTACAGCGGTAATATTCACTATTGCTCTTGGCATTGCCGTGGATGACAGTATCCACTACCTGGCACGGTTTCGAATTGAGTATATGAGATCGGGCGCCATCAACCCGGCCCTGACCATTACAACGGTTCGTACCGGACGCGCAATTATTATAACAAGCTTGGTGCTGATTGCCGGATTTGGAACGCTTATATCAAGCGTGTTCACATCTACAGCAATGATGGGGATTTTAGTCTGTACTACTATTTTAACAGCTGTAATTGCTGATCTTTTTATACTGCCATCTCTTTTCTACTGGCTGAAACCTAAATTACCCATCACAAATGCGGGGCGAGAATAGAAGTAATTTTCTGATGTATTTCTTCTACAGATAACGTAGCATCCAAGGTCTTAAACCGTTTTTCAGATTTGCTTAACTCATCAAATCCGCCGGCTACATCTCGAAAGAATTCAAGCCCTGATTTTTCCATGCGGTCTTTTTCAACAGATTCTGTCCGTTTTTGAGCAATCAGCGGATCTATTTTCAGATAGAACGTGATATCAGGTTGTATCCCGTGAGAAGCGATATTGTTTAGTAGTTGTATTTTATCGAGCGGCACTGATTTTCTACCGTACCCCTGGTAAGCAGTTGTTGAGTCGTAAAACCGATCCAGTATTACAATTTCCCCTTTTTTGATGAGAGGAATAACTTTTTCCGCAATTAGTTGGGAACGTGCAGCAGAAAATAAGAGCATTTCGGAAACCGGATCGAGCTCGTCTGACTCATGTAACAACAAAGATCTGATCTTTTCCGATACCTCCGTCCCCCCGGGCTCTCTGAACAGGTAGCTTTTATACCCCGTATTCTTTAAATAGTTTTGTAATAACTTAATTTGAGTAGACTTTCCACATCCATCAATACCTTCAAAAGATAGTAGCACTGAGTAGTATTTTAGTTATTAAAATCATCCATCCAATCGATGGGCTCTTTCGGCATAATTACTGCCAGTGCAATATAAACAAGTAAAAAGCTTCCATACCCAAGGAAAAATGCTGCCACAAAAATTAAACGAAGTACAGTTGAGCTAATTCCTAAATGCTTAGCTAGCCCCCCACAGACGCCAAAAAGACGTTTGTCTGTTCGCGATCGTTTGAGTCTGCCGGAAGTTGAATCGCTAATTTTTGAGCTAAATGATTTATCTTTTTCCCACGATTTCGAGCGAGCAGAAGCCCCGGAAGCACTGTCTGAATAAAGAAATTTATCAAGGTTATCGCGTGTTTTTTGGTTTTGCATCTCTTCTTTTTCCTCCATTTTTTTCTTCTGTTTTTTGCTTCTCAACATCCCCAGGCATATAACACCTAACAGTGCCCCGGCTATATATGGGGCTATATGCATAAAGCCTGTTACAAAGGATAGTGCTTCAAATCCGAGTAGTTCGGTGCTAATAACGTGTCCTACATAACTAAATGACAAAAATATAAATGCCAGCCCTGAGATTGTTTTAATATTCCACACACTTTTTGATGATGATTTCTCATCCTCTTCAAGAAAATTATCAAGTGTGGATTGTAATTGCTGTTCAGAGATTTCCATTGAACTTACCGACCCGGATGTGTGAGATTGTTCTTTCATAGTTTGTCCTCCTTTTGAGTATCGCTACGGATTTAGCGTAAAACTGTTTCAGAGAATTATCAATCGATAATTTTTGATTCTGTAACTAACAGATCTAACGGCACATCAAAATCATCGGTCGGTAAAACTTTATCATATATCGTATCATCGTATAACAAACCAATTTTTAGCGCATTGGTTCTGCTTAAAAAACGGTCGTAATACCCTTTTCCGTATCCTAATCTATTTTTTAGATAATCTCCGGATACCATTGGAACCAAGATGATTGATAGATTTTCAATTGAATACTCTTCATTATCGAGTGGCTCTTCAACTCCCCAGCTGTTTGGAGTCAATTCGCCAAAATGTTGAATTATATGATGCGACAGTTCCCCTCTCTTTTTTATTTTAGGAATTACCACCGTTTTGCCTTCATCAAAACACTGCTCTATAATGTCGCGAGTAACAACCTCTCTTTTTTTCTCCATAGCTATGTAGCTATGAACGGTATCCGCTTGTTTAAAAGCAGAGAGTGTAGTTACTTTTTGAGTAATTGAACGGCTTTTATTGGTAACCTGATTATCAGTCAGCTGTTTTCGAATTGATTGATATTTTTTACGGAGCCTCTTCTTCTCTTCTGACACAAATTTATTCATTACAAATAAATTAGTTTATGGTTGTCGGGGATGTCATCTTCAATCAATGCCATCAGTTCAATCCATATATCATTTCCATATTTATTCATAAAGTAAATAAAAGCAATCTCCCTCTCCTGAAGATTACCATTCGGAAACAAGTTATTTTTAATTTTTGAAATTCGATTCAGCTGTACATTTTCCTGCTGTTTAACCGATCTATACACTTTGCCCTTTAATTTATCCAGTTCGCTAAAATATACAGCTTTGGCTTTTCCGGCACTTCCGGCTAATGACGGGTCAATCTCTTTAATCTCATCTTTTTTAGCGGATGTCAAATCTTCCATCTGCTGTTTCCAAATACCAAAAAACTTTTCGATATCTACCTCTTCGGATTGATCAACGAACCGTTTTTCAAGATCCTCTATCCTATCATTGTATGTCTGTACCTCGAAGGGAAGTTTTTCCAAAATGCGATCAATTGCAGATTCAACAAGCGTAATACTGAATCGTGGAATAATGACCGGCATTTTTCGATCAAAAATCTGATACATTTCTTTCATCTGGGCATAATATGCCGTTTCACCGGGGCCGGCGACATAGCCAATAGTTGGTAACAGATGATCTTGTAAGATGGGACGTAAAAATACGTTGGGAGAAAATCGCTCGGGAGATTCTTCAATCTGTTCCTTAAGCTCATCTGTAGACCAACTTCTATCTTGAGTCTGCCAATTTTGCCCTTCAGATTGAATTTTTTGCCGAGCACCACTGTCATCTATAAAAAAAAGATTTGATGGGTGAACTTGTACCTGCCCGTGATATAGGTCATCAATCAGGTTGTGAGTAGTATTTTCCAGGGCGGAGTAAATTTTCTCACTGTTTGTTACCGCACTTGATAACAATCCACGGCTAAACTGCTTGATCGGTTTCGTATTACTTCCCGCAAGTATCAACCCTTCTGCTTCAAATATATGTAATAACCAGCTACCAAAAGCCGACCGAAACGTTTGACCTGCTTTATAAGCAGTATGAAGCCGATTCCACAGATCATCAAAAAAATCTGTTCTGTCTAAAACGTCACCGACCTCATTTTTAAATTGCTCAAATCCAGCATCAAACTTCACATTAGAAACCGGTGGTACTTCGCTACTATTATAAGAGTGCTTATACTCGATTGAACTTGATGAGCTATTCTGAGGGAATGTGAGCTTTATTACCTCCTCGATATCATGATCTTCATCAGCCAGCCAAAAAACGGGAATTACCGGGCGGTCAAGTAAAACAGACCATCTCTTGGCGTATATTATAGCAGTCAATGTTTTATAAATTGTGAATAACGGGCCGCCATAAAGTGTAAGCTGCTGACCGGTTACCACAGCCAATGAATTTTCTTTTTGAAGCTTTTTTATCTGATTGAAAGCAGAGTTTGGGGTATCGAAATTTTTATGAAAATCAGTAAGAAGGTCTACAACTTTCGTTCTGTCAGATTGAAAATCAAAGTTTTCCGCATGCTGCTTAATACTGTGCTCATCAAAGGGAGATGTTTCAAAATATTGGCTCAACGTATCATTTTGAGCTAGGTAATCAGTAAATAGTTTAGAGAATGGGAGTTTATCTACATCTATGGACTCTTTTTTCACTTCACCCCTTCAATTTGTTAATCTGATCCCTAATTTTTGCGGCCTTCTCGTAGTTCTCTGTATCAATCGCGGTCTGAAGCTCATTTTCGAGCTTTTCAATTCCGCTAAGTTCACCTCCTTCCTGCATTGATTTTTCACTTTTTCCACTTGCAGCACCCTCCGGAGTATCTTCCGATTCAATACCAGCTTCATCAAGCACAGAACTATGTACGAAAATATCAGCACCAAACCGGATGGCTACGGCAATTGCATCACTTGGGCGGGCATCGATTTCTTGTTCTTCGTCGTTTTTCTGGTACTTAATTTTTGCAAAAAAAGTACCTTCGGTGAGATCATTTATTACAACTTGCTGCACTTTCGAATCAAAACTCATAATGACATTTTTTAATAAATCGTGTGTCATCGGCCGTGGTGGTTTGATACTTTCGAGTTCAAGCGCAATAGCTTGTGCTTCGAATGTGCCGATAATTATTGGTAATCGGCGATTTCCTTGTTTTTCAGTTAGTATAAGAGCATAAGCCCCTCCACTACTGGGACTGGTAGAGAGCCCTAATATTTCCATCTTAATATTCTGCAATGATATCTCCTTCTATGCTTTATGTTTACATGTAAAGTTAGTGAATAAATGTTACCCATTAAACTGTAACTACCTTCTCTTATGAATTCATCAGATTCTACAAAATCTATTGTATCTTATATACTATGCTATAAAAACAAAATTTTCACATAAATCAATTCAAATGAAGGTATCTATTCAAGAAAAAAGAAACCCTAAAACGGGCAATCCTATGACCGTAATTTCAGGCATCACTCATAATCCACAAGTAATTGAAAAGCTTGAAAAAAAATTAAAATCCAGTTGTGGAGCCGGTGGACATACAGAAGGAAAAACAATTTTTATTCAGGGTTCACACACAGATAAAGTTAAAAATATCTTGGTAAAAGAGGGTTACACACTTTAGCGAAAGAAATATATCTCCGTAATATTTTATTTTTTCTTGTAACATTTTCGATTCTGAAGGGTCATATAATATTAAGAAGATGAGGTAATGCATTTTAGGATTTTAAATCTCACACAGATTGAAGGAAAAAACGGGGTCAATTAACGTACTTATTGTAGAAGATGATGGTATTCAACAAATCATCATGGAGCGGTATATAAATAAATTAGGTCACACTGTATTAGCTACTGTGTCTGAAGGAGAGGCTGCAGTTAGGTCGGCAATGATGCTAAAAGAAGTGGACTTAATATTTATGGATATCAGGCTGGGTGATGAATTAGATGGTATAGAGGCTATGAAAAGAATTCGGGAAAGTTCGAATGTAAAGGTCATCTATGTAACCGGTAATTCTGAGCCATCTACTAAAAGCCGAGCTGAAGAAACGAACTACGAAGATTTTATTGAAAAACCGATTACACTCAAAAAAATAGAGTTGGCAATAAACAACGCATTTGCCCTATCTTAAGAGTTCTATATAATGGAGTATTCATCAGCTTCTAACCGGCCTGTCTCCTATTTCAATGAAATTCTTATTAATTCTATTTTTAACGGCTTTCACGTTCTCAGATCTTTATTCTAAAGATCTACCAACCCCATCAGCAGATGATACACTAAAAGTTGGAGTAGTACTTAGTGGTGGTGGTGCAAAAGGAATTGCCCATATTGGAATTCTTGAAAAACTAGAAGAAGCCGGCGTACGTATCGACTACATTACCGGAACCAGTATGGGAGCACTAATTGGTTCACTCTACTCTATCGGATACACAACCGATCAGCTAAAAGAAATTGCACACTCCAGCAGCTGGGAAGAGATGTTTACCGAGGGGCCCGATCGACAATTAATTTCAAATTACCAGCGAGAGTTTTATAACCGAACGATCGCTTCATTCCCCATTCGTGATAATATTTTAGACCTACCTTTTGGACTGATAAGTGGACAGAATATTTATACACTCCTTTCGCGTTTAATGTGGCCCGTGTACGGCATCAATAATTTTGATGATTTTCCGATTCCATTTGGAACCGTAGCGACCGATTTGGAAACCGGTGAAAACGTCACCCTCCGTTCCGGTCACCTTCCTGATGCAGTTCGTGCAAGTATATCAATCCCCTCTCTAATGCGCCCACATGTTATCGATGACCGGGCGTTTATTGATGGTGGACTATCAAAAAATATGCCTGTAGATGAGGTACGGGAAATGGGTGCAAATTATGTGATTTCTGTAAATGTAGCAGCAAAACCTCAGCCAAAAGATAGTTTGCGTTCACTTTTAGATGTATTTACGCAGGTTGCCTATTACCAGATAAATCGAAATTTACAAGATCAAATTGATAATTCTGACATTCATATAAATCCTGAGGGAATTGATGATATTGAAACTTTTGATTTTGACAGAGTAGATGAACTTTTATCAATTGGCCTGGCTGCGGGTGATCGATATATGGATGATTTCAGATCGGTAAGTTCGATGCAATCTACCCCACCTGTAGAACGATCAGGAATAACAGAACTCCAGGCGCGTACCTTTAACCGTGTAATTATTAACGGAAATGAGCAGATTGAAAGCAGTTTTATTCGGGATGAACTCCAATTAGAGCCCGGCACCTGGTTAACACCCGATTTGATAGAAGAAAGGATTGAGCAGCTATATAGTACAGAGCTTTTTGATTTAGTAACCTATAAATTACAAAAAGACGAACATTACGAATACAACTATAATTTACTGATTCAAGTATCAGAAAATACAACGGACGTATTTAGGGTTGGGCTGAGATATGAGTCAGGTACTCAAGCCTCTATTTTGTTGGGAACTCAATTTCGAAATTTATTACACAACAGTTCAACAACCCGTTTTGATCTTCGGCTTGGAAATGAGAATCGATTTCTCACGGATCATTTGCTTTATGGAGCCCTCGGTTCGCGTCTTGGAGTACGTTTATCACTTCTCTACGAGAGTGAAAATGTAGATATTTTTGTAAATAACGAACCCACAGCCCGATATAAAAATCACTTGGGCAGGGCTGAACTATCTGTCGGTAATTTTTTAAGTACATCGAATTTATTGGTGGCGGGAATTCGCCAGGATTTTATTCATCATAATAATATCATTAACCCGAACTTTATTGGTATTACGAGCCAAAACCACTATTCAGTATTTGGCCAGTTTAAAATTGATCAATTAAATAGAAGCTCCTACCCAACAAGAGGCCATAAAGTAGTAGCAGATGCGAATGTAAGCCCCTCAACTCTATGGAGTCCTATTTATTACTCCACCCTGGCACTCTACTGGACCGGAAATTATTATTTTGGGGATATTACACTTCGAAACCAACTATTTGCAGGATATTCTGTTGGTGATGACCAACCGTGGCACTCACTATACTCCGTAAATAGACTCGACTCTACATTTGGGTTTGTTCGATTTGGCGGATATAATCGATATGAGCTTACTGCTAAAAATATTCAAATGGGGTCTTTGGGGATTCAGTTCGAACCTTTTTATCATCGATTTATTAATGTTGATGTATATGCAGGCCGTTTCCTGGAACGGTGGGATATGGACTTTACTGCCGATGATTTTAAATTTGGTGCCAGTTTATCCGTTGGAGCGTTAACCATTTTGGGGCCAATTGAAGCCATTATTTCTACAAGCAATGAGAACAGATTACTCGGTGAACTACAAATAGGATATTCATTTTGACATCAGAAAAGCACATTTTAGAAGAGATAGATTCGATAAAAAACGAACTGGAAAATTATCCCAACAGTGCACAACTACAGAATGATTTAGGTGTGGGGTATTTTCTGCTCGGAAAGTATAAAGAGTCAGCTGAACAGCTGAAAAAAGCCGTGCAAAATAGCAAGAGTGCAACGTATTGTTTTAACCTTGCAAATACCTATTCGCAAATGGAAGAGCACTCTATGGCAGTAGATATGTATCTACAGGCTCTCGATATCAACCCGAACCATATTGGCTCGCTAAATAATTTGGCGGATGAGTACGAGTTACTTGGGAAAGCTGAAAAAGCACACGAACTGTTCCACTACATTACTCGGCTTCAACCGGAAAAGCCTTTGGCACATTTTAACTTGGGAAATTTCTTTCTGCGACAAAATCAACATATTGAAGCAGCAAAATGTTATGAGGTGGCGCTGGAAAAGGATAGCAGTTTTGTAGACGCCTATTATAATATCGCCTGGATACTTTTTGAAGCCAAGGCATATAAGCACTCTCTTGAATATCTTGAAAAAGGTCTCGATATAGACCCCACTAATGAGGAGCTTTTAAAACTCAAAAAAGATATTGAAAATCGTTAAGAGGTTGTAGCTCTGTTTCGAGAGTTAATTCTTTTTTGATTGTTTCTCTTAACCTCATTCTCCAGTTCCAAGGCAAAATTCGCAGACATACGCTGATCAAAGCCTTTACTCGTTCCAACAGGTTTTAACTGTCTAAGCAAGTTGCGCATTCGCATTCCTGCTCTAGCCGTCTTCCGAATATCCTTTTCTTTGTTCTGCAGCTCCGAGAATACCTGGAGTTCATAATTGGATAGATTTCCATCAGAAAAATCCGCTATAATACTCTCTAGAAGTTGGTTTGATATGTTATTAATCATAATGTAGCAGCAATCTATGTTTTGGTTTCATAGATTGCTACTACAATTATCTTAAATTGTTTCCGACTTTACGTAATCGCCAATCAAATCTTGCAACTGCTGCCGTGCACGATTAATTCTGGACTTAACAGTACCCATGGCGGTGTCGGTTATTTCAGCAATTTCTTCGTACGTAAGCTGCTGTATATCTCGCAGAACAATCACTTCTCTGAAATCTTCATTCAATTTCATTAGTGCCTCTTCAAGCTGGGCAACCGACATTTTTTGATGAAGCTGATCATCCTGCAAAACAACGGTGTCTTCAAACTGCATTTCTCGGGATTCAGAATCATCCGGATCTTCATGCATGGAAACCGTGGTCATTCTTTTTTTCTTTTTGTACATCGTTTTGGCAAGATTCAAAGCAATCGTGTACATCCAGGTAGAAAGCTTAGCAATCCGCTCATAAGAGTGTCGGCTTCTGTATACCCGCAAGAACGTTTCCTGTACCAAATCTTCACAATCTTCGTGGTTGTGAGTATATCGATAGAGGAAATTGTGCAGACGATCTTTATACCGTTGTACAATGATATCAAAAGCCTGAACAACTCCGGCTTGAAGTTGCTCCATTACATCTTCATCAGTAAGTGCGTGCAAATTCGCATTTCTGGACGTTTCCATAGTAGTACCCCGTAATTCATAGTTGCTGTTCTACGCTAACTCGAATTATCCGAGTATGCGTTTTATCAGCAGAAGAAGTATCGAGGGAGTATCCAGAGTGCTAAAGCCTTTCGCGGATCTATCTGCATCCATTAAGGCTTCGAATATTCTTGGCATCTCAGAAAACTGAAATTGAGAGGCGTCTTGCCACTTGTAGTTAAAAAGGTAGTCCTTCTTAATTCCAAGTTCGGATTGAATCTGTTTCTTATTCAACCCTTTCTCTTTCAGCCGACTAATTTGCCAGACATCACTAAACACACTGTAAAAGAACCCTACGGTACGAATAACTTCTCCCGCGTCTATGTTACTTTTAAGCAACATCTGTTCCGCAATGCCAAGAGATTTCTCAAGGTTTCGCTGAAATAGGGCATCTTTTAGCTCAATCACCGAATATTCGCGATATGAGCCGATTATTTTTTTTACGTCGTCCAGACTTACTCTTGATTCAGTGTCTACAAAAGTACACACTTTTTCTATTTCTGTAGACAAAAGCTGTAAGTTATTCCCTACAAGTTGTGTCAGAATTTGTGCCGCACGAGCATCTAACTCTTTATTGTATACCTCCTTGGCCCAGGCTATCGCCCAGTCGGGAAGTTTGTAATCAGGGAGGTATTCAAAGTATGATGCTTTAACATGACTGTTTTTATTAGAGAGTGATTTTCCGAACGAAGTTCGTCCATCCGGTCTCTTAGAATCTATAAGACAAAGAATTGTCGATGGATTCGGGGTATTCACATAGTGTTCAAAATCGGATAGTGCTCCATCCCCCTCCTCGGCTGATTTCAACTGTAAAAAATCCCGAACAATTACGACCCGCAATTCCGACATCATGGGAAAACTTCTGGCAATACTTAGTACCTGCTGTGGAGACGCATCCCGACCGTAAATCAGATCATAATTAAAATCTCGCTGTTCAGGGGGAATTAATTTTGTAATCTCTTCTTGTAGCTTATCCATGTAAAACTGTTCCTCTCCATAAAAAAAATAGACAGGTTTGCGCTGTTCGGCAGACCTTATGCTTTTGCGCGCCTCTTTAAAAAAGTCTATGCTTGTCGGTTTTGCCAATAGATTAGAAAATCAGTTAAAGGAAAAAATCAGTGGTTTGAGGATATCGAATCTGATGAAGAATCACCACTATTTCTGTTCATTTAGATGAAGTAACCATTCTACCGAATCGACCCCATCCGGCTTCCAATAAATCGGTGGTTGTTGTGCATCTACCAAAAGCTCTGGATTTACCCCATCAATTTGTACGGTTGGATCTTTTACATACACGGTTTGTAAACCGGCAGAATATTTCTGTATCAATTCCCCGAGTTTCTCTTTTCCTCCCTGCACCCAATGCAAAACATACGGTATAGATGGACGTAAATCGGTCTCTTCAATCAGAAAGTTATCCAGCCAGGCCTGGTCAATCCCCACTGCTTTATTGTATGCATAGCGCTGATATAAAGCCGGTGGAGCTTTATCATGCTGAGGCGCCTTCATCAAAAATTGTTCAATATAATCGGTAAATCCGCATTTTTTAGATTTTAGGCTGAATGGTGCCACAACCATGGCTACTGACCTGCACCCTTTACCACCATACCTAAAAACTGACTCTGCAAGCTGATTCATTGTTTCCAGGGCAGAATCTTCGATATAGGCAATGGAGAAATCGGCTGTGCGAACAAGTGCGGGTGTATTGGAGGTAGCAATTCCCATATTCTCAAGTTCGTTGAAGACATCATTCACAGAATTTGTGGATCCTGCAAAAAGTACAGCCTCCGCTTTTTGATGAGCAAAATCATTGAGATCTGTTGTCCATGAGTTCTGTTCAACCAATCCCTTCTTTGCTAAAATTTTTAACAGGGATGGAAGTAAGTACGGATCTTTTCGCGAGATTTTACCCCGGTAATGATGGCCTGCAATAATTGTTGCAAGCAGATCCTGTAGTCCCACAAGGGGTAAATTTCCGGCATGCAGGCAGAGAATATTCTTCTCTTCAATTTTATCATCATGCTTTAAAATTGGTTCCGCCCATCGTAATATATCCCGTTTATTGAGCGTTTTTTTCAGAACAAGAATTTGGTGTTTAACATCCTCAAAGCTAAACAGTTTTTGATTTACCGTGCGGTCAATAGCCTCTTTTAAATCGTGGTTATCCGGCCGTAACCATTCAGTAATGGCGTCATCCAGCCTGTTTAATCTGTCTACTGTTTGATTATCCATTAGTCCGAATCGATTAAAAAGTTACAACCACGCAATTCAGCACTATCCCATCGGCCCACAACACGAAATAAGCCATCCTCATTTACAATTCCGCGATCATCCGTTAAAATAAATGGGCACGAGTAGATGTTTGCCAAGTCGATGATGCCGATTTTGCCCTCCTCGCCCGGTTTGCAAATTCTGGTAGAATCTTCAGGATCACGGATGGTAACATCAACCCATGGTGGAGTTTTGAACCATTCACTCCCAATTGAGTAGCACTGACTCAGCAACTCACACATACCGTACTCCGAATGGATGTTCTCCGATGGAATTTGAAACCCTTCAGCCAGTGCATGTCGCAGTTCATGTTTGGTCATCTCTCGCCGGTGGGTTTTCATACCTCCTGTTTCAATAATAACAGAGCCGGCCGGTAAATCTGCATCTCCCATTTCTATAACATCCATCAACCCGAATGCTGCACCAAAGAGGATCAACGCCTCTCCTTTATCGGCAATTTGTTGAACCAACGCCGGATCTATCGGCTCTCCAACCGGGAGAAATTGGCTGAAGTCTGAACCACTTTTAGAGATCAAATAGTTCAGCATCCAAATCAGGGATGAATGCCTGTTTTCATTATACCCCGGAGTGTAGGCCAAAATTGCGGAATTTGAGAGGTCGAAATACCTGGTAAACTCCGTTATGATCGATCGTCGGTAAATATCCGCATCTCCAACGAGATGTTTACTGCGGTTTAATGATCCCGTCCCGGAACTTTTAAAAAGTAGTTCCGGCTTCCGATTTTGAACAATGACCTCGGCCTCCTTAAATGCGCGAATCGGCAGAAGCGGAATACTATATGGATCAAAACTCTCAGAATCCGGCTGGGAAAAGTGATCAGAAAATGTGTGATAAAGCGGACTATTTTGCCGCTGAAATTTATACACCTTCTCAGCTTTTCCACGAAAGGAAAGCGATTTATCGAAAATAAAATCGGTATTCTGCAATGTATTTTCTGGCATCTCTTTACCTTTACAGCAGCAGCCAAAAATCAGGAGAGTTTCTCTAACCCTTTTTTGCCGATATCGCTGCGAAAATAGTTATTAGAAAACGTCACCTTTTCCAAATTCTTGTATGCGTGATCAATTGCGGCCTGCAGGGAATCACCTTTTCCAACAATGCTCAATACGCGGCCCCCGCTGGTGATAAGGGTATCATTATCCAATTTTGTACCGGCATGAAAAGCAATAGAGTCAGAATCGATCGTATCAATTCCGGATATCACTTTCCCTTTTTCGTAACTCGTAGGATAACCTTCACTCGCCATCACCACGCAGCAGTAATAATTGTCATCCAGCTCAATATCTTTAGATTGAATATCCCCGTTCACGCAAGACAATATCAGCTCCAGCAGGTCATTCTTTAGCGGCGGTAAAATCACCTGGCATTCCGGATCACCAAAACGGCAGTTATACTCCACCACTTTCGGGCCGTGCTCGGTAATCATCAACCCAACATACAGCACACCTTTATATGGGTGTCCATCTTTTTTCATACCGTCTATTGTCGGTTTGATGATCTCCCGATCTACCCTCTTTAGCATTTCATCACTCATAATCGGTGCAGGAGAATATGCTCCCATACCGCCGGTGTTTAAGCCGGTATCTCCTTCACCAATACGTTTATGATCTTGGGCATTATGCAAAATTTTATAATCCTTGCCATCTGAAATCACAAAAACAGACGCCTCCTCCCCCTCCATAAATTCTTCCACAACAAGGGTTGATGCAGCCTCCTTTAACTTTTGGTCCGTTTGAAGCTGATCGAGCCGTGCATCCGTCTCCTCTTGATCTTTACAGATAAAAACCCCTTTACCGCCGGCCAGGCCATCCGCCTTTAACACAACAGGATAAGATCCTTTCGATTTTGTGTAATCGGATGCTTGATCAAAATTATCGGCCGTAAATGTTTTAAAATCTGCAGTTGGAATACTGTTTGCCTGCATAAAATCTTTGGCAAACTCTTTACTCCCCTCAAGCTGTGCGGCAATTTTAGAAGGCCCGAATACGGCAATGTTTTTATCGGCAAAATAATCTGCAATTCCATCTACCAGTGGCTGCTCCGGTCCAACGATAATGAGATCAATATTCTCTTGCTCAACAAATTGTTCGATTAGAGAAAATTTGGAATTATTAAGCTCAATATTTATCCCATGATTGGCCGTACCGGGATTACCCGGTGAGATAAAAAGTTGATCGAGTTGCGATGACTGTGACAATTTCCACGCCATTGCGTGCTCTCTGCCGCCGCCACCAAGAAGTAATACACGTTTGCCGCTCATTATTTTGAGATCTTTTCTGCTATGGAGATAATTTCTGAAAAACTGTCTGCCTTTAAGCTGGCGCCACCAATCAAACCACCATCAACATCCGGCTGCGAAAGCAGTTCTTCGGCATTTTTTGGCTTCATGCTGCCGCCATATAGAATTTTAACTTCTTCAGCACGGTCTTTACCCCAGCGTTCTGAAATCTGGAAGCGAATAAATCTATGCATTTCCTGAGCCTGCTCCGGCGTTGCTGTCTCCCCGGTTCCAATAGCCCAAACCGGTTCGTACGCTACAACTAAATTCGCTGCATTATCTCGCGTAATGGCATTAAGCGCATGATCAAGTTGATTTAGAACAACCTTTTCATGATCGCCACTTTTTCGTTTGTCCAGCTTTTCACCCACGCAAACAATAGCGGTAAGGCCATCATCAATAATCTTTTTCGTCTTTTTTGCTACAAGTTTATCTGTTTCATGAAAATATTCTCGACGTTCGGAGTGGCCAACAATCACATGCGTGACATCCAGGTCCTTTACCATTGATGTGCTTATCTCTCCGGTAAAAGCGCCATTATCTTCGGTATGAACATTTTGAGCGCCTACCTTAAAGGGTGAGTCGGCAAAAATTTCAGATACAGTTTGAATAGATATAGCTGGTGGACAAATCAATGCTTCGGCAGAAAAGGATCCATTATTCAAAGCATCAACAAGGTTCGATGCAATTTCCCGAGCTTCTGATGGCCCGGCATTCATTTTCCAGTTTCCTGCAATTAAAAAATTTCTCATGATTCAGTTTCCTGTTGAGTTAAAATTTGCTGGAGTCCACGTACAATATCGTCGTACTCCGTTCCGATATAACGGCGGATAATTTCACCGTTGTCATTTATTAAAAAGCGTGTTGGCAGCTGATTTACGTTGTAGAGATCCAAAAACTCCTCGGCATCAAATGTGCCGGGCTGTACTACACTCCATAACCTGCTTCGTTCATCAAAAAAAGCATCTAATGCGGTTTGAGAAGTTGAAACCGGAACAGTTACTACCTCCAAACCAAAACTGTTATAAATCTGGTGGATAGCGATGGTTCGTTCAAATTGTTCTTGGTAGAGTGGATTATCGAACCGGGTAATTTCGATCATAAAAGGAGATCCTTTTAGTGATTCGTTGCTTACTACATCACCGGTTGTGGTTTCCAGTTCGAAGTCGGGAAACGGTTGTCCCGGGGAAAGCATATCCAGATCGTATGTAATATTGTCGGCCCACTCCATGGCGGCCTCATTATCAGCAAAATCTGCTTTAAATCTATTCAAATGCTCCGTTGCCTCTTCGGTGCGAGCACTGTCGTACAATATCTCAATTCGCTGCATTTTCAGCCGTTGCGACTCCAAGTCGGACGTTGAAAGCTGTTCTAGCTCATCAAGAAATGAAAGTGCACGATCCAGCCCTTCGGAATCAGCATGGTATTGCAGGGCCAGTTGACGGGCGGTTTCAGGCAGATATTGATCCTTAGTTAAAAGTGTATCAACCCGTTGCATCATAAGTTCATCATTCCACCCCTGTAGTAGCGATAACGAAGATGAAGCGGAATTTTCTGCGGCAAGTGTTCCGTGTCGATCTTCATAAAGGCTCCAATAGAGATCACTCCATTTCTGAAGTTCATCCTCAACTTCGTCGCTCCCTATTCTGCCCGCATTTATAAAGAGGGCTACCCGATTAAAACTTCGTTCCAGGCGTTCATAAACCTCATAAGCATCATTTTCTCGGGATGAAACAGTTGCGGTATTTGGCAGGTCGGGCAGTTCTGCATTAAACTCAATGGAATCGCTATCGGCCAGAACCATATTTATTACACCAACAATATTCCCACCTCTTGATACAACCACAGGATAAATACTGCGTTCATCTATTGTAGCTGTTCCCGAAAAATACCCTGCAGAGTCAGTTACGGAGTGAAAAAGTGTATCTCGAAGTTCTCCCTCCCTGTCCTGGAACGCTACAAGAAGTTCAATTCCACTAAAATCTCCATACGGGTCAATTTCCGAATCAACTGTAATTTGACCTTCAATATGTGTCTGTTTTTGATCCGGTTCGCTGCTGCATGCAACTACAAAAAGAGCAGTTAAGAAAACAGTAAAAAGCGTTTGAGTACTTTTCATATATAAATGAGAAATCAAATTTTATGCTTCTTCTAATTTTTGAACGAGTAGTTCCCGAACTTGTTTGGGATTAGCTTTTCCCTGAGATTTTTTCATCACTTGCCCTATGAAGAATCCAACCAAAGCCTTCTTCCCTCCTTTGTATTTCTCTACTTCATCGGGATTGTCTGCAATTACTTCATCAATAATAGGTTCAACAAATCCGGCATCCGAAACCTGGAGAAGATTCATCTCTTCAGCCAGTTTTTCTGCCGATTTTTCGTTGTCCAGCATATTGTTAAAAATCTCCTGCATGGCGGATGAATTCACTTTATCCTCAAGCTTTAGAGATATCAAACCAACAAGTCGGTCTACCGTAACCGGAAACTCTTTGATGGTTATGCTTTGCTCGTTAAGAACTCGGAGAACCTCTGTAAGTATAATATTCGCAACAGCTTTCGGCTCATCTAATTTATCGAGAGCTGCTTCGTAATAGTCTGCCAGATAACGACTTTCCGTTAAATTGATAGCATCTTCTTCATTCAGTCCAAGATCATTAATAAAGCGCTTCAGTCTAACATTAGGAAGTTCGGGGAGGTCGGCTTCGATATCTTTTAATAGCTCTTCTGTAACGACTACAGGGGGCAGATCCGGCTCGGGGAAATAGCGATAATCATGAGCTTCCTCTTTGGTTCGCATCTGGCGGGTTTCCAGTTTATTGGCATCCCACAGCAATGTTTTTTGCACTACTTCTCCACCCGATTCCACTACATCAATCTGTCGTTCAATTTCGTACTGTATAGCCCGCTCAACATTTCGAAACGAGTTCATGTTTTTAAGCTCTGTTCTGGTACCTAAGGCCTCTTGCCCTCTCGGTCTGATGGATACATTGGCATCACAACGAAGACTGCCCTCTTCCATGTTGCCATCGCATATTTCGAGGTATTGAACGATCTGTTTGATTTTTGTGAGATACTCATATGCCTCTTTCGGTGTGCGCATATCAGGCTCTGAAACAATCTCAATCAATGGAGTACCGGCCCGGTTTAGATCAACAAGCGTGTGGTATGGATCCTGGTCATGGATAGATTTACCGGCATCTTCTTCCATATGGATGCGGGTTACCCCAATTCGCTTATCGTAATCTTCAAGTTCTATATCAATATAGCCTTCGTAGCAAATTGGCGTATCAAACTGAGAAATTTGATATCCCTTCGGTAAATCCGGATAGAAATAATTTTTACGGGCAAATATTGATTTTTCGGCAATGCTGCAACTCGTAGCTAATCCCATCTTAATGATATATCTGACAAGATTTTCGTTGAGTACCGGCAACGTTCCCGGATGCCCTAAACATAGAGGAGTTACTTGCGTATTCGGCGAACCTCCATACTCAGTAGAGACCGGAGCAAATGCCTTACTTTCAGTTAACAGTTGTGCGTGAACCTCGAGGCCAATTACTGCCTCGTACTTACTATTGGCTATCGTTGACATATAATATTTAAATATTCAGCAATGGAGTTCATCAAAAGAAAGAGTAGAAGGTAGCCATAGAATTAATTAAATGAAATGAATACTGATTCAGACTTTATCATCAGTAGTAAAGAGTATTAATTACTTGATAATAACTAAATGAGTAGGTTTTTAACTAATCACTTTTATTAAGGCAAGAATATTTAGCCCTTAGTTAATTTTATATCAACTTTTTAAACTATTTGATGTGAGGTATTTAATAATCACTAAATATTTTGTTAATTAGAGTATATCAAAACAAATACAAGGAGGCATTATGAACGATAAAATACTATATCTATTACTTCCCATGCTTGTTTTTGCATCTCTGGTTACTGCCCAATCTAACCAGGGTGCGTATCTTAAAATCGATTATATAAAGGTTGATAGTGAGACTCACGACGAATTTCTCTCCTATCTTGAAACTGAGTTAGCAGATTTTAAAAAAGAGCGTATTGCTAATACTGATGTTGAAAGCTGGCGGGGATACAGGGTGCTATTCCCAAGTACTCATGGAGCTAAATACAATTACGTGAGCGTCACTGTCGCCTCTTCAATGGATGCTTTTGATTTTTATGACGATCAAGAATCTGACTATTTATCTTACCAGCTTGTCAAAAATCGTTTTGAAGTACCGCACTCCGAAATATGGAGAGTTCGCAACAGCCTTCTTAAAGATGACTATATAGAACCCAGCAACTATATGATGCTCGATTTTATGAATGTTGCCGGGGGACGTGAATTGGAATACCAGATGTTGGAAGATGAAGTAGCTCTTCCCATTCACGAAGAACGTATGAGCCGTGATATTATGGAGGCCTGGGAAATGTATGAGTTGATTACGCCCGGTGGTTTAAATTACGGCTACAATTTTGCGACCGGAAATTACTTTACAAAACTGGAACACATTGAATATGGATTCGATGAAGAACTGATTCGATCTCAAAATCCGAATGTGAATATTATGGAGTTCTTCGAAAATATTCGATCCACAAGAGATCTTGTACAGAGTGAAGTCTGGAAGCTACTCCATTACATTACAAAGTAGATTTTCCCACAGGAATATCTACACCGTATAGCTGTTGTGTGATACAGTGGATACTACCCTGCCCCCAAACCAAATCGGAGCAGGGAAAACCAATTATTCGCCTTTCGGGAAATAGTTCTGAAAATGTCTCTGTAACTGCGCGGTCATACCTATCATCATAAAGAGGTATCAAAACGGCCTCATTAAGTATATAAAAGTTGATATAACTTGCCGGGACATGTTCAGAGCCATCCACGGTTTCCCCGTCAATTTTTGTTTCAGGCAGTGGAATTGGAATGACGGTAAAGGGTTTTCCGGCTTGATCTGTTGCACGTTTTAAAATCTCGTAGTTCTCTTTCAGAGCGTCGTGGTTCAGATTATTTTCGTCTTCGCATACAGATGTGATGATGGTGCTTTCATTCACAAATCTTGCTATTCCGTCAATGTGGCCGTCGGTATCATCTCCCGCCAAACCGGTTTTTAACCAGATCACTTTTTCTGCTCCCAAATAGCTTGATAAATACTCCTCAACCTGCTTTTTCGTCAAATTCGGATTCCGATTTTCATTCAACAGCACCGATTCAGTTGTTAGAAATACACCGGTTCCGTTTGTGTCAATCGCCCCACCCTCGAGCACAATTCCCGGTTCAAAAGTTGGAACACCGTATTTATTTGCTAAGAATTTTGGAAGCTGATTATCATCGCTCCACGGCGGATATTTTTCGCCCCAGGCATTGTACTCCCAATTAACAATCGCATAGGTCTCATTTTTGCGATGTTTAACCATAATCGGACCGCAATCCCGAACCCATACATCATTCACAGGTTGTATAACAATTTCAATTTTCTCAGTATCGATATTCTGATGGTGGAGGTAATTCAGTAGGCGTTCTTTAATGCCTTTATCGTTTACAAATAACAGGACCGGTTCAAAAGAAACAATCCATTTTACCAGCTCAATATAAACCTGCTCCACTCTTTCTAATCGTTCATCAGGCCAGGTTTGCCGGTTATGAGGCCACGTTAACATTGTGCCGGCATGTGAGGCCCATTCCGGTGGCATAACATAATTTTGAGGTTTGTTTATCGACATGAGTGGATTTGAGTCCTAAATATTAATTGATCAGTGTCATGGTATCGGTTTTTGCATTTCCATTTCCCAACATTACACGGTAGAGATAAAATCCACTCGCTAAATGTGGAGCGTTAAAAGGCACGGAGTGAACTCCAGCAGTAAATGTTTGATTATCGATGACTATTGAAACCTGCTGACCCATCACATCAAAAATCTCGATCGTTACTTCATGAGCTTCAGGAATTGAAAATTCAATATTTGTCTCTGATCGAAACGGATTCGGGTAGTTTGGCTTCAACTCAAACGAATCACTTACTGCCGGAGGTGGCTCTCCTTCGCTATCTCCTTCTGTAAATTGAAATCTGGTCCATACCGGGGCGTGATCTGATGTGGTTGAAACAAAGCTGGAGATGTAGTTGGGATTCTCAATCCGCACCGTTTCTTCTAAGTATGATTCAGACAACGCATTTGTGGTAATGATGTGATCGATCATACTGCTGAAATTTCCACCCAAATAAGAGCTTTGTCCTCTCTCTTCGAGTAACAAAGTTATTGGCAGGTAATTTTCACTCTCCACAAAGTTACTATATGGTGACTCCTCTTCATTGTAGGTAGAGAGAATCAGCTGGTCGTTATAATCTCCAATAAACAGTACATTTTCATCTGACCTATACTCATCAAGATACGCCTTAAACTCCCTGGACGCATTTTGCCGACGATTATAAGAAGGTTCATCACCAAAGGCTTTGGCATGAACATTATATGATCGTACCCGTTTTGTTCGCCCGTCAACAGTTGCATCAAATTCAAAAAAAAGCGGTGGACGACCGGCCCAATAAAACTCCCAATCAGATGATGCATTTTCAGGATGTAACTCTCCCGAATCGAGCGAGTCAACTACTCCGGTTTTAAATAGATAAGCTGTTTGCTGGGTTTGGGAGTAGGATGACATAAATCCACTATAATCATCCAGGCTATTTACCAAATTTTTAAATTGCTCTCTGTTTACGATCTCCTGAAATGTATATAGATCTGCATCAATCGTCTCCACAACCGTAATTACATTCGAAAGCTGCAGATCAAGATTTGAGGGGCCGTGGCCGGCAGCACCAAACCATTCGATATTCCAGGTTGCTACGTCGAATGTTTCAGATTTCGGAATATCTTCA
>SL_4KL_010_BRINEDRAFT_10000199_pt1 | contig 28962 bp, 23 predicted proteins | sample SodLak_010_BRINE_2_FD_10664 | JGI IMG/M metagenome (IMG submission 10664) | reverse complement strand
GGATATCGTGCTCATCCGCGAGTGTCGCTGCATCCTCTCGAACACGTTCGACAGCGGCCTGAAGCGACTGTTCGTCGGCGTCGAATGTGATGTCGACGACGGCACTGGACATACCGTTTGCGTCCATCTCTTTGATTGCAGCGGTTGCCTGGTCAGTCAGGATGGGTGAATTCAACACGAGTTGGCGGGCGTGCTCAGGTGTCTCATTGAGCAGGTTTCGCTGGTGTCCAAGCCGCGTTTCGAGGCTCGTAACCAACTCCTCACGGATGTAATCGAGCGGTGGATTCGACACCTGTGCGAACAGCTGTTTGAAATACGTAAACAGCGGTCGGTTATACTGCGATAGGACTGAAAGCGGCGTATCGTCGCCCATCGAGCCGACAGGGTCTTTTCCTTTTTCGGCCATCGGTTCGAGGAGGTGGTCAACCTCATCGTAGGTGTAGCCGTACATCGCCTGATGAGCGCGAAGCGTTCCGACTGACTGCTGTGGGGTATTGTCGTCGTTTGGCGTAATATCCTCAACGACGACCTGTTCTTGTGCAACCCACTCGCCGTATTTGTCGTCGGATAACCCCTCGAATACCTCAGAGTCCGGGATAATCCGTCCCTCATCAGGGTCTGCAAGGAAACACTGCCCAGGCTGGAGTCGTCCGCGTTCGACGATTTCGCTCTCGTCGTAATCGAGTGCTCCCACCTCGGAGGCCATTACGAGCGTGTTGTCTTCGAGCACGTCATACCGACAGGGTCGCAGGCCGTTGCGGTCAAGCACAGCACCGACTCGGTCCCCATCGGTTGCTGCAACGAGTGCCGGCCCATCCCACGGCTCGACGAGGGATGCGTGATAATCGTAGAACTCTCTGCAATGTTCAGGAACGGCATTTTCCTCGCCGCGCCAGGCCTCAGGAATGAGGGTCCGAAGTGCATGTGGCAGCGAGCGACCACCCATCATCAGGAGTTCGAGCGCGTTGTCGACGCTTGCGGTATCTGACTGGTTCGGGTCGTCGATAATTGGCTTGATGTGTTCGATATCCTCGCCGAATGACTCATGTTGTATATCGGTTTCACGCGCCCGCATCCAGTTGATATTCCCCTGAATGGTGTTGAACTCGCCGTTATGTATGATGGTTCGGTACGGGTGGGCAAGATGCCAGGCACCGAGCGTATTCGTCGAGAACCGTGCGTGGACCAGAACGAACGTCGATTCCATCCGGTCGTCTAGCAGTTCAGGATAATACTCCGCAACCTGTTCGGCTTTGAGCAATCCCTTATAGACGAGCGTTTTCCGGTCGAGCGAAACGATATAAAATCGCTCGTGGCCTGCTGGCTCTGCTTCCTCAACGGCGTTTTCGACGACTCGACGGCCAACGTAGAGTCGTCGGTCGAACTCCTCATCCGACAGGGATTCCCCATCCTCCGGTTCGACAACCACTTGAAAGACTGCTGGCTCGGAATCGAGCGCTGTCTGGCCGAGTTTCTCGTTGTTTGTCGGCACTTCACGCCAGGCAAGCACGTCCAGATTCTGTGTTGCAAGCTGGTCTTCTACGAGGGTTTTCAGTTCGTCGTGAACGGAGTCCTCCTTCGGGAAAAACAGTGAACCAACCGCATAGTCACCTGGAGCGGGAAGCGAGATATCGAGTTCCGCAGCGAAAAATTCGTGGGGAATCTGAAGCATAATCCCCGCGCCGTCCCCGGTATTTTCCTCTGCACCGGTCGTTCCACGATGTTCCATACACTCGACTAACTCTAACCCGTCACGTACTACCCGTGAGCTACTGCCGCCGTCGAGGTCCATGACGACCCCGACGCCACAGTTTGAACGAGCATCGGCTGGGTCTGCAAGACCAGCCGTCTCGTTCGGTATGTGTCGCTCTGTCATATCAACAGAAGTCAGTAGCTCCAAGCATATCAGGGTAACCCTGAAATTGCAATAGTGTGTTAATGCCAAATAAGGGAATTTTAATTTGTTAATATAATTCTGACTCCGGAAGGAAGATAATAGACATATACTAAATTAAATCCCGCTTTAAAGCTCAATTGTCCATTTAGATGTTTTCTTAATAAACATATCGATTGGTATACTGGCTAACAATGGACAGTGATTTTCGGATTTCCCATTCCCCTTATATAATTATTGATGGTGTAACTGCAGTAGCAACATGCGTATCGCATTTCCACAATCACTCACATCTTGTCGAACTTGGGAGAATTACTTACTTCCCCAGTTTTTCGCTCCCCACATGGTTGCATTTGTTGGGATGGTAGTTCCCACCTTGTTCCATTCGCTGTAATAATGAGTGACCGACCCATCACGGTCAATCATGCAGCATCGAGAGATAATAACAGTGGATGGAGATGACCTCGTTGCCGTCCATCACGAGACTGACAGCGACAGGTGGCTGGTATTTTCCCACGGATTCGTCAGCGATAAGGAGGGAAGCTACGAGGCACGTGCTAATCGTGCTGTCGCAGAAGGATTCAACGCCGTTCGATTCGACCACCGTGGCTGTGGCGAGTCAGCACGGACGTTCAGTGAACAGACGTTGAGCACGAGACTCGCCGACGTCAGGGCCGTGCTAGAGCATTTTCCCATCCGGTCGTGCCTCCTTTTTGGCTCCAGTTTCGGCGGAAAAGTGGCGCTGCATACTGCGGCTGTCGATGACCGCGTGCAGGCAGTCGCTGCGCGTGCGCCGGTGACGTATAACGAAATTTTCGACAAATATCGACCAGCAACTGACGATGCAGCGCCTGCTGATGGACAGGAGACTCTCCCGCAGCAATTTTTCGATGATTTTGACGACCATCCATTCGATGAGATAGTCACCGATATCACAATCCCCCTCTGTCTGTTCCACGGAACCGCAGATGGGACCGTTCCAATTGGGACGACGCTAGAAGCGATTGGTGCAATTCCGACCGACGTTACGTTCCACCAGTTCGCTGGAGAGAGTCACCGCTTCTCGCGGGAGGGTGAACGCCGTCTCCAGAATCAGTTATTCGATTGGGTTCATCGGGAAATTACTCCCGGCCTATAATCGGCAGAATCGACGGGACCGCAGTTCAAATCCCTTCGACCGACCGAACGGCTCTGGCAATCTCATCCGGGAGCGCCGACGGCCCGTCCGATACCCGGTGAGATGGAATGAGTATCGGGGCTGGATTCCCGGCAAGTGCGTTTCGAACAGTAGATAGCTCCGCTTCTGGGTCATGGTCGCCAGGAGTCATCCGGAGGAGTTGCTCCATCGAGACGGTGTCACCGTAGGGAACGGTTCGAAGCATCTGTAGAATCTCCCGCTGTGGGGTTGGGACGGTAAGCGCAACGGTGACATCAGTAAAGTCGTCTTCCTCACCGGAGAGATATCCCTCAATTCTATCGAGCAGGTCGTGTTCCGTCTCTGCATCGACATCGACCGTCGGTGGAAAGCTCACCGAGAGAACACGTCCCTGTGCAATACCAAGCTGAAGTGACCTGTCGAATCCACGAAGTTCGCGGCCGTAAATCCCTGCGACGTTGCTCATATCCTTACTACCGCAGGCAAGTCGGTTGAACCTGTTGGATATAGTGATGAACTTGTTGAATACGTGCGAAAGAGCCAGTCGACCGAACATCACCACGCACTTATCCGAGAGTCACGAACGTCGGGTATGCGAATCGCCGAGCGGAGACAGGTCGACGGTGGACGAGAACGGCTGACACTCGTTCCGGAGAGTCTCGATGACCTGTGGCATCTTTCACACATCATCATGCCGGAAGATAGGGTTGCTGGTGATACCACCCGGCGGATTCAGCGAAACGAGGAAAATCTTCGCGATACCGGCGGCGAACGGGAACATATCTGGGTCGAAGTTGCTGTCGACGATGTCGAATTTGCACAGTTTGCGAACCGCCTTCGCGTGGGCGGTGTCATCGAAGATTGCTCTCGGGAGGACCAACTTGGACAACATCACACGCTCAATATCGAGGAACACACCGAGTTTGAACTCGAAAAGCGACTGGCTCCTGACCAGAACGAGCGGCTCGAAAATGCCGTTGAGGCGACGGAAAACCCGGATGTTGCGATTGCAACCGTGGAAGAAGGGCTCGCACACGTCCATACGATTGCTCAATACGGCACAGAAGAACGGGCAACCATCAGTGGTCCGACCGGCAAAGGCGAGTATGCACGACCACGAAACGAACTGTTCGACGAACTGGGGACTGTCCTCTCGCGCCTTGATGTCGAAGCAATACTCCTTGCTGGGCCGGGCTTTACGAAAAACGATGCGCTGTCCTATTTTGAGGAGAATTATCCCGACGTCGCCAACCAGGTCACGACAGTCGATACCAGTAGTGTGGGAGACAGGGGCGTTCACGAAGTCCTCAAACGAGGTGCCGTCGAAGAGGTGCAGCGAGAGACCCGCATTGCAGCCGAATCCGCACTCATCGACGAGTTGATGGACCGGTTGCGTGAGGGCCACACCGTTGCATACGGGCCTGAGGAAGTCGAAAAAGCTGCCGAATTTGGGGCGATAGAAGAACTGCTGGTTCTCGATGAGAAGCTTCGAACCGAACGGACCATGGAAGGAGAGTGGGATATCGATGTCGATACGGTCGTTGAAATGACAACACAAAAAGGCGGCGAGGTCACTGTCTTTTCAGGTGAGTTCGACCCAGGAAAACAGCTGGCAAACGTCGGCGGGATTGCTGCACTACTCCGATATCGGTTGGATTGAACGCAAAATTCCTCAGGACCACCTCTTGAAGGCCGTCGAAACGATTTTCTACACCCCCGTCGAGCATACGAGATAACTGGAGCGATATGGGGACATGTCAAGGGAACAACGACCTGATGTGGGGGGAGCACAGGAGCGGACTGTCAAGACCGCAGGACGGATTGTTAAATACAGCCGGGAAATTTATCATCTGGAATCTGTCGAGGAGGTTGCAAACCTGACGCTAGAGGCGACACCACATTTTATTGACGGGCATCCGACACCAACCGTCTGCGAAATTCGAGATGGCGACTTACGACCGCTCGCTAGCATGGAGTTCGACCGAACGGAGGGGGAAACAGTCGACTCGCTGGCGAAAACCGCATACGAATCGGGAGCAGTTACGGTCTCTGCGGGGCCCGAGACTAAGCTTGCCTACACTGACGAGGAAATGCACGTGGTCGAACCGGAAGCGTATGAGGGATATTCCGAAGGAAGTGTCACCATCGCAGCACCGACTGTATATACGGACGAAGTAGGCGATTCCGGTGCAGTATTGCTTGTCCGATGGTCAACCCTTCCCACGGTAGAAATGTACCACGTCAAGCCGGTCGATTATTTGGCAGAGCACGTCGCCACCGCTATCGTCAACATTCGCTCGCACGAACGACTCGAACTTGCTCGAAACGACCTTGCAAAACGAAAGGAGATGCTGGAGGTCTATGATAAACTCCTCCGCCATGACCTTGGCAATGACCTGCAGGTAATCAACGGGTTTTCCGAAGCAGCGCTTGGAGTTATAGACGAGGAGAACCCCGCATACGGGCATATCGAGAAGGTCAATCGGACGGGAAAGAATGCCGCCGACCTCATCGAGACAGTTGGGAAGACTGTTAAGACGCTACAGGAAGCAGATGAAACAGAACGAAAACAGCTGCAAACGGTTCTCAGAGAAGTCGTTGAGAACGTCGAAACGAAATTCGGCCACTTGACCGTCAACTACCAGCCGGAAGGGTTTGACGAGGAGGTCTATGCTGGCGACCTCATCGAATCCGTCTTTGCCAACATCATTTCAAATGCGGCCGTGCACAACGATGGTGAGGTAACTGTCCAGATAACCACTGCTGGTGGCGCTCCTGACTACCTGACAGTCATCATTGCGGACGACGGCGAGGGTATCGATAAGGGAATCGAGGAGGAACTGTTCGAGATGGGCAAAAAAGGGAGGGGTAGTGACGGGACTGGACTGGGTCTCGGATTGGCACGCACGCTCGTTGAATCCTACGGCGGGTCTATCAGCGTCACGGAAAGCGAACACGGGGGAGCGCAGTTCGCTATCAAACTGCGGAAGGCATGAACGCCTTGTTTACCACGTAACCGTCTGTCCGTCCGTGGCGATGCTCACAGCTCCCTGATAAGACGTCCTGAGCGACTCAAGCATCTCTTCGTGTCGTCCTTCAGTGTGTGGATACAGGTGCGTCAGGTACACCTCGTCGATAGTTGCCTCCGCGCTCGCCAATGTCTTGCCCAATTTGGATGGTGTCGGATGGTTTGAAACATCAACGGAGTCAGGAAATGAACAATCGTGGACAAGCACTGACGCACCGTCGGCAAACTCGATAAGCTCCTCAAACGCCTCACTGTCTCCTGAGAAGACGAACGACCCGTCAGTCGATGGGTGGTCGACTCGGTAGGCGAGACAGGGCATCGAATGGCGGGTTTCGAGCGTCCGAAGCGAAAATCCATGCAACGAATATTCCTTTTCCGGGGCGAATTCGTGAAATGAAAAGGTAATGCGGTCTTCCATATACTCGTGAACGGCAAGCAGGTCACGAACAAGCTGTTCGGTCCCTGCAGGCCCGGCGATTGTCATGTCCGTTTCCCCAGCGAGCCATCGCGCTTTGAGCAAGACAAGTAGGTCGGAGACGTGGTCGAGATGGTGGTGTGTCAAAAGGAGCGTTCCCGCACCTTCATATCCCACCTCAGTTCTGGCCAAGCCGTGAATGACACCACTGCCACAATCAATCAACAGCGTGTCACCATCGGCTTCAAGCAGGAGACCAGTCTGAAATCGAGTGCCGGTTGGCATTGCACTTCCCGTTCCGAGGAAGGTTAGTTGCATACGTTAACGGATGTCGAGCAGACAGTTAGAAGTTGGCACAACGGCGTTATATCACAATTGATTGCCGCATTATGCAACAGTGTTCGGTAGCTTTAATTACGAGAGCGCCACCATGTTGCATACAGTTATTGGACTTCCTGACACCAATGTCATATTCTTTACTTTCCTTCAGTATCGAACGGTGGTCGACCCCGATGAATTTCCTCTATGAGTCACCGGGGTGGCCTGTCGAGGAGCCGGTGCTTATCTTTACCCTCGCACTGATGGCGTTTCTGGTCGGTCCGCTCGTGATTGAGCGGCTTGGCCAGCCCGGAATCGTCGGGATTGTCTTGCTCGGCGCGGCGCTGGGCCCCGGCGGATTAAACCTTCTGGAGGAATCGGAGACGATTGTTCTCCTCGGAAACGTCGGCCTCGTTTACCTTCTATTTACCGTTGGATTGGAAATGGACCTTCGCGGATTCATGCAAGACCCCGACAGTGCAGCAATCTTCGGATTAACCAGTTTCTTCGTTCCGTTTACCATCGGTACCGCCGCGGGTGTGACTCTACTGGGATTGGATATCTGGGCAGCCCTGTTACTCGCAGCAGTCTTTGCATCACACACGCTGCTTGCATATCCAATCGCGAACAAATACGGCGTGACGAAAAACAGGGCCGTCACAGCTGTGTTTGGCGGTATTTTGTTCACTGACACCCTCGCGCTGATTGTCCTTGCGCTGGTTGTCGGCGGCCACGATGGAGGGCTAACCCCAATCTTGTTGCTGGATATCGGGCTCTCATTGCTCATACTATTCGGGGCCACCTGGATTATCGTCGGCCGGACCGCACGGTGGTTCTTCCAGAATTTCAGCGAAGAGAGCTATTTCGAGTTTCTGTTCGTCGCTGTCGTCTTTTTCGCTGCCGCCTCGCTTGCTGAGTTGCTCGATATTGCAGCCATTCTCGGTGCCTTCGTGGCTGGTATCGCGCTCAACCGACTGATTCCCCCTGGTGGGACACTCATGACACGTATCGAATTTGTCGGAAATGCGCTTTTCATTCCGTTTTTCCTGCTGTGGGTCGGAATTCTCGTTGACCCAGCGGTGATTCTCGATGGACCACGGACGCTCCAGGTCGCGGGTGTCATCATCGTCGTGATGTTCGTAACGAAATTCATCGCATCTCAGGTTGTTGGCGTCCTCGAAGGATACGACAGCAACGAACGAGCGGTAATGTTTGGGTTGTCGACGGGACAGGCCGCCGCTGCGCTTGCAGTGACAATTATCGGTGTCGAAGAAGGGCTCTTTTCCGAGGCAGTCCTCAACGCAGTTGTTCTCCTGTTGCTAGTGACGGCGATACTGAGTCCGTGGCTTACGCGCCGTGCAAGCAACAAACTTGCACTGGCCCGCGAAGCAACGGAAGACGACGGCGAGGCTACTGACCCCCGAATTTTGCTCCCTCTGTCACACCACGCGGAGCAGCAACGACGGCTGTTAGAGTTCTCGTTCGTCCTCAAATCTGAGGAAAAAGAGGAGCCAGTGAATGTGCTTACCGTCATCAGCCCATCAGGTGGCGAAGAGGAAACAGAACGGCGCGTCGCCGAGACGCGTGAGTCTATGGCCGACCTCGTCGAGATTGGAAACGAGGCGGATGTCACCCTTGAAACGGAAACCAGAGTGAATCATAACCCTGCATCGGGAATCGTCCGTGGCTCTATGGAGGTGCAGGCAGATATGATTCTGATGGGCTGGGACGCAAACCAGTCACTGACCCACCGAATGTTCGGAAGCATCATCGACCGGGTGCTTGACCGAACCCGTATCCCGGTGTTAGTTGCACGGCTTGGCCATCCGATTAACACAACCGAGCGGATGTTCGTCGTCGTTCCACACGGCGTCGACACCCAGGAAGGATTCTTTGAAGGAGTCCATTTCGTTAAAAAGATTGCAGAGCGGGTCAATGCCGACCTCGAAGTATTACTCATCGGGAGCAGCGAAGACCAGTATCACCGCCTGTTCGACCTTGTCGAACCCGAATTGAGCGCAGAGTTTACCGAACTGGATTCGTGGAATAAATTAATCCCGTATCTGGAGGAGGCATCCGACGAAAACGACCTCGTTTCGGTTCTCTCGCCGCGGCAAGGTCGAGTTGGATGGCACGAGCGACTGCGGACATTGCCAACCGACCTCTCGACACTCCCGCCTGAGTCGTTCGTCGTCGTGACACTCCGAGAGGATGACCCAGATTACGATCGGCAGTTTCTCCAGTATGACTGAGAGATTACGAATCTTTCTCCTGCTGTTGGCGCAGGTCTTTCCGCCGGATTTTGCCTGTCGACGTTTTCGGCATCGAGTCCACGATATGAATCTCGGCAGGATATTCGTACTGGGCAAGGCGTTCGCGGACGAGTTCCTTGATTTCAGTGCAAATTTTGTCTGCGTTGACCGTCTCATCGTCGGTTAGAACGACATACGCATGGATTGACTCGCCGACCGTCTCATCTGGGACACCGATAACGCCCGCCTGTTCGACCTGGGGATGCAGAAGAATCGTCTGTTCGACTTCTGTGGGCCCAACACGATAGCCTTTCGTGAGAATGATATCATCGGCACGTGAGACGAACCAGAGATATCCATCGTCATCTTCCCGTGCAAGGTCACCAGTGAGATACCAGCCATCGTCAGTCTGTTTCGCTGCGGTCGCCTCCGGTTTGTTCCAGTATTCTGTGAAAAAGACGCGGTCATCATCCGGTTTCACCGCAATCTCACCGATCTTCCCCGGGTCACACCTGTTTCGGGTCTCCGGGTCGAGAATTGTGATTTCATAGCCTGGGAGAGGTTTCCCCATGCTACCTGCCTGTGGCTCAAACCAGCGCGAGCAGTTGCCGACACAGAGATTTAATTCTGTTTGGCCGTAAAATTCGTTTAATGAGACGTCCTGGAAGTTGTTTTCGACCCAGTCCATAATTTCAGGCGTCAACGGCTCGCCTGCCGCAGCAAGGGTCTGTACCGAAAGGTCGTACGTCGCTTCTGGGTTGGAAACCCCCATCAACAGCCGAAGTGCAGTTGGTGGCATGAACGAATGGGTAATTTGCTGTCGCTCTAAATGTGCAAATACCTCTGCAGGGTCAAACTCGTTTCGCGGCCACGCAACGACCGTCGAACCGTAATGCCACCCGGCAAAGAGCGTCCCACCGAGGGCTGCACCCCACGCCCAATCTGCCGGTGTCCAGAGGGTTCCGTCGGCAATTGTCTGGTCGAAATAATTAAACGCTGCTGCGGCCCGTCCGAGCCACAGCGCGTGGCTGTGTAAGACACCTTTTGGCGGCCCTGTACTCCCGCTAGTATACATAATCGCTGATGGCGTTTCGGGTGTTGATTCGTGAATCGCCGTCTCCACGGCCTGTGTCTCGATGAGTTTCTCGAACGAAATACTGTCCCCCTGAGCATCCCCATCAACCTCGATAACGTGTTCCAGTGCCTGACAATCGTCTCGAATTGCCTCGACGGTATCACGAACTGCCGAATCAACGACGACCGCTCGCGCATTGCTATCGTTGAGACGGTAGCGCAGGGCATCACGACCGAACAGGACGGTCAGCGGAACTGAGACCGCACCAATCTTCCAGTTTGCCAGATGGGTAAGAGGATTGGCTGGCTTCTGCGGAACTATGACGCCAACACGGTCTCCCACTTCAATCCCCAGTTCGCGGAGACCGTTTGCGAGTTGCCTCGAACGGGCATCTAGTTCTCGAAACGAATACCGCTGGGCAACAATCGGAGGACTCGGCTGCGGTTCGGATTCATCCGGCGAGAGACAGTAGCGAAGCGCTTCGCTATCGGGGTCAGGGTGGTTCCGGAGAAAATCAACAGCCGGGTTATACTGGTCAGGGAACTCCCACGAAAACGACTCCTGTGCACGTTCGTAACTGCTGTACTGTTTCATCACTCGCCACGACATACTTCTCTTTCGCCAAAGAGTAACTTATACTGATTGTTGGCATCTCCCGTGCTCTGGCGACAGAAAGGTGAGAGTGCTCCGACGGGCTTAATCGCCTTAATCCCCTAACGCCGTCCAATGGGAAACCACGAGGTTCTGCAGGGCCCTGACGCCTTCACTGCCCTCGGTAAGGAGGTGCGGAGTGCCCTCTCTGCTCGTGGATTCGATTCACCGACCGAGCCACAGCGCAAAGCGCTCGGTCGGCTAACCCGCGGTGAGAACGTCGTCGTCGTTGCACCCACTGGGAGCGGGAAAACCGAGACGGCAACGCTCCCGATTTTTGATGCGCTGGCTGGGTCGGACCGGTTCGGCATCGGGGCGCTGTATATTACGCCACTCCGTGCGCTCAACCGCGATATGCGCGAGCGCCTCGACTGGTGGGGCGAGACGCTCGATATCGAAGTCGATGTTCGCCACGGCGATACCACCGATTACCAGCGACAGAAGCAAGCGAACAACCCACCAGACCTCCTCGTGACGACACCGGAGACGTTGCAGGCGATGCTGACGGGAAAGAAACTCAGAACGGCGCTCGAAGACGTCAATCACATCGTCATTGACGAAATTCACGAACTCGCGGTCTCCAAGCGCGGTGCCCAACTCGCTATCGGCCTCGAACGACTGGAGGAGCTTTCGGGTTCATTCCAGCGAATCGGCCTCTCGGCGACGGTCGAGGACCCTGCGGAAATTGGCTCGCTGCTTACGGGCGGTCGGCCGTTCGATGTGGTCGAGGTGTCCGTCGGGAGCAACGTCGACATTGACGTCCGCTGTCCCGACGTTACTGAGTCAGACGAGACGCTCGCCAGCGAACTTGTGACTGACTCGGAGATTGCGAGTCACGTCCGCGCAATCGATGAACTGGTTTCGGCGCACGAAGCAACCCTCATCTTCGTGAATACGCGACAAACTGCGGAGGCCCTTGGCTCTCGCTTACGTGCCTACGGTACAGACGTCGGTATCCATCATGGCTCGCTGGCCAAGGAATCGCGCATCGAAGTCGAGACAAACTTCAAAGAGGGAGAACTCGATGCGCTACTCTGTACCTCTTCGATGGAGCTCGGCATCGATGTCGGGCACGTCGACCACGTCGTGCAGTACAACAGTCCGCGACAAGTCGCTCGCCTGCTCCAGCGAATCGGCCGAGCAGGCCACCGAGAAGGTGAGTATTCATCCGGCACAATCGTCACCAGCCACCCGGACGATATCGTCGAGTCGCTCGTTGTCGCCCAGCGCTCACGTGAGGGTGCTGTCGAATCGGCAAGGATGCACCACGGCAGTCTCGATACCGTCGCCAACCAGATTGCTGGATTGATTATGGATTTTGGCGAAATTCGGGCGATGCGTGCATACGATATCGTTACTCGCGCCTATCCGTTTCACGACCTCACGACTGACACATTCAAAGCCGTCGTCAGGGAGTTAGAGGGGAACCGCGTCATCTGGGTGGACGAGGAGAAGGATACGCTGGAAAAGCGACGCGAAACCTGGCAGTATTTCTATCGAAACCTATCGATGATTCCGGACGAGACAACCTATACCGTCGAGGACGTTGCAAGTGGTTCACAGGTTGGAACGCTCGACGAGCGTTTCGTTGTCAACTTCGCCGCTCCCGGTGAAACCTTCGTCCAGCGCGGGGAGATGTGGCGTATCACCGAAATTGACGAGGAAGAGGAAACCGTGACTGTTTCGCCAATTCCGGATCCTACCGGGGAAGTCCCGTCGTGGACCGGACAGGAAATCCCAGTTGCGAAACCCGTCGCTGGGGCAGTCGGCGAACTCCGCCGGGTCGCAGTTGCGCAGTTCGAAGCCGGTGGGGAGACAGCAGGCATCGCCCGAGATATCGCCCGCCGGTACGCTATCGAATATGAGACCGTCGCGACCGGCCTCGAACAGATTGCATCGACGGTCGAAGATGGACACCCAGTTGCCACCGATGAGCAAATCGTCGCCGAGGGCAATGCCGGCTCAATCGTCCTTAACGCCTGTTTCGGCCATCGAACCAACGAAACCCTCGGACGACTGCTCTCTGCATTGCTTGGCCAACAAACCGGGTCGAGCATCGGGCTGGAGGTCGACCCTTACCGAATCGAACTCGACGTTCCCGCTGGTGTGAGCCTCACTGAAGTCGTCGAGATTCTCCACGAGACTGACCCCGAACACGTCAGGAGTATCATCGAACTGAGCCTGAAAAACGCTGATGCGCTCAAATTCACCATCGCCCACGTCGCATCGACGTTCGGCGCACTCAAACGGTGGCGTGGCTCATCGACCAGTTTCGGTCGTGGTCGGTTGTTGCAAGCACTCGAAGGGACACCTGTCTACGACGAGGCGATGCGCGAACTGCTCCACGAGGAACTCGCAGTTCCGGACGCAAGCGCCGTTCTCGAAGCGGTTCAATCGGGCGAGATTGAAATTGAGATTGTTTCGGAACACACCGCTATCGGAACCGGTGGCCGGAGCGCCGGTCAAGAACTCCTAACCCCGGAAAATGCGGACGCGAGCGTGATTCAAACAGTCAAAGAGCGGATACAAAATGACCGAGTAATCCTGTTTTGTCTGCACTGCACCGACTGGAAGCAAACAACACCTGTCAAGCGAGTTCCAGAACAACCACAGTGTCCACACTGCGAGTCGACCCGGATTGCGGCGTTGAACCCGTGGGACGAGGAGACGGTCGCTGCTGTGAGAACGCCTGAAAAAGATGATGAGCAGCAGAAACAAACTGAGCGAGCGTATCAGTCCGCGAGTCTGGTGCAGAGTCACGGCAAACAGGCAGTGATTGCACTCGCTGCTCGCGGGGTCGGTCCGCGTAACGCTGCTAGAATTATCAACAAACTCCGCGAGGATGAGGATGAATTCTATCGGGATATCCTCACCCGAGAGCGAGAATACGCACGGACGCGCTCGTTCTGGTAGCTCAGTATTCAGGCTGAATGGGCGAAAAACCGGGCTTCAGCGCGTAACAGAGATTCACTGCTGTAGACAGTAGTACTCATGACTTGCATGAGGGAGCGATGCACATACCGAGTGATGTGAGATGAATCAAGGAAGTAACTGGGCAATACCTTAATTATTAATTATTTAGTATTCTAAGTGGGTCAACCAAAATGCAACTAGAAACACAGGAGGTTCAATGCCCAAAATGTGGTGCATCCCATGGCGTACCAGTCCCTGACGGAGGTGTAGAGCTGAAAATTAAGGGGTATGCGACTCCGTTTGAAGAACCCACGAAGATCGAATGCACGGGTGGACACGCTTTCTGGGTCTACTACTGCTAATTCCTCTGCCCCCAATTGCTTATTCACACCTTTTCACCCAACACGCTGATTCTGCGACGATTTGAGCAGTGTGTCTGCGCCACTGGGAGCCTACACGTATCTTGCGCATAGCTAAGATGACATCCTGTTGATGCGAAAGATAATGTCATATGCAAGCACACCACAAAATAGGATGCCCACAAGAAAAGCCGAAACGTCATGGCACGGAGGGACAGATGGAAGCGGTGATTTCGAAACCGAAAGCGGAGCAGTAACGGGGACCTTCCGGTTTCCGACACGGTTCGAGGACGAATCAGGAACGGACCCTGAAGAACTCATTGGAGCCGCCCACTCAGGATGTTTCTCGATGCAGTTCACCGCATTCCTCCAACAAGACGGATACACGGCTGAGCGAATCGACACGACGGCGGATGTGCACCTTGAGCGAGCTGAGAGTGGCGGCTTCGAGATTCCTCGAATCGACCTGACGGTCTCTGCCGCAATTCCCGATATCGAGCCAGAAACATTCGACGAACTCGCACAGCGCGCGAAAGAGAACTGTCCAGTCTCGAAGGCGTTAGCCGGACCAACTATCACACTCGACGCGTCGTTGGAGGATTGACCGCAGCGTCTGGTTGTCGACTGCGGATTTGATACGGTCGGAACCCTCTGATAGCGTTGGGTTTGCTAGACTCCCTCAGCTTATATCGAAAGGCGAGGACAGGCATGGCTGTGATTCGGTATGTACTCGCAGTGGTCGTCCTAGCGACGATACTCTCGGTTTCGCTGGTTGCAGTAGAATACACTGAAACAGAGCGTGCCCACTCCGAGGTGGAAACGGCTGTTCATCAGCTTGACTCAACAGCAGTTGAACTCTATGAATCTGAACCGCTCCCAGAACGCGGACAGGAACCACCACAACGGGTTGTCACTCTTTCATTACCGTCTGAGAGGGTGGGTTCAACAGGTGTCGATACCTTCACCGTAGAATCCGGACACAACGAGGCGACAGCACAGGTTGAATACAAGATTGGTGGTGGCAACACACAAACGCAGCAACTGTCCGTGCCGGTCCTGGTTGAGTCAGGCGGACTATTAGACCTGAGCGATAGTCACGGCGAGGTTCAACTTTTATTAACCCTCATCGAACATGAGGGTGAACGAATTGTTCTCGTCTCTTCCTTGTAGCCACTATCAACTGCGCTCGATACACTCTCCGTCATTTTATATATGAACCAACGGCCAATCCGTCGCAGGCTATGGGATGGGATTATCGTGGCCAGACTGAACCGATTGCTGCTGTCGTTGCTATCGCAGCACTGACTGTCGGACTTTCGCTGTATACGGTAACGACCAATGACGTCACGTCGGAGATTAGTGCCGAGTCAGCCGATGAGCAAGTCGAGCTGGAGGCGGTCTGGCAGTCACTGAGCCCCGACGGTGTGATAAAAACGGATAAACAGCCCATCTCGGAAGGTATCTCAGGGACGGTCCCCGCAACACCGGTATGTATCACCCTTTCAGCGATCACTGCAGACGGAAAATACACTGTTCTCGAACGGACCATTCTCGAAGAAGATGGAGCGACACAAGAGGTCGAAAACCACACAGACTGTGTTCAAGAAGGAGGTGAAGACGCGATAACACCGCGAAAGACGTACAAAGAAACAACAGGTGCATCTCGAACTGTGCCGGTTCAACTTTCTCCCGGTGAAATCCGGCCCGGGAAGCTCCACGTCGAGGCACTCACATGAATGTCTATTCGGCCTTGCGACGGGAGCGCGCTATCAGTACCGTCGTCGATGTCGCGCTTGCACTCATGCTCATCTCTGGGGCTGTGATGCTCGTTTCCGCGCTCCCACACGAGCAACCGGAACCAGCGCACGAGCGCACCCAAACCGTCGAGACACTCTCCGCCTCAACCGTGAATTTCACCTATGCCGTCGATTCTGGAACGACACCTGTTGCTTCCGAACGTAAACCGGAACAAGCAGCAGACGAAAACGAGAATAGGTTCCACGCTTTCGACGGATCTCTTGCTCGGGGACTAGCGATTGCAGCAGTCAAAAACAGCACCGCCACTAAGAAATCCGCTTGGACAGCACAGCCAACGGACGGTAATCAATCGTTCATAGACGGGCTACAAACGGCCCTCAAAGACACAGAGCTGCTCCAGAAGTCCGAGCGACAGATACACGCGGTCTGGGAACCCTTCGATGGGTCTGAGCTGTTTGGGACGGTAACCATCGGTGAGTCCCCACCCACAACTGCCGAAACCACGACCAGCCAGCTGACCGTTTCGAGCGGCCTTTCTACCCCTTCGAATGAGTTGAGGGACCAGACTCTGAACGAATCTCCCAACTTCGAACAAGTTTCCCACTCACTCGCAACTGTAGTTGTCGAGGGAATACTCGAGCCGAAACAGACACAGCGCCAACTCACGACTAGCGGCGCTGAACGGGATATTGCTATCGACCGCATTCATGCTTTGGTTGGGGTCATCGACGACGTCGAACCGACAGACGAAATTGTTCAGAAACAGCTTTCCTCGGCTGAAATTACCGCATCGACGAACAACTCCACCGATGGAAAGCCGCTGGCGGCACTGTTTGTTGAGGCCCTAGCGAACCAATTTGAGAACGAACTCCAGAGCAAATATTCTACCCCAGAGAAAGCGCTGGAATCAATTTCCGTCGATGAGGTGTCTATCGTTCTGACGGAGTGGGACCAATGAGCGGGAGTTCAATCCGATTGCTTCCATCTATTCGGTCGGATATACGAGGAATGGTTCCGTTCGCGGTCATTGGCATGCTCGTGTTGCTTTCGGCTGTGGCACTCGTTGGCTCCGTCCACGTACAGCAGCCACCGGAGGTAGATACAGACAGGACAACTGCAGTGGAACGGACGGAGGTTGCAGCACCGACAGCGCTGGAAGATGCTGTTGTGGAGGCAACCACACAGGCGGCCGGACAGCCGCTAACCGCGACTGCCAATACAAGCTTTGGCCACGAATTGGAGGGACGAGCAGCAACCGAGGACGATGTTTTCCACCAGTACGTCCGCGCACTGATTGCCATGGAAGCCAAAGCAACGCTCCCTTCGGCAGGTCAGGAGGTGGGTGCTGTTTCAACAACGCTTTCGACACCAGCCATCGACGATGCCGACTCCTTCGGTGCGGCAATTGACCGCATCAGTATCAGGGAGAGCGATGACGGATTGCTTACCGTCGAGTTAGCGGATGTCGAGATGCAGACAACGGTACATGGTGAAGAAATTGAGAAGGACACAAAAACCATCTCCGTGACGGTCAACTCACCAGTGTTTGAACTGCACGACAGGACGGAAACGTTTCAGGGAAAGCTAGATGCCAGTTTGCACGAATCGGGGTTCTCACAGCGATTCACAGCACAAGTGTATGCCCTTGGCTGGGCACGCGGATATGCGCAGTACGGTGGGGCCCCGATTACGGAGGTAGTCGCTAATCGCCATCTCGAACCAATGACGAATCAGGCTCTCGCCAACACACAGCGAGATGTCTTCGGTGAGGCAGACCCGAAACTTGGGAATGCACTCCGTCAGGGCTGGTTCTGTATGGCGACACAGGATGCAGAAGGGCTCTATGAGGGATACAGCAACACTGAGGTCGATATGACGGAGGATGTCTGCTCGGGAAGCGAGTGGCTTTTTGGTGATTCACAGACTGGTGAACTTCCAGACGCACCGGAGACAACCGACTTGCTTGGTGCTGCTCCGGGGATGGATGCCAAGCACACAATTGGAGTCAACGAGACAGCGTATCTCCCCTTCCGAACGCTCGTCACCGGTGACGGAACGCATTCAATAGATTCGGCACTCGACCGTGCACTGACCGTTGAGACGGAAATCGATTCGGCTGTCGAGGCGGAATCCCTGTCATTCGACCACGACAGACCAAACGAATCAGCAGTGGTAGACGAATCATCACGAGAGCATGTCCAAACGTCAGTTGATGCAACTTCTATTGATTCTGTATTCGATGGTGACCGGATTAGGCTGTCAGATATTACAGGGTCAATTACGGTTCGGGAGGAGAAAATCTGGCACTGGAACTCGTCAAACGAAACCGTTCATTCAGCGAGTACCACGGAAACTGCAACAGCGCGATTTACCATGTCGCTCGATATTGTGGCTGAGAAACTTGCCCCTGACTCGCTGGCTCCACAGTTGAGTGATGAAGATATCTTAGCTGGCGACGAGCCGATAGAATTGTCAGAAAGTAGTTCTACTTCCTCGATTTTTGCAACAACAGATGAGTTGGGGGAGGCAATACTAATCGAGATTGCTGGCGAATCGAGTGATACCGCGATTTCGGATTGGCTCGAAACGGAAATCGACTCGCCAACGGCAACTGCGGATCTGTCCGTTCGCACAGGCGGGTCGCTTTCGCTTACTGACCAGGTGAGTACTGAGTTCCAGAAGACAGTACTTGATAACCTCAGAGCGTTACAATCGGACACAGAGACAGTCAGTCATACATTTGAGCGAAGTGAGTTAGTTCAGGCGAACAGCGAAGACAGTGCTGGACCAATTGCAGGGTTACAGGAACAAGTCAGGGACAAACAACAGCAGCGAATCGAGGGTGAGCAATCCAAAGAAACGCTGGTTGGACTCGTTCGCAGTGAGGTAACACACAGTTATTTCGAGTTACTACTGGATGACCTCGAAACAATCGAGGATGGTCATACCGAAGCGATTGACGGCCTCGATGAACCACTCGAAGATATAGACGGCGGGCTCGACAAGGGACTAGCTGCACTCCAGGAGGGAATATCACCGGATGAGCCTGAGCCGGTTCCGTTTGAGACATCGGGCGGTAGTGAGGATATCCAGTATGAAATCCACGGGTCGCCGACCTATCTGACGACTGAGACAGCCACAGCGGATGATGTACCGCAAATTGGCCATACCGATAAATTTGCCTCGCTCTCTCTGAAGAATGACAACCAGCTACAGATGCCGTATGAGGCAGCGACGGATGGCTTGTTCGACCGATTCGCATCGTTCGTTGGCTTTGCCGAACCGGATGCGGAACTCTCCTTACAGATGGCCGGCGAGACACTCAGAGCGGGAGAACTTGCAACCGCTGCTGCCGCCGACGATGGCTATGGGTCACACGAAAAATTAGAGTCCGGGACGGAATCAATCCGTACCGAAACGGATGCAGCTATCGAGGCGTTTACCCGGCAGTTTACGGAGACACTCGTCTATACGCTCTATCCAGAAGAGATACAAGTCGGTCAAGGTACTGGTGACAACGCCGAAGTTCCCGAGATGTGTCTTGACTCCGGTGTGCACTGTCTTATCCCCGATGATTCCAAAGCAGCGACCGCACAGCAAGAGATACAGTCGGCGCTCGAAGCCGAACTCGCAGAGTACGATAGCGTCGGTGAACGCGCAATTGCGATTGGTGATGGCGAACTCATCGAACCACTGACTCATCGTCTGCCTGCCACTCTCAGTGAGTCTCAGTATCGACCGGCATCTATCGACAGTTCGCAGGCGTGGGAAGGAACAGTCGAGTCTAGCGTCTATTTAGCCTTCACGACAGCGACACAGGAACAGACAGTCGCGATGGATAATATCGACGAACTCGAAGTGCTGGATGAGCACATCCGCGACGCCCTTTCGGAGGTGTCATCAGATATCGTCGAAGAGCGACTCGCCTCGACTGTCGAAGATGAGTTTGCTATCGACAAGTACGACGACTGGGTCGATGGTGTCGATACTCCGATTCGCGTTCCTGCTGGCGTTCCGCTCTTGCCGGTACCAGGGATGTGGTATGCAACGGTCAATGCCTGGGATATCCGGGCATACGGTGAGTATAGCAGGTTCGAGGTGCGTGCAAACCTGACGACTACGGATGACCGCTCATCGTTGACTTACGTCCGAGAGAATGCGACCGTAACCACTGCAGTTGGTGGCGAGGAACGCCGGCTTGGATCGGTTGAGCCCCTCTCGTTTGACGAACAGACAACACTCATCGTTGTCGTTCCCCCGGGTGGTATCGGAGTTGGTGATAGAACCTCTGACAATCCGGAGTGTTCACCGATGTATCCTCATACTGGTGCAATATCGGGGCAAGAAAACGACTGTGGGTAAGAGTCGGATTTCAAAAGGAAAGACTGCTTCAGCGTCACTGGATGGCTCGTAGCCATTTTACCGTTCGCCCACCAACAGGGAGCAATGGCAGACATCGTCGTCGTTGGTGGTGGCCTCGCAGGATTGGTCGCGGCCAAACACCTCGCACAGGCTGATCACAGAGTGACCCTATATGAAAGTGAAGAGTCGGTCGGCGGCCGCGTCCGTTCGGAACGCACAGATGGATTCATTTTCGACCGCGGCTTTCAGGTCCTTTTTACCGCCTACCCGGCAGTTAAAGCCGAACTCGACCTGAATGCGCTCTCCTTACAGCAGTTACGTCCCGGTGCAATACTCGCAAGGGAAGGGGAGCGTTCAATATTGGCCGACCCGCTACGCGACCCGAAAGCACTCACGGCGACCCTGTTCAATCATAACGTCACTTTCCGTGACAAACTACTGGTGCTCAAACTCCGGCGCAAATTGGCTCGACAACCAATTGCAGACATTCTCGCAGATGACGACCAAACAATCGAGGAATATCTGCGTGACGTTGGCTTTTCCGAAGGGTTTATCGACAACTTTGCGACGCCATTTTACGGCGGAATCACACTCGACCGGTCGCTGTCGACGGCAGCGTTTGTCTTCAAATACACGTTCAAAATGCTTCTCAGCGGGAGTACGGCGGTCCCAGCAAAGGGGATGGGAGAAATTTCTGCACAGTTAGCCAGTCAGGCACGAGCTGAAGGGGCGACGATTACAACGGAGGCTCCTGTTTCGGCGGTGATTCCGGGTGAAAATCCGACGGTCGAACGCTCAGGAGAAGCGGTCGAACCCGATGCAGTGCTCGTGGCAACTGACCCGACCAGTGCAGAGCAGATTCTTCCATCGTTTCGCTACGATGGGAGCTATCGCGGGTGTATCACTCAGTACTTTTCGCTACCCGATACCCAGCAGTTGCGAACTGATAGGCGACTGGTGTTGAACGTCGAGAACGGGCGTCCGAATCAGATTGCACCACTTTCTGCTGTCGCCCCTACATATTCCCCTGAGAGAACGCAGTTACTGAGTGCGACGTTCCTCGGTCAACCAGAGGAATCAGACGACACACTCGCCACGATGGTCAGGGATGCACTCGAATCGTGGTATCCCGAAAACAGTTTCGAGGAACTGACGCTGTTACGAACGGACCGCATTCCGCGTGCACAGATTACTCAGAAACCAGGCTTCAGAGCAAAACGTCCCGCAATTGATTCTCCGGAGGGGACTGTCTTTCTGGCAGGGGATTATACGGAGTGGTCCTCGATTCAAGGGGCACTGGAGAGCGGACGGCAAGCAGCACAGCAGATTGAAACCGTTGTGAAGTGATTCAGTAGTTCGACGACAGTCAGAGTTCGAGCCGTTCGACGATACGTTCTGATTCTTCACGGATATTCACAGCAACAATACGGAGATGCTGGTCGATTTTCGAGTGGCCGACTTTCGATGCAAGCAGGTTATCCACCTGATAGACTCCGGCAGCGTTCGTCATCTCTATCTCAATCATCACCGGGACATCGTTCCCTTCCAACAGCTTCACGCGCTCGATTGCCTGACTGGAGACCGTGTTGATACCCCGTCCACCTTGCTCATATGGAACTCGTGAACGACCGCGTTCCATATCCAGTCCGTCGGCAACACGGACGACACCGGCTTCAAGCGTCAGCGGATACTCCGAAGTGTGATGACAGAGAATGGCGTGTAACACCTCCCCTTTCATTTTGACCGCTTCGACTGTGTCGTAAAACTCGGGCAAGAATCGGTCCAGAATATCAGCAGCAAGGGGGATAGAATAATACGGATGTTCGTCTCGATGGACGACGTGTCCGATATCGTGAAGCGTTGCAGCGAGCGCGACAATAACGGGCTCATCAGCAATATCGAGTCCTTCCTGTGTTGCGCCGTTAAACGACACCCCACCACGCTTCAGTAGCTCGTAAAGACTCAATGCTCGGTTTCTAACAATCTCAACGTGTTTGGCCCCATGGTCGTTATACTGCATCCGCATAACTGGATTGACGTTCTGTGCTTCGAGGTAGGCCTGAATCTCTTCGTCTTCTTCGATGGCGGCAAGCACATCGTTTAGCCGTTCATCCGGAAACGAGTGTTCGGCATCTGGGTCGTATTTGCGGAGTTCAGTTTCATCAGAGGTACCTGTCTCTTCGCTCATGACCATACGATACAGAGTCCTGTCGCAAAAAGCCGCCTGTTTCGGCTGTTTGTTGGATACAATCAACCCGAGACCGGAATCCTCAATTAATCGCGGGTACGCAATTGGTGTATGGACGCCCTGGACCGTTTTGATATTAGCCCCGAGAAAGCGTGGATTGGCACGGCCGTTACTGCCGTCGTGGGAGTTATACTCGCCTCCATCGCATTCACCGAACGGGTCTACCACGGTTTTATCTGGCAGTATTTCTGGGGACCAGTTCACGCAGATGCCGAAGGCGTTAGCTGCTACGTCAGGTTTCCTGGTGAAGGTCGAACCGTCCCTGGAAATGAAGCGGAGCATGGCTGTGCTCGCGATGCGTACGATGCCGCGTTCGTCGCAGAACCCGGCTACACAATCATCTCGACAATCAGCTACATCCTTATCCTGATGTTCGTTCTCGCGGGAGTCTATCTCCTCCTCGAGAATTTCGACTTGACACCGTACCCACATTTCCTCTATGCGCTTGTTCCGCTCATGCTCTTTGGCGGGGCGCTCAGAACGGTCGAAGATGCCTTCGTCGCGGCGATGCGTGATAACGTAACACCGGCGCTCGAATTCCCGGCCAGCGCCGCGTTGATTAGTCCCTTCATCTATTTCACCGTCTTTATAATCGGACTGAGTGCGCTCGTCGTCAGCAAATGGTTGGACTACCGTGATATTACCGACACATGGACTTACCCGCTTGCTGGAATTGGCATGTTCTGGCTCTCAGCGACCTTCGGTTATCTTCTCTATCTCAGCGTGACAACCGAATATACTTCGTTCTATCCGAGCATCATCGTGCTTGTCCTTGCGCTGGCAACGATTGCTGGACTGGCAACCCATTATGGCTCCGAACGGTGGAAACCGGAAATCAATGCTGGAACGGGACTCATCGGATTGGTCGTCGTCTGGGGCCATGCGGTCGACGGCTTCGCGAACGTCCTCGCCAACGACTGGACGCACGTCTGGGATATCGGTCTCGGTTACGACCCCAAACATCCCTTTAACGACTTCGTGATGACTGCAACGTCGACGATACAGGGCGGCGACGAAATCCTCGGTGTCTACGTCGGTGAAGCCTGGCCCTTTGCGATAATTAAAATAATCGTCCCACTCGCCATCGTTGCCGTCTTCGACCGACAGTTTATGGAGGAAAGCCCCAAGTTTGCCATCGTCTTGCTCGGAGCGATTATCGCAGTCGGTCTCGGTCCGGGAACCCGGGACATGCTCCGGTTTGCCTTCGGAATCTGATTGCCCCGTAACTGATTTGTGACCGTCTATTCGTCACCCTGAACTTGACTGGTCCGTTACTCCCAGTATCCAGATGTTAGGTATCGTTATATCACGCGCAGACACAGCCTCTCTTACAATCAAGGAAGGCCTGTTATCAGCTGCTGAGTGGCGGACAGAGAGAGATGAGTCGCGATCGGATGAAGCGGGTGGCGGCACAGTGTATCGCTGTGAAGGCGTGGAATTACGGGAGTTCGAGGACTGGCATCTCGAACTCGACCGGCCAGCAGACGCCTTCGACGACGTCTCGGTGCTGGTGTTTGCCTCTCGGCATTCCGGAGAGACTGGTCCGTTGCTCACGGCACACCACACGGGCAATTTCGGTCCCGCAGAGTTTGGCGGCGAGTCAAACAACCTGGCCAGAGCCTGTCCAAATGCCCATAGCGTGGTCCTTGAGTCGCTCGAACAGGGTGCGCCCGACGGGTACGAGGTAGGAATGGAGTGTACGCATCACGGACCCACGAATGTTGGTGCTCCATCGATGTTTGTCGAAATTGGCAGTGCCGAACAGCAATGGAACGACAGTGAGGCTGGCAAAGCGGTTGCACAAGCGATACTCTCGTTGCGAGGTGTCGAGGCCGATAACTGTGAAGAGGACGAAAGGGGAAACACAAAGCGGTGTCGCCAGCTCGTCGGATTCGGCGGTGGACATTACGCGCAACGGTTTGAGCGTATCATCCGGGAAACTGACTGGGCTGTCGGCCATATCGCCGCGGACTGGGGCCTTGATGGCATTGCGGCTGTCGACACCGACAGAGATGTTCTGTCGCTCGCCTTCGAGATGAGCAACGCAGCGTATGCGGTGATTGATGGGGAAAACAGTGACCTTCGCCCACGGCTCGAAGAGCGTGGCTACCGAGTCGTCAGCGAGACCTGGGTCCGTGAGACTGCTGATGTCTCTCTGTCCCTTGTGGACGAACTCGAATCGGAGATTGGGGAGATTGCGGATGGCCTCCGGCTTGGCGACCACGCATCGGTGGCGAGCGACTCGGACTGGACAGTTGTTCGAATACCCGAAGAACTTCTCTCTGAAACAGTCGGTACTGCTCGTGAGGAACTGCTGGAGACAGTACGGGCAGAGTCGATTGCGTTTCTGACTGCTGAGGGTGGAAACATACCGACAGGAACTGTTGTGCTGTCCGATATGGAACGGTATGACAGGCTGGTCGAGGCGATGGTCTCGATACTTGATTCAACGTACGATGAAATCGAGCGCAAAGGGGACATAGTGACAGTCCGCACCGAGTCATTTGACCCGGGCAAAGCCGATACACTGGGAGTTCCGGAAGGCCCGGCATTCGGCAAACTGGCGGCTGGAAACCCAGTTGAAGTACACGGTGAGACCATCCCACCCAAGGCGGTTCGGACTGTTGAGGAACGGACCTTTTCGCTTGCGCCGGACATAGTTGAGTGACGGTCAGATATCCTCCCGTTACCGGCGGCACAAAGCAAGGAGTCAATGGGCTGTAGACCGTAGCCCACCCAATGACGCTGGAACTCGACGCTACCCAACTACAGCGCTACTCCCGGCACGTCATTATGGACGATGTTGGCCCAGAGGGGCAGGCTGCATTACTTGATGCATCCGTGCTGGTGGTTGGTGCTGGCGGCCTTGGGTCACCGGTTCTCGAATATCTCGCCGCTGCGGGCGTTGGAACGCTTGGCATTGCAGATGACGATATCGTCGAACTGAGCAATTTACAGCGGCAAGTCATCCACCGTGACATCGATGTCGACCGGCCAAAAGTCGAGAGTGCTGCCGAATTTGTCTCGGACCTCAACCCCGATATTACAGTCAATCGGCATCCCGTTCGAGTCACCCCCGAGTCGGTTATGGATTTGATTAGCGACTACGATATCGTCGTCGATGCGACCGATAACTTCCCGACGCGGTTCCTTCTCAACGATGCCTGCGTCCTGACGGAAACGCCACTCTCGCACGGAGCAGTCTATCAGTTTGAAGGACAGGTGACGACGATGACGGGTGGCCAGCCATGTTATCGGTGTCTCTTCCCGGAAGCACCACCCGAAGGGGCCGTCCCCGACTGCTCAACTGCTGGGGTACTGGGTGTCCTTCCCGGGACAATCGGGATGATTCAGGCGACGGAAGTACTGAAACTCATTCTTGATGAAGGTGAATCCCTTGCGGGCCGATTGCTCGTTTACAATGCCCGCGACCTCTCGTTCGAATCGGTTCCCATCAACCCCAACCCAGACTGTCCTGTCTGTGGGGAAGAACCGCATATTTCATCGGTTTCGGAGGGAACGTATCAGGGGAGTTGTGCACTTTCCGATTGAGACATTCTACGTTTGCTCAGCGGGATAGACTCGCAATAATCACTATCAGTCCGAAAGGACCACACCAATCCCGGTTGCCGGTAGCCCAACGACCACCAGTAGTACTGCTGTGTCACTGAGTGTATCCTGGGTGCCAGCGCCGACAATTGTTGCTGCGATGAGCGTGGTGAGCAGGTAGCCAACACCAAAGATTGCCACCTGCTTCCCCGCTTTTTTGAATCGGTGCGACCGTGAATCGGTCCCTCCCATAATGAAGGCCTTTGCCCTGCCAAGTACTCCGCGACCAGCAGAGTTTCCCAGCCGGAATCCGATGAGACCGATGATGGAAATCGGCAGCAACACGAGCCACTCAAACGACCCGGTAACACCGGGAACGACGTGAGCATCCAGATAGCTATCCGTGGCCGTTCCAAGAAAACCCGTTCCGTCCAGAAGGCCAGCTACCAACAGCACTGTGACAACCACATACCCGAGACTCCACGCAAACACCCCTCGCAAGGTGCCCGTCACGTAGCCAATCACCATCGTCGATACCCGTTCAAAGCCACTACTCGATTGGTTGGTAGTTCATTCGTCTGCATTGCAAATAGATGGAGAATCTGAATACGGGTAAATCACGAAGACCATCAAGCCGAATTAGCCCGAATTTAGGAGGAGTTAACTGAATTCGGAGGTCTCGATGCTTCTTGGACTCACTCGAAGGTCTGGAACTCAACCATTCGACCCTCCGGGTCCGTCGCAAAGAACTGGTAGATATCGTATTTGTCGTTCAATCGGGGTGGCTCATCCGCATCGTCCTCCAGTCGGTCGTACATCCTGTCGACGCCAGTCCGCTCCGGATAGACGAAAGTAATGATTCCATTGGTATCAGCTTTATCACGCGCACAGAACCCAACTTTGCAGGTTCCAATCTCCAGAATCGTACAATCAGGCTGCTCGCGCCATACCGTAGCACCGAGGTCGGTATAGTATTCGAGTATCCCGTCGTACTGTGCTGTTGCGAAAAAGATGATTCCGTCCATGGTTGTCATGTTTGTCACCCACCAGTATGATACTACTGTCTAGCAGTTGGTCAGATACTCCCGCGTTACTACGCAGCAAGCCAGCCTGCACCGAAGACGTACAGCCCCACAAGGATGAGAGAGACAGGAACCAGGTCCGTTTCCACCCACTCAGGGATGTCGAGTGTTGCGGTTCGAAGCGATAGGAGTAGCGCAACGGCTACCACCACGCCTGCACCGACAATGTATAACACCGCAACCGTCGCAAGTTCCAAAGCCGTGAGTCCCACAAAGAAGGGGACGAAAATCGCAATATTCTCACCGTTTAAACCGATACCCGCCACGGTGACGTTGCTAATCCGGTGTCGCCGTGACATCTTCTGGACAACACGGAGCGGTTGAGTGGCTTCATGGCGCTTGTAGAAACCACGAACACCGAGTATGAGTGGCAAGATTCCCAATACAAACGCATAATCATGGAGCAATTCGGATGCAAGGACAGACCCCAGGAGAGCAACTCCCAGTCCGAAGCCGGTACTGATGAAATGTCCAATGATAATCTCAGGTGGTTCATATCCGGGACTCGTGCCAAAAACAAGCAATACGAGCAACGTATCCAGATGCGTAAGGATGAAAATCCCAGCAGCAACGACGAGTACCGATAGCACACCCGTCTTTCCCAGCACATCAATAAAAATCCAAGTATCCAGTTGGGTCGATATGCAAAAGAGGGTCCTCCGCTTCGGTTCCAGTATGGAGACGACGCGACATTTCGTTGCAACGGTCTATGTGGTCAACGATGGAGAGACGACGTTGCATCACCACGAAAAGCTGGACATGTGGTTACCCCCAGGTGGCCATATCGACCGTGATGAACTCCCACATGAAGCTGCAAAGCGGGAGGTTCGTGAAGAAATCGGACTCGATATCGACCTGCTGGCACCACAGGGGAATCTCGAATCAGCGACCGTTCGCTCGATTCCAAAGCCACAGCATTTCCTGCTTGAAGATATCAACGTCCATGAGGAGGGTGTCGGCCATCAGCACATCGACTTCATTTTTTACGGCAAGGCCGACACTCGACAACTTGACCCTGCACCGGGAGAAACCCCCGCCAGCGAGTGGGAATGGTTTACAAAAAAGGAACTACGCGATAATCGGGACAGATTTGAACCTGATGTCGTCGAAATCGGTCAGCAAGCAATCGACGCGGTAAATCAGCACCTGTAAATACGGGCGTCGGAGAATCGAATGCATGAAAGGGACCGCACGCGCACCCGCAGCGGGGACGGTACTCAATGCGCTCGCAACAGGGACTGGTTCTGCGTTTGCAATAGCCGAGTATACGACGGCGACGGTGACGCTTGCTGACCAGGAGGAAGTTACTGGCGAAATAGCAGACACACCGGACGCGGATACGCGACTCATTGAGCGATGTGTTGAACTCGTGACGGCAGAGTATGGGTCTGGAGAAGGCGGCACGGTACGAACAAAGAGTGAGGTCCCGATGGCATCAGGGCTGAAATCATCCAGCGCCGCGGCGAACGCGACCGTGCTGGCGACGCTTTCTGCACTGGGAAAAGAGGATGCGGTTTCGCGAGCAGATGCCGCACGAATCGGTGTGACCGCTGCACGGGACGTAGGCGTCACGATTACGGGAGCGTTCGATGATGCAAGCGCCAGCATGCTCGGTGGCGTCACGGTGACGGAGAACACGACTGACGAACTGCTCTACCGCGACGAGCGTGACTGGGCCGTCCTCGTCTGGACGCCCCCCGAACAGTCGTTCAGCGCAGATGCCGATGCAGATGCCTGTAAGCAGATTGCACCGATGGCAGAATTTGTTGCTGAGTTGGCACAGGAGGGTGAGTTTGAGCGGGCGATGACAGTGAATGGACTGGCGTTCTGCGCTGCACTCGGGTTTAACAGTCAACCGATGGTAGAGGTAATGGCTGCCGTCGATGGCGTCTCACTGTCAGG
>SL_4KL_010_BRINEDRAFT_10000197_pt1 | contig 29051 bp, 26 predicted proteins | sample SodLak_010_BRINE_2_FD_10664 | JGI IMG/M metagenome (IMG submission 10664) | reverse complement strand
CTATTCGCCACGAGTCTGAACTCGTACGACTAGCATGGCTAAATCGAATCCCAATAGCAATGTCCTCCGGCAGGATCAACCGGAATGTTCCACGCTCGAAAGCGTGGGGGTGGCGGGAACAGTCTCTCAAAAAGAGACTGGTCACCAAAATGTGTCTCATTGCATGGTCCGAGTTCGGCGTCCACCGAGCAATCGGGTGACACCGAACTACCAAGGCTAACGTCGGATCTCGTCTGTACGGCGTACCGCAGGGCCGAGATCCCCATTTCTTCGGATCAGATCGTACTTGGCTCGCGGATATAAACCCGTCGAAGCCAAGCGCGATTTGATCCACGAGTGTCGACCGGGTTGAACGGTCGGACAGTCTCGCGTGTGGTTTTGTCTGCGTTCCATTCGAACGGGTTCGACCGTATAAGGTCGTTGGTTCGAAGTGGACGCCGTCGGTTGGTTCCGACAGCGCGTGTCGAGCGGGCCGCCCGCCCGACCGTCGCAACTCAACCGATGACTGGTTCATACTTAACGGCGTCGAACCGACGGCCCTACGTCATGCGGTTTCATGGCGTGCCATCGTGTTCTCATAGCAAAAGAAACCGCGATGTTGTCGGAGTATGTCGCATCGGTGATCCAGGAGGGCGCACGCCGGGGAATAGAGGGCCATAACCGAAGGAAGGGTCACGCAGTGTGCACGCGCGATTTGAGAGCAATCCAGCAAGCGATCACGCATCGTAGAAATCAGTCGGAGTCGACGACGACACGGGTGCGTACAGTAGTACAATAAGTCGACGGCGACAGCAATCCAGTGAGGCGTTACCACTCGTGACTGTCGTGTATCACGCGGCTGGAGATCGAACGGTCATCCCCTGCTCGCACAGTCGGTCCCGTCGGGTGAATTGCCGCGCACGCTAGCTGAGCGGCGAGAGAGGCAAAACGCTATCGAAGAACGTGAAATAATTGAGAACAGCGGCTCCGCATCTGTCGGTTGTGAGACCGCCCGACCTCACTCTTCGATGTGGTCGATGCCTTGTTTGGAGACGTTGGCCTCGGTGATCTCCTCGGGCATCCAGTCGGGCTTGTTGTCGGGAGCCTCCTCGTTCCACGCCCAGCCCTCGTAGATATGAACCTTGTCGGTTCCTTTCTCACGAAGTTCGAGCGGTACGGGATCGGCGGCCTCCTCGGAGGGGGCCGGATCAAGCCGACGGGCGGCCTTCAGTGCCGCTTGTCGTGGCGTGTTGCCAGAGTACACACTTTCTTCGGAGCCGTCATNTTCTCGGAGCGCGAAATTGCGCTTACCATCTTCACGTACCATGGTTTTGTTCTCCATGACAACCGAGAACACACGGTAATATAAATATATCGGGCAGATGAACACTCAGTGACCAGTTCTTTAAATACCCCACCGACGCAGGCACCCGGTTTTGGGTATTCATCGTGAAAAATCAAGTTAATTTCACGGAGGGGGTGAAAGTAATTACGGTAGGCACGCGCGAGCGCGGCCGACGGCGGTAAACAACACTTATGTACGCGGTGTGGCGAAAGAGAGACAGATACCCGCGATGGTCCGCAAAAAAACGCTGAGTCCGAGTGGTGCCAAAGACGACAACGGAGAGTACCACAACGTCCACGTCAACCTACACGAAGACGAACTGGCTGTCGCCGGTATGGATATCGGCGACGAAGTATTCGTCCGCGTACGCGACGGGAAGATAATCATTCAGAAGGCCGATACCGACAGCGTCGAACACGATTTCTAGCCCGCAAACACCGACGCGACACGGGTGTCGTGGCCCCACAGGCGTGTCGTCGGGTTGATATCGGTGGGGTCGCTCATCCCGGACAATGACGTTCTACGACCTCGCGAAGCCAGCGTTGTTTGCGCTCCCCCCGGAGACGGCCCACCGGGCGGTTCATTCGCTCCTCAGCGGCGTCCAAGGTACCCCCGCCACCCGACTGCTTCGTCGACGGTACACGGTCGCTGACCCACGACTCGAAACGACCGTCTTTGGCCTCGATTTTGCCAATCCGGTCGGCGTCGCCGCCGGCTTCGACAAGAACGCCGAAATTCCGCGCGCACTGGCCGCACTCGGCTTCGGCCACGTCGAAATCGGCGGTGTGACCGCCGAACGACAGCCCGGCAATCCCCGGCCACGGCTGTTCCGGTTGCCCGAAGACGAGGCGCTCATCAACCGGATGGGGTTCAACAACGAGGGGGCCGACCGAATCGGCGAGCGACTTGACCGCGGCCCGCACCCCGACGTGCCACTCGGCATCAACATCGGCAAGTCGAAATCGACCCCGCTTGACCAGGCGGCCGACGACTACCTGTACACCTACGAGCGCGTGGCCGACGCGGGCGATTACTTCGCGGTCAACGTGTCGAGCCCAAACACACCCGGACTGCGGTCGCTGCAAAACCGCGAGTCGCTCGAAGCAATCCTCGGGCGACTCAAAGACGCCGGTGCCGACCCGCTGGTGGTCAAGTTCTCGCCGGATCTGCCCCGGCCAGCCATCGAGGAAGCCCTCGACGTTGTCGATGATCTCGCACTCGACGGAATCATCGCGACCAACACGACCACGCAGCGGCCCGACGGACTCACGAATCCAAACAAAGCCGAAAACGGTGGACTCTCTGGCAAACCGATTGAAGACGAGGCAACTACGCTCATCCGGTTTATTGCCGAACGAACCGACACCCCCATCATCGGTGTCGGAGGCGTCAGCGACGCCGAGGGTACGTACGAAAAGATCCGCGCGGGCGCGAGCCTCGTCCAACTCTACACCGGACTCGTCTATGAGGGCCCCGCGGTGGCCCGTGACATCAACGAGGGACTGCTCGCATTGCTCGAACGCGACGGATTCGACTCCATCGATGCGGCGGTTGGCGTCGATCTCGACTGATCGAAAGAGAAATTTTGTCGCTTAGGCGTCGACAACGATCACGATCGTCTCGCCGGCTTCGAGCATCTCGCCCTCGCCAACGTACTGGCGTTCGCGGTTGACCGCGAACAGCTCCGCCCCGAGTTTCTCACCCGCGACGTGGAGTTCGTCGCCAACGAGTTCGTACTCGCCCGATTCGATGCCGGCCTCCAGTTCGGGCACCTGTGAGCCGTATGCGGGGCCGACTTTCGAGTATTCGAGTGAGACATCCGTGATGACAGACTCGATTTCGGGCTCGTTGTCGAGCACGCGAAGTTCGTCGACGTGCATCACGCCACGAATGTCCTCGGTGAACTGTTCGACTGGGCCGTACACCGCAATCTCGCGGAGTGCGGCGTTGAGCGGCAACTGACGGTCACTTTTGTACTTTCTGAGCGCGCCAACCACCGACATCGCAGCGTTGCCGCCCTCGCGGTTGGCCTCAATCTCGAGCGGTTCAGGCCACGCCGACTGATGGACGCTGGTGTCAGGGTCGTACATCTCCTGATACAGCTCTTCGGTAACGTGCGAAAGCAACGGCGCAAACAGCTTTACAAAGCGCTCGTGCGCCGTCCGGAGCGTGTAGGCTGCCGACTGATCCTCGCCCGCATCGAGACGCTGTTTGGCGATTTCGAGGTAGTCGTCACAGAACGTTCCCCAGAAGAAACTCCGGATGCCGTCGCGGGCTTTCGAGAACTCGCGGTTGGCAAGGAGGGCGGTTGCGTCCTCGATTTCCGCATCGAGTTCGGCCAACAGCCAGCGGTCGAGCGCCGCAAGTTCGTCAGGCGGGCCGACAGCCTCGGGAGCCAGCGAATCAACGAGTTTCGAGGCGTTCCAGAGCTTTCGAATCAGTTTCTCGCCCGCGCGAAGCCCTTTTTCCTGATATGGGAGGTCGTCACCGATGGCACTGCCGGCGGCCCAGAATCGAGCGGCGTCGACCGGATACTCATCGAGGACGGAATCGGGGTCGACGACGTTTCCCTTCGATTTCGACATCTTCTCGCGGTTTTCGTCGAGCACCATCCCGTTGATCATCGTCGAGTCGAACGGCACCTCGTCGGTGTGCTCGTAGCACTTGATGACGGTGTGGAACAACCAGAAAGAAATGATGTCGTGGCCCTGTGGTCGGATATCCATCGGATAGATTTCTGGCCGCTCCATCGTGAACTCGCCAGCCTCGTCGTCCCAGTCCCACCCGGCGTTGATCAGCGGCGTGAGCGACGACGTCGCCCACGTGTCGAAGACGTCCTCTTCGGGAACGAACTCGTCGCAGCCACACTCGGGGCAGGCGTCGACCGGTGGCTCGTCCGACAGCGGGTCGACCGGGAGGTCTCGTTTTTTGGCGAGGAGTTCGGTGCCACAGTCGGCGCAGTACCAGACGGGAAACGGGATGCCCGACGAGCGCTGTCGGGAGATACACCAGTCCCATTCGAGGCCGTCGATCCAGTTCTGGTACCGCGTGAACATCTTTTCGGGGAACCACGCCATCTCGCGGCCTGCCTGTAGGTACTCCTCGCGTTTGTCGAGGACGTTCACGTACCACTGTTCGGTGACGCGGTACTCAACGGGGACGTCGTCACGTTCGTGAACCTGCACGACGTGAGAGATTTCACGGCGATCACGGAGCTTCCCAGCCGCGTCGAGATCGTCGACGATTGCGTCGCGAGCCTCGTGGGTCTGCATTCCAGCGTATGTGCCGGCGAGTTCAGTCAGCGTCGCCGACTCGTCGATGGCAACCCGGAGATCGAGATTATGTGCCTGATACCACTCGATGTCGGTCTGGTCGCCGAACGTACAGCACATCACGACGCCGGTTCCCTTCTCGCGGTCGACGCGGTCGTCCGCGTAGATCGGGACTTCGTGGCCGAACAACGGCACCCGGGCGGTGCCGCCGACGAGATGGGCGTTGCGCTCGTCGTCAGGGTGGACAAACATCGACACACACGCCGGAATCAACTCGGGACGCGTGGTCGAAATCACGATATCGTCGCCCGGTTGGGTTGCGGTTTCGTACTCGTACTCCTCGTCGGTCACGGCGTCGGCGGTTGGTTCGCCGCCGGCTTCGACGAGTTCGAAGGCGATGTCGTTGAAGTGCGAATCTTGTTCGAGGTCCTCGGTTTCGACCTGCGAGATTGCCGTTTCACACTCGGGACACCAGATTGCGGGCGCTTTTTTGCGGTATTCGCGGCCCTGTTCGTAGAGATCAATAAACGAGAGCTGCGAGACGCGCTGAACGTCGGGCGAGATGGTCTGGTAGGTGTTGTTCCAGTCGATGGAGATGCCCATCGCCTGCATTTTTTCGGTGAAATCAGCCTCATACTCGGCACAGACCTCTCGGCATTTCTCTTGGAACTCGTAGCGGTCGAACTCCTGATGGCGGATTCCGAGTTCCGACTCGGTGAGTCGCTCGGAGGCGATTCCGTTGTCGTCGTACCCAAACGGATAGAACACGTCGCTGCCGCGCATGCGCTCGAAGCGGGCGACGATGTCCTGGAGGATCGAGCCGTAGACGTGGCCCCAGTGGAGGTTGCCCGAGACGGTCGGCGGCGGCGTGTCGATCGAGAACGTCGTGTTCGGATCGGTCGCATCGTCCGGATAGGCGTAAGTCTCGTCGGCAACCCACTGCCGTTGCCACTTGGCCTCGACAGCGGTGGGGTTGTAGTCTCCACTCGGCATTGGTCGACGAAACACACCGCGGGGACTAAGGTTAATCGACTCGGCCATTGCACCGCGCTCGCGGCGAACGTTTCGACGCACCATGGCGGTCACAACGCACGTGAACACGCGTGGGCACACAAGCCGATTCACCACCCACACGTCGGTGGGATTGACTTATATAATCGCGAACGCAACGAGGTGCCAACGCGTGGTTGACTCTCTCCCGTGGCCGGCGATCGGCTCCATCAGCTCCGGACTCATCGCGGTCGGCTTTCTCGCGTACGTCTGGCCCTACCGCAGGGAGCCGGGCGCAACGCTGTTCATGGGAGTGATTGGGGCAATCGTGCTGTGGACGCTTTCCTACGGTGCCGCGTTGTTCGTGTTCGATCCAACGCTCCGGTTTCTGTTCGAGATTCCGATCTGGATCGGCATCTCGTGTACCAGCCTGCTGTTTTTTGCGTTTGCGCTCGAGTACACGGGTCGAAAGGACGCCGTTCGGTCACGATGGATGGCCGGCATTGTCGCCGTCGTCGGCATCTTTCTCATCCTGATCGCGACGAACCCGCTGCACGAACTCATCTGGAACGACTACCGAATCGAGCCCCGATTTGGTGTCGCGGCGGTCGCCCACGGCAACGAGCCGTGGCTGTTCGTCTTCATGCTGATTTTGATGCTGCTCACGGCCGGCGCGATTCTCGTCCTCGTCGACACCTTTGCAAGCTACGGGCCGCTGTACCGCTACCAGACGCTCGCGGTCGCCATCTCCCCGCTGCCGGTGATTCCCGGCATTCTGTTGTGGCTGTTTCAGGTCGGCCCGGTGCCACAACTCAATCTGGCCCCGCTGTTGTTTCCGCTGCATCTCGGCCTCGACATGTACGCGTTTTTCCGCCGCAACATGTTCGAGTTGACGCCGGCCGATCGGCGCGCGGGCGACCAAACCGCCATCGACGACCTCGGGATTGGGGTGCTCATCGTCGACACGGAAGAACGCATTATCAACGCCAACGAACAGGCGGCCACCATCTTTGATCGCTCGAAGCGCACACTCCTCGGCAGTCCGCTCCACGCGGTCGACGACGAAATTTCGCTGTCGGCGAGCGACCAACGAATCACCCGGTCGTCGGGCCACAGACAGCGCGAGTACACGGTCACGGTCTCGCCGATTACCGATTCGGCCGATAACGAGGTCGGTCACACGGTGACCCTCTCGGATATCACCGCCGAGCGGCAGCGCGAACAACGGCTCTCGGTTCTCAACCGTGTCCTCCGGCACAACCTCCGAAACGACCTCAACGTCGCCAGCGGCTATCTCGACATGGTCGCCGAACAGACCGACAACGACGATCACCAACGGATGCTGGCGACCGCGTCGCGAAACACGAACGGCGTCCTCGAGCTCGGCGAGAAGGCCCGGACGGTCGAGCGAACGCTCGAAACCGAGCGACTTGGAACCGAACCGATCGAACTGGATCCGCTTGTCGAACGGGTCGCAACCGACCTCGTCGAGAAACACGGCGGAAGCGTCGACCGCCGGATTCCCGAGCGAATGCATCTCGAGACCAACCGCCAACTGCTCGAAAGCGTGCTGTCGAACCTCGTCGAAAACGGTCTTGAACACGGTGGCGCGGAGCCAACGGTTACCGTGACCGCCACCACCGACAACGCGACCGCACGAATCGAGGTACGCGACACCGGCCCGGGCATCCCCGAACACGAACTTCGGGTGATCGAACAGGGCGAGGAGACCGACCTCGAACACGGCAGCGGTATCGGCCTCTGGCTGATCGAGTGGGGCACAACCGCGCTCGGCGGGACGGTGCGCTACGAATCAAGTGAGTCGGGCACGGTCGCGACCGTCGAACTGCCCGACGTCGTGGGCGACGTGTCGACGAATTCCGCGGGCGGGCCCGTCGATGCTAGTCTGCAATCGGAAGGACGACGGTAAATACCGCACCCGTTGGCGTGTTGTCCGTGACGCGAACGTCGCCACCGTACCGGTCGACCAACGTGTCGACGAGATACAGCCCAATGCCGGTGCCCGCGCTGTCGAGTCCCTGTTCGCCCCGGCCGAAGATCTGTTTTTTCTGGGCGTCGTTGATGCCGGGGCCGTTGTCAGCAAATCCGAGCGTCACGCGGTCATCGTCGGCCGTCACCGTGATGTCAATCGTTGGGTGGTCGCTGGTGTTGTGCTGGACGGCGTTTTTGAGAATGTTGCGAAACACCGCCGAAAGCAGATCGTCGGCGACGACGTCAACCGACGGAATGGAGCCGTCGACCGTCACATTGAGATCGGGCTGTGCCGACAGCAGCCGCTCGATCTCGCTGGTGAGTCGAGATTCGAGCGGCACCGGCTCGAGGTCGCCGCCGGTTTGCAGCATCGTCGTCGTGAGATCACGCGCAGTCGTTGTCAACTCGACCGCGTTGGTGGCGCTCTGTTTGATCATCTCGAGATGCCCCTGGGCCCTGTCGTCGAGCGTTCCATCAAGAATATCGGCGTAGGCACTCACCAGTTGGAGATCGTTGCGGATGTCGTGGCGGACGACCTGGTTGAGTACCTCGAGCGCGTCGAGTTGGGATTCCAGTTGGGATTCGTACGCCTTGAGATCAGTAATGTCGCGTGAGTAGCCGAGCACCGCCCGTTCGGTACGACCGGCGGGTTTGTAGGGGATTTTGGTTGTTTCGAGGATTCTGGTGTCGCCGTCGACGGTCGTTGCCTCCTCTTCGGGAATATGGAGCGACTCGCCCGTCTCGATGACGTGGCGGTCATCCGCACGGAAGGCGGTCGACTCCGCCGACGAAGACAGCAGTTCGGACTCTCGCTCGCCTTCGACATCCGCGGGAGTGAGTCCGTACATCTCGGCGGTCGCCTTGTTCGCCAGTAAATATTCGCCGTTGGCAGTTTTGGCAAAAATGTTGTCGGGGATGAGATCGATGATCCGTCGGAGATCCTGTTTGGTTCGTTCGAGTTGTTCGCGAGCGGCCGTCCGGTCGGTGATATCCTGGGCGACCGCGACGAACTTCAGCGGCTGGCCGTCGTCATCGAGAATCGGTGACACCGTCTGATCGAAGACGACCTCGGTGCCATCCGCACACTCGTTTGTCACTTCAGCCTCCCACACCTCACCGGCTTCGACCTGCTCCCAGAGCGCCGCGTGAAACGCGTCGTCGTGTGCATCCGACTGGAGTATCGCCGGTGTCGAACCGATCGCCTCGTCGGCCGCATAGCCCGTTGCCGCCTCGAATGCGGGGTTGACGTACTCGATCGTGCCGTCGGCGTCGGTGATGTACACCACGTGAGCGGTGTTGGCGACCGCCTGTTTGAACGGCCGGAGGTCGGCGTCGGCGGTACCGTTGTCGGTGGCAGCGGCATCGGGGTCGGGGTCGGCGTCGGCGGTACCGTTGTCGGTGGCAGCGGCATCGGGGTCGGGGTCGGCGTCGCTGATCGTCACCAGTACGCAGGAGGACTCGACCGGGAGCGGTTGCAGCGAGACCGTTTCGGCCACCGTCTCGCCGTCGGCGGTCTCGAACTGCCGAACGAACTCCTGTGGGTCGCCGTCGGCCGCACGGGACAGTCGATCGGCGCTGATCGTGGCGGGTTCGGGAAGGTCGAGCACCGTGCCACCGTCAGTCAGCGGCGGATCGTCGGCATGGCCGTAGCGCGAGCGCGCACCCTCACTGAGTGCCAGCAACACGCCCTCAGCGTCGAACAACAACAGCGCGGCATCGCACGCAGAAAAAATACCGTCGACTGTGGCTACGGAAAGCCCAGCGAGGTCGCTCACGGCCGACCGGTCGATGCTCATCTCACGGAGGTGTATTCACCGAGGATCGTGTTGAGCGTATCGGTCGACGCAAGGGGTGTAAAGACCGAACGCGGAACACCAGCACAGATCGTGACAGTTGTGTAAGCCACAAAACGACCGAAACTGGCGACAGGTACAGCGCAGGCGACAGTAACGAAAACCAACACAGCTTCCGAGTCCTGACCAGCTGTTCGTGATGACCGCCGACACCGTCCGTACACACCGCAGACACGGGCGGAAGTCCACACACGGCTCACTCGTCGGTGAAAATAGCCAACAATATTTATGAATAAATACTTTTACGCATTGAACAGTTACGCACGATCGGTTACATTCAAAATTGGCAGACAAACTGCCACAGATAGAGAACCCATACACCGATTTGTCTGAAAAAGTTATGCTACACGACACAGATCGAACACACCCACCCAATCAACGGAGTCCCGATGTACCAATGAACAACAAACCCACCGTTCCCCTCCAGTTCGAACGCATTCTTCACCAGATCGAAGATGCCGTCGTCGCCTTCGAAATCGTCGACGGCGAGCCGATTATCGTCGAAGCCAACCACGCGTTTCGCGACATTTTCAGCCCCGACATGAAGCGCGTGGTTGGCCTCCCACTTAATGAGCTGATCGTCCCCGCAGACGCACAGTCGGAGGCCCAAACGTTCGACGAACGAACCGCTGCCGGTCGGTCAAACGTCGCGTTTGTCAACCGGACGACGACGGAGGGAACGCGAACATTTCTGTACCGTGGAATCCCTTACGACGACGACTTCGGGTTTGCCATCTACACCGACATCACCGATGAACTGCAACACCAAGCCGACATCGACGCAATTGACGCGCTGGCAACCGGGCTCATCGAGAACAGCGATGAGGCGGAGACCGTGGAAGCCGCTGCGGAAATTAAACACCGGGCGAAGTCACTCTCGCGGTTCAACCGCTAGTCGGACGGTTTCGGTGTCGTATCTATGACTGTGTATTCTCGACACCAGTAACCCAATGCGAGGGCTGGGATTCGAACCCAGGGATCCCTACGGAAGCGGGTCTTAAGCCCGCCGCTTTTGGCCTGGCTCAGCCACCCTCGCGCGAATAGCTGTTCACTCATCGGACAAAAGTGGGTTTCGGTGTCGACACCGCAATCAGCGCCCACCACAAAGCCGCCCAGTCTACCAGTCAACACTCAATGAGCCATCACCGTGAGGGTCGGGCGCGATTTCGCGGTCCTCGCGCCGATCGATGATGTGGATCACGCCGTCACCCTTTTTCGCCGGGCACAACTCGGCCGCACGGATGTTTTCGTCGACGTCGGACTCGTCGAGAAAGTACGTTTGGGGGTTGGCAACACCCGTTTGCAGGTCGAGTTCCCAGTTGGTCGACGCCTCCGCACACCGACCCGCGCCGAAGCACTTGTTCGCCTCAAAAATGATTTTGTAGGGTTTTTCGTCGACCGGTGGCGCCGCCTCGTCGGTTCCGAACTCGCTTGGTCGTGGCCGCTCGTTGCTCATGGCTGGCCGTTCGGGCGGCCGGCTTTTTCGTCTGTCGGTCAGTTGTTCAGTTGAGTCGGCTGAGCGAAGCCATCCCGCGAGCACTGCGCCAATCCGGAGGCTTTTGACCGAGACGGACGAAACAACGCCCATGGCGCAGGCGACGCAGTTCGGCGAGTGGCCGCTGAAACGACTCATGACCGAGGTCTGTGGCTCCGGACACAAATCCGCCGACGACCTCACCCGCGAGCAGGCCCGCGAAGCCTTCGAGCGGATCATCGCGGGCGCGCCCGATCACACCACCCTCGGCGCGTTCTGGCTCGCAAACCGGTGGAAACGAAACACGCCAACCGAGTTGGCCGCCTACACCGACCTGATGAGCGAACACGTCGACGGCTTCGCGCCCGACTGCGACCCCGTCGACTGCGGAGCCAACTACGACGGCAAGGGACGGTCGGCCATTTTCGGCGTCGCGGCGGGCATCGTCGCCGCGGCCGCCGGGACACCCGTCGTCGTCCACTCGGGCGACCGCGTCCCGACACAGAAACAGGACGCCTACAAACACGTCCTCGACGAACTCGGCGTCCCAACCGAGTTGTCGCCGCGGACCAGCGCCGAAATGACCGACGAAACCGGCTTCGGCTTCTACTACCAACCCGCATTCAACCCCGCGATCGACGAACTGTTCGACCGGCGCGATCAGATGGGCGTGCGCACGTTCGTCAATACGATCGAAACGCTCGCGAACCCCGCCGACTGCGACGTGCATCTCGGCTCGTTTTATCATCTCGCATTTGCGAAGAAAATCATCGACACCGTCGGCGAAAGCGAGTCGCTCGACCTCGGCCGCGTCATCATGTTCCAGGGAATGGAGGGCTACGACGACATCCGGCCGGGACTGACAAAAGTCGCCGAGTGGAACGCCGAAAGCGACTCGTTCGAGGATTTCGACATCCAGACCGCCGAATACGGCATGGACTTTGAGAGCGACGATCTCGCGGTCGACGACGTTGCCGTCGACTCCGCACAGATAACGAGGGAGGTGCTCGCAGGCGAGCGCACCGACCAGTTCGCCGACGCGGTTGCACTCAACGCCGCGCTGCGAATCTACGCCCGCGAGGACGTCAACTCGATCGACGCGGGACTCGATGCCGCTCGCAACGCGGTCGATGACGGCAGCGCAGCCGCCGTGCTCGACGCGCTACAGGCGTTTTAATTCCTCTCAGCCGATTTTGCCGCCCTCTTGGCGGAGCAGGACAACCATCGTGAGTCCCGAAATGAAAATCAACAGCAGCGAAGGAATCGCCGCATACCGGTAGGCAAGCGCGTTGTGGGCCTCCCAGACGTTGATGACGAGCGTGTTCATCCCGATTGGCTGGAGCATCAGTGTCATCGGCAGCTCCTTCATCGTCGTCAGAAAGACGAGCACAGCGCCAGCAACCATCCCGGGCGCGATCAGCGGGAGCGTGACCCGCCGGAACGTTTCGATGGGCCCGACGTTGAGCGTGCGAGACGCCTCGATCGTCTCGTCGTCGACCTGCAGCACCGACGAGCGGACGGTCCCGACCGCCTGGGGGAGAAAGCGCACGACGTAGCCGAACACGAGCAGCCAGACGCCCTGTCGATAGATCGACGGGAACGTGCGGGTGCCGAGAAACACCAGCGCAAGGCCGATCACGACGCCGGGAACGGCGAAACCGACGTAGGTCGCCCGTTCGAGGATGCGAGAGATCAGTGAGTTCGTCCGGCCCGAATAGTACGCGACGGGAAGCGCGACCACACACGCAACGAGCGCGGCGAGGGCGGCGAGATACACCGAGTTGAGCGCGAACATCGGCTGGAACTCAAGAGACGGAATCCGTCGACCCTGGCTGCGGAACATCCAGAGAACGAAGATCGCCACCGGAACCACGAGCGTGACAATCGCGATCGTCGCAATCGACCCCATTGCGGGCCATTTCCAGCGACCGAGTTGGAGCGCCGCGCCACTAACACCGCCACCGCTGGTGTCCTCGTCGCGTCCGATTCCGGCCTCAATGACGAGCACGATCGCAACAATCGCAACCAACTGCAGGGCGAGCAGCGCGGCGTACTCAACAGCGAAGTTGTTGAACTCGCCGTAGATCCGGCTGGTGAACACGTTCGCCTGCATGAACGCCGGCGTCCCGAAATCCGAAATCGCATACAACGCGGCCAACAGCGCACCGGCCGCGATGCCGGGCCGGATAATCGGGAAGGTGACGCGGCGGAACGCTTCGGCCGGGCTGTGGTTCAGCGAGCGAGCGGCATCGACGAGCGAGCTATCCATCGAGAGCAACGAGGCCCGCGTTGTCAGAAAGACGTAGGGATACGTGTACAGCGTGATGATGAACACCGAGCCCCACAACCCCTGAATACGGGGAATCGTCATGCCGAAAACGGAGTCGATCTGGCCGCCAGAGCCGAACATCGAGACGAACGCAATGGCCCCGATGTAGCTTGGAATCACCAGCGGGAGGGCGGCCACAATTGTCCAAAAGCGGGGGTAGGGCAGATCAGTTCGGGTTGTCAGCAGCGCGAGCGGGACACCAATGCAGATCGACGCCACCGTCACCGACACCATCAGCACGAGGCTGTTGACCGTGATCCGGGCGGTGACCGACGAAAACATGAGGTCGACCGCGCGCGCAAACTCGACGGTCGTGGCCTGCCAGAGTAACCAAAACATCGGCGAAATGATGAGAACGGCAAACACAGCACTAACCAGCGCGACGGCCGACATCCAGGGATCGGCATCCTGGATGCGTCCTCGCGCTCGGTCAAGGGGCCGCGGACCGACGAGCGAACGAATGAATCCCATTGTAGACGAAAGCTGTTGATGCGGCAGTAGCGCGGCGAACGATTTGATTCTTCTGACATCGCCGTGGGGCCGAAACGACTGACGGCAGCGGGGAGGTTTGATGGCTGCGAGGCCGTGGATGTGATTGCATCAACGGGAACCATATCGTAAACAGAAGCCTAGATCCGCTTAGACGGGGAGCATTCCTTCGTCTTCGAGGAGTTGGTTCGCCTCCTGAAGGCCGGTGTCGAACTGGCTGAGATCGAAGTCAGGCGAGTCCAGATCGGCGGGATCAGGCAGATCGCCGACGTACTCGACACCTTCGACGACCGGGAACTCGCCGTTGTCGTCCATCATGAACTCTTGGCCCTCGACAGCGATGAGATGACGGACGAACTCGGCGACGAGTTCCGGATCGTCGACCTGGTTCGTGACCGCAACGCCAGCAACGCTGAACAGGGAGCCGGCGTCGCCTTCGGTGAATGCAACGCGGATTGGTGAGTCAGGGTCTTCGTTGACGAGGCGGGCGGCGTAGTAGCTGTTGCCGAGTGCGACGATTGGATCGGCGTCGCCGCCGCGTTCGATTGCTGCGGCCTGATCGCTGCCGCCGGAGAACCGCTGTGGGTCCTGACCCATGAAGTCACGAACCCACTGGCGGGTTGCGTCTTCGCCTTCGAACTCGACCATCGCCTGGATGAACCCGCGGAACGTCCCGGAGTTCGGGCGGGTCGAGATGATGCCCTCGAAGCGGTCGTCGGTTGCATACGACTGGATGTCGGTCGGCAGGTTGTCCCAGCTGTCGAACGACGTCTCGTCGAGTCGGTCTTCGTTGTACAGAACCGCTCGAACACGACCGCTGACGCCGGTCCAGCAGCCGTCGGGCGACCGCCAACTCGATTGGACGGTGTCGACGATATCGCTTGGCAGCGCCTGTGTCAGCCCCTCGTCGACGACGGCGTTGAGCGCGCCGGGATCCTGCGAGTAAAACACGTCGGCAGGTGTCGCATCGCCCTCCTGGATGAGGCTGTTGACCTGTGCGTCGTTGCTGTCGTAATCGCGGTTGATTTCCAGGTCGGGATACTCGTTTTCCAGCTCATCGAAAATAAGGTCGATCTGGTCGGACGTCCGGCCGGAGTAGACGACGATCTCGCCTTCGAGGTCGCCGAGTTCGCTCCAGGAGACACCCGAGGGGTCGACCGGGCTACCGAGTGGTTCGGCGTCGGCGACCAGACCACCCGCGCCGCCAGTAGCACCGTTGCCGAGACAGCCGGCCAATCCAGCGGTTCCGACGACGGCGGCTCCAGCGAGGCCGAGGAACTGACGGCGCTTCTGTATCCGAGGGCGCTCGGAGTCAACAGGGGCGTTTGCGGCCATACGTCTTTAGGCCAGCCTAAAACATATAGGGGTTGCGGTTTAGGCCGACCAAAATAGGCGGGCCAAAACGGTCGGGTGAATCAGATTCCCACCATACCGAGCAGGTCGATACCGATATCCAGCGTCTGAACCAGACGGTAGCCAAGAAAAATACCGACGATTCCCATCACACCGGCGAGTTCGGGCGGGGCTGGAATCGGGACGTTTAGCAGGGCGAACACCGCACCGGCGATCAGGCCGGTTCCCAGTGCAAGTATCGAGAGAAGCCAACTCATAAAACTCGATTACCCAGCAGCCGCAAAACAACTCGGATTTTCGGCCGAGACGGGGCGAGAGGGCCAAGGTTTTCACCGAGCCGACCAATCGACAGCCATGGCGAATCCAACCGCGACGCTGCACACGAACCACGGCGAGATCGAGGTCGAGCTATTCGAAGACCGCGCGCCCAACACCGTCGGCAACTTCATCGGCCTCGCCACGGGCTCGAAGGAGTGGACCGATCCGGAGACGGGCGAAACGGTCGAAAACGAACCGCTGTACGAGGACGTGTTGTTTCACCGCATTATTGACGACTTCATGATTCAGGGCGGCGACCCAACGGGCACCGGCCGCGGTGGCCCGGGCTACCAGTTCGACGACGAGTTCCACGACGAACTGCGCCACGACACACCCGGAACGCTCTCGATGGCCAACTCGGGGCCCAACACCAACGGCTCGCAGTTCTTTATCACCCTCGCGCCGACTCCGCACCTCGACGGGAAACACTCGGTGTTCGGCCAGGTCGTCGACGGGATGGATATCGTCGAGAAAATCGGCAGTGTCCGAACCGACCGCCGCGACAAACCGCGCAAGGACGTCGTTCTCGAGTCGGTCGACGTCGAGTGGCACTAACTCGACGACACGCGTTCGAACAGACGAGCAGTCAAACAGTCGAGCAAACAACTGGTCGAACAGTCGAACACAACGCATACATACTGATTGAGGCGGCCTCCTTCATTGACGTACCCACGGTCTCCGTTGCTGTCGCCGCACTCGACACCGGCAGATCCGACGAGCGGACGGCGGTCGGGTTGCGGTCCGATATAAACGCTTCCGACAACGTTTATGTAGTGGTGTGTGATAGCGTACCACGGACAGCATGTTTGAACGATTTTCCGGTGGCTACTACCTCGGGGAACTGTACGTCGAACCGCACGACGGCGACCACGCCGTCATCCAACAAACCGACCACGAAGCGGTCAACCGCCAGCTGTATACCGACGGCGAGGGCGTCGAACGACTTGACGCGCCGCTCGTGATGAAGCTCGAATCGGGACACTTCCCCGTGAGCGGCGATTCGAGCGTTCCCTCCGGCACGCTGGCAGTTCCCGAACCGATGCTCCCCGAACCGACGCCGAGTCGCCGCCGCGTGTTGTTGGCCAACGGCGACCGCGCGATGGAACTGCTGCGGTATGCGGGCTGGCGGCCGGCCAAGCGAACCTGAGTCGACAGCGAAATCGACCACTTGCCGACCGCAAAATCGACCCACCCATTCAAGTCGGTTGCCCGCCCCCTTTCGGTATGCTCGATGAGCTGCTCGGACGCGCCGAACTCAAGGCCCGTATCGAGGAACTCGAAGACGACAAGCACCACCTCCAGCGCCAACGCGACGCCGAGTCCGAACGCCGTGCCGACGCCGTCAGCGACCGCCAAGCCGCCGAAGAACAGATCAACCGGCTCGAAGACAAAATCGCCGAACTCGAAGACCGCGTCGCCCGCAGCGAACGCGACACCGAGGCCGGCAGAGCGCCGCGTGGCACCGAAACGCTGCGAGGCGACCGCCTCGAAAGAGTGCTCGCGCGGCTCGAATCGATCGACTGCGGCACCGAAGGCGCGCTGAGTGCGGCCGTCACCGATGGCGACGAACCGCTTCCCGAGACGGTCGCCGACGCCGCCGACGACTGTGCGTTCACGCTTCGTGGGGCCGCCCCACTCATCTACTACACCGACGACGCGGGGCTCGTTTCGGCGGGACTTCGACCACCAATCATGCCCGAGTCGTTCGTGACGTGGGGCCGCACGTTCCGCGTCGATCCCGGCTGGTTTCGCCCCATCGGCCGGCTCGTGTTCGTCGTCGTTCGCGCGGATGTCTGTGCGGCCGGTGTCTACGAGGAGGGCGAGCGCGTCGCCTTCGAGGGGTTCGAAAGCGACGTAAAATCCGACCACTCGAAAGGCGGCTTCTCGCAGGGACGCTTCGAGCGAATCCGTGACCAACAGATCGACGATCATCTCGGCGAGTGTGCGGTCACAATCGAAACAACGTGCCGCGAACACGACCCCGACCGCGTGATTCTCACCGGCGAGCGGGCGGTGCTTTCGGAGCTGTCTGACCTCGCAGATCACACCGCGCGAACCGACGCGGGCGGCAAACCCGAGGCAGCGCTCGAACACGCGTTTGCGGACTTTTGGACAACCCGACTCGTCCAGTTGTGAGTGCGATGAATAGACAGATCCGATGTGAACAAAAACAGCTGACGACGCTCACCGAACGACCGTCACCGGAACGGGCGACCGGCGGACGACGGTTTCCGAAACGCTACCGAGCAGCAACCGGGCGGCCCCGTCGCGGCCGTGGCTCCCCATCACGATCGCATCGATATCGTTGTCGGCAGCGTAGCGGACGATTTCGCGCGCGGGACTGCCCGCCAAGATCGCGGTGTCGACCGAGTGACTCTCAACAATCTGAGCAGTGGCCTCCGCAAACAACTCCTCGGCAACCTCCTGTTGGTGCTCAACAACGCCCGCCGCATCGATCAACAACCCCTCGGCACCAATGCCGGTGTCGGCGGGCGTCAGGACGTGTACGAGCACGAGCGCCGCCTCGGGAAACGTCTCGCGGGCGTACGAAAGCGCTTTTTCTGCTTGTGGAGAGCCGTCAAGCGGAACAAGGATTCGGTTGGGCATATCGCTATCTCTCGGCGCAATCATCTAAAATACCGTGCTTGGCGAACACCCGCCACAACGTCTCAACCCGCGAGCGAAATCAGGCCTTGTCGTCACGAATTTCGTCGAGTTCGGCTTCGATTTCGCTGTCATCGAGTTCAGCCTCGATGTCGACCTCCTCGTCCAACTCGACGTCGGCGTCAACTGACTCGGCGTCGGCGTCGACATCGGCATCTTTCTTGCTCGATTTTCCCAGTTCGGATTTGAGCGTATCGAGTTCGGATTCGACCTCGCGGTCCGACGACAGCGCGTCGAGTTCGCGGTCGATGCTGTCCTTATCCGACAATGCGTCGTCGAACGCGCCGGTGTCTTGGAGTTCGTCCATCGCCTCGGCGCGGGCCTCCATCTCGTCGGTTCGTTCTTCGGCGCGTTCGATTGAGCGGGCCACGTCGCCCATCTCGTCGCCAACGCCAGTGAGCGCTTCTGAAACGCGCGAGGAGGCTTCGGCCGCCTCGTAGCGCGCCTTCATCGTCTCCTTTTTGGTACGGAACTCCTCAATGCGGTTTTGGAGCTCGTTTTTCTTCTCGACGAGGTTCTCTTGGGTGTTCTGGAGGTTCGCAATCTGTTCTTCGAGCTCCTCGATCTGGGCCATCTTGGACTTCTTTTTTTCCAGCGCCTTGCGGGCCAGATCGTCTCGATCCTGCGAGACCGCCTCACGGGCCTGACTGTTGTGTTTCTCGACGTTCTCTTCGAGCCGACGCTTTTGGATTTCGAGGCGCTTTTTTTGCGTCGTCAGGTCGGCAATGCCCTGTTTGACGTCCTGCAGCTCGTCGCGCATCTTCTCGTACGAGTAGTCGAGCGACTCACCGGGATCTTCGGCCCGGTTGAGTATCGCATTCAGTTTTGACCGGATCACGTAGGAGGCGCGCGAAAGGATTCCCATAGCCGCTATTGGGGTACGACGGGCTTAAAACCTGATATACGGGCCAGCGGGCGAAAACGGCGCGTTCGTCAGCAGTGGCGGGCGCTTCGGAGCGTAAGGGACGACCACACCGTCCGAACCGCGACGACGACTCGGCGCACAAAACAACCGCTCAGTTGTATCCGCGCCAGCGGTAGCCACACTGCTTGCACTTGAAAAAGCGCGTCGGCGGCTCGTCGGCCGAGGCGGTCTGTTTGATCGTATACCACGCCTCGCGGGCATCACACTCATCGCAGACCACGTCGGTCGCGGTCGGTTTCCCCTCGAACTCGTCGCCTTCTTCGGTTTCGATAAGCTCGGCCTCGTGCTGCGTTTCAGTCGAAACGAACTGGGCCGCCCGTTCGGTGTCGCGGTCGGCGGTCGTCGCACAGTCGTCGTTGGTACAAGCCATCGCGTCGCCGTCGGCGACCATCATCGAACCGCAGGCTTCGCAAAATTGCATACGTGGTTGTCGGGCGTCACCCAGTTAGCTCTCGGGGGTTTCGACCGTGTGGAAGTAGCTTCGGTCCGGGCCATATTCGGTGACGACCGGACAGCTTTCCAGCCGAAACCGCCCGTCGGAAACAACTTCCACGATGGTCGTTCCCTCACGGTCGCAGTGAACCGCTGGCGGTGCACTGAAGTACGGACACTGCTGGCAGTAGACGCGTTTGTCGACGAGCGCCTCCTCGCCGTCCGCAAAAATATCCTGTGGCGAATCCGACTCGGCGTCGCTCTCGAACACCTCGTCGTCGACGACATCAGTCGAAACGCCATCACCGGTCGACTGTGGACCGACTTCGGCCGCCGCCTTCGATGCCGTCAGTTCGCCGGTCGGATCGTCATCGAACGTCGCGGCGTCGGCCTCCGCACCGACGAGTTCCTCCCACACCGCGTCGGTATCGATTTCGTCAATATCGACGGTTTCGAACGCTTCGTCGGGATCGATGTTTTCGACGCGGTCATCAATCTCGTCAAAAAATTCGGCGTCGTCAACAGCGGTTGGTTCGGTCGAATCAGTCGCCGTGTCCGGCTGTGATGGCGGCGACTCCGCCGAGGCGGTCGCATCGGACGCGGACTCTTGTGAGGAACGCTCGGGAGCGTCGAACTCGCGGAGCGTGTCTCGAACAAGCGAAATCCGCGTGTCGGTTTGTCTGGCGAGTTCCGCATTCGTCAGCGCTGGGTTGGCCGCGGCGGCATCCAGAATCTCCTGTTGAACTTCGCTCGGCTCCGGGACAAATCGGTCGTCGGATGAGTGATTCTCACTCATCGGTTTGTTCGCTCCCTGCGGTGTCGCTGTTCGATGGTGCGATGTCGCTGTTCGGTGGTGCGGGATCGCCGGCCTCGAGCGCAGGGCGGTCGACAACAGTCAACAACGGGCGGCGGAAGAAGCTGCGGGGCTCGATCGACGCGAAACGTGCTTCACAGTGCGGACACCACGGCGCGCGAAGCAATCCGAGTTCGATGCCCGAACGACACGACTCGCAGGTCGCCTTCGACAACCCCTCCTCGTGGGCGATTCCGAGTATCGAATCCAGCTCACGGCGGTCGCTCAGCTCCTGTTCGGTGCGCGAAAGCCGTCGGCGAAGGTCGACGACCGCACCCGCGAGGCGATCAGAGCGCGTTTCGAGCGCCTCGAACGAGTCGGTGGCGCTGTCGAGTTGCTCCGACAGCGCCGACAACTCGTCATCGACGGTGTCTTCGAACGCCTCGTGTGTCGTCAGCAACGCTTCGTGTGTCGTCGTCAACTCCTCGTGGCCGGTTTTGAGCGACGACAGCTCCGCCGACAGTTCGTCGAGTTGCGTTGCCAACTCGGGGTGGTCGTGATCTTCGGGTGCGCGGTTGCGCGTCTCTTTGAGCACGTCGATAATCCGTTCTTTGAGCTCGTCGAACCGGTCGTCAACGGCTGATTCGAGCGCATCGAGCCGCTCTGCGGTGTCGCTATCAACGCTGCCGGCCGATTCGAGCGCCGTCAGTTCGCGATCGAGCGCATCCGGGTCGTCATCGACCTCCGAGAGCAGTCGGTAGGACGCGACCGCACGAGCCAACAGTGCCGACTTCGAGTGCTCTGTTTCGTCGACACGGCTGGTGAGCCACGCATCGAGCTCAGTCGGCAGTGTAAGTTGATCCTGTTCGCTCGCCATTTCGGTTACCGAAAAGATGGCTACTGACTTAAATATTCACACCCGGGTGACACTCACCGAATCTTACGGACGTTGCTGAGATCGTAGCCACCTTCGTGAATTTCGCCCTCAAACTGAACAATGTCCTCGTCTTCGATTCGCGAGAGCACGCCACGGAACTCGCGGACGACCATCACACGCGCGCGTTTCGACCCGCCGGTCTCCCAGCTGAACCCGAGCGTGCCGCTTGCAGCATCCGACAGCTGGCCGAGTTGGGTTTCGGTCAGCGTGTCTTCGTTGACCAAGACGAGAATAAGCCCACCCCACTGGGTCGCCGCTCGGGCGAGCCCACGGATGAGCATGGTGATGTCACCCCAGTCGAGATCGTCGCCGACCGCCGCCAACAGGTCGGTGATCGAATCGAGCAGCACAAGATTGTCCGAGGCGTTGACCGTCAGATACTCCCCGAGTGCACTGAGTACCGAGTCGTCGTTTCGGCGCGTGTTGAGATCCCGCAGGTCGGTCGTCCGGCCGAGATACCAGTCCTGTGGAATCCGACTCGTCTGAAAGTACTCGACCGAGAGGTCACAGAACTGGATTTCGTCGGCAACAGCGTCGACGATGTCGTTGTCGAGCGTGTGCCGGAGTTCGCGTTCGAGCGACGATTTGTTCGCGGTGAACGAGACGTAGTGAATCTCCGGCGGGAGCGACGCCGCCGGAGCCAGATCGCCGTAGTAGAGGTCGAACAGGTCGTCGTCGGTGTGCGCTAGCGTGTTCATCGCGGCACTGGTGTAGAGGAACTCACGAGCACCGGCACCCGCCTCACCGGAGAGCAAAACGACGCTTCCCGGCGGGACACCACCGTTGAGCAGCGAATCCAGCCGAGAAATGCCCAATGGGAAGTTTTCCATACACTTCGGTCTGACCCAGAGTCCTTAGCCGTTACGCCGAGTGCGACGGAGAACGGCCGTCGTTCGCGTCGGAAGCAATAATCGCGCCGTGGTTACGTCCCGAAACCACCCGTACCACGCCATCGACTCCCGCCGCCGACAACGCGTGCCGTCCCGCCTCACGTGCTGCTTCCGCGTGCGCGGCGTCGGTCACGCCGTAGACGGTCGGCCCCCACGAGGACTGCCCGGCCCCATAGATGCCCGGCTCCGCCGAGAGTGAGGCGACGAGTTTGCCGACCGGCGGGCGGTAGACGCCGCCCTGTTCGTCGCTGTACCACGCGCCGTTGAGACGGCCGATTTCGGCGACCGCCTCGCCGAACCGATCGACGGTTCCCTCGGCGACTGCGGGCAACACCTGTCGGGTGATGAGCCCCGAAATCCGGTCGGCGATCGCCGGATCGGCGTCCTCGATCACCGTCCGGATGCTTTCGTCCTCCTCGTCCCCGCTGCGGCCGGGATCGACGGTCGGGACGGCCAACAGAAACCGCCAGTCGTCGGGAATGTGGTGGGCGGCGGCGACCGCCGGGACGGCCCACTCGCCGTCGTCGGGGCGGGCGGTGGTGAACCGGGTTGTCGGATGCCCTGCATCAAGAATGAACCCGCCCTGTTCGAACGTTCCCACCCCGATGCCGGATCGGCCACCGCGGCCCAGTGCCGGCGCAAGCTGCCGCACATCGACAGCGAGGTCATGCGCGCGGGCAACCGCCGTCGTGACCGCGAGCGCCTGTTGGGTGCCGCTGCCGAGACCGACGTGCGCCGGGAACTCGGTTTCGATGGCGACCGACGCGCCCGGAACACCGAGCAGCGCACAGACGCTCTCGACGAGCGACTCGATCGACGGCGGCGCATCGACCGTGTCGGCGACGGTAGCGCGAACCGAAAGTTCGGGCGCATCGAGCGCGACGCCAAGCGCACCGTAGAGTCGGCTGTGCGACAGCGAGAGGTTACAAAAGCCGAAATGCAGCCGTGGGCCGACGGTCACCCGAGTCATTGGTCGTGGTTTGATCGCCGGCCGTATGCGGGTTTCGACAGCGGCAGTCGGCTCGGCGAGAGTCGACCGGCGGAACGGGGACGACACTTTTTCGCCCGGCGAATAAAACAGCCGGTATGGACTCACTGCTCATCTACGGTGCCTACGGCTACACCGGCGAACTCATCGCCCGCGAAGCCGTTGCTCGTGGCGGCTCGCCCGTTCTCGCCGGACGCGACTCCGACCGCCTCGCTGCCCTCGCCGACAACCTCGACTGCCCCCGACGGGCGTTCGACCTCCAGACGCCCGATGAACTCACCGACAGCCTCACCGACATCGACGTCGTCCTCAACTGTGCAGGACCGTTTCGCCGTACTGCGGATCCGCTCGTCGATGCCTGTCTGGCGAGCGGTGTCGATTACCTCGATATCACCGGCGAACTCACCGTCTTCGAGCGGGTGGCTCGCCGCGACGCCGACGCCCGGCAAGCGGACGTGACGCTCCTCCCGGGCGTCGGCTTCGACGTCGTCCCCACGGACTGTCTGGCCGCCCACCTCCACGACCGGCTGCCGACGGCAACCCATCTCTCGATCGCCATCGACGCCGAAGGGTCGCTGTCGCGTGGCACGCTGAAAACGCTGATCGACGGTCTCGGGACGGGCGGCGCAATCCGCGAGAACGGCTCGCTGCGGTACCAGCCGACAGCGAGTCGAAGCCGCACCGTCGACTTCGGTTCGGGACACACGCGGGTCGTCACCGCCCCGCTCGGCGACGTGTCGACGGCGTACTGGACGACCGATATTCCAAATATTGCGGCCTACGTGGCGCTGCCCGACAGCGTCGACACCGCTCACCGGCTGTCGCGGTTGGTCGGTGTCGACCGCCTGCTCGACACGCTCGGCGGATCGAACACCGCCAAGGGCCTGCTGACGAAAGGTGTCGACCGCTGGCTGTCGAATCCAACTGCCGACGAGCGGGCCGCGAGCACGACGCGGATTTGGGGCGAGGCGTGGAGCGAGCAGACCGACGAGACGGTCCAGTCGGTGCTGTCGACGCCGGATCCCTACGAACTGACCGTGTCGGCCGCCGTCGCGTGTGCCGAGCGGGTGCTCGACGACGAGGCACCGACGGGATACACCACGCCCGCGAGCGCGTTCGGGGCCGAGTTCGTCCGATCGCTCGACGGCGTGCAGCGGACGGATCGGTGAGCGAGGTGTTCGTGTCGGGAGCGGCGTGGTGACGGGTGGCCGACTGGTGGAGTGACGCAGTAGCGCGGCGACCGGTTGGCGAGGTGGCAGGCGGTTTGCAGCGTGTGAGCGGCTGACGAGCCACTCGGTCGGCCCCATCGAAACCGTTTTGATGAAACCTCACACACAGTCAGTATGCCGACCGAACCCACCACGGGATATGACCCCACTCTGGGGCGGAAGTTTATTTTTGTAACGGGCGGGGTGATGTCGGGGCTGGGCAAGGGTATTACCGCCGCGAGCACCGGCCGCTTGCTGGCGAACGCCGGCTTCGACGTCACCGCCGTGAAAGTCGACCCCTACCTCAACGTCGACGCGGGAACGATGAACCCCTACGAACACGGCGAGGTCTACGTCCTCAAAGACGGCGGCGAGGTCGACCTCGATCTGGGGAACTACGAACGGTTTCTCGGCATCGACATGACCTCCGACCACAACGTCACCACGGGCAAAACCTACCAGAGCGTGATCGAGGCCGAGCGCGCGGGCGACTACCTCGGCAAAACGGTCCAGATCATCCCCCACGTCACCGACGACATCAAACGACGAATCCGTGAGGCCGCCGAGGGAACCGACGTCTGTATCGTCGAGATCGGCGGCACCGTCGGCGACATCGAGTCGATGCCGTTTCTCGAAGCCCTCAGACAGTTCGCCAGCGAGGAAAGCGACGACGACCTGCTGTTCATGCACGTCACGCTCGTTCCCTACTCGATGAACGGCGAGCAGAAAACGAAACCAACCCAACACAGCGTCAAGGAACTCCGCTCGATCGGCCTCCAGCCGGACATTCTCGTTGGACGCTCGCGCGACAAACTCGACCTCGCGACAAAAACAAAGATCGCGCGCTTTTGCGACGTGCCCACCGACGCGGTTTTTTCGAACCCCGACGTGCCCGATATCTACCACGTCCCGCTGATGGTCGAAGAGGAAGGGCTCGACGAGTACGTGATGGAGCGTCTCGACATCGAGACGGAAGCCCTCCCGGCTGCCGAGCGCTCCCAACGCTGGCGCGAACTGGTGACCCGCGACCGAACCGGAACGGTCGAGGTTGCACTCGTCGGTAAGTACGGCCTCGAAGACGCCTACATGTCGATTCACGAGGCGCTCAAACACGCCGGCATCGAACGCGAAGTCGACGTCGACGTGCTCTGGGTCGATGCCGACAAAATGCACGACGAACACACCGACCGACTCGAAACCGCCGACGGCATCATCGTCCCCGGCGGCTTCGGTTCGCGCGGCACCGACGGAAAAATCGACGCGGTTCGGTACGCCCGCGAGAACGACGTTCCGTTCCTCGGACTCTGTCTGGGCTTCCAGATGGCAGTCATCGAACAGGCCCGCAACGTGTTGGGTCTCGACGGTTCCCATTCGGCCGAAATCGATGAAGAGACGCCGCATCCAGTCATCGACATCCTCCCCGAGCAACACGAAATCGACGACATGGGCGGGACGATGCGACTCGGTGCACACGAAACCCAGATTGCGGCTGGAACGCTCGCCGAGAAGATCTATCGGGCCGACTCCTGCACGGAGCGCCATCGACACCGCTACGAAGTCAATCCCGAATACATCGACCAACTCGAATCCGGCAAACTGACCTTTTCGGGCAAAGCGGGCCGACGGATGGAGATTCTCGAACTCGACGACCACCCCTTCTTTTTCGGCACCCAGTTCCACCCCGAGTTCCGCTCACGACCCGACCGCGCAAGCCCACCGTTCGTCGGCTTTCTCGATGCGGTTATCGACCGGAGTCGGTCAAAAGCGAGCGATGGCGAGGGCGAAACCACGAAATCCGACAGCACCGACACCAACACCGAAACGGAGGCGACAATTTAAATGGTCAACCCGGACGAATTCATTGACGAGGCAGTCGAATCGATCAGCGAGCAAATCGGCGACGCGAACGCGATTATCGCGCTTTCGGGCGGCGTCGACTCCTCGGTTGCCGCCACGCTGGCGTACCGCGCAGTCGGCGAACAGCTCACCCCCGTCTACGTCGACACCGGTTTGATGCGGAAGGGCGAAACCGACCAGATTCGCGAGACGTTCGCATTCATGGACAGCCTCCAGATTGTCGATGCCCGCGAACGGTTTTTCGACGCGCTCGACGGCGTGACCGACCCAGAGGAGAAACGCCACGTCATCGGCGAGCAGTTCATCCGCGAGTTCGAACGCGAGGCGAAAGAGACCGCTGCCGACTTCCTCGTGCAGGGAACCATCTACCCCGACCGCATCGAAAGCGAGGGAAACATCAAATCGCACCACAACGTCGGCGGCCTGCCCGATCTCGTCGATTTCGAGGGAATCGTCGAACCCGTGCGCGACCTCTACAAGGACGAGGTCCGCGAGGTCGCCCGCGCGCTCGACCTCGAAGCGATTATCTCCGAGCGAATGCCGTTTCCCGGCCCCGGCCTTGCCGTCCGCGTGATCGGCGAAATCACGCCCGAAAAGGTCGCCGTCGCCCGCGAGTCCTGTCACGTCGTCGAGGAAGAACTCGAAGACTACGAGCCGTGGCAGGCCTTTGCGGCAGTGATCGGCAAAGCGACCGGCGTCAAAGGCGACAACCGGGTCCACGGCTGGGTCGTCGCCGTCCGGTCGGTCGAAAGCCGCGACGGGATGACCGCGCGTGCCCAAGAGATCGACTGGGGCACGCTCCAGCGCATCCAGAGTCGCATCACCGGCGAGAACGAGAACGTCGCCCGCGTCGTCTACGACGTGACCCACAAGCCACCGGCGACCATCGAGTACGAATAGATGGCCGATACCGCCATCGTCGCCGGCCCCGATCCCGACGGATTGGGCGACGCACTCGAAGCCGAAGGGCTCGACATCGCACGAATCGACGGGCAGGTTTCAACCGACGCGCTGGTCGACGCCGGCGTCGACACCGCCCGACTGTTGGTGTTGACCGACACCGCCGAGGCGACCGGTGTTGCGCTCGCAAAAAGCGAAAATCCGGCCATCCGCGCGGTGTTTTACTGCCGACAGTCGATTCCAGCGTTCGCGGCGGGCCAGACCGACCTCGCGGTCGACCCAGAGCTACTCGATGTGCGTGTCGTCGCCGAGGAGTTGGCGACCGAATAAGCGTCATCGACTGACCGCGTTGGCAACGCTGGAAAAGCGAAAAACAAGAAAAGCGAAAAACAGGAAAATCGGAATCGACGTCTATCCGGTGTTTTTCATGCCCGCGGCAATGCCGTTGACCGTGAGCCGAAGGGTTCGTTCTTCGGCCTCGGTGAGATGCGTCTGGCTCAACAGGTGCGTCTGCAACAGGTTGAGCGGGTCGACGTAGGGGTTGCGCCGTTCGAGGCTCTCGGCGAGCCAATCACGCCGGAGCAACGAGTCGCGGTCGGCAATGTCGAGAAGGTAGTCGACGGCCTGCTCGTACTCGGTTTCGAGCCGTGGCTGGAACTCCTCGCGAAGGTCGGACGTGGCGAGTGCGGCGTACTCGTCGGCGATTTCGAGGTCCGTTCGTGCGAGCGCGATGGTGGCACGATCAAACGTCGTCCGGAAAAAGGGCCACTCCTCGTACATTTCGGCGAGCGTGTCGAGATCGCCACCGTCGTCGAGATACGCGTTGATTCCGGAGGCAATCGAGAACCATCCGGGCAGGATACAGCGCGACTGCGTCCACGAGAATACCCACGGAATCGCCCGCAGGTCCTCGACCGACCGATCCGCGGAACGGGAGGCCGGCCGCGAGCCGAGGTTGAGATCTTCGATGACCGTGATCGGCGTCGCCTGTTCGAAGTACGAAACGAAGCCGTCGGTTTCGAGCAGGTCGCGGTAGGCGCTTCGGGCGGCTGCCGCCATCGTGTTCATCGCCGCAGTCCACTCATCGGGAACCTCCTCAACGGGTTCTTCGAGCGCCCGCTGGCGCGCACGAATCTGGGCATCAAGCATCTGTTCGAGGTTGCGTTCGGCAATCCGGGGCGTGCCGTACTTTTCGGCGATCGCCTCACCCTGTTCGGTGAACTTCACCTGGCCGGTGACGGTTTCATTTGGCAGCGCCAAGAGCGCACGGTTCATCGGACCGCCGCCGCGCGAAATCGAACCGCCGCGGCCGTGGAACAACCGCATCGTCACGTCGTACTCGTTGGTGATTTCCGCGAGCCGTCGCTGGTTTTTGTACAGATCCCAGTTGGCGGCCAGAAAGCCGTTTTCCTTGTTCGAATCGGAGTACCCGAGCATGATCTCTTGGGTGTTCTTTCGGGCCGAGAGCGCCTGTTTGTACGCCTCGTTTTCGAACAACGTGCCCATGATTCGGTCGGCCCCGTTGAGCGCGGCCTCGGTTTCGAGCAGCGGAACCACGTCGAGGCCGACGTGATCGGGGAGCGAGACGACGCCGACCTGATCGGCCAGAAACAGCACTTCGAGCACGTGGCTTGGCTCCTCTGTCATCGAAATACAGTAGGTGTCGATGGCCTCCTTGCCGTACTCTTTCTGCCAGTCGCTGAGCGCGGCAAACCGGGTGAGCACCTTTTTTGCGGTCTCCGAGACATCGCCCGGGGATTCGGGGTCGATAATCGGTTCGTCCTGCAGAATGGCGTCAGTCAGCAGCTCGACGCGTTCGTCCTCGTCAAGGCTGCGGTAGTCGATACCCTCGGCGGCAAGCGCCTCGTCGATGGCCTCGGTGTGCTGGATGCGGTGGTCACGAAGGTCGAGGCTGGCCAACGAGAAGCCGAACGTGCTAACTTGTCGCATGAGCGGTTCGACGAAGGCGGCGGCGATGTCACGGCCGCCGTAGGCGCGCAGGCTGGCGTCGACGGTTTCGAGGTCGGCCAGCAGTTCCTCGTCCGCGTCGTAGCCGCCGGGGC
>SL_4KL_010_BRINEDRAFT_10000196_pt1 | contig 29127 bp, 25 predicted proteins | sample SodLak_010_BRINE_2_FD_10664 | JGI IMG/M metagenome (IMG submission 10664) | reverse complement strand
CCCGGCGATGACGTTGGCGATCCAGAGCAGCACGCCCGCGCTCACCGCGGTCAACAGCACGTCCTGCATTGTGACGATACCCTCCAGGGTGACCCACGCAACGCCGAGCGTCCCGAACGTGTTGGCCCAGGCGTGGCCGATCAGCGGAATCGCGACCGCGTAGACGGGTTTGACGCCAAGCGCGAGCAAGATTGGTGCAACAACGACGATTGGTGTTCCGAACCCGGAGATCGACTGCATGAACGAACGAACACCCAGCCAGCGGCGAGCACTAAGAACAGTTCGTTGTTCGTGAACGACTTGATCTGTTCACGCAGCGCATCAAAGCCGCGAGCTCGGTCGATGATGTGATAGAAGATCAGTGCCGGGATGATGATGTACAGAATCGCGACTGCCTCCCAGACACCAACCGCGCTGGCGACCGCAATATTCGAAAGCTCCATGCGGTACATCCCGAACGCAACCAGAATCGCCGCGAACATCCCAACCGAGGCGGCCTCGTGTGCCTTCCATCTGAACACGACGAGCGTGATCATCAACAACAGGAGTGGTATCGCAGCCAGTCCCCAGTAGACCGGATCAACGGGTGGCACGTGTTTCCACCACCGTTACAAACGAATCAGTAATTTCGGTTTTTGTCGACACTACACAACTAATCTGTCTGCTAGCTTGACGAATGCATGCAGATGAACTCATGCGACGAACAATGGTACAGCAACATTTGTATATAAACGCTTCCTAACACGACCATATAATGACTATATGAATATGTATGGCCTAATATTAGCGCAGGCTGTTGCTGTGTTTCGGCTCGCTGGCAGTCGACCGTGTTCAGCGATCGATCCAGGCGTGTTTCTCGGTGGCAAACGACCGCTCGGTCGACTCAGAGCCAGCGTGTCGACGTTCGATCTGTTCGCGAAGCGTGTTAACCGACTCGCGGATTTCCGTTTCTCGATCAGCCGCGGCCGGCAACAGCACTGCGAGACTGCCCAGACAGTCGCCGCTGGCAGTAGTGATCGGAACGCTACAGGCCCGTGCGGACGACGCAACCGAAAGTCGACCGGTGACGATACCGTCGGTTTCGAGCTGACTGGCGAGCGAATCGAAGTCATACGACGACTCGGCGGCCAGCGGCTCGGCGTCGGATTCCAGTTGGATGGCGGTTCCAGCCAGCGACGACTGAAGTGGTTGGATAGCTCCAATCTCGAGGTCGACTGCGGCCGGGAGTTCGTGGGTATCGATGACGACAGCNTCTCCACCCGCCTGTGNGTACAGCGCGACACCGGTCTCAAGACGGGCGGCGTAGGGGCCNAGCAGCGAATGCGCCGCCCGATACAGCAGCGAGTTGGTTCGAACTCGGTGACCGAGCGGGAGNAANNTCGCCGACAGCTGGTACTGGTCGTCGACCTTNCGNACGTAGCCGAGCTCCCGGAGCGTGCTCAGNTGGTTGTGAACGATGCCTTTGGTCATNTCGAGCTCCGCCGCAATCGTCGAGACGCCCGCAGGCCCCGCCCCATCGAGATGTTCTATGATGGTGAACGTCCGAGCGCTCGTNTCGACACGCCGCGTCGCCTCATACGTCATGGCATCGCTTGTCATGCGAGCGGTATAACTGTTGGCACACACNGGNATTCTATACAGTAGAACNCGAGTGGNCTGTCGANTACGCACGACGCTTTGCGGCCATGGTACCCAAACTATTACANACATATGTCTGTAATATTGGTCCTGTGTTACGGCACACTGTGAGTCGACTACAGCCGAATCGACNCCCCACCGATACCGTTTGTGAGAATAGAACGCTGGACTTAAAACCGTCTCTCACCGAATACCGGCCTTTTCAGCCCTCGAGAGCACGCGTTTGGCCATCCGATACATTTCCTTGTCGATCACGTTGCCGTCGATAGTGGCGATCTCTGCCTGATCGGCCCGCTGGTATCGTTCGACGATCTCTTCGGCGCGTGCGGCCTGCTCGGCTGTGGGTGCGAACACCTCGTTTGCAACGTCGAGTTGCTTGTCGTCGATGACGATTTTGCCGTCGTATCCCAGCGCGTGCTCGTTTCGACAGGCCGCCCGGAACGCCGCAGTGTCGTCGGTGCCGTACGGACCACCGATCGTCGTCAACCCCGCGCCAGCGGCCGCGTGAGCGAGTCGCGACAGCGGGTAGTGCCAGTAGTGGCCGGGGTACTCGTCGCTGCCGACTGTCGCGCCGATCGAGGCCGCGTAATCCGCGGGCCCGAAAATCATCGCCGTCAGTCGGTCGCTTGCGGCAGCGATCTCGACGGCGTTGTTCATCCCGCGAGCGGTTTCGATCTGGACGGAGAGTCCGATCTCGCCGCCTGGGAGCCCGATGTTCCGTTCGAGACTGTCGACGAGCGTCTCGACGGTTCGAACGTCGCTCGCCGCCTCGACTTTCGGGATGATAAGGGAGTCGACTGCAGCACCGACCGCCGAAAGCGGTTCGATAACGTCTTCGTACCACCACCGGGTGTCGATCCCGTTGATCCGGTAGCTGAGGGCGGTATCGTCCCACTCGTGGTCGCGGATTGCGGCGACCAACTCCGCGCGGGCTGCCGGCTTCTCGCTGGGAGCCAGTGAATCTTCGAGATCGAAAAACACCTCGTCGGCGTCGCTGGTGGCTGCTTCGGCGATCTGCTGTCGGCTACTGGCCGGAATCGCCAGGAGAGACCGCCTGAGCATGTTGGTCGGAGGCATGCTATCACATACGTGGGGACCACAAAAAACGTGCCGTCCACCGAACGAAGCGCGCGTATTTTCTATAGCGACATAGTATTTATTAGTGCGTGCAGCCACCCGTATATCGAAGGGTGAACGTACCGCTTAACACGATGAAACCCCAAACACGCTTCATGAGTCTCGAAATCGATCACGACTGCCCTGACTGTGAATCCGAAGAGACGTTCTACCGAGCAGCCAGCACGACCCTGCATCTCGGAGAGAAAACGAAGTGGCGGTGTACGAGCTGCAGCTACACGTTCGTGAAAATCAACGGGATCAACAGCGCGTCTGCCTGAACTATTGTAACCGGACCGAACACACTTGCGTGATGTGGTCTTTTCGAACTGTGTGACTGGCGTAAAACTAGTTGTCATGATGGAAACATCATCGACAGCACGGACTACGTCTGTTGGTCGACGACGAGAATATCTCGTGTATGAACTATGTAGTTCATCGTCGTCACGCGTGCGCGCGAAGTGCGGTACGATTAGTATAGGCAGTACTCATCTCAAACTGTCGACCGGTTCCTCAACAGTTGTTAGCTCAGAGCCTCACCGCGCTTGATGCCGCCGAGCCACCATGTGACCGATACGAATCTCGTATCGGGTGGCGTGCTCCAGTCTATGATTTCAAACAGAGAATCCCCGGTATTTCCGCCCTCACTGGGATAATCGGAGAATATCGGGATTCTATATCCGACTTATGCAGGTATTCCCTGCGTGAGAGGATAGAGGTGCCGACAGAAAATAATCAGGTAACTCCGAATCCCGTATGAGATCGGAGTAGCGGGGGGTGTGGTGCTCCCATCACTGGTCAGTGTGGAAACCCAAGGTTTCCAAATCAACCGCTTGCAGTACGGTGAGAAGGCCCGTCGTTTAACAACGGTGAGGATGTCGGTCCGATACAATTGATGTTGGTAGCCACGAACCCGATCAGATCCAAGAATCACCTGTTTCCGCAGCCACTGATAAATTTCATTCCGCTATACCAAGTTGGCATCATCGCGTCCGAGAGGATACCTTCAGTGAGGGCACTGCAATGCTAACAGCCACAGACCTGTTGATCGGGTCGGGGTGAGAGATCACTTTGGTAGTTGGGCGTTGATATTACAGTTATATAGTTGTAAGGGCAGTCGACACATCGTGCTGAAGATTTGTTAACAGATGCACACGTATATGCCTATCCTAAATATGTTCAACCAGCCTACTGTCGATTAGTAGATGGTTGTCTACTGGTCCGCTGCTGAACAGTACGATCGGCGGTAGTAACAACGGAAACCGGGAGCACCGCGTTTGACGAGCCGACAGTAGTCACCGATATATCCGATCAGTATTCCGGGCAGTGCGGTACGCTGTTCCTACGGCTACGTCGCACCGACTCAACTGCCTGCCTCTTTTTTATTACAGAGTCGCATGCTGTAGAGTCAGATCGGACGTCACCGATCGCCTTCCAATGATCCACAATCTCACCCCACCGAACAGTATCGCCTCCGGCCCCTCGGCTGGTGTCCCACAGCCTCGCAGGCAGGTGAGCTGAACGTGTCGAATCTCGACAACACACAGTCGGCTGTACCAAGCGCCGAAGCCGGCCACCGATCACCGTACCTCGTTACTCCCGAAAACAGTGTCGACCCGGTCATCAGCGTCGTCTTGCCGACGATGAACGAAGCCAACGGGGTCGGAGTCTGCATCGATCGGATCATCACTGCCATCGAGGAACTCGAACTGCCAACCGAAATCATCGTCAGCGACAGCTCGACGGATCGGACCCCAGAGATCGCCGCCAAGCGCGGCGCGACCGTGGTCCATCCCGACAAAGACGGCTACGGCTACGCCTACCGCTACGGGTTCGAGGCCGCCTCCGGCGAGTATATCGTAATCGGTGATGCCGACACCACCTACGATTTCACGGAGCTACCGAAGCTCTTCGAGCGACTGCAGGCAACCGGCGCGGATATGGTTCTCGGCAGTCGGCTCGACGGCCAGATCAAATCGGGTGCGATGCCACCGCTCCATCAGTACATCGGCAACCCACTGCTGACCTGGCTGCTCAACGTCTGCTACCGTGCCGGCGTCAGCGACGCCCACAGTGGGTTTCGGATCATCCGTCGAGAGGTACTCGCAGAGTTACAGCTCCAGACGACTGGCATGGAGTTCGCCAGCGAGATGATCATGGAAGCCGCCAGCCGGGGCTACCGGATCGAAGAGGTGCCGATTACCTACCACGAACGTGTCGGCGATGCCACGCTCGATAGTTTTCGAGATGGGTGGCGACACGTCCGGTTTATGCTGGTAAACGCACCCGGCTACATTTTCACCGCGCCGGCTGTCGGCAGTATCCTAGTCGGTGTTCTCACGCTCGGTCTGTCCGTTTTCGGTCAGTCGGTTGGTGGGATCACGTTTGGCACCTACACCGCAATCGCCGGGAGCCTGCTGGTAATCTTAGGCTACCAGATCGGCAGTCTCTCGCTTTTCAGCAGCGCGACCGCAACGCCGATCCGACCACCAGGTGATCCACTCACCGACAGCGTTCGGCGGGCGGTGACGCTCGAACGTGGGCTGCTCGCCGGGAGTGGACTGTTCGTTCTCGGCAGCGGATACGCGCTGGCTGCGGTCGGACAGTGGATCACCAGTGGCTACGCGCTGTTGCCTGCAGTTCCCCAGAGCATGCTCGCGTTTTCGGCGATCGTGCTGGGTATCCAGACCATCTTCGTCGCGTTCTACCTGGGGTTGCTCTCGGAGTGTGGCGATCGCCTCGACCGGTCGACGCCCTCCGAGTAACTATCACTTAATCGCCACAATAGCTACATAACTCGATGAGAGCCCCTCCGTATGGATGTCGTAAGTCTGGCAGCACGCGTGCTCGCTGAGCTCGTTTCGTGGGTCCCGGTGCTGCTCGGCGACACTGGCGGCCTGCTGGTGAGTATCGCGCTGCTCGGCGTGGTTGGCATCTATGAGCTTGGACTGGCCGCGGGTAGTCGACGAACCGCCAGACACCGTCGGGCCTTCGTGGCGACGGGCCTGCTTCTGGGCGTCGTCTTCGGCGCGCTGGTCGTCCACGAGTCACTCGTCGTTCTCGGGTTTGTGTAGTTTGGCCGGAATCCGGTGTTATGACGCCGAGTAGTTTGGAAAGCTGAACAAGAACTAATGGGTTGGTGTCCATCTTCCTGTGTAGCCTCGCGTAACTGCGTGCTCTCACATGTCTCCAGCTACACGCCGCCGACTGCGTCGACTGCTCACCGGTGTCCTGCTGGTCGCGCTCGTAGCGTCGGCTGCCGGCGTCGCCTACGTCGCCTCGACACCCGATCAGGGAGATGCCTACACCGAGTTCTATCTGCTCGGTGCTGACGGCGTCGCCGGCGACTACCCGACCGAACTGTCGACCGGTGAAGCCGGCGAGTTTATCGTTGGAATCACGAACAACGAACACACCCAGCAGACCTACACCGTCGCCGTCGTCGACAGAGCAGTGATCACCGAAGACCGAACAGTCGAACTCGGCGCAGGCGAAACCTGGGAGGAGGAGTTTGCGGTCAGTTTCGATGAGCCAGGCAGCCACGAGGTTCGAATCCTGCTGTTCGTTGGCGATTCGGTCGGTGATCCCGACGAGCCGTACCGCGAGCTACGGTTCGAGAGCGCGGTTCGACCGTAACCAGCTGGGTACGTTTGGTTGTCTCACACACGCTGGATACGTCACGGACAGCTCTGTTTTGTTTCGTATACAGTCACAGTTGGTGAAATTAGATATATGATGCGGGCACCGGAAGTCGACACCAGCCTATGAGTGACACGACGGAGACAGTTTCCCTTCCCACTCGAGTCGTCGACCGGGTCGAACAGCGACTCCCGCGAACGGAGTTCGAGAGTACAACCGATTACATCACCTATGTGATGGAAGAGGTGTTGTATCAGGTCGAACAGGAGACCGACGACGAGATCGACGTCGACGAAGCGGAGGTCGAAGACCGACTGAAATCCCTCGGCTATCTCAACGAGTAACCGTGGCAGTTACACCAGTGTTCAAGCGGCGAAAGCGACGCGGCAACACCTCATGAAAATCGCCTACGTGTACGACGCGATTCATCCGTTCGAGACCGGCGGCGTCCAGCGACGCGTCTGGGAGCTTTCCCGACGACTGGCGACCGACCACGACGTACACTGGTACGGCCTGAAGTACTGGGACGGATCGCCGGTTGTCGAGCGCGAGGGTGTCACCCTTCACGGCGTGATGGAGGCTCCCGATCTCTACGTCGACGGCCGGCGGTCGATAACTGAAGCCCTCGCATTCAGTGGCTACCTGCTTGGTTCCATGCGCGGCGACACGTTCGACGTCATCGACTGCCAGGAGTTTCCCTACTTTCCGATCCTCTCGAGCAAGCTCGCGGGGCTACGCGATGGGTCGACGCTGATCGTCACCTGGCACGAGATCTGGGACGACTACTGGTATGAGTATCTCGGCCCGAAAGGCGTCTGTGGAAAGGCCGTCGAGCGACTCACCGCTCGCCTGCCTGATGTCCACGTCGCCGTTTCCGAACAGACCAGATCGCAGTTGGCCACCGTTGGACCACGGGATATCGAGCAGCTCCCGAACGGAATCTCGATGGCCGAAATCGAGGCCGCCCCAGCGGTCGACCGCGAGATCGACATCCTGTTTGCTGGCCGGCTGATCGAAGAAAAAAACGCCGCGCTGCTCGTCGAGGCGGTCGATCAGCTCCGCAAAAAGCGTCCCGAGCTAACGTGTCTGATCGTCGGCGAGGGCCCCGAGCGCGACCGGCTCGAAACACTGACTGAACAACGCGGGCTCGGAGACACCATCGCGTTCGAGGCGTTCCGGGAGTCGCATGCCGAGATTCTGGGCCTGATGAAGGCTGCCGACGTACTGGCGCTGCCGTCTCGGCGTGAGGGGTTCGGGATTACCGCACTGGAGGCCCAGGCCTGTGGAACACCGGTCGTTACCGTCGAGCATCCCCAGAACGCTGCAGTCGAGTTGGTCGAGGACGGAGCTACTGGTGCGGTGTGTCGACCGACCGCAGCCAGCCTCGCCCGTGGACTCGACCGAACGCTGGCCGACTCCTCGCCCGATGTCTGTCGAGCCAACGCCAGGGCGTACGAATGGGACGAGATCACCAGACGAACCGAGCAGCTGTATCGGGAGGCCGCCGGATGAACGTCGTCCATCTGTACGACGGCCACGAGAAAGTCTACGGCGGTCGGGGGTCGGTTCCCGGTGTCGTCTGGAACATCGCCCGCGAGACCGCCGCGGCGGGCCACTCGGTGCGCGTGATCGAACGCCAGTGGGCGGGTCTCGGGAGCACCGCAACGCACGAGGGCGTTCAGTTCGACCGCCTCAGCGTCCCGACGGGAGCCGACGAGCCCTGGCAGCGCGTCCCCTACGAAATGGTCGACCAACCACGCTCGCTGGCCCGGTTGATCGGTGATCGAACCGCGTTTGCGGCCGCCGCGTTCCGACGGCTCCGGGAGGTTCCGGTCGACGTGTTGCACGTCCATCTACCCTTTGCGGCGAACGTCTTGGCGACGGTCGCGCCGTGGCTGCGCCGCAAGATGGTGTACACGGCCCACCTCGGGGAGTTGCGACTGAACGCGATCAGCGACGGGAGCGGCGAGCCGACGGACAACGAGTCGACCGAGACCGAACGGACGGACAACGGACTCGACGTCCCACCCATACTCCAACACCTCTCGCCGGATATCTATCTGGCGCGGCGGGTGGCTGCAACCACTGCGTTGAACCCGACGATCGCCGAGCAGTTGGTCGACCGCGGCGTCGACGACTCGTCGGTTCGAGTGGTTCCGAACGGTGTCGACGTCGAGCAGTTCCGCGATGTGAGCGAAAAAGCCATGCGTCGCGTTCGGGAGGCCTACGGGCTTTCCGACCGACCCGTCGTGCTGTTCGTCGGCACCGTCATGCCACGGAAAGGTGTCATCGAACTGATCAAGGCGATGGCGAGCGTCATCGCGGAGACGCCGAAAGACGAGACCGAGCCGCTGTTGGTGATCGCCGGCGAGTTGACGCTCGACGAGTCGTACACCGCACGGGTCGAAACAACAGTGACCGACTGTGGCCTCGAGAAGAATGTCGAGTTGGTTGGCTTCGTTGCTGACGACGAGCTGGCCGCACTGTACGCACTGTCGACGGTGCTGGCGCTGCCGTCTTTCGAGGAGGGGTTCGGGATGACCGCAGTCGAGGCGCTGGCGGCCGGCACACCGGTTGTCGGCACCAGCGTCGGTAGCGTTCCCGAAATCGTCGAGGATGGCTGCGGAGTTGTTGTCGAGCCGGGCGATGTTGAGGCGTTGGCCGGCGGACTCCGCGAGATGATTGCCGAGCCGCCGCCGGTCGACCGCCTCCAGAACCGCGCCGACAGCTATGCCTGGCAGCGCGTCGCCGGCCAGGTCATCGAGACCTACATCGACGTCACGCATGCCGACCCATCGAACACCCATCAGTTATGAGTAGAAACATCGTGTTAGTTACGTACGATAGCCTCCGGGCGGACCACTGCGGATTCATGGGGTACGACCGAGCAACAACGCCGACGCTGGATGCCATGGCCGAGGAGGGCGTCGTCTACGAGAACGCCATCGCCTCCGGCGTGCCGACAATCGCCTCGATGACGGCGGTGATGACTGGTCGACACTCCCTGGCGAGCCCCGAAATCGGCTTTAATACCGAACAGCGCGAGCAGGTGACCTCCCGACCGACAATCGCCGAAGTACTCTCCGATGCTGGGTATGCAACCGGCGGACTGTCGCCGAACCCACCTGCGTCCTCGTACTTCGGCTTCGATTCCGGATTCGACTGGTTCGAGGACTTCCTCGCCGAAGACCGTGGGATCGCCGAGCGCGCCTGGAACCGGATCTTCGAGCGCTCGATCGAGGGCGGTTCGCTGTCGACGTATCTCCGGTTGGCCCGCAACGTCGTTAGCCGCGAGGAGGTGTTGCGGCCCTGGGAGGCGTACTACGACCAACTCATGGCCTGGCGCGAATCAGTTGACGAGCCCTACTTCCTGTGGATACTCCTCTTGGAGCCACATCACCCGTGGTTCCCACCGAGTGAGTATCAGCAGTGGAGCTCACGAACGGACACGTATCGGTCGTTCCAGCACTACTGGGAGATGCTCAACAGCGACTGGCAGCCCGAGTTCGACGAGACCACCCACCAGCGACTCGTCGACCTGTACGACGATTCGATCCGGTACGGCGACGCCTTTCTCGACCGACTCCAGGCCGATCTGGCCGACGACGACCCCGTGTTTATCGTCCACGCCGACCACGGCGAGGAGTTCGGCGAACACGGCCGGTACGGCCACCAGCCACACCTCACCGAGGAGCTGATTCACGTGCCGCTCGTGGTGTCGGGACGCGAAGCGACCGGCCGAATATCCAGACCGGTCGGGCTCACCCAGCTCGCGCCGACGATTGCCGATACGGCCGACGTCCCGCATCCGTTCGCGGCCGAACCACTCGACAGCGACGCCCAGCCGTGGGTCACCGCAAAGGTGTTTGCCGAGGGCCACCGGCGCGCCGCCGTCCGGACGGAGGGCGAAAAATACCTCTCGGATCACGACCACTGCGCGCTGTACGATCTCCACTCCGAGGCGGGCGAAGGCCGCGACTGCTCGACCGACCAGCCAGGTGTGACGGCAGCGTTCGAACAGCTGCTTGCCCGACACACCAACATGGAACAGGAGCGGCGGGCGATCGATACGGCACGCAAACGACTCGCTACGGAGGAGACGATATGACCGACCAGCCGAACATCGTGCTTGTGACCGTCGACAGCCTGCGGGCCGACCACTGCGGCTTTCACGGCTACGACGGCGAGACGACACCCACCCTCGACGAGATAGCAGAAACGGGTGCCGTCTTCGAGAACGCCGTCGCACCCGGCCCCGCGACCCCCGAGTCGATGCCGGCCATCTTCACGGGGTACGATCCGGTCGACCGACCAACGCAGTTGACCGACACGACGACGTTGGAGGGTCGACGCAAACGCATTCGTGCCCACATGCTCGCCCACGACACGCTGGCCGAGAAACTCGACCGGCGGGGGTACGAAACGGCCGCGTTCACGCCCAACCCGTTTACCTCGCGGCAGTTCGGCTTCGATCAGGGGTTCGATTACTTCCAGGATTTCATGGACGATTCGAACCGCAGCGAGCTCTACCAGCGCGTTTTTCGGGGGTTTCTCGACGGCAGCACCCCGGCCTCGTTGGCGCGTGTGCTGTTGAACTTCTGGCAGCGCGAAGAAGTGTTCAAACCCTGGGCCTCGTACTACGAGGAGATTCGTCAGTGGGTCGAGCAGGCCTCCGAACCCTACTTTCTGTGGGTGTTTCTGATGGATGCCCACAACCCCTACATGTCCGACGCCGAGACGCGCTCGCAGGCGGTTCACGAGGAGTTCCGAGCCAACATCGAGTTCTGGCGACAGAGCCACGAAACACCGTTCTCGGAGTCGACACACGACCGGTTAGTCACTGCCTACGACGACGCCATCCGGTATTCAGATCAGTTCGTCGACCAGTTACGTCGAGATCTCGACGAGCCGATTATCGCGGTGACTGGCGACCACGGCGAGGCGTTCGGCGAACACGGAACGTACGGCCACGAGCCGTATCTGTACCCCGAAAACGTTCACGTGCCGCTCGTCGTTGATGGCGTCGACGCCGAGACGATCACCGAGCCGATGTCGCTTCGTCGGCTCCCCGAGCTTCTGACAGCCTATGCGGACCGCGAGCCGTTTCCAACCCAGCCGGTGGCCACGACGAATACCAGAGAGGGTGATCAGCTGATGTCGACCGACGGCTCAGTGCAGTACCGCCGTCAGACGGACGGCGAGGGTGGTGAGATCCAGCCGTTCGACGGTGTCGAGCCAACAGCTGACGATTCGATGCTACCGACGCTCAAAACCGCCGTCCGAGTCGCCAGCCAATCGAACGCCGAGCGCAGAGAGATCACTCGCGTGGCTGCACGACTCCCGGAGGAGCGATCACTGTGAGCCGAAACATCGTACTGCTGACCGTCGACAGCCTCAGAGCCGACCACTGCGGGTATGTAAGTAATGCGTCGCTAACGCCGACGCTGGATGCGATGGCTGCAGAAGGAGTCGCGTTCAGTGCTGCACAGTCGCCAGGGCCACGCACACCGTCGTCGATGCCGACGATCGTCACTGGGAAAACCGCTCAGCCGACGGATGCCGGCATTCAGGCGTGGCAACAGCGCCGCCAGCAGATCCGCGATCATCTCAGCCGGTACCGGACGGTTGCCGAGCAGCTCTCCGAGCGCGGGTATACGACGGTCGGGATCTCGGTCAATCCCTGGACGGAAGAGACGGGGTTCGAAGCGGGGTTCGACCGGTTTACGTTCGTCGAGGCTGGTCTCGAAAACATCGACACCAGCCGAAATGGAGCCTACTCGCTGGTCGAATCAGTGATGGATCGAACACCGCTCGGCGAGCGCGTCGGCTGGGAGAACATGCGCGAGTGGTTCGTCCGGTGGACGGATTTTTACAGCGAAATCGAGTCGACGATCCAGAATGCGCCCGAGCCATTTTTTCTGTGGGTGTTTCTGTTGGATCCACACCAGCCGTACATCAGCCCCGCGGCGTTCCGCACCGAGCTGTCGGCTGCAACAATGTACTATACAGCCTACGAGGAGTGGCGACGGACCGACGATCAGCTCACTGAGGCTGCAGCCCGCAGACTCCGGGCAGCGTACGCCGACACCGTTCGCTCCGTCGACGGCTTTCTGGAGCGGCTCCAGTCGGATCTCCCGGCCGAGACGACGGTTGCCGTCCACGCCGACCACGGCGAGGCGTTCGGCGAGCACGGGACGTATGGCCACGAACCCGAGCTGTATCAGGAAAACCTCCACGTTCCGCTGGTCGTCTCGAACGTGCCAGCAGCCAGCGTCGACGAGCCGATCTCGGTCGGGGCGGTACCCGAGATGCTGTGTTCGATTGCTGCGGATCCCACCGAGTTCGACCCCACAGCGTACACGACCAGTCACGTCATCTCACGGACGGAGATGGGCGACAAATGGGCAGTCTACGACGGTCGCTGGAAATACATCGTCGACACCGACAGCGCGAGCGAAGCACTGTACGACACAGCCGCCGACCCGAACGAAACACGGAACGTGATCGCTGACAATCCGGAACAGCGGGGCGTTTGCAAACAGCGACTCGAGAGGCATCGATCTCACCAGACTGAAAAGCGACTCATCGCGTCCGGTGTCGAGCAACTGGAGATGGAGCGATGACCGGTGTCGTCATCGGCCACGGCGGCGATTTGGCCACACCAAGCGGCGGCACCGACCGCGTAAGCGCGATTGCTGCCGGTCTCGACAGCCGTGGGATTTCTGTCAGCGTTGTTGCGCCCGACCCTTCGGGATCGGTCCCCAGCCGACTCGACGGCATCGAGCTGATCGGGACCGTCGACAGCGACACCTCGGCTCCGCGCCGGGCGATCGCAGTCACTCGACGGGCACAGCAGGTGGCCCAAAACCGGGGGATGGCCCTCCAGCTCGAACACTCCTCGCTGGCCGGCTTCGGGACGCTCCAGGGCCACTCGGGGTATATTCTGGATATGCACGATCTGGCGTTTCCGCGCTACGAGCTCACCAACGGGCTGGCCTCGCCCGTGCTGTATCGCGGGGTCAAATGGCTCGAATCGCGGGCAGTCAGCCAGGCGAGTCACATCATCGTCGTCTCGGAGGCAATGCAGTCGCTGCTGGTCGACCACTGGGATGTGCCGGCAGAGCGGATGACGGTCGTCCCGAACGGTTATTTCCCCGAAACGGTCAGTCAACACAGCGAGACCCCAGTCGAGCCGGGACGCGTAGTGTTTCTCGGGACGCTCCATCCGAAAGTCGACGTCGAGGCACTCGTCGAGATCGCCGAGCTGCCGGCCGTCTCGGAGCTGTATGTCATCGGCGACGGCGCAAAGTACGACGAGCTTCGGACGCGGGCGGCCAACCAGCCGGCGCTCACCGTGACGGGTCGACTCCCCGACAGCGAGGCGTTCGAACTCGTCGCCAGCGGAGCGGTGCTTGTCAACCCGCAGACCGTCTCGGAGCTCCAGCGGTCGTCGTCGCCGGTGAAACTCTACTACTACGCTGCACTCGGCAAGCCGATCGTCGCTACCCCCGGCCCCTCGGTCGTCTCGCAGCTGGTTGCGGGCGACGCCGCGCTCGCTGCCGAAACACGGACGGCGTTCGTCGACAGCGTCGAACGCGTGCTCGGTGACGAACAACTCGCCGCCAGACTCTCGGAGAACGCGGCCAGCCTGGCCGACTCGTTCCAGTGGGACCGGCGCGTCGACAGCGTCGAGCGAGTCGTCCGCGCCGAAACCGACGAGCAGGAGGCCACAATGTGAGCTCTCTCGACTCACGCATCGAGAACCGCGAGGGGGGCTACCAGCTACGGCTCACGCCGCTGGCGCTGGTTGTCGGGCTGCTGGTGCTGTCGCTAACGGCGGTTGGTGTCCGTTCTCAAAGCGGTCGACTACCAAGCGTCGCCGTTGCACCGGTTGTCGTTCTCGCGTTGACGTTCGTTCCGGGCGGATTGGCGATGGTCTGGGCACGGTCAGGCACGCAGGTCGACGCCCGTCATATCGTGTATGCGGTCGGGATCAGCCTACTGGCGCTGATGGGTGTCGGCGCGGTGGTGAACATCGTCGGCCCACTCCTTGGCGTCGACAGACCACTGTCACCTGTGCCGCTGGCCAGCGGTATTGGCGTGCTCGTCGGCCTGCTCGCTGTGGGCGCGCTGGTGGGCAGCGACGGCCCGGTCGAGTTCGATATCCCTCGACTGCTGGATCCGGTCCCGCTCGCATTGCTGCTGTTGCCACTGGTTGGCATCCTCTCGGTGGTTATCTGGAACCGCCTCGGGACGAACGTCCCGCTTTTGATAGTGTTGACGGTCGCGGCCCTGAGTCCGCTCGCGCTTCTCGCGGTCGATACGCGATGGCACGCGCTGGGAATCTGGTCGCTCAGCCTGACGATCCTCTACCATTCGAGTCTCTGGCAGTACAACGGGTTCGGCGGTAATCCGGCCGGCATCTGGACAGCAAACGAGGGGCTCTGGACCCCCGGAATCAGCCAGGTGACCGACACCTCGAGTGAGCTGCTTCAGAACGGTGTGCTGTTTCCGCTGTACGCGACGCTTGCCGACGTGGGGATTCTCACCCAGTATGAGGCCATCAACCCGTTTTTCGTCTCGTTTCTGCCGGTGGTACTGTTCGTCACGTTCCGGCGATACACCACCTCGCAGGTCGGGCTGCTCGGGGCCGCGCTGTTCGTCTTCGCCCACCCGTTTTATATTCAGTACCCTCAGGCCGGCCGGTCGGCGACGCCGGTGTTGTTCCTCGCACTGCTCGGCTGTGTGATCAGCGACGTCGACTCGCTGGGCCAGCCGCTCGCCACCGGGCTCGCGTTGCTGTTTTCGACCGGTATCGTCGTCGCACACTACGGCACGGCCTACTTTGCGATGTTTGCACTGATTGGCGCGGTTGGGCTTGTCGCCTGCATAAAAGTAGTCGACGCCTACCGAGAGTCGGGGTTTCGACACTCGATTTCGGGGATCCGTGCTGACGGCGGCGTGGGTCGACGGCTCGTGAGCCGCCCATATGGTGTGCTGTCGGCCACGTTCGTCGTCTGGTATACCGTGTTTGCAATCGCGTGGTATCTGTTTCTCGCGGGGGGCCGTCGGTTTTCGGTGCTGCCGAACCACGCCTACAACTCCGTGATGCAGCTCCTCGGCGGCGATCTGTTCGGCGGACGGACGGCAGCCCGCGTCCAGCGGGATTACGGCTCGTCGGTGATCGATATCTCCCAGCGACTCTACATTGCGGTTGCGATGGCGACCGCAGTCGGGTTAGCCTACGCCTACTACCGCCGGCTGGCGACAAAAGAGGGGTCGATTGTCGACGACAGCTATCTGTCGATTGCGACGATGCTGCTCGGCCTCTTTGGGGTGACGTTCATCGTCCGCAACTGGGGCGGCGGCCGACCGATGATGATCGCCTTCGCGTTTGTCGCCGTCTTTGCGGTGGTCGGCACCGTCATCGGGACGTCCGTGGTTGGCTATCTGGCCCAGCGGCACCGCGCGTCGACGCTCGGAGCGTATCTCACCAACCGCAGTTTCACCCGTGAATGGGGGCTGTGGGTGTTTGGGATCTTCCTTGCGGTTCTGTTGCTGTTGAACGCTGGTGTCGCCAGCGCGGTTGTGCTGGGCGGCGACGCCCCGAGCAACGTCCCGATTCAGTCCGAGGGTGATCGAGAAACCGACATCGCCACACACGTCTGGATGATCGACCACCACGACGGTCCATCGGTGTACGGCGATTACACCGCAGAGGGCCAGACTGACTGGTACCGCTCGGAGATCGTTGCCAGCACGGATCCAATGGCGGATTACGAGGGATGGCGACCACAGGGAGAGCTCAACGAGATCGGCACGGAGACCGATTTCAGCGAGCGAGACGACTACGGCTACGTCATGTTGTTAGGTCACAACGTCGAGGACGGCACTGTCTGGACCGGTCACGAGGGACACAACCCATCAGTCGACCAGCATATGCCGCCGCTGGATGACCACACCAAGATCTACACCAGTGGCAAAAGCGAGATCTACCACTGGCCCGGTTCGGAGGACTGATTCGCGTGGCTGATGACGTCGAGACACCCGAGGAGACGACGACGGCAGGCGCGCTGTCGACGATCGCCAGCGGCGCGGCCTGGGTGTTCGGCGGCCGGATTGCCAAACTGACGCTGCTGTTTGTGGCCCAGATTCTAATGGCACGGCTGCTGGGCTCGACGGGGTACGGCGGCGTCGTGTTGGCGACGATGGTGATCTCGGTCGGCGCGATCGTCGGCAATCTGGGCGTGCCCGAAGGAATCGTCAGGAAACTCCCGGAGTACGAAGACGACATCACCGAGGCCCGCGGCGTCATCCAGTCGGGGCTCGCACTCGCCGTGGCTGGGGGGCTGGCTGTCGGCGGGGTCGTGTTCGTGGCAGCACCGTACATTGCGGTCCACATCTTCGATGACCCCGGACTCACGCTGCTGTTCCGCATTGCGGCGGTCGGAATTCCCTGTACGGTGCTCATGGAGTACGGCGTCTCGACAGCCAAAGCAGCCCGCGATGCGAAACCCCACGTCGCCATCCGCCAGATTCTCTACCCACTGGGGGCGTTCGTTTTTATTTCGGTCCTCGTCGTGCTGGGGTTCGGTTCGGTGGGTGCAGTTGTTGGCGAGGTGGCGGCGCTGGGGGTTGCGGCCGTCGGCGGGCTGTATCTGGCCCGGCGGGCACTTGCCTTCGAGTTCCGCGGGCCTGCGCGTTCGAACTACCGCGAGATGCTGACGTTCAGCCTCCCGCTGGTGTTCGCGGGCAGCATGTCGTTTCTAATCAACAACACTGATACGTTTCTGATCGGCACCTATCTCACCTCCTCAGCGGTTGGGGTGTACGCCGCAGTGTTCCAACTCCAGCAGCTGGGCATGGTGTTTTTCTTCCCGGCGACGTTTCTGCTGCCGCCGCTGATTACCCGGTTCCAAAACGAGGAGAAACTGGGCGAGGGGCGGCGGACCTACCAGGTCGTCACCAAATGGATGACGCTGTCGACCCTGCCGCTGTTCGTCCTGTTGGTGGTGTTTCCGGAGGTGACGATTGCGGCGAGTTTCGGCCCCGACTACACCGGCGGCGCACTGGTACTGCAGCTGTTGGCGATACCGATCTTCATCACGGTGCTTTTGGGAGCCAACGATGCGACGCTAATCGCACTCGGACACAGCCGGATCCAGATGTATGTCAACACCACTGCGGCGGCTCTCAACATCGTTTTAAATATTCTTTTTATCCCCTGGTTCGGGATCGCCGGGGCGGCAGTCGCCTCGGCGGCAGCCTACATCAGTCGGGACCTCGTTTATACGGTCGTGCTCTACCACTGGCATCGGTTTCAGCCGTTTTCGCGCTCGATGCTCAGGCCGCTGGCTGTCGTCGGACTGCTGTTGGGTCCGGGATGGTTTGCAGTCGACCAGCTACTCACGCCGACGATCGTCTCGGTGGCGTTCGTTGGCCTGGTTTCGCTGGCCGTCTACGGGTTGTTGTTGCTCAATCTCGATGTGATCGACGAGGAGGATTTCGAGCTGCTGGCTGATCTCGAACAGTCGGTCGGCGTCGACCTCGACCCAGTCCGCAAACTCGCACGCAGCGTCCAACTACCCTCGTGAGGAGACCCATGTACGACACACCCACCAGACACGACACAGCTACCCTCGCCGATCAGTCGAGCAACGCCGACCAATTCACCGTCTACCTCGACCAGAACGACGCGACGTGGACCTCCCAGCGGACGTATATCACCAAACTCGCCGAGGCGTTCAGACAGCGAGACGATATTCGACTGACAGCAACGGCCAGCGACGCCGAAATTGTTCATCTCAACTACCTCAATCCGGTGGGTCGAGTCGTCCACGGCAAAGAAAGCCTGCGTCGACATCTACAGGACCTCAGGCAGACGGTTCTCCGGGACGGCCCGCCGGTTGTGGTCACCGCCCACGGCGTCGAGGAGTTCTCCGATGTCGAATCGACCATGTATCTGGAAACCGAACGTCTCCAGGGCGTCGCCGACGCGTTCAAGCGGAGCCTCCAGCGCAGGTTCGGACGGTTCGTCGGCGGCATTATAGCGATCAGTTCAATGGACCGGCAGTTTCTGGCCGACGCCGGATTCAGCAACGACCAGCTGTATCACGTTCCGCACGGCGTCGACCCCGGGTTGCTGGACGGCGAGCTGCGGACTGACGGCGAGTTCGTCCTCCACGTCAGCAAATGTTCGCCACACAAAAACCCCCGAGCGATTATCGAGACGGCCCGCCGGCTCGACGGGCGGTTCGTCATCGCCGGCAAGGGGTGGGCCGAACAGTACGGCACGGAGCTCGAAGCGATCGAGTCGGTCGAAGTGGTCGGCTACGTCTCCGAAGAACGGTTAGTCGACCTCTACCGGTCGGCCGCCGTGTGTTATTTCCCCTCGACGTACGAACCGTTCGGGCTGCCGATTCTCGAATCAATCGCCTGTGGGACTCCAGCGGTGGCCTCGGGTAACTCCGGCGGCCGGGACCTCTGCGAGAAGAGTCTTGTTCTCGTCGACCCACACGACGTTGGGAGCCACACAGAGGCGTTGCGTCGACTGCTTGCCAACAGACCGCTGCGGGCGGCGATGGGCCAGGCGGGCCGCCGGTTCGCACACACCAGGACGTGGAATCACACGGCCGACGAAACACTGGAGGTGTACAACCGGGTGCTCAGTCGACAGCAGCCCGAATCGAGACGGCCGGTCGCTTATAAGTAGGTGGTGCCTACTCGGTTGCTGCTTTCCCCCGACCCAGCGGCGGCGCGCCAACCGTCTCGTGAGCAACAGACAGCCAGTCGGCAGTCACTGGGAGTTCGACGGTGGCGAGTTCGATCTGTTGTGGATTGTCGTCGGGCGACAGTTCGATCGACCGCGAGACTGTCAGCCAGTCGAGGCCAGTGTCGCCGACCTTCCCGAGGTTTTCCTCGGAGCGCGTCCACTCGCCGCCGTTGATCCGGAACCATACCCGGCGGTTGTCGTCGTTGGAATCATCGAGCCGTGGAATGTGACACCGCAGCCGGCAGTGATAGACGCCCGGTGTGTCGACCGAAAACTCGAAGCCGAGGATTCCGTCCCCATCGGTCGGTGGATCGCTGTGGTGTGAGTCGACGGTAAGCCGGAGCAGGTCGTCGCCGTTTGCGTCCGCAACCGCACCCGCCAACTCGGGGTCCGAATCGGCGTCGACGCGTTCGATATCGCCGCGGGTGTCCATCGCCCGCACGTCGGCCCAGATCTCGTCGGTCGGCTGGGTTTTGGTTTCGGGACCGAAAAACGGCGTCGTGTCGTACGTGCTGTCGCTGCCGACCAGATCCTCGGGCTGTTCGAACCCCTCCTGATCGGGGTCCTGAATCCCTCCGTAGAAACTGATGCCGTACTCATCGTACAGCTCCTGGTGGGTCGCGCCCGGAAGCACCTCTCGAGGGTCGTCGCCGTCGAGTGCCTCGACCCAGTAGTCGTCGAACCCGTGGTTCAGCATCTCCTCGAGCCGTTCGTCATCGTCCGCCTGGCAGATGACGAAGTCGGAGTTCGACCAGCCGTGGTACAGCGTTCGGTTCTCGAACAGACAGCCCGTGTGGTCGACGCCCTCCGTACTGAGGAATCGACGCGGGTGCATGTTCTGGGGTTTGAGTTCCTGCCATTCGAGCCGGTTGGTACCGTTGTAGGTGTTGCCCTGCAGGGCGAGGCCGCCCTGATTGTCGTAGAACCGCGAGACCAGCAGGATGTCGGTCTCGTTGTCGAACGTGCAGTTTTCGACGACGTTCGTGCCGGTTTCGTTGTACGCCTTGGGGACGTAGCCGTACTCGAAGTTCTCGATGGTGCTGTTGTGCAGGTCGAACCCATTGGTGTACGAGAGATTGACACCGGAGCCGACGCCGCCGCCGGTGCCGATCAGTCGGTAGTCGTCGTGGACGAGATTGCCGACGTATCGGTGGTCGATACCGACGTTGCCCGAGCTCTCGAAGTTGACGAACTGACTCTGCTCGGAGCCGTCTTTGAGGAAGTGTGGGCCGATGTTGTAGGCGGTAAAGCCGCTGGGGGTGGCCCACTCTGGGCGGTCGTGGATGTTTCGATGGCTGACCGAGCGGAACGAACAGCCCGCCCCGGAGGCGAAACACTCGTTGGATTCGAACGCCCGAAGCCGACACGACTGGCTGAAAAACAGCGAGTCGTCCGCCTCGTGGAAATCGGTCTCGATGGCTGAGTCTTCGGTGCCGTCGCGGCCGAACGCCTGTTCGTCGTCCGAAAGGAGCTCCCGCGGCAGGTCGGGGAACATATCGTTTTTCCCATCGAGTGCCTCGCCGTCGCCCAGCGCCTGTTCGTACAGCGAGCGGTGATAAAAGACGTAGCCGTGAGCCCGGTGGCCGGCGGCGACGTTATCCGTCACCTCGACAATGGGGCTGTGGATCCAGAAGCCACAGCCGTGGTGACCGAAGTCGTCGACGTTGTGCGGTGGGTCTTCCATCGTGTTGGGCGCGCCGTTGTCCCAGCCTTTCCGTGAGTCGACCTCTTCGCCGCTTCCCGCCGAGCGGAGCGCGAAGTTTCGCCGGAAGGCTCCGGCCTCGTTGCCTCGTTCGGTCACCAGCCCCGCGCCGGCGATGTTGTAGGTGACGTTGTCGGTAGCGACCATGTTCGAGCCGTGGTTGACGATTCCCCACCCCGGATTGTCGCGGATCGCACAGCCGACGATCCGATGGGCCTCGGTGGTAGGGCCCGAGAGATGGGCGTGGATGGCGTACCGGCCGCGTGGGTTTGGTGGCTCGGCGGGGTCGGCCTCACCGCGGCCCCACAGCGGTTCGGTTGGATCCCGCTTTTTGTCGGTCCGACCAACGTTACGGAGTTCGAGATACGCGACGCGCTGGCCCGGAGCGTGGATCATGATATGGCCGTAGCGCGCGGGATCGTCGCTCTCGGAGAGACAGCGAGCGTTCCGGCTCAGGTTGAGCACGTAGCTATCGAGGTCGTCGGCCGGCGGGACGTGGTCGTACTCAAGAGGCTCTGTGAGTGTGATTGTCGACCCACTGGCCGATTCGATGACACACTCGTCGTCCTCGTGGTCGAGAGCAGCCGACTCGTAGGGCGTGAGCCCCGGGAGCACGAGCGTGTCGCCGGCTTGCCAGTTGATCGGCTCGGCGGTGAGTTCGAGCGTCGTGTCGCCGGCTGTCGGGGGGTCGGCCAGCGTCGTCCAAGAGGTTTTTTCGGCCCCACTGATCTCGATGTCGCCCATTCCGATCAGTCCTTTGTTGTTTCGTTCGGGCCACTCGTCGGTGTCGATTGGGCCGTGGTCGACGAACGCGAGTGTCGCAGTCGCCTCGGGCTCGATCGGCGTCGACTCGGTGCCCATCTCGTAGCGACCATCCGATGTGAGTTCGACTGTTTCGGCCCGGAGCAACGAATCGCGGCTCGGATCGTGACGGAGTGTACCCTCGACGACAACATGTTGGACGCGGTCGGTTTCGCCGTCGACGGTGACAGTGACACCCGCCTCGATTAGCACGTCGTCGCCATCGGCCGGCAGCGTCTCACCGCTCCACGTCCCTGGATCATCCCAGCGGCCGTCCGTCGTGGCGACTGGCGTGTCGGTCGACCCAGAGCCACAGGCCTGGATCGCTTCGGCCCGCTGGCTCAAGGTAGCGGCCCCAAACAGCCCACCGAGCCCGCTCAGTTTGAGATACGACCGACGCGGTAGTCGGCTGTCAGTGCCCGGTTTCTCATTGCCATTTGATGAATTCATGCTACCAGTCCAGCGCGACCGACAGTATAAAAAACGGACTGGTATCACTACTCAATTTATGAAATAAACAAAAAACAGACCAGTTACTGTGAATAGTTTTGCAACAATAGTACTCTTTGTTACCTGTATTGTAGTTGTAGGATACTCACGTCGACCGACCTCTCAGCAGTCGAGGGGTGGCTTCACCGGTGGCCCGCAGTAGCTACGACCGGATACAAAACAGCCGACCGAATAAAAAGGCAGTCTCTATGTAGAAAGCGGCTGAGCAGCCCATTGTACGTATCGCTGGTCGAAACGGCCGTCGACAGCTGCGTCAGTCGACGTAGCCCAGTTGTCGGAGCCGGTCTTCGACCGATGCATCGGTGGCCGTCGACCGCTCGGTTGGTTCGTACTCGCCGGTGTCGGTGGCTGTTGTCGTTACCCAGGGCACCTCAGTAACCGCCGGATGGAGACAGCCTGCGGGGTGGTCGTAGATCCCCCACTCGCCGAGGCCGTCGCCGTGGTCGGCGGTGATCACGACCGTCTCGGCGTCGAGACTGTTGAGAAGCAACTCGACATCCTCGAGGACGTACCGCAGGTTGGCCTCGTAGGCCGCCCAGAACGTCTCGTATGAAATGGCCCCCTGCCGGAGTCGGTCGACGGCAGTCTGGGCGTTTTTCCGACCGAACGGGTCGGCCTCGACGGTCGTCGGCAGATCGTGGTCCGGTGCGATAAACGGGTGGTGGGGCTGCATGTAGTGGACGATCAGTCGCTCGGGGTCGTGTTCGCGGCTAGCAGCAATCGCCCGGTCGGTCACCGGCCGCGGGGGGACGACGCCCAGCTCGTCGTCCCAGCCGTCCCGCCAGACTTCGTCGAGTTCGAGAAAATCAGTGTCGTCGAGCTCGGATCTGGAAAACACGTTGGCGGTCACATGCGCCGTCTCAGCCATCTCGCCAGCGTACTCGTCGGTAAACGTTTTCGCCATCCACTCTTCGGACATGCTGCCGACAGAGGTGCGGCTCTCGACTGGTCCGAGAAACTCGTAGTCGTCTGCGACCGCCGCCAAGAGGTCGACTCGGCAGGCATCCAACACGATCAGCGCGTCCCACTCGGTCTCGTAGATGTTCGTTCCGCGGGGGACGTGCCAGCCGACCGTCCGCCAGAGCCCTTTATACAGTTCCTGGCTACTTTTCGAGAGCCCCGCGATGCCGTCGGTTCGCACTCGCGTGATCGTCCGGTCGACCCACTCGCTGAATCCCATGGAGAGCGAAAGGTGCTATCGGCTATTCATGCTTTTTACGCTGAATTGATTTATTTATATTAAATCCGTTTATTCGGGTATTCGAGACGGCTAGTCGGCCCGCAGCGCGTCCATCTGGAGTTCGGCCACCAGCTCACGGGTTGCACGGCGGATCGCCTCGTCACTCGACTGTTCGGGCTGCCAGCCGAGCGCGGCGAGCTTTTCGATCGAAAGGCGCATTTTCGGTACGTCGCCCTCCCAGCCGCGGTCGCCGCCGGTGTAGCTGTAGTCGGGATCGAGACCGAGTTCCGTAGCGACGATGTCGGCGATTCTGGTGACAGACGTCGTCGTTCGCGTGCCGAGGTTGAACGTGTTTACTGGCTCGGCTGTTTCGGTTATCACGTGCAGCATCGCGCTAATGCAGTCTTCGACGTGCATGTAGGATTTTTCCTGTCGACCGTTCCCCAGAATCTCCAGTGTGGTCGGGTCCTCGCGCAGTTTCTCGATGAAATCAGGAACCACAGCCCCCCGGAGTCGTGGGCCGACGATGTTGGCAAAGCGGAAAATCCAAACCCGCTGGCTTCCGGTATGGCCGTAGGTCGAAAGCAGGCTTTCGTCGGCGACTTTACTGGAGCCGTAAACGCTGATCGGCTCGATTGGCGGGTAGTCCTCGGGGGTCGGCCGGGGAGCCTCGCCGTACACCACTGACGAGGAGGTGTAGGCGATGTTCTCGATGCCGGCGTCGGCTGCGGCCTCGGTGATGTTGTAGGTCATCGCCGTGTTGGCCTCGAACTGCCCGCGCGGGTCGGGTTCGCGAACCTGTTTGCGAGCGGCCAGATGGAAGACGGAATCGAACGAGTCATCAACAACATCGAAGACGGCCTGCCGGTCGGTGAGGTCGACCTGTCTGAGGGTTGCGTTGTCGTCTACCCACTTCCGGTGGCCGGTTTCGAGGTTGTCGGCGACAACCACATCGTTGCCAACAGCGACAAGGCGGTCGACCAGATGTGAGCCGACCATTCCCGCACCGCCGGTGACGAGAACCCGGTCGTTGTCATCCATTAGTCCGAAGCCTCCAGGGCGTCGGCGTAGGCCGCACACACCGCACTGAGTCCCTCCTCAAGGGTAATCTGTGGTTCCCAGCCGGTCTCGCGGCGGATTTTGGAGATGTCGGCACAGGTGTCGTGGACGTACACCGATTCCGGAATCGGGTTCTCGACGAACTCGGGTTCGATTTCTCGGCCCAGCTCCGCGTTGAGCAGCTCGACGATCTCAATAAACGAGTAGGCCTCGCCGGTGCCGAGATTGTAGATCCCGTCGAGCTCGGCCTCGGCCGCACGGATCAGCCCGCGGACGATGTCGTCGACGTGGGTGAAATCCCGCGTCTGGCTGCCGTCGCCGTAGATCGTTGGCGACCGGCCGTGAGCGATGTCGTCGGCGAACTGTGAGATGACGTTGGCGTACTCGCCTTTGTGGGCTTCCGTACCGCCGTACCCCTGGTAGACGGAGAAAAAGCGCATCCCGGCCAGCGAGAGGCCGTAATGGTTCGAAAAGTACTCAGCGTACCGCTCGCGGGCGAGTTTCGAGGCCTCGTACCCCGTGTCGACCTCCACAGGCATGCTCTCGGGAGAGGGCTCGGTTCGGCTGCCGTAGATCGAAGAAGTCGAGGCGTACACCACCGTCTCACAGCCGTCTTGGCGGGCCTGCTCGACAGTGTTGACAAACCCCTCGACGTTGACGCGCACGCCTTGAGCGGGGTTGGTCTCGTGCATCTCGTACGACGACAGCGCGGCGAGATGAAACACGACGTCGACATCGGTCGGCAGCTCGTCGGAAACAACGTTTCTATCAACATACGAAACGTCATCAGATAAATTATCTGAGGTACCGAGATAGCCGTCGTCGGCGACGATCACGTCGTTGGTTTCGGCCAGTGTGTTCGCAAGGTTCGACCCGATAAACCCCGCACCACCAGTTACAAGAACGCGCTTTGCCTCCATATGTTATACAGCTATCACGACGTCCAAAAGCGCAGTGTAAGATTGCCTGTGGCTGACTCATGTATTCTAATGCTACTAATTCTGATACTAAAAATATAATTTTAATTAGTTTTTGTGCGACGTGTGTGAGCCACGTAGTTGAGTACTGAGAGAGACGGCATCATCGCGTCGCTCGTCGACGGCGGTGGGTAGTGACCGTCGAAAAAGGGCGAGTAGTCAGTCAGCCGGCGGTTCGGCTTCGAGGTCGACGTCGAGACAGGCACAGGCGTCCATTTCGGGGTCGAAACAGTCCGGACACTCCGGTTTGCGGTCGATAATCGTATCCAGCCGCTCGGCGACCGTCCCGTCGATGACGCTTTCGAGTTCGCGGGCCTCGGCACGGAACTCTTTGACATCTAAGACGTTGATCAGAAAGCGTTCGATGATACAGTACGTCTGGAGCGCCTCGCGGGCGCGGACGATACCGTCGTCGGTGAGGCTCACGCCTTTGTACTTCTCGTGTTCGGCCAGCCCCCGGTCTTCGAGTTTGCCGATCATTTCGTTGGCGCTGGCGGGGCTGACATCCAGCATGTCGGCCACACGGCCGGTTGCGGCGGGGTTGTCCTCCTGTTTCTGGATGAGATAGATCGCTTTGAGATACTGGTTTGCCGTGTTCATTCCCGTTCCTCCATGATTTTCGTGACCTCCTCGGCACCGTCTCGTTCCTCGGATCGCAGCGTCCGCAGGACTTCCAGCAACTGCTCGCGGTCGACGCTGAACTCGGCGTCGCTGGCCTCGATGGCCTCGATCAGATCGTCGTAAAACTTGTAGGCCGTCTCCTCGTTGCAGAGCTGATCGTACAGCACGCCGTCGAAATCCTCGGGTTTGGTCTGGCCGTAGCGTGCCTCGACGAGCGTTTCGATCTCGTCGAACGGAACGCTGTCGACCGAGAGATCCTCGATGAGGGTTTCGAGGCGTTTGCGGTGTTCGGCCGACTCCTCGGCCGCGTGCGACAGCAGCTGTTCGATCTCGTCGTCAAGCACGCGTTCGTCGTCGGACAGCGACTGGTAGTGGTGGTATGCACGGGCCTCGACGACCTCTTCGAGGACGATCCCGATCTGGAGCAATCGCGCCAGCTGCCGGTCAGAGCTCACCTGCTGACCGAGACTCACCGGTAGTCACCGACCGATACGTGTCGAATCATACTGTGGTGTGAGAGCGTTGGCAACTTACGGTTTTCCCTCCCGGCTGACTCAGGAGCGGTCGGCCACGACAGACGTAGGCGAAATCGTTTTATCTTCAGATAGTAGTCTTTGAATAATGAATGATAACAATGGGCAAACAGTGTTAATCGTCGAGGACGAAGCCGAGTTGGCCGAGTTGTATGCTGACTACCTCTCCGATGAGTACGTGACCAAAACCGCCTCGACAAGCGGGGAGGCACTCGTCGAACTCACCACCGATGTTGATCTGGTGTTGCTGGATCGGCGGCTACCGGGCATGTCGGGCGACGAGCTGCTCGAACACATTCAGAACTGGGAGACCGACTGCCAGGTGATCATGGTTACGGCCGTCGACATCGACACCGAGATCATCGACTTGCCGTGTGAGGGGTATCTACAGAAACCGGTCGACAAAGACGAGCTGCTGGCGGCGGTCAAACAGGCGTTTTTGATCGATAAATACGAACGGCTGATTCTCGAATACTACGAGACACGAAAGAAGTACGCCGCACTGAAAGCCGAGTTCTCACCGAGCGAGGTCGAAAACGAAGAGTTCGACCGGCTCGAAACACAGATCGACGAACTCGAAACCCAGATCAGCGAGACGGTCGACGCGTTCCCCGACGACGAGATGAGCGACGCGTTCCGCGGGCTTCACCGAACCGACTGAGCAGGGCGTATCGGACCGCTCACTCCCGGTTGGGCAACGAGACGACGGGAACGACGGGATCAGTGACGAGTTTCGAGGTGGTATCGCCCGCCAGCAGCCGCGTGATCCGACTGCCGCCGCGGGCACGGAACGCGACCGCATCGGCATCGGCTTTGACGGCGGCGTCGAAAATCGTCTCGACGAGATCCGTCCCGTAGGCGATGGTGCTGTCGACCGACACCGACTCGCCGAGCCTGGATTCGACATCAGCAAGAATCGCCTTGCCGTCTTCTTCCCGCTTTCCGAGCGGGGCCTTATCAATCGAGCCACCGCCTTTTTCAATGATATGAATAGCCGTGAGCTGGTCGACCGAGTCGAGATATGGGTCGAGTGCTGCACACGTCGACTCGGCATCTTTCATCGAGGCAATCGGAACAAGAAGGTGTTCGAACAGTGCCATATCAATCCGTTTCGGCGGCAGCAATATAAAAGGGAAGTCTCGGTGGTGTGTGGACTCTCGACAACGTTACCGATCTTCGATCCCTTTGACGAACAGTGCGAGGACGGGCACGATTTCGAGCCGCCCAATCCACATCAGTAAAATCATCACCAGTTTGGACGTATCGGAGAACCACAGGAAACTCCCGAAGGGGCCGAGCGCACCGAACCCCGGACCGATGTTGCCAATCGTTGCCAGCGAGGCACTGAACGCCTCAAATGTCGACAGTTCGTAGCCAACTCGTGCGGCATCCAGTTCCAGAAACACCGCAGAGAGTCCGAACAGGACGAAATACAGGAGCGTAAACACCATAATTCCCCGAACGACATCCTCATCGATAACGCGGCCTCCGAGCCGAACAGGTTTGACGACATCCGGGTGCGTAGCCAGATACAGCTCCCGGTAGGCCGTTTTTAAGATGACAATCCATCGAATAACTTTGATCCCACCACCCGTCGAGCCCGCTGACCCACCGACAAACATCGCAAACAGCAGCAGCATCTGGGCGTGGGCGTCCCACTGAGCGAAATCAGCCGTGGCGAACCCCGTCGAGTTCATCAGTGAGGCGATCTGAAACGCCGCCTGCCGGATGGCGTTCTCGCTGATCCCGGTAGTGGTGCCGCCGAGCTCCATCGGTGGTGCCGCCCCGCGGATCAACACGACCGACAGCACGGCGACGAGCACGGCGATCATCCCGGTGTACGCACGGAACTCGACGTTGTCGAGCAGCGTTTCGGCTTCACTCTGCAGGACGTGCCAAAACAGCGCGAAGTTGACGCCCGCAACCACCATGAACGGAATAATGATCCACTGGACGACCGCGCCGAAGGCGGCGATGCTGTCGGCTTGCGGCGAAAAGCCGCCGGTTGGCAGCGTGGTAAACCCGTGGGCGACCGCATTATAAAAGTCCATGTTGGGTGCGAGTCCCAGCAGATGCGCACCGTACAACAACCCGATCAACACGAGCGTAAAGCCGAAGTAGATGATCCACAGCGCGCGAGCGGTTTCGGCGATTTTCGGCGTGAGCTTCTGCAGTTCAGGGCCCGGTGTTTCGGACTGCATCAACTGGGCTCCGTTCACCGCAATCTGTGGGAGAATTGCAACCATCAGCACGATAATTCCCATCCCTCCAAGCCACTGGGTGAGCTGTCGCCACATCAGGATCGCGTGTGAGTGACGCTCGAAACTGATCTCGCCGAGCACTGTCGACCCAGTCGTCGTAAAGCCGCTCATCGACTCGAACAGCGCGTTGACCGGAAACCTGAGCGTCGACTCGGTGCCGTAGCCCGCAAGCAGGTACGGAATCGCACCAATGAACGCAGCCGAAAGCCACGCCAATGAGACGAGCAGCAGGGCTTCGGGTGGGCCGAGAGTCGGGTCGTCATCGAACTGTTGGAGCCCAAGGCCGATCAGGAGAGCAATCACAATCGAGACGGTGAA